>MEHZ011598700.1_pt1 | contig 16530 bp, 12 predicted proteins | sample 897221 | NCBI WGS metagenome assembly MEHZ01 (sample SAMN05514161, study PRJNA337945) | marine metagenome | isolation source: marine surface water | place: Arctic Ocean | collected 2007-12-13
TCGTCACCCGACACCCACCAGGCGACTGGGTCAGTGTTCGACCATGCTGTTGGTCGGGCCTTGAGTGCTGCCCAACCAGACGCCTCCGTCGGCATGCTGCTCGTCAGCATCGACTACTTCGACGTCGTTACGGCAAGCCACGGAGCCAACATCGCCCATGAGCTGTTGTCGATCACCGCTGATCGCATCGGTGATGTCGTACGACTCGACGATGAGATGGCCCAGCACGACGACGGGTTCTTCATCTTGTTGGCGCCGGGACCTGGGGCACCTGCGATCACTGAAATCGCAAGCCGAATCACCACCAGGTTTAACCAGCCCATCATGACGTCTGCGGGGCAGTTACCAATCACAGTCAGCGTTGGTATCACGTCGGTCTCCGGGGGTCAGTGCACCGAAACGACCGCACGCATGCTCAAACGGCAAGCGCACTCGGCTGTGCTGAGCGCACAACGTACCGGCCGCGCTCAGCTCGCAATATTTGACCAGGCGACCCAGAAACAGGCCATCGAGAGTTACGAAACAGAGCGTCAGCTCCATACCGCACTGCGCAACGAGCGTCTTGGTGTTCACTACCAGCCCATCGTGAGCCTCCACTCAGGCCAGACCATAGGTGTCGAAGCACTCGCCCGTTGGAACGACGATGTGTTGGGCTCAATCAGTCCGGCTACGTTCATTCCCATCGCTGAGGAAGCCGGCCTGATTGGTGAGCTTGGCCGTCAGATCATGCAGATGGCTATCGCTCAAAGCAGCGCATGGAACCAGGGGGGCCAGCCAGTGCCTATCACCACCATCAACCTCTCGAATCGCCAGCTTCTCGATCCGGATCTGATCCCGACCATCGCCCTGCTGCTCCACGAACACGATTTGGACCCAAGCCGGCTCTGCCTAGAAATCAGCGAGTCTGTCGTGATGAGTGATGTCGCCGCATCGATGACGATCTTGGGGCATATGAAAGATCTTGGCCTGCGCTTGGCCATTGACAACTTCGGCACCGGGTACTCCTCGCTGAGTTATCTGCGTCGACTTCCTGTGGACATGCTGAAGATCGATCAATCATTCGTGCAATCGGTCTACAACCGTGATGATCGAGTGATCACCAAGGCCATCATCGACCTGGCGCACACGCTCGGTATGACAACCGTCGCCGAAGGCGTCGAGACCCGGCTACAGGTCGAGGTGTTACACGCACTCAACTGCGACATGGCCCAGGGTTTCTACCTACATGTGCCAGCCGAAGCAGCCGAGGTCGACTTCGGTCGGATCGACTTCGAGGCACCAAGCCTCAGCGAAAATCTCGACTTTTCGTCTGCATCTGCAAGGACAGCAGGTCAATACGTTCGGCAATAACGTTTACGACTCCTTCGCTACGTTCAAGACGACCTCGGACATAGAGCGCAGGAGCTGTCCCGGCGACCATGCGGTGCCGGATCCAACAGCCTTTGGATACAACAACATTGATGAGCCCGGTTTCGTCTTCGATGTTGAGAAACGTTGTGCCGCCAGCTGTTGCTGGGCGCTGACGGTGGGTCACCACGCCAGCAATAGTCACCTTGTTGTGAGGATGGGTTGTGAGTTCGCTGGCGGTGACCACACCCTCGTCTCGTAGGCGGTCACGGATAAACCGGGTGGGATGACCTTCGGCTGCCACACCCGTTGCCCACATGTCAGCCTGGGCGAGCTCGCGTTCAGACATACCTGGTAGCTGCGGCGCATCGACGCCGGTGACGATGCCCGGCAACTGTCCTGGCCCGGTCGCTGCCACTGCGCCCGCAGTCCACAACGCCTGGCGACGATCTCCTACCGTCTGAAGCACCACCTGATTACCGCTAGCCATATCGGCGTGTTCATGGATGCGGTCGAACGCCCCGGCAGTGGCCAAGGCCTCGAGCACCCGGCGGTCGGCCCCGGTGCGATGTCGGATGTCTTCAATGCTGACAAAGAGCCCGTTCTCGTCTCGTTCGGCCACGATGGCTTCGGCCACGTCATCTCCAACATGGCGAACCGACGAGATCCCCATACGCATGACGGAATCAGTAACCGAGCCTTCAAGCGTGGCCCCGACAGCACTGGCATTAACGCACGGCCTGTACACCTTGACCCCATGGCGCCGAGCGTCTTGGACCAGCGTGTGTGGGCTGTAAAAACCCATTGGTTGGGCATTGAGCAACGAGGCACAGAAGGCCGCCGGGTAGTGGTACTTGATCCATGAACTCGAATAGACGAGATAGGCAAAGCTGACCGAGTGGCTTTCGGGGAAACCAAAGTTTGCGAACGCTGCCAGTTTCTCCCAGATCAGATCGGCAGTTTCACCAACGATCCCCCGTTCCTTCATGCCGTCGTAGAACCGGGCCCGCAGTCGTTCCATACGGGCCTGGCTGCGTTTCGATCCCATGGCTTGGCGCAGCTCGTCGGCTTCGGCCGCAGTGAACCCGGCGACGTCGATGGCCATCTGCATGAGCTGCTCTTGGAACAGCGGAATACCCAGTGTCTTGGCCAAGGCGTTTTCGAGTAACGGGTGAAGATAGGTGACTTCTTCGCGGCCATTACGCCGCTTGATATAGGGGTGGACCGAGCCGCCCTGAATCGGTCCCGGGCGGATCAGGGCGACCTCGACAACCAGGTCATAGAACGTGCGCGGCTTGAGTCGAGGAAGTGTCGCCATTTGGGCGCGGCTCTCGACCTGGAACACACCAATCGAGTCGGCCTTGCACAACATGTCATAGACGCAGTCTTCTTGTGGAATAGCTGCAAGATCGATGTCGATGCCGTAGCGATCAGCAATCAGATCTACCGCTATGTGTAAGGCGCTGAGCATGCCGAGTCCTAGCAGGTCAAACTTGACCAGCCCTACTGCGGCGCAATCTTCCTTGTCCCACTGCAACACGCTGCGGTCGGCCATACGAGCCCACTCCACTGGACACACCTCGATGATGGGGCGGTCACAGATGACCATGCCACCCGAGTGGATACCAAGATGCCGCGGTGCGTCTTGGAGTTCGGCCGCCAAAGCGATGACATCTTCGGGAATGGCGGATTCGCCCTGCATCTCGTCTTGATCGGTCAGGCCAGTCCAGCGGCTCAGGTTCTTGGCGAAGACATCTTGCTGCCCCGGTGCATATCCCAGTGCTCGAGCCATGTCGCGCACCGACGAGCGAGCCCTGTACGTGATGACATTGGCAACCTGTGCAGCATGGTGACGGCCGTACTGTTCGTAAACGTACTGGATGACTTCTTCGCGACGGCCGCTCTCGATATCGATATCGATGTCAGGCGGCCCGTCGCGTTCGGGCGACAGGAAACGCTCGAATAGCAGTCCTAGCGAGACGGCATCGGCCTTGGTGATCCCCAATGCGAAACACACCGCCGAGTTGGCAGCGGACCCGCGGCCTTGGCAATAGATATCGCTACGTCGACAGAAGTCGACGATGTCGTGCACGACCAGGAAGTACCCCGGAAAACCCAACTTTTCGATGGTTGCGAGTTCATGATCGATCTGTTTCCAAGCCCCCGGAACCTGCTCGTCGTGGCGGGTGCCGTACCAGCGAACCGCATGTCGTTCGGTGAGTTCACGCAACCAACTCATCTCATCGAATCCTTGAGGACAAGGGAAGGGAGGAAGCTCTGGGGCCACTAGGGCAAGGTCGAACGCACATGCTTGTGCGATCTCGGCGCTGCGCTCGACCACACCCGGATACCGCCGAAACCAGTGGGCCTGCTCAGCCCCCGAGCGAAGGTGCGCTGCCCCAGCCGCAGGTAGCTGCGCATCGATGACATCCATGCTGGCTCGCTCTGCGACTGCCGCAAGGGCCGTGGCCAGTAGCCGCCGTTGGGGCGAGTGGTACTGCACCGCGTTGGTGGCAACCACCTGCACCCCAACCATCGCTGCGACCTTGACCAACTCGTCATTGCGAGCCGAGTCAAGGGGATGTCCATGGTCCCAAATTTCGACCAGCACCTGATCACGCCCAAAGGCATCAACGAGCTGCTCGAGTTCTCGCCGCGCCGCAGCGGGACCTTCGTCGACCAGTGCCTGAGAAACCGCTCCCCCGGCCGTCCCTGTCAGCACTATCCACGGCGCAGGGGTAACAGAACGGGCTAACTTTCCAAGCTCCGCCACAGTGATACGGGGGTCGCCCTTTGACCCAGCGAGCTGTGCCTGGCTGATGGCACGAGCTAGCTGGGCGTACCCGTGGGGACCTCGGGCCAACACCACCAGTTCAGATGGGCCTCGCCCAGGGCCACGATGATCGAATACGTTCAGCTCGACGCCGAACACGGTTGGTAATCCGTGCGCACGGGCGGCCTCGGCGAACCGCACAATGCCATAGAAGCCGTTGCGGTCGGTGATGGCCAGCGCTTCGAGCCCGAGCCGGACGGCCTCTTGTACCAGCTCTTCGGGATCAGAAGCCCCTTCGGAGAAGCTGAAGTTCGAATGGCAGTGCAGCTCGACGTAGGGCACCACATTGGTTGCCGGTTCGATCGTTGGAGGCTCGTACTCGTTGCGTTTACGAGACCATGCCGGCGAGTCGCCGCCATCACCTGGCGCCCAGGTGTCTGGCTTCCCCGAAGGAGCGCGTCCCGAGCGGCCTGACAGCCGTCGTTCGAGTTCGTGCCAGGGAACAGGAGGATTACGCCAGCCCATAGACAACTACACATTCGATTACGCCAGATGCGACCGCGCTGGGTTGCCGCACGCCGGGTTGCCCCACGCTGGGTTCTGATGAACAATGAGCCCTACTCACTCTAAGAACATACGTTCGATTTTGAGGTCGCGCAACCTGGGTTCGGGTCAAGAACACAGCGAACCGCGATGAGTGACGGCAGCGCTGACCCAGGTCATCTCACTCTTTTGCATACGCAAACTCACCGCCCCATAACTACTTATCGTCGCCCTCTTTGCTGCGGCATGTAGGACCGGCGAATCCGGATAGCGCCCAGGTCAATATGCTGCTGATGTGACCCAGACCGTTGAGGGAACAACGCCTATGACCTGGCCTTGGACGCTCGAACCTTGGGAAGCCCAACCACCCTGACCGGAGCAAACAAGGTCTGGACCCACAGCGGCCTCGGGCTACGCGACAGCTACCTCGACGTGCTGACCGGACCATATGGATCGCCGGTTGCGCTTGCCGACTTCGACACGAACGCCGAGGCGGAACGAGCAGTGATAAACCACTGGATCTCACAACAGGCCTTTGATCTGGTCCCCGAACTGTTCCCCGAAGGTTCGTTACGGTTAGACACAGCGACGGCGCTCATCAGCGCGGTAGTGATGGCGCCCCATGGAAGTTCCCCCTTCGATCCCGAACAAACACGCATGGAACCATTCACGCGACGCAATGGATCGACCGTCGAAGTGCCAACCATGCATTACGACGGGTTTCTCCCCTCAGCGTGGAATGAAAATTACCAGTCGGTGGAACTGCCCTTCGGCGGCGGTGCTCTTTCGCTGGCCATCATCGAACCCACCAATCTCGGCACCTTCGAGAACAACCTGACAGTCGAATCGCTCGACGCCGCCATCAACTCAATCCAAGAGGGAGTCATTCACTTATCAGTGCCCAAGTGGTCGGCGCTCACCCATCTCACGGTCAAGTGTCGAACACGAAACATTCATCGAGATCACCGAACAAAACATCTGAGAAGCCGCCGCAAGCGGGGGCTCAATGGCGGCTTTTCTCGGTCTGGCCATCACGATCAATCGGCCATTTCTCTCTGCCATTCGCGACAGTGGCGCGGGAACCATCTTGTTCATTGGCCGAGTCCTCGACCCTTCAATCGGCCCAAGGCTCTCTCACTGACTACTACTTATTCGCCGCACTCACAACGGCGTGCAGCAGCCGAGACGCCAAACTCGTCCCTTTCAAGGGCTGGTTCTTTACAGCTAGGTGGCGTCTGCTGTCATCGCTTTTCGCACCATCGGGTACAGGTAGCGAGCACGGACAGCTAAGACCTCGCTGATCTCGCGTTCGAGCGAGGCGTAGAACTGTTGGCGATACATGTCGTCGCTGTTTAGCGACACCGCAAACTGCAAGGCAGATATCGCCGCGATAAATCCGGACACGGCAAACAGTTCGGGGGTCACAACAACTTCGGCCCCAAACACAGTGAAACGAGCGAGCGGGTCAAAGTTCGCAACCGAGATTTCGGTCCATTGCAATAACGTCTCTTCGCGCACAGTAAACAGGCCGAAGGCCACGAAGAACAGGCCGATACCCAATGCGACCAGCACAGTCTGCACAAGCTGGGCTACCAGCATCAGTAGTGCCAGGTTGCGGCGTTCACCCTGGTCAAGTGGCACAATCTGAGGCTTCTCTTTTGGCGGGTTGGCTCGTTTCCAGAGGGGTGCATCAGTTGCGTGGCAAATCTCGTCGATCTCTGCCCAGCTGCTGAAAGAGTGGAGGTTCGCTATCTCGTCGGGTGACCGCAACGCCAGAAACAACACCGCCGGCAAAAGCACCATCGCTATAACAATGACGTACAGCTGCCAGGTCAGACCATGAGCCACCTGCCACATCTCGGCATTAAGAAATAGGAATGTGGCAAACAGCAGCAAGAGCGGTAGTAACCGCGACAGCACATTAACCACGCCCCGCACCTGCACTCCGACCTCGCGCACACCCCACCGCAGCATGGGCACAGCGCCATAGGTCGTGGTGACGTACCCGACACCGAGCATCACCAAATTCAGTAGTAGTAGCCAAACCGGCTGCCACGGCAGATCACCAAAGAGCACGGCTACGAACGGCGCCCCCAGCAGGAAAAGGCCTATCTCGATCCAGCCGACATCGTCGGGGAGTTCAAAATTGCGACGCCCGCGGAAACGATTGATCCCAACAGCAAACCCCATCAGAATCACAAACGCCGCCAACGCAACACCGAACTGACCCCAGCCTGTGAACTTGTCGCCGAACCCTGCCAAGGCACCCAACAAGAACACCGCTGTGAGATACGGGACCATACGTGTCAGGACATCTTCGGCCGCGTTGTAGTGAAAGATGGCCTGGGGCACACCCCGCTGCACGAACCACCGTTCGATCGCATCCGCATCGGACTCGACAGCCTGTGCAGTTTCCCCTGTCGTCATCACCAGCAATCGTAGTGGCGAATGACGATCACCCCAGCTCCAGGGAAGCCCAGATCGCCGAGGTGAACAACACAGAGGTAGCAGCGAAGGACGAGCGGACGGAGCCGACGAAGGAGGCGACCAGACCCGTGAGAGACCATCTCCGGCGAACGCCGGCCCGAGCGGTGAAACTTAGTCGTAGCTGGCGACGATGGCCCACTGGCCTTGCTGGCAGGTAGCGATGACGGCCCTGCCGTCGGCCAGGGCCAGCTGCATACGGACCTGACGACGGCGGCGCTCCGGCTGCCACCACCATTCATCGAGCAGCCATGGGCCCGACCAACCATCGATTGCCAAAGGCGCTTGTCTGGCCAGAACGACCCAAGCAGGTTCGGCAACCATGATGCCGCGACTGCTCACCCGCACAAGCTGTTCGTTCGCATCGAGAACGTCGATCATGATCGGCGAACTATGCACCGTGGTCGGCGCAGGGGCCGGCATCTCACCCGTCCACCGCTGCGCAACACCATCGACAAGCACACCCTCGGCGGCTACCCCAGCAATGGCGCTGGCCGTCTGGGCCCCCGCCTTACGGTCTGGAGCGGTCGATCGCTCGACCAGATCGACCGATTCGACAGCGATCGAGACAACTCGATCGCCAGCACTTCGGCCACCACGAACCTCGGGGACCCTGGCCACCCCAATACCCACGATGCCCTGCACCCGCGCAACCGAGCGAGCGGCCCGCTCGGCGAGCCCCGTCTGTTCGCCCCAGAAACCAAGTTGGCGCCCAGCAGCAACACTGATGTCGTCGGGACGAATTACTAGCCGAGAAAGCCCCCCAGTTGGCCGTAAACGAACCGGCCCCGACAACCATCCATCAAGCTGCCAACGCATGCGGTCAGAGATCGCTGGTGCGCTGAAGGCTTCTTCGGATCGCCATAGCCGAAGCTGCGACTCGCCATGTTCAGTTTCTGCCCCTATCGCAACCCGAGCGCAGCTGATGCCTCGGGCGCTCAACTTGCGGATGAACTCTTCGGCCAGCGCCTTGGCAACAAAAGCTGCCTGGTCGACTCGCAACACCGGTGGTTCAAGATCAATAGCCACTTCGAGTTCGGCCGGTGGCTCTTCGGGCGAGGCTGGACGGTCATCACGTCCCCGGGCCCACAGATGCGCCCGCACGCCGACTGCACCAAAGCGAGCAATGACGTCGCTGGCTTCGAGGTCGGCAAAGGCACCCAGTGAGGTCAGCCCAAGTCGCGACAGCACATCGACCAGATCTTCTAGCTGCTTCCGTTTCACCGGCACCCGATCGTCGGCAGCCAACAGGCCGATCGGCAAGGCCGACAAGAAGGCCGCACTGGCCCCAGCCGGCACCACTCGCGCTCGGTTCGGTTCGGCCAGAGCTGCTGCGCGTAGCGCCGCGAACCTGCCATCGGCAGTGCCGACATGCACACTGGTGCTGCCCTCGATCGCATCGGCGATGACGCGGGCCGCCCGTTCACTCATGGCCTGGTCGCCACCGAAATACCGGCTGGGGCCACGCGTCAAGAACGAGCACTGTCCTGGTTGATCGATCTCGATACGAGGCGTCAGATCATCGAGTACTCGCAACACTGGTTCAAATGCCCGAGCTTCGGCCGCCAAGTCGGGTGACAGAACAATCAAACCGGGGGCGCGTCGTTGTGCTTCTCGACGACGAAGCCCGGCCACAACACCCAGATGCTCGGCACCCAGAGAGGGAGCAACCACTCGATTCGCCACCACCACGGCAGCGACATCGTGCGGCTGGTATCCGCAACCGACCACTGGCCAGCTTCGACACAAAACGACGGTGAGTCGTTCAGCGATATCAGGCAATGGCATCAAACCCCGCGGCATCAAACCCCGCGGCATCAAACCCCGCGGCATGGCCATGATCGGCACCTTCACCGGCATGATCCTGGTCAACCACATCGAGCATGGCGTCGATGTCGGCACCTGCGAATCGACCAGCCTCCGCCGGTGCCGCTGGGGCAGCTATCACCGGTGCATCTGTCACCGACGTCAGAGACATCGCTGGTTCCAGTACCACTACTGCCGGAATCACTGGGGCTGGGGCAAGAGGCGTCACTGGTGCTGGCGTCACTGGGGCTACCCCGCCATGGTGAGCCGGCAACATGATCTCGTGAACTCGCTTGGGGCCGTGATAACGACGACCAGCAACCTGCACCGCCACCTTGCGAGCGAGTAGATGCCCATGCCCCTGCCCCAAACCGGACCATTCGGGCGAGCCCACATCGAAGCGAAGGTCGGCGGCGTCGGGCCATGCTGGTCCCCCAACCCTGATCAGGATTGAACCACGCTCACGATTACGGGCAAGGAGCTGGCGCGCCTGAGAGTTGCTAGCGCGATGCTCGTCAGCCAGCATGACGACATCAAATCCTTCGACGACCGCAGCGACCGCCTGAGCCCAATTTTCGGTGTTAGAAGGAAGAACGAACTGCACAATCCGCCGCAGGGGAATATCGAAATCGAGGCATGCCGCTAGCCCGAACGACGGCGAAGCGATCACTGCCATGAACGAGCCTTCACGGACGGCTTGGCCCGCTAAAGCCAACGCAAACGATGTGGCCCCCACTCCATGGACCGAAAGGGTGCTTCCACGCTGCAACGCCCCCGAAGGGACCATGGCGGCCAGATCCTGGATGACCGGCAAGGTTCGCTCGTGGGCAAGGTTCGCTGCGGTCGTAACCGACTCGCGGACAAGTTCAAGGTGGGCTGCACTCCGCATTCACCCAGTATCGAACAAGTGTTCGATACCTGTCAACTACCAAAAGGCAACTAACACCAAAAAGGCAGCAGGTAACGGCGCCCTTGTTCAGGAATCACCCATGCGCACCCAGGTGCGACGAGGGTCTACTCGAAGGAGGGAACCTCGACACCAGGTCGGTAATAGGTGAACAGCTGCTCGATGGTCTCACCTAGAGCAGAGTCATCGGCACCGAACGACATGTTGACCGTGATCACGTTGCTGTTCATATGAACATATTCGACGCCATGATGGGCAAAGAGACGCCGAGCGAGCTCGTCGCACGGTCGATCCATTTCAGATCCGGGGGCACCGCCATACCGCTCGTGTCCCATACCCGTGATCGAACGGTTTATTTCAAACCGAACAACACCTGGATTCGATGACGGCTTCTTTACGACTGTGACTGGCTGTCCCACGCCACTAATCCTAGCGCCGCAGCCGTAACTGGCGTGCAGCAAGGACCGACAAGGTCAACGAGACCGTCATCAACGCGGCGTGTACGACCTTGAAACCCAGAGAATACTCACCGTCGATCAGGATCCCGATCCCTCGTACCAGCCAGTAACCAACAGTCCAGGCCAGGAAGAGAGCCAGCACCTTGGGCCACCGACGCCGCACGGCCACAACCGCTACGGCCGCGAGCGTCACGAAGACAACAACGATACCGATACGAATAGAGCGAGCCGAACTAGAGAATTCGTCGTTGGTCACCACATTGCGCAGCCGTGACAGCCACAGGAAAAACGTCCAGCCAATCACTACCCAGATCCACGAGATACGGGCGAAAATCTGCTTCATAGCGACACTCCGACATCAAACAGGCCGGGAGCTTTTTCGATAGGCGCAAGCCCAGCAGCCGCCCTGCTACTAGCTCCACTCTTTATCTGCTTCGCCGCCGGGGCCGCTGTGGGCACCTCACCCAGGCTCGAGGCACAACGGAGTTCGATGCCTGAATCAGGCAGCGCGCCGATGAATGACCATGAATGTCGATGAACAACCGAGGCGCCGACCTGGGCCAATGCCGCTCGATGCCGAGGACAGGGATAGCCCTTGTTGTCTTGGAAAAAATAACTTGGGTATTGCTCGGCCATAGAGCGCATCAGCCGATCGCGAGTGACCTTGGCGATGACAGACGCTGCAGCTATCGAAAGGCACTTCACATCACCCTTGACAATCTTGGTTGTCGAGCCGCCGACGAAGTCCCAGTTGCCGTCAATCAACACATGGTCAAGATCGACACCGGTTGCTTCGAGCGCCCGCCGGGCAGCCAGCTTCTGCGCCGCGGACATGCCCAACTCGTCGCACTCGACCTCGGACGCATGCCCGATGCCCCACGCATCAACCCAGTCGACTATTCGGTCATACAGAAGTTCGCGCTCCGACTCTTTGAGCATCTTCGAGTCGCGCACCTTGTAGATACGTCGGTCACGCGGGATCACAACCGCAGCCACAGTAAGAGGTCCGGCCCATGAGCCACGACCGACTTCGTCTACCCCTGCGACCCATTTTTTACCTTCGCCCCAGCACTGCTGTTCAAAGCGAGTCCCGGGCGACGATGCCTTTAGCGCCTTGCGCAATTTTGGCACCGTGTTGCGACTCACGAGGTACTGCCCCAACCCGGGTCGGCAAGTAGTGCCTCGCCCTGGCGTTCATGTGACATGAAGTCTGTATCGATACCTGGCGCCCGCAGCACGAACGGAACGTCGGGTGCAAGGGTTGCTTCCCACAGCAGTGCAGGACGCGGGCCATGCCACCGCAACCCAAACGACAATGAGCCGTTGGCTATTGGCAACCCGAACACATCAAGTGTGCGACCTCGCCACAGCTTGGGCATGTCAGCAAGCACATGCACCTGTGTGCCGGTGTCTTCGACAACGAGCGCACGCACCGCACGCACATACTGTGCTGCGTTACGCATCTGGGAATTGGGCCACACGCCGCGTTTATCGATCTCTTTCGTGAGCTTGGCAAGCAGATCCGCAGCGCCATCCACGGGCTGGACAACCGTAGAGAACCCTTGCACCCGTTCGGCGACGTCGGGTTGCTCGATCTGATGCAGGCGACCGCCCAGGGTTACAAGAGCGTCGTCGAGCCAACTCGCCCCTGCCAGGGTGTCACCTTGGCCTGCAACGACGTGAGCTGCTTGCGCGAGGCGACCAAGGATGCGGTCCAGGTCTTCGAGCTGATGGCGCTGCTCACCCAGTTGTGACCACCGGGCCAAGCAACGCAGAACGGCACCATCGTCGTCGCACCGTTCTAGACGCTCGAACAGTCGCCCTGCATCACGTCCAAAACCCATCTCGCTCATCGCAAGAATCGCGGACGGCGTGTCCTCAACATTGGGCCACAACGTGAGCACGCTTCGACCGGCAGCGCTCAGGTTTGCGGCGATCTCGACCTCATCGACATCGACCCGCATGCCTTGTTTCAGATGCGCTTCCCAACCGCGATTTATATCGCTAGTCGAAGGAACTGCTGCGCTTAGAGACGTTACGCCGACCAGTTCGACAACGATGCGCAGGATTGCGGTGTGCGGCAAAGGCCACACTGCGGCGGCCTGGGCGCCGCCAGAACGGCATTTGGATGCCGAGTATTTAGTACCGTCGTCGGCGTTTGGGAGTTGTTGTAACAGGTCGCCCGTGGGGCCATCTGAGGCTGCGACCGCAGCGGGGGGCATCTCGAATCGCACCCGGTGATGACCGTCGATCGTGATGCCTGATGCGTCTGCGCTGGCTTCGCCGATGAAACCTCGACCATCGAGGCGAAGCGGCCGCGCCACAATTCCTGCGGCGATAGCGACACCACCGGTGTTCTCGACCTCGATGACGACGACAGGTTCGCCGTCGACGACCCCGGCAGCTACCCGTTGAACAACCGGCCCCGAAGGCGTTTGCACCGTGGTTTCGACCACGCCAGGAGCGACCATAACTTGGGCCACCCGGTCGGCTGCAGATACGGCGACCCAACGGGCACCCGCTGCGAGCGTCAGATCTAGGGTCCAGCTTTCACCGTCGATCTGCACACGCCCGTACTGGTCGACGAGGCAGGATGCGACGCCTTCGCGGGGCGCCAATTCGATGCTGCTTCGTTTCGGCTGAGGGACATGCCAATCGTCGATGAGCGCAACCGACACAGATTGCTGAAAGCCCAACCGACGAGCGAGCTTATTGATCATGTCGCGAGCCTATTGACCTTTACGGAGCGTGACTCTGCGGCGTATCGGTTTCTCGGCGAACAGAACGGCCAAGAAGCCCACGATATGCCTCTTGAGCAGTTTGCTGACCGCCAACGACCAGGTTCATTTCTGACGCTATCGGCATGACGACACCGGCCTCTTCGGCCAGCGTGCACACGACCGGCGTCGTCTTGACGCCCTCGGCTACCTGGTCCATCTCGGCGGCGACCTGGGCGACGGTCTTCCCTTTGCCCAGCTGCTCGCCAAAGAAACGATTTCGGCTCTGTGGGCTAATACATGTAGCGATCAGGTCGCCCATGCCGGTCAGACCGGCAAAGGTTTCGGGACGTCCGCCCAGGGCCTGCCCGAGCCTGCTGATCTCGGCCAACCCGCGGGTGATCACGGCGGCACGGGTGTTGTCACCAGTGCCCAGGCCATCGGCCATGCCAGAGGCCAATGCGATCACGTTCTTCAGCGCGCCGCCCAGCTCGCAGCCAATCACATCGTCGTTCACATAGACACGGAACAAATCGGTCGAGAAGACAGCTTGTAGCGCTTCGGCAACAACTTCGTCGGCAATCGCAACAACCGATGCTGCAGCGCCGCCGGCCAGAACCTCCTTGGCCAGGTTCGGTCCGGTTAGTGCTCCGGCGGGATGGCCAGGCAACACCTCGTTCGTGACTTGAGACATACGCAGCCTGGTCCCCTGCTCGAGCCCCTTTGTCAGGCTCAAGACCGGCACCCAGGGACGCACGAATGGCGCAGCAACAGCGAGTGTCTCCCGGTATGAAGACGACGGAATACCCATGACCAACAGGTCAGCGCTGCGTACCGCTTGCTCAAGGTCACCGGTGGCCTGCAGGTTTGGGTGCAGCTCGTACCCTTCCAGGTATCTGCTGTTGATATGGCGTTCGTTTATGTCGATAACGGTTTGTTCGTCTCGGCACCAGATCGTGGTTGCGGTATTGTGCGCAGCCAGCGAAGCAACGGTTGTCCCCCACGACCCGCCTCCAAGCACGCACACTTGCATCTCTGTATGAAAAACGGCCATTGACCCAACCTTACGCGCTGGCTGCGCCGCCGGCCTGCTGTAGATTTGTACGCGGCCTGCACAACCAACGGCACACGGCGACTGTGACCTACGTTCTAAACTGACGTCGATGCCCTCTCCTTCGACACAGCTCGAACCGGCTTTGCACACCACAGGCGCTGTGCTCATACCTGTTAAAGCATTCGGGCAAGCCAAAGGCCGGCTGAGCGAAGCCCTCGATCAGCCAACGCGAGCCATGTTGGCCCAGCGCATGGCGACCCATCTGGTCGAGGTTCAACGAAACGTAACCGTCGCTGTGTGCTGCGACGACCCCGGGGTTGCCGCGTGGGCAGCATCTGTCGGAGCGTCGACGATCTGGTGTCCCGGCACCGGGTTAAACGGAGCGGTGCAGCAAGGTGTAGCCGAGCTACGCAAGGCTGGTTACGCCTCGGTCGCTATTGCCCACAGCGATCTGCCGCTTGCGACGAGCCTGGATCGGCTGCTGGGCTGGAGCGGCGTAACGCTTGTGCCCGACCGTCATCGGGCTGGCTCAAACGTGATCACCATTCCGACCTCGATCGATTTCCGGTTCGACTACGGAACCGGGTCGTTTCAGCGCCATGTGGCCGAGGCCGTGCGTCATCGCCGCGGGCTGCGGATCGTGCACGACGCTCAGCTTGGCTGGGACGTTGATCATCCCGACGACCTTGCGGTCCCAGAACCGTCATTTCTGACCGAAATTCTCCAAAGTAGGCCCACGTCATGACCGACTTCACGACAGATCGGGTGATCCCTGCCCGGGTTCTCGCCATTTCGGCCCATCCAGACGACAGCGAACTGCAGGCAGGCGGCACACTTGCCAAATGGTCAGCAGCAGGCTGCCAAGTGAGCATCGTGGTGTGTACCGATGGTTCAAAGGGCACCTGGAACCCTGATGCCAACCTGGCGGAGCTGGTCGCTACCCGCCAATCTGAGCAACGTGATGCTGCGGCTGCGTTAGGAGCGAACGGCACGGTTGGGTTCTGTGGGTGGGTGGACGGCGAGCTTGTTCAGAGCCCCGCCAACGTACGGACCTTGACCCAGTGGATTCGCAGGCTTCGGCCCACCGTCGTGATATCCCATGACCCATGGAAGCGGTATCGCCTACATCCTGACCATCGGGCTGCGGGCTTCCTGGTCTCCGATGCCGTCGTTGCCGCACGCGACCCGCATTTCTTCCCTGAAATGGAATACCCGCACCATCGCCCTGACGAGGTCTGGTACTTCGAGGCAGACGAACCAAACCATGTCGAGGCCATAGATGGCTGGATCGAGACCAAGATCCACTCGCTGGAACAGCATGTGAGCCAACACGAGTCGACCATGGGGATCGCTTCTGGCGAAGACGCAGCTGGTCATAGCCAGTTTGTCGCAGACATTCACGGTGCGGCCGTGCGCTGCGGTGCGCTAGTCGGTATCGACGCCGGCGAATCGTTCTATCGCCTGACTGACGTCTAGGACGCTGCCGAGGCCGGTACTGCTTTGCTTCTCGCTGCTGGGACCTCGCCAACGCGACCAGAAAAGGGCGATGGAGGCTCCTGACCGAGCCTGCATCACCACGATTTCAGGTGGCAAGGGACTGTCAAGGGACTGTCAATTTGTGGATCGCTGGGCCGCCATAAAGCATTGCTGCCGGCTGGGCCGCAGCCTTTCAACGCCAGACATGGCTACACGCCTTGCGGTGAACAATCCTGTCGGTGTTGTTATGCGGCTCTCCTCGTTGCGACTCTCCTCGTTGCGGCGCCCTCGTTGCGACTCTCCTCGTTGCGGCGCCCTCGAGCGCTGCGCCTCAAGCCTGACCAAAGCACGTTGTGAACCAGACGTCGCCTCGCGGACGACTTTCTGTAGCTCCAGACGATCGTCTCACCGGCTACATGATGTGTGAACAATGGTGGCTGCGGTGCTGGCGGAACCAGCCCATCGGGTGGCATCAGCGACGGTTCTGGTGGCCCAGATGAGGCCGTTGTTGCGGGTTTGGTTGTTGGCGGGTTTGGTTGTTGTTAGCGAAAACGGAAGGAAGCCCTGGCGTTAACCAGGGCTTCCTTCATTTTGATTTCTACATTTCCAGCTTCAACTCTAGCTGAGGAGCGGATTTGTGTGAGAAATCCGGCGGCGACCTACTCTCCCAGGGCGTCTCCACCCAAGTACCATCGGCGCTGAGAGGCTTAACTTCCGTGTTCGGAATGGGAACGGGTGTGGCCCTCTCGCTAGCACCACCGAAACTATTGAGATTGGTCCTTGAAGAATTGAATAGCGAGCACGAACTTTAAACTTCGTTTTTGTGAGTTACTTGATCGTCTTTCACAGAGTGTTCATTACCGAAGTAATGCAGTCTTGACGACTCAAGGATTGCGGATTAATCAAGCCCTCGGCCGATTAGTACCGGTCAGCTGAATGCGTTACCGCACTTACACTTCCGGCCT
>MEHZ011521023.1_pt1 | contig 16418 bp, 12 predicted proteins | sample 897221 | NCBI WGS metagenome assembly MEHZ01 (sample SAMN05514161, study PRJNA337945) | marine metagenome | isolation source: marine surface water | place: Arctic Ocean | collected 2007-12-13
CATCCAGGTTGAGGTAAGGCAATTGGCTATCCGGCAGGGGTAATCGTATTTCGGCAACCTCAACCGAAAACGTGACGGCTAGAGGCGAGCCTGAATTGACGAACTGACCAATATCAGCTCGCTTTTCTCGAACCAGCCCATCATAGGGTGCCCTGATGACCGTACGATCGAGATCACCCTGACGCTTTTCTAGATCTGCTTTTGCGAATTCAAGGCTTGCTAAGGCTTCAGCCTGTTGTGGTTTCCGCATGGCTAGATCAGTAGCGGCCTTACTGGACCGCAGTACTGATTGCGCTCGTTCCCAGTCTTCCCTAGCGTAATCGGCGAGTCCGGTTTCGCGAGTAACGTTTGTTTCAGCCGCTCTAACTGAGGCCTGCGCACGTTTTACCTCTGCGCGATAGTTTCGGTCATCGATTCGAACTAGAACGTCTCCCTTGCTGAAGAATCCGCCAGCGACAAATGCGGGGGAAACATCGATTATCAATCCGGACACTTCAGAGATCAGGGTCGTCTGGGTTCTTGGTGTCACACTGCCCTGAGCGGTCACGGTGATTTTCTCGTTAGTAGCATTCACCCGCATGACATCCACAAACATCGTGGGTGGTTTTTTATCAATAGTTTGTGGCGGTTCTTTTTGCATGAACATCCATACGGCAGCTGCGGTGCTGACCGCAATGATGACAATTGGTAAGATTATTTTTGAAAGCATAAGCCCTGATTGTACACTTCATCGGTTCATGTGGTTATACGGCCAAACGCTAGATTTCTGTCGTTTATTAGCTATGCATCAAATCGTCCTCGAGAACCCGGTGCTGCGTCATGTACTAGCGGTAAATATGGTTTACTAAGGGCGGTGAGCTTCCGCAATTATAAAAGTTAAACCCATGTAGCGAGCCAGTTATGTTGTTGGTAGGCAGCCTGGCGAAAATCGATGGGGGTTTTATTTCAGGCTGGACACAGTGGCGAATACTATAGGCGGTGTAGGTCGTATTAACAGGTCACTACTTATCCCGGTTGGCTATTAGAACTGGATCCTTTAAGCCGTCAAGCCTGCCTTTCCAGGTTGGAGATTTACCTAAATCGTCAGCATTCGTTTCCGGGTTGGTGACACTCCAGATAGCGAGCAGCATCAGGACGATGTTGCTCTAAAACGTCACGATCAGAGTGTTCAATAAGGTCTTCTGCAATATTGATTATTAAGTATTTATATATCGATGTATGATTCACGAAATAAAGAATCGGTGTGCAAAGAGTGGTACATAAATCGATCAAGAAGTAGGCAGGACTGAGTGAAAGCTATAGAAAATCTCCTCCTCGTACGGTGCTTAATAATCTCTTGCCGTGAAGGACACAGTAGCTCTAACACAGCTGCAAAGCCCATGATCGTGGGTCAACCGACAATTATTCGCAGAATTAAAAGCTTGAGAAAACCGCTATTCAATCAATACTTCATTAGAGAAGACAGGATGCCGAACCCACGGAGACTGCATTGAAGTTTATATCCGAGGGGGAGAAAATGGCGAAGTTCCAATGAACAGGATCGGCATATTTGTTGATGTTCAAAATATCTACTACACCACCAGGCAGGTTTATGGCCGCCAATTTAATTATCGTAAACTCTGGGAAAAAGTTAGCGCGGGCGGAGAAATCGTTATTGCCAATGCCTATGCGATTGACGCGGGAGACGAGAGGCAGCTCAAATTTCAGAACGCACTGAAGCACATTGGTTTCAACGTGCGCCTTAAACCTTATATTCAGCGAAGAGATGGTTCTGCTAAAGGTGATTGGGATGTTGGGATTGCGATTGATGTGCTAGATGCTGCGCGAAATATCGATACTGTAGTACTGCTGTCTGGCGACGGAGATTTTGATTTACTCCTGGAAAGAGTGAAGACGGGATCTAACATTACCGCCGAGGTTTTTGGCGTAAAAGAACTGACTTCCAATTCCTTAATAAAATCCGCTAGCTTTTTTCACCCGATTGAAGAGGAGCTACTATTGTAGCGATGTTAAAGAGACATTGGGTCGACGCGGTAAGTGCCGAGAGAAGGATTGTTAAATAATTCGTAACTCACTAGCTTTAATCATGAAAAGTCTCTACCGACGACATACATTGGCCATACTCCCCGGTTAGAAAAGGAGATTGGGAATAGGTCTCTGTATTTAGGAGCGTCATAGTTTTATGGGATCTCGAACAACCCGTAATGCGCCGCTATAATTACTGACTTACAAGTCCGCGTACTTCGACATTTTAGTTCTTACTTTTCGAACATAATCACGCGTTTCACGCCTAATATGGCGGTTGGTAAGGAACCAATAAAATTCACGGGCTGTCATCATGTTAATGCGGTCTATAGCCTGCTTTCGGTTACCAGAGGAGTTCAAGCTTCGCCACAAATTACCAGCCCCACCGTTATAGCTGGCTATCATAGCGTCTTCGAGTTTTATAGGATCGTTAATTCCAGCTAGATACCGACCTGCGAGGATACTTAAATAGCCGCTACCTACCTCTATATTTTGGACTGGTTGATAAAGGTAAATGGAACTGGGCGTATGCGAGTAACCTTTGATGTGGCTAAAGTAGTCTTGCCCTGCGGTGTCAGCCTTGATTTGCATCAATCCTAACGCGTTAGAGCTAGAACGTGCCATTGGGTTAAAGGCACTTTCAGTTTCCATAATGGCCATCACCAGGGCCGGTTTCACGCGGTGTAAGCGAGTAGATTTAAGTACGTACCGAACATACTTTGCGCCAGCGAGTTGTTTATGGGTCGCGACCATGGATAGCACAATACTGAAATCACCTGCATGCTTAAGTTCATTGTAAATCAGAAAATTGGCAAATCGTTCTGCGCGCCAAACCGATGCAATGCTCTCACCATCGTGGTCTTTAATTTGACTGAAAAAAAACGGTTTCTTTGTTTTTTGATTGATTAGGCCAAAATCAAAGGCCGTATGGGCATCAATAACGCTAGGATCTATCTGAGTTAGTAATACTTCAACAATGCTTTGTTTAAGCCCGGAGATTGTCTTTGAAGAGATCACTACGAGGCCGCTCTCAAAATCAATTAGCGTTTTCCCTGAGCTATCGCTGCGATAAGAGAAAATAGAGGGAATAGTCGATCCGTTAGCATCGGATGTGTTTTTATACTCTCGTAATAAAGCCGCTACTTCTGGTGGGTAGTGTTCTAATTCACCCGCTTTTGCCCATAGAGTTATGAAACAGAGAGCGCACAATATTCCGCGAATAATCCGCGCCCTATGAAGCGATAGGGTAATTGTGGTCTTGGCTGTAAATAAAAAGATATGAGTGCCCTGATGCTTGATTTTTGCTTCTATGAAGGACTGCTTTTTAAGGGTGATGGTACGATTTCTAGTGCCAATACTTTTGTGCTGAGGCGCTTATTGTTGGCTATAAAAGAAGGAGACACTAAAGGTTTTGCTAACGTCATCCGCATTGTTTTTGAAACTGGTTTTTAAGGGGAGGTTAGTAACTCTAACACGGACCTATAGCTACTGAGCAGTAGCGTGGACGCAACCTAGTTCAGAACATGCCAATTATCAGGGTAATGCCTGGACATGCGCCAAGCACGAAAAAGAGCGGTCAACTGACTTTATTTAGTCGGCTTTGCTAATTTTTCTCATGGGTAAGCAACAGACCTACATGCAGCTTTGCCGGATGTTAGTCGGCCTGTTGGCCTCAGACGAAAGCTGTCTCAGTTTGCCTTCAGTTTGAGAGCATTCCTCCGAAATTGAGGCTTTTGTTATCTGGCTGGCTAATTTAAAAGCTGCAGGAACTCGGCTTCAAAAAGTGGTCTTAGTTTGCTCTAGCGCGAAATCGTGTGAAATATCCATTATTTGTTGAATTTCCACTACGTTACCATCTGGGTCTCGGCCATAGGTTGCGCGAATTGGGCTACCTTCAAAGCTTGGTGGGGGACAATTAAATGTCATTCCGTTTTGGCTTAGGCGTTCGTACTCTTGATCTATATCTTTAACGTCAAGACAGAAATGCGTGTAGCCGTGGTTGTTAACGCCATATTGAGGGTCTATGGGTTCGCCGGGTGGATTCACATATTCGAAAAATTCCATATAGGCGTTGCCTATTTTTAGCATTGCCTGTTTAGCATGAGAGTCTTTAAGCCCGACGATGCCATCGATAACCGCTGAACCTTTTTTCCAGCCACCTTCGTAGACTACTTCTGCGCCAATAATATCGCGATAAAAAGCGACGATTCGTTCTAGATTAGGAGTCGAAATAGCAACGTGATGAATGCCTCGAATCATAAACGTTCTCTTAGGTTTTTTAGGTGAACAGCATCATGAGGCTAAAACCTAGGTTGATTCAATAGGAATTACGACATTGGCGCTAAAATAAAAGTAGTGCGACGTCGCTAAGGCTCTTTAATTCATTCAGAGCACAGGTCAAGCCGAGCCCTAACACATGGGTAACTACGTCAATTTGGCAAAACTCGGTGCTTGTCGCGCCCGGATAATGACCGTCCGTTGAGAGTCCGACCTGTTTGAACTTGCTTGATGGCAACTACAGTTTAGAGATCGATCACGAGACAGGCTCTCTATGATTCCTAGCCGATCGCACCTTGATTAGCTAGCGTATCCATTTGCTTCGAGGTCATGCCGAGTTCGGTAAGAATCTCAACGGTGTGCTCGCCAACTTCTGGTGATACCAAGTGTGGTTTTGTTGGCGTGCCTTCAAATCTGACCGGCGTCCTGGGCAATAGCATATGACCTCCCCGCGGATGATGACTGGATTCGATAATGCCCATTGCTAGGACCTGTGGATCACTCATGACGTCTGCGCGCGAATTTGCCTTAGCAACCGGAATACCGTTTTCTGCGAGCAGGTCAACGATTTCGTCTGTGCTATATGATGAAGTATCGGCTCCGAGATGATGTGAGACGATGTGTCCATCTCTTGTCTTACTGACCTCGTACATATCAGCAAGGTCTCCGGCGTACTGCACATCATCGCCCTCAAAGCTGTAATTCCACATGAGGTCGGGCCAATTAAAATAGATCCCGGCATCTAGCATCGACAACTTGATATGTTGACCTCCAGCACCATTCACCCTTGCGAACAAGGCCGCTGTAATTCCTTGAGCGGCGATGAGCGCAGTGACTTTGTCGTAAATAATCGTGCGTACCATTTTAGGCTCGCCGGTTGACTGGGCATCCACAACACCGCTGATCCCTTGAATCACATAATCGTACACGCGCTGTTCGGCGTAAGGTCCGATTTCACCCATGCCGCTGATTGATGCGTAAATTAGTTCAGCGTGATCTTGCTTCAAGTCATTGTAGCCAAGTCCCAGTTTGTCCATCTTTCCAGGCCGATAATTTTGAATGACAACATCAACATTCTGGGCGAGTTTGGAAGCGATGCGCGCACCGTCCGGGTGCTTTAGGTTGAGGCCTATTGATCGCTTGTTGCGATTGATCATGGCGAAAATTGCGCTAAGGCCATTTCTACTCGCGCCAAGCTGGCGGATGCCGTCACCCCAACCTGGCGGCTCTACTTTAATAACATCGGCGCCTTGGTCTGCGAGGATCACTGCTGCCATGGGGCCAGACACGACAGAGCAAAGGTCGAGTACCTTTACCCCGGCCAGAGGCCCCGTTGCTTTTAGTTTGTTCATTGGCTGGGATGTGATGGGTTGATTTATTTTCTGACTATGCGGGAATAGTGGTTGAAAATCATCCGATCATTTCTGGGAATAATAGTCTTGAGTGTTCGATGGCGAGTTGGATATCTCCCAGGTCAAGCCCAACTCAAGTTGGATGAACATCAGCAAAGCAAGTAAAACGGATATTCTATTTAGTCAAGAATCACTTGCTTATCCATTTACTGAAACAAGAACCCTACAATCGTTAGTACAATGGTGTAGGGGATGGCCATTATCACCATACGCACATATCCCAGTTGAATCAGCGGTGCGAGCGCAGAGGTTAGGAGAAATAGAAATGCTGCCTGGCCATTCGGGGTTGCAACAGAAGGAAGGTTTGTTCCGGTATTTATACTGACCGCCAAGCTATCGAAATGTGCCCTCGAAATATCACCGGCATCAAATGCCGCCTTCACTTCATTTATATATACGGTAGCTACGAATACATTGTCAGAGATTGCCGACAAGACTCCGTTTGCCAGAAAAAATGCACGTGGTTGATCTTCAATAGGTAATGCCAGCACCCATTGGATGATGGGGCTAAAGAGGTGCAGATCATGAATCATCCCGACGACGATGAAGAAGATACAGAGTAGCGAAACGAAAGGTAAAGACTCCTCAAAGGCATGACCTATTTGGTGCTCTTTGTTGATCCCTGTGAGTGCGGTCACCGCAACAAGTAGGCACAACCCAATAAGGCCGACTTCCATAATATGCAGCGCCAGCCCAATTACTAGAAGAACACCGCAGATTCCTTGTACAACAAGGCCATAAGTTTCTCTTTGTGTTCTTTTTTCGTCCTCTTCCTGAATGTAGCCTTTTAGTATTGATCGGACTTGCGGGTCCAGTTTCGCTCCGTATCCCAAAATTCCTGTCAGTTCAAGCGCAATGCATGTCAGAAAACCGGCAATAACCGCAGGTATTGTGACGTGCGACATTTCTTGCGCAAACTGAATAAAATCCCAACCCATCTTGTCGGCGATCAGCAGGTTTTGGGGTTCTCCTACCATCGTAGTTACGCCACCAAGCGCTGTACCAATCGCGCCATGCATTACCAGGCTGCGAACGAACGCCCTAAATTTTTCCAAACTATCATCACTCAATACACCTTGACCTGAGGCGCCGTCGTGGTAAATATTTGCAATGTTCGCTGAACGTGTTTTCTCGTAGACGCCATACAAGGCAACAAAAACAGCAATCAGCACGGCCGTAACGGTTAATGCATCAAGGAAGGCTGAAAGAAAAGCTGCCATCACTGAGAACACCAATGAGAGCATCCATTTACTCCGCACATTTACGATTAGTTTCGCAAATACAAACGTTAGCAGTGGCTTCATGAAGTAAATGAAGCTCACCATAAATATCAACAGAGCAAGTACACCAAGGTTTGCCTGTATCTCATGCCACACTGTCTCCGGCGACGTTAAACCTAGTGCAAGGATTCCCAGGCCCAGAAGTCCGCCACTTTGCAGTGGGTAACATTTTAAAGCCATGGCAAGGGTAAGGATAAACATTCCTAGAAACATCCATCCGATGACGGTCGTCCCCACTACCATTTTTAATGGAAAGCAAAGGACCAGGAAAACCAAGATAGACAGTTTGAACCAGTTGGGGCTGTCACCTAAAAATTCTCTATATGCTATTCGGGTCATTTAATATCTTCCATGGCTAATTTCTTACTAATTGCATCGTATTATCTTCGCGCAGGTTTTTGAGCACGCGGAAATAACGATAAACTAAGTTTGGAGTTTTATTTATACCACAAAATCTATGTCAGTCTGAATATTCTTGAGGGATAGGTTGCAGCGTATTTTACAGTAGGCTAATTTTCCTAGGGCCTTTCTTGTTCCTCTGTCAAAAGTATCTTTTAACGATCTGCATTCTTGTTTTCAAGGTGTTTTATATTTTTACCAGTGTAACTAATTTTTTCGAGTGGCCAAACTCTGGAGCGAAGAAGATATCTAATAAAAGAATGTTTCCGCAAAAGGTAAACTGAAAGGTATTTTAATCACTGCTGGTTTTGAACCGGCCAAGTTGATTTTCGGTTAGATACACGCGGCTTTAAATGATTTTGTTGCATAAAATAAGCGACCTTTAGTGAGCTGCGAGGTTACTCCCGACGTCAAATAGAGATTCATCGAAATGCGGTTGGGAGGAGATCACAAACCCTCTTTTAAAAAGTATGCCCAAGTTACCTATCAGCGTGCAGTTTGACGAAGAAGCTATATACAAACGATCCTTACTACCATGGTCAACCTGAGCACTTAAACTGACTTTGAGACGATCGCCGTTGCCTTATCTGAAAAGCCTACCTATCGGAAGATTGAAAATCGATGTGACTGAATGTCAAATTTTCTGCGTGGACGGGCTCTAATGAACAACGTTAATAACAACTACAGGCAGAATCTTCGTCACTAATTTGTTGGCTCTTCCGCCATCGTTTTTATGTTCAGCAATAATGTATCAAACTGGGCCCTACGCCTTGCTATGTCTGCATTTTTAGCAGCCTGATCAGGAAAGTTTGATAGATCGTAAACTAAGGTGTAGAAAAGCTTGGAGCTGCTATTGTTAACCGGCTTCGCTTCCATAAACCCATGGTAGAGATCGTAAAACTGTCCTTCTTCTGATTGCTGAGCGTAGCCATAAGAAAGATCTGTCTTCGCGACCATCACTTCAGTGATTGCTCCACCCAGTAACACTCGAACGGTACCTATGTCGCCGTCGCCCGAGGATATTTCGCACTCAATATTCGCCCACTCGCCAATGTCACAATAGCCACCTGCAATTGCCCAAAGCTCATCGGCGGGTTTTTCTACATCAATTTCCATTCCAATCCGAATATATTCGGGTTCTGCAATCGCAGTCTTGAAGACCATTAGGGGGCTGATTAGAACGCTAGCTAGTAAGAAACCTTTCATTTTTGGTCCTGTAAAATCGTTAGAGAGTTATTTGGCTTCGAAAACCAGCAGTGCGTTGCCTGGCATCTTTCCAGCAAAGCCATAGCCGGAATTAACGATCAGCTGACTTTTGAAGGCTATAGGCGCTGCACCTCCGCCAAAGGAACCGCCTTTCGCTTTACCCCCACCTAATGAATCAAACTCAATAGCGGTATCACGATCCCAAAGGATTTGACCCGTCTCAACATCAAAGATGCGTAGGTGACCATCGTTGCTGCCGGCAATAACGATCTGATCGATTACTGTAATCGCTGCGGGATAACCAGGTTGACAATATTGCTGATCCTCGCGGCAGATGTTTTCTGCCGGTGACTTCCAGATGTACTCACCATTTCTTAGATCCAGTGCGTACATTCCGGGCCTGGCGGGTTCCAGATACTCGCGCCCATCAGGTGTGTCGCTGATGGGGACGAACAAGCGTCCTTGATCCGTAGCCATACCGAAATAAACACCAGCGTGTATTCCACCACGGCCAACCTTAGTCTTCCAGACTTCTTGTCCGGTATCCGGATCAATCGCGTGCACGACTCCCGATTTTTGTCCGCCAATGACGTAGTCGATACCATCAAGGTCCTCCGCTAATAGTGTGCCGGCGCCGAAGTCAAAATCCGGACCATTTTCGGTAGGGCAGTTTGTATTTTCTTTCTGCCCACAGGCTGTGTTCCAGGCATCACCGGTAGTGGCCTGATACACCCAGTTGACGCTACCGGTCGTTAGATCGAACGCGATCACCGCGTCGCTCTCTCCGCTCGCCGGTGAGGAATAATTCTCGCCAGTGCCTACTGTCAGCTGATTGCGTTTGACATCAATGGCAGGACTGTTCCACACCGGTGCGCCGGATGGGCCATAGTTTTGGGTCCCCGCAGCGTTTAGAGTTTTCGCAGTCGGCTTTTTGGGAATAGTAAATCCCTGCCACTTTTGCTCGCCGGTCTTGGCATTATAGGCGACCACCGAACCCCGAAAGTGGCAACATTCATAGTCAGGTTCTGCTGCCGGCACTACTTCGAGAGATGAGACAGGGACGTACAGAACGCCTTGATGAAGTGAAGGCGTGCCCGTTAGAGTTGCAGTCGGGTGTTCATCCGGTCTTGCTCGCCACTTTAACGCTCCTGTTATTGCATCGAGCGCGTACAGGTTTCCAATGAGATCGCCAAAATACGCCATTGGCTCAGCAGTCTTATCCCCTTCATTCCATGGGCTGATTACTATTCCTGTGCGTACTTCAGCGGAAGCGGCAAAGGTCCAGCGGGCGCAACCAGTCTCTCGATCAAAGGCATAGACGGTGCCGCCATGACTCCCGACATAAATTGCTCCGCCGGCTAATGCCGGTTGAGAACGGGTACGCAGAGCGCCCGGAAACGCAAAGACCCATTTAAGTTTCAGGGAAGCGATATTCTTTTTATTCAACCCTGCAGTCTCAGCGGGGATTGAGTGGGTACTGGCCTGAGTCAGCCCCCAACCTTGAAAAACAGGCGGCTCATTGTAGTCAAATTGGTTTGATTTATCTTTGCATTGGGCTGGCTCAGGACTCGCAGTCATGTCACCGATTTTACCGCCGCCTAAAAACTCAGAGACAGCAACTTTGTCTTCGTCCGATAAACTTTCTGACTGAGACTGCATGACCCCCTGGGTCAATGCTCGGTAGATAGAATCGGGTGACATCAAAAGCAGCATCGCTCGATGCGGTGCACGGTGGAGGCCCTGCTCGTGGCAGCTGGCGCAGTTATTGGTATAGATTTTACCAGCTGAGGTAGATGTGTCAGCCAGTGTGAAATCGGATGACAACTCTTCGACTGCGACGGTTTGCGGGGAACCGGTTGGTGGTTCGAGCTTGCCCGCTTCTAGCTCGCTACAGCCTACTAATACCGAGATTACGAGCCATGAAATCACAAACGATGTTTTAGTGTGCATCTGATTTTTCGGATCCGATGAAAGATCCTATTGAAGCATCAAACGACCGCAAGATCTAACCGGCCGTTATGTCTTGCAATCGACGGGTTTAAGCAACTTACCTTGCTTCAGCGCACGCACGAGAGTCCAGCGGCGACTGCTACTATGACCTGATAGACACCCACGCAATTAAGAACAGAAATCTAGTACAGACTTCGACGTTTATAGACCTACAAAAAGGCTGAGCAGAAAAACCTGAGCTGGAAACTAGCTGGCTTTATCTTTGTTTCCCAGAGAGATTTGCTTTTTGGCCGGAGTATTTGTCTGGCCGCTGATACCTGGCTCAATAGACTGGATTTTCTTGCCCGACTCTAAGTAAATTCGCGTCTTTTCTGCGATGGACTCTGATGTTTGAACTGCTGCCGGTTGTTTCTTCTTAGCTGGCGCGCGCGTGGGTTTGCTTGTCATATTCTTATGTTTTTCCGAGTGGTTAACTTGCCATTATACTCGAAAAGCGTCTGTAAAGTGACTTATGTCTTAGATAGGGAAGCTTAGGCTCTCATTTACAAGCCTAGTCTTCAGATCAATCTCGAGGTACGCAATATTATGAACTATTTAGGTTCTTGAGCGGGTGAGAACATCCGATGATCTACGAAGTCCGCCATTGATCCAAAATGCGGTGGGACACAGAATAGTTTAGTGATTAAGTAGCTTTCTGCTCGGGCCGCATCTCTTAAAATCTAAATTAAGAGAGCTGCCCGAACATGATCGTCTAAGTAACGATTAGGTAACTTCTGAAAGGATCTTTGCTGTATCTGATCGGTTAGGAGAGATGTGGACGGTATTTTTCTAGTTTGAGAGTGGATTTTGTACTGAAAGCCGGTGAAACAAATAGCCGCCTACGCCGCCGGCGACGCCCTGAGCAAGAAGTCCGATAAGGGTCCTAGTCGGAGCGATGCCAGAGATCCCAAAGACCATCTTGATAATCATATGTATTGCTAATAGAGCGGTAACGCCCGCCAGAATATATCCTATCGACCTTAGATGAGGAGCATATTTTATGATCATTGCTGCGACAGGCAGTGAGATCAACATGCTAACCGCGATGACCGGTAAGTAAATTCCCGTCATATGCGTCAGGTCATGCATAACAGCGTCTAGTCTCTGTGCGATCGTGACCTGAAAACCCATTGCTACTACGTTTGCTATATTTCCCTGACTAACAAAGATCACACCCATAATATAAGTCGAGATGACCGCAGCGAAGTAACTTCCAGCTATCCTACCCATCGAAATTCCTTAGTTCTTACCATTTCTTGGTATGATGGCAAGTAACGACGTTAAGTAAAAGTGCTATGCGAGTTTTTCTACTAGTAATTGCGATATTCTTCGCATCGACGACCAACGCAAATTATAAGATTGAAATGGTTGCCGATAATCTAAATTTCCCCTGGTCAATTGCCTTTCTGCCAGATGGGAGCTATCTGGTCGCCTTAAGGGTTGGAGAAGTGCGAAGGGTGAGCAGGGAGGGTGAGGTTAGCGAGCCTCTGACGGGACTGCCCGCGAGCTTTGTGGAAGGTCAGGGTGGATACTTTGATGTAATGCTGGACCCCCAGTTTGACACAAACCAAATTGTGTACTTGTCTTTCGCATACGGCTCAATTGAATCTAATGGAACGCGAATCGTAAAAGGCGAGCTGGCAGCAACATCAGTAGAAAACTTGCAGACTATCTTTACCGTGCACCCGCTAAAAGATACAGCCGCACATTACGGTGGGAAAATGCTGTTTCTTGACGATGGCACTTTATTAATGACGACCGGAGACGGCTTTGAATATCGTGAAGCTTCCCAAGATACTTTTAGTCAACTAGGAAAGATTATTAGAATTAATAGTGACGGCTCGGTTCCGGCCACTAACCCTTTCTCTAATGGGGAGAAGGGTGATCCGAAAATTTGGTCCTATGGCCACCGAAACCCTCAAGGTTTGGCGCTGGATCAAGATACTGGTGCGGTTTACATGCATGAGCACGGACCTCAGGGCGGCGATGAACTAAATAGCGTACTTCCTGCCAAAAATTATGGGTGGCCTGCTGTGACTCAAGGTATTAACTACTCTGGCGCGTACGTTTCGCCCTTGAGATCCGCTCCCGGTGTTGAAGAACCGCTAACTTCTTGGGTACCGAGTATTGCACCGTCGGGTTTGGCTATTTACAAAGGTGCCGCCTTTCCAGATTGGTATGGAGACCTATTTGTTGGGGCACTCGTGGATCAGGAAGTTAGACGTATCAACTTGGAATCGGGAAAGGTGGCCGGTGAAGAGTCCATATTCACAGAAGTCGGCGCTAGAATTCGAGATGTGCGAGCCGGACCCGATGGGTATCTTTACATCCTGACGGATAGCGAGAGCGGCAAGATTTTTAGAGTTGTGCCTGATTAGTCGGTTGAATCGGTCAAGCTGAACCATGCCTCGCTGCGACACGATTGCAGCGATGTGAGCTGCTGACTAGTAAAAGATATCAGCGTGTTACGGCGGCTATTTTGCTACCAAAAATGATCTGAACTTTTTTAAGGCTACGGTGCGTGAAACTCGGTAAATGCCGCAAATCACTGCGGGACTCATCCAACTGAAAGTTCTGGAGTCGATCGAATAGCTGCTCAAAAGCAATCGCTGATTCCAGCCTCGCAAGGGGCGCCCCCGGGCAAAAATGAATACCTTGGGAAAAAGCGAGGTGTTTGGACGCATTCGTGCGTTGAAGGTCAAAAGAGTCGGCGTGATCAAAGTGCGCCTTATCTCTGTTCGCACAGCCGTACATAACACCCACTCCAGCACCTTCCGGGATCGTTACACCATTTAATTCAGTTGCTTTGGTCGCATATCGAAAATGAGTTTGAACCGGCGATTCAACGCGAAGAACTTCCTCCACGAGGTTGGGAATAAGCGCACGATCTTCCAGTACCAATTTCATCTGGTCCGGATGTTGTAGTAGTAACAACATGCCGGACGTAATTGTGTTGGTTGTTGTCTCGTTTCCCGCCACCAGAAACTGTAAGACGATACTGTTTAGTTCAGCATCGTGCAGTGGGCGGCTCTCTTTAAAGCTGGCTCGAATGAGGTCTGAAATGAAATCATCGCCGAGGTTCTGTTTCCGGTCGGCGATAATGTCATCGACCCACGCGGAAAAATCTTGCCGCAGTACCTGGGCAGCGGCGATTTCTTCTTTTGACAGCATGCCGCCTAGGAGAGAAATCGTATCCGACCATGTCTTGAACTGACGTAACATATCCCGCGGTAATCCTAGGGCCTCAATAATAACGATCATCGGCAACGGCACTGCAAAATCATAATTTATCTCGCAGTTTGCATCGGTAATAAAATCATCAATAAGTTCGTTAGCAATCTCACGAATCCTGGGTTCCCAGCTGGATACCCGCTTTAGAGAAAACGCTTTGTTAACCAGGGTTCTATAGAACCGATGTTCCGGCGGATCAGCCGTTAGCAATGTCCGCACAACACCTTCCCTTGGCCTGTGGCTGCCATCGGCAGCTGACGGCACTTGTACACCTGTTTTAGATGAAAAAGTATCCGTGTCTTTAACAATTTGCATCACCAGGTCATAGCGGCTGACCAGAAAGAAGTTTCGATTCGGAACTTGAAAAACACCACCGTCTTCACGCAGCGCCTGATAATAATCAAACGGACATTCAGTGGTGGCCGGGTCTAGTGGATCGCGATTTAAAATTGAATCATTCATACCGTCATTATACCTTTACTGCTGCTGGCGGCCTATTGCCGCTATCATATTAGGATTGTGGGGGTTATCGATATAAAGCTAAAGCTGATCCGTGCAGCGCTCAGAGAATAAATCAAGAAATCGCCACACCCCATCACTCTGACTTCAGCTCAAGAGCTAACAGGAGGTTGCCGGGCATGTGATTGTATAGGCTATAACCGGAGCTCAGTAATAACAGACCGTCGTTAGCGACCGGGCCAGCGCCACCACTCATTGATCCACCTTTTGTAAGGGTGCCGAGCGTGCTCGTGAATTTTTGTTCGCTGGTGTCCAATTCCCAAATAATCGTGCCGGTATCAATGGAATAGGCGCGAGCCACGCCATCCATAGAGCCGGCAATGACAAGATCCCCGATGACCGTAGGGACTTGAGAAATCCCAGGGTGACAATGGGCACGCCCATCGCATCTATCTTCATGCAGTGTGGACCATAGTAACTCTCCGGTATTAGCATCTAATGCGTGCATACCTGGTCGATCCGGGGTGGGGTAGGAGCGTCCATCTGACATATCGCTGATGGGTATTAATAGTGTTTCTCCACTTGCAGCAATTCCAAAATGTATCCCGCCTTGTATGCCTCCTCGGCCAACACGTGTCTGCCAAACGAGTGACCCGTCTTCAGGGTTAAGCGCGTGAACGAAACCGGATTTTTGGCCAGCTATAACCAGCCGGCCATGTTTCGTTGTATCAACAATGACAGTGGCGCCGCCAAAGTCGAAATCTGGTCCATTCTCGTCTGGACAGTTCTCTGGCGTGGTGGTGTCGCAGGCAGAATTCCAAACATCATTAGCGGTCGCTTGAAAAGCCCAATTTAGTTTCCCCGTGTCTAGATCCATCGCTAGCATCGCGTCGCTGGTGAGACTGGCGGGAGAGGACATATTTTCTCCTGTGCCGACGTAGAGTTGATTGTTAATTACATCTATTGAGGGGCTATTCCAAACGACTGCGCCGGACGGCCCAATAATATTGGTACCAACAGAGTTCTGGCCGGTGACGGTGGGTTCTTCCTCTATGGTATACGTTTTCCATCGTATCTCGCCTGTAGTAGCGTCTATCGCAGTAACTGAGCCGCGAAACGTACAGCACGCATAGTCAGGGTTGATTGGTAAGCTGACCTCTAGGGAAGACACGGGCACATAAAGTAAATTATTGTTAAGCGAAGGTGTACCCGTAATTGTCGCGTTAGGATGATCGTCCGCTCGAGTTCGCCAGATTTCTTCCCCGGTATTTGCATTGACGCCATAGACGTTGCCTAAAACATCGCCAAAGAAGATGCTCGGGCGAGAGCCTGATGCCAAATATGTGATGCCCGTTCTGACTTCTGCAGATGCTCTATAGGCCCAGCTTGCGCATCCCTCTTCACGGTCTAAGGAATACACAATGCCGCCATGTGAGCCAACAAATATTTGATTTCCAGCAAAAGTAGGCTGTGATCTGACTCTGCTCGAATCAGGAAAAGCGATAGCCCACTTAGTAGCTAAGTTCGTTATGTTAGTGGAGGAAATGCCGCTAGCTTCGGTTGATATTGTACGTGTATTCTCGGGTTGCATTCCCCAGTTGATGGAGGAACTCGATGCGATTGTTGCATTTTTGTTTTTGCAGATGGGTAACGACGTAAGTTCGCCGCCCAGCTTTACCCCGCTAATATATTCAGCAACCTCTCTTTTTTCTTGAGCAGTTAATGACTGCGCTTCGTCGCGCATGACACCCTTGGTCATTGTATGTAACACCGATTCGGGAGTCATGAGGCCAATCATTTCTCGATGCGGCGCTTTTTTAACCGCTCCACCATGGCATGCTATGCATGCGCGATCATAGTGGGCTTTGCCGGGAAGTGCCTCTTTGGCGGCCCGGATGTCGGCGTATTGCTGAGATCCTTCAGTGAGCTCGGGGAGGGGGGTAACAATAGAGTCGGAATTTTGCTGCGTGGATGATAGTTCGCACGCGGATAGCAGAATGGCAAGCAGTAGAGGTAAATAACGCATGGTAATTTGTCTCCATTTTATTATTTTTCTAAGATGCTAACACAATAGTGGGATGCTCTAGGCTACCTCCGCAATGAGGCTTAATTGAGCAGGAAGATCGCGGCCGATATAGAA
>MEHZ011651906.1_pt1 | contig 16382 bp, 14 predicted proteins | sample 897221 | NCBI WGS metagenome assembly MEHZ01 (sample SAMN05514161, study PRJNA337945) | marine metagenome | isolation source: marine surface water | place: Arctic Ocean | collected 2007-12-13
AGCACACGTACATATTGATTGACACACCAGAGTGTGGAAGCCACCAAACAAATTGGGCTCACTAGTTGATATAGATTGAATTGTTGGCAGTCGAAAAACACTATATAGTTTGTAGAAACCCCTTAGCAACAGGAACGAAGCGGGGGAATATTGTTACATATAATGTACATTGTATATTATAAGCAACATAATGTCGACGTAGGTTGGGAAAGGTCAGAGCCCATCAAACTTGTGTATAAACAAATACCTACTTCCAATGTCTTGGCGAATGTGCGACTCACATGAGGTTTTAAGATTAGGTGGGACTAGAAATAGTTCCGTCTGACAAAAACAATCTACATGAAGTTAACACATTATCATTTACATGATAATGCTTTAATGTATTCAATAACTACTATTAATAACGAAGTGTAAGTAGTTTGAGCGTTAGCGAAAACTTGTATGAGCTTGCTCATACATTAATAGTTTATCTAAGTTTGAAATAAATATGTTATAAATACATATAAGTAACTATAGTGCTTAAAGGAATAGATATGAAGATTAATGAATTATCGAGATCACAGCAAGTTGATGAAGTACCTGCTGGTGGCTTATCTCAACTAGGTAATAAACTTGGTGCAAAGATATTAAGTAAGATACCTGGTGGTGCTGCAAAGTCCAAAGCTGGCAACATGGCTGGCAAAGCTGACTTAGGTGATACAGCAAATAACTTACACAAAGAGTTTAATACATATCTAGGTACTCAGGGCAAAAAAATGGCCCAAGCAACTGGCGAAGAGCTAAGTGCGTTTTTACAATCTAAAAAACATAAAACATCTGCTACTATTCCTAGTGGTGTTTTACAAAAGAAACAACTTGATGCTGTACTAATGCAAGCTGCCAAAGAAGCACTAGCTGGTAAAGGCGGAGTACCGGGCACAGCAGGAGCACCTGTTAAAGGTGGAGCTGCTGGTGGAGCACCTGTTAAAGGTGGAGCAGGCGGTAAAGGCAAAGCAGTAATACCTGATAACATATTAGCTCAACTAAAGCAAATGAATCCTGAGCAAAAACAACAATTGGCAGGAATGTTACAATGAAAATTAATGAAGTAGCACTATACGAAAACAAATCACACAGAATTCTTAAAGAAGGTTGGCAAGACCTAACAGAAAGTCAACAGAAGCACATAGGGCGTTGGGAAACAGAACTTTGGCCTTTACTAGAGCAGTACCAAAAACTTTCTGAAGCAGAACTTACTAAAGATCAAATTCTAGCTATCTTTAAAGGTGCTGAAGAAAATGCAATGGCCACAGGTAACAATAAAAATGCATTAGGTAAAGCTGGTGCAGGCGTTGCAGCAGCTGCTAAACTTCCAGTTGACCTTGCTAAAAAGATTGATGCTAAAATTAAAGAACTTGGCGCAATGGCTAAAAAATCTGGTCCTGTTAAAAATATGGACGCTAAGTTTGCTGAACTTAAGAAAGATATTAGTGCTAAAAATAGCGACAGTAAAGTTGTACAAGGTATACAAACAATAAGCGACTGGGCAAAAGAAAATCCCGGCAAAGCTACACTAGCTGTTGGTATCTTAACTACTATTGCAGCATTTGCAGGCGGTCCAGCAGGAGGTGCAGCCGCAGGTTTAATACTACGGGCAACAAAAGATCTATTACAAGGTGAAGACCTTTCAAGTGCTATTGGTAATTCAGTTAAAACAGCAGCTTATGGTGCTATTGCAGGTTGGGCTATTAACGGACTTGGTGATTGGCTTGGAGGCATTAGAGCAGATGCAGTTCCGTTTGAAAAAGCCGAAGGCGTGTCTACAGTTAATTTAGACTTTACTAAGACAGTATCAAGTTGGGGCATGACTCACGAACAACAATTAGTTAATATGATTGTTCCAGATAGTATGGCTGAAGAAATTACAGGCATGGTTGCTGAAATGAGTAAAGCAACAGCCGCAGGTGATCATGCTGGCGGCATAGATATTTTTGATAAGCTATGGGCACAGGCTAAAGAATTTAATACAGGCAGTGACGCATATAAGCAGTTTGTTGAAGATGCAGCTTTTACAAATGAGGTTGCTGCGGCAGTAGCACAAGCTAACGACACTGCACTACAAGCGATTAAAGGTGCAACAGAGGTTATGGCCGCAACTGCACAAGGTTCATTGCAAGCATCAGGTGATGATGCTAAAGGTGAAATGAAAGTTGACGGTAAAGAAGTTGAACCTGAGCAAGGCGAATTAGATCTTAAAGGTGGCGAAAACCCTAAAGGTACAGAGTCTATTGAAGAAATGACAGCAAGATTAGATTTGTATCTTGCTGAAGCTGATCCTGAGCAAGGTGAATTAGGTTTAGACAATCCAAACACATTTGGTGCAAAACTAAAGCGTGGCGCAGGAGCCTTAGCAGGTAAAGCAAAAGATGCGGCTGCTTCCGCTACAGGCGCAGTTAAACAAGTTGGTAAAGACTTAGGCAACAAAGTAACTGCTAATAAATTACAAAAAGCTTGGAAAAAAGCTGGAGAGCCAATGGACACTGGTTCGATCATGAACATAATGCAAGACGCAGGTATGGACGATGATCAAATTTCAGCAGTTGGACAAGCAAACAAAATTGAATTAACACCTAGTGCGGCAACTAGTGCAGATCCTGCTCAAGCAGATACCGATAAAGATGGTAAAGATGATGCAACCGGTGAGCCAATGAAAGCAACTGGCAAAGTTGTACCTCAAGCAGATACCGATAAAGATGGTAAAGATGATGCAACCGGTGAGCCAATGAAAGCAAAAGCCCCAGGTGCAGACGCAGGTAAAGTAGCTAAAGCTAGTGATGGTCAAGAATATACTTGGTTAGGTGCCCAGTGGCAAAACAATACTTCAAAGAAGATGGCAACTAAAGCTATTGCACAAGAATTAGGAAATCCTGCTAAGGATGGAGCTGCCAAAGATACAGCACCGCCACAAGCAGACACTGACCAAGACGGTAAAGATGATGCAACTGGTCAGCCAATGAAACCCGCTGGTGCTGGACAACCTGCAACTGCTGGTGACCCAGGAACAACAACAGCTATAGACTTAAAAACATTGGCAGGCGAAATTAAACAAGCAGGTCCAGAAGTAGTAGCACTAGTGATAGCTCAACTTACAGCTAAAGCTCCTGCAGCACCTGCTAAAGCTCCTGTAGCTAAAGCTAAAGCACCTGGAGCGCCTACTCAAGCAGCTAATGTTGCAGCTAGGCGTAAGAAAGTTTCCGCAAGTATAGATACTGAAATTGATTCGTTGATTGCTGAATTAGACGCAGTTATGCGTTAGAAGAATGGGAGACCGCTTGTTTTAGTTGTTTCTAAATTTTCTTTAACAATGTCACTCATTAATGATCTATCATCATGACAAGTAGCGAAGCCTTCATCAAGAGTCATACCTCCACGCATATACCAACAAAGTTTCATAACTTCTGATCTAATCTCTTTTTGTTGGTTTTCCATATGCTTAACTTCTTCTAGGATCTCAGCCACCGACCAGGCTAGGATCCTTATGCGAAAAAATTTGATTGATCAAAGGTAATTGGAATTTCCCACTCAGCAGGAGCACCTGCTTCGATATCTTCTTTGGAAGATTTAACTTGGATAGGTTCAAGACTAAACTTAGCTCTTTGAATATCAAGATGATCTGTAATAAACTTAAAAAACTCTTTGTCAGTATTTTTAATAAATTCGTCAATGTGTTCTCTATCACTAACAGTAGTATCGCCAATCTGAATTGAATGAATACTTTTAGCAAGAACTGTAATTGTAAGATCTGTAAGTTTCTTAAAGCTTTGATTAAACTTGCCTAATTTTTCTTCATCGGGCATTGTTTCGTCATTAACTAACGCAAAGATACGTTGCTCTTCAAACGTTTTTAAACTACTATCGGTAAATTCTCTATAGCTTAATGGTCTAATAGTAACTTGCATATCGTTAATAGTAACAACGTTTTCGTATTCAACAGTTACTAGCTTGTTAAGCATTTGACGTAAATCTACTCCAAAAGTTTTATCTTCGCCTGTGCCAGGCTCTTTAGTAGTAATCTCCATGTCGTCACCGTAAGTTGCAATACGTATAGCAATTAATGAAGCATCTAGATCAATACTAGGCATTTGCCAAGGATCAACAATGCTTGGAATGCAACTTTTAATCATTTCAACAGTAGCTTGCCCATTAAGCAAAGCATCTGGAGTCTTCATAGTAAGTTCATCTCTTGCTGTCATTGCATACACTGGTAATTCGCCATTCTCTGGCAGGTTAAGTGTACCATCTGTGTAGAATTTACCTTTACTAGGTAAAGTAATATATACTTTAGGTTGCCTAAAGTATTTTTTTAATGGATTTGCTTCCATTGAAGTCTGGTTCGAATCTGCCATAACATTTCTCCGTATAAATACAATATGTAAATACTTATGTCAATTATTTATATACGTAGTTAACTTGGATGATAGAACGTGGCAGAACAAACAGAAATTAGTAATGTAGGCGGTGATGGTGTAGCTAGTGAAGTTACTCTATTAAGGCTTGTCAGCACGATTGAAGCGTGGGCAAAGAAATCTGGCGTTGATCCAAAGGCTGAAGCTGCCAAATTACAGAAGCTACATAATGAAGCAGTTAAAAGCGGCATTACTACATTCGATGATACTAGAACAGGTTTAAACAAGTTTGGCAAATCTACTGGTAAAGCTACAACAAGCTTAAATAAATTTTCTAGAGCAGCTATGGGTGCAACTTTAGGAGCATTGTCTCAAGTTGCAGGCGCACTTAAAGGAATAGGCAACGAGTTACTACAAGGTGGCGATAACGTTGGCGACTTTACTAAACACATTCCGTTACTTGGTTCTGCTCTTGCACCTCTTGCTGGATTAATTGATAATAGTGTTGAATCTTATAGACAGCTATCTAGTGTAGGTGGTAACTTAGGAAATAGTATAACAGGTGTAAGAAAAGCTGCTGCGGCTATGGAAATGAACATGGATGAGTATAGTTCCTTTATTGTAGGAAACTCAGAAGCGTTAAGGATGCTAGGCGGAACAGTAGGGCAAGGACAAGAACGTTTTAAAAGGATGAATGAGAATATAAAGAAGTCGGGAGACTTTTCATCTTTAAAGAATTTAGGTTTTACTGTTACTGAAGTTAACGAAGGTATGGCAGACTATATTCAATTGCAGAGAAACTTAGGTACGCTTGAAAAGAAAACTGATGAAGAACTAGCTGCAGGATCAGCTGATTATTTAAAACAAATTGATATGCTTGCAAGAGTAACAGGCATGACCCGGAAAGAAGCAGAAGCTTCATTAGCATCGCAGGCTACTGAAGCAGGACTAAGGGGAATGCTAAATGCATTTAGAAATGCTGACGGCACCTTAAGTGAAGGTGGTAAAAATCTTCAAATTAGTATGGGACTACTTGACAAAGTCGGCGGCGTTGCAGGTGACGCTATGAAAGACATGATAGATGGCACCATGAACCACGAAGCAACCGGTAAGTTTTTAGCGGCATTAGGTGACGGCGGTCCAGCAGTTCAAGAAGCTTTAAAACAAATAGGACAAGGTGCTGATCCGCAAGTCTTACTAGATGCGTTTAAGACTGCTGGTGGCTCCTTAGAAGAATTTGCTAAGATTGACACTGGTGATAAAATTGCAGATGCACAATCTAGAAGAGCATTTATTGAAAGCATAAGACAGTCACAACCTGAAGTAGCCGCTGCATTAGATGCTGCTGTTCAGATGAAAGAATTAGGGGGAATGAACCTCAAGCAAGCTAAAGAAGATCAAAAGAAAGCAGACGCAACAACAAAGTCTATGACTACGTTCGAAGACTCTATTAAGGGATTACGCGGCACTATTCAAACAGCACTTATGGATAGTGGATTATTTGAAATGCTTGGCACAGCAATGGGCGAACTTGGAGATCTGTTTGCTTCACCAGAAATGAAAGAAAGTATTCAAGATATTGCAAAAGTTATTAAAACTACTATCGGCGAATGGATGGCTGTCTTTAAAGAAGGCGGACTAAAAGCTGTTTGGGATAAAGCAATTGGTGGCTTAAAAGATATGCTTGGCGATATATTCAGCTCAATGTTTTCAAGCGGAACAGTAATTAAAGGACTTGTAATTGCAGTTGGAGCATTGTTTGCAGCCAAGTTAGTTAAAAATGCCCTGTCAAAATCACTTGGCGGTATCGGCAAATCATTAGGCTTTGGAGGCAATCCTGCAACATCAGGTAAAACTCTTCCTATGGGTGGAGGCGGCGGAGGCGGCATGGGCGGCGGTGGCAAAGCTGGTGGCGGTGGTGGCCTTGGAAAAAGCATTGGCGGCATCGGTAAAGGAATAGGTAAAGGCCTTGGCGGCATACTAAAAGGTCTAGCAGGAGGTATTTCAGCATTTGCTAATCCAGCAGTTGTATTAGGTGCAGCGGCATTAGGTGCAGCAATAGTATTAATAGGTGGCGCAATTGCAGGCGCTGTTTGGATGGTCGGTAAATCATTGCCTACTATGGCAGACGGCATGCAGTCTTTTGAACAATTAGACGGTGCTAAATTAATATCAGCAGGAAAAGGCATGGGAGCAATTGCTCTTGGTATGGCTGCATTTGGTGCAGGGTCAGCAATTAGCGGACTAGGAAGTTTAGTAGGAGGTATTGCAGGAGGTATTGGTAAACTGTTTGGAGCAGATGATCCATTAAGTAAAATGGAAGAGTTCTCTAATGCTAATATTGATGGAGCAAAGGTTAAAACAAATGCAGAAGCACTAACAGCATTTAGTACTGCTATGTCAGCAGCGTCTAGTGCATCTAATGCAGGACTTTCAGATATTGCCGGTGCAATTGCCGGTGGTATTGCAGGATTCTTTGGAGCAACAGATCCAGTAGATCAATTAAAGAAGTTTGGCGAAGCAGTAATTGATACTAAGAAAGTTGAATTAAATGCAGCTGCGATGATAGCATTTAGTACAGCGATGGCTACTGCTACAAAACCTCCAGAAGGTGTAACATCAGCAATTGGTAGTGCAATTGCTGGATTCTTTGGCGCCACTAATCCAGTAGAGCAATTAAAACTATTTGGTGACACTAAAATTAATTCAGCCCAGGTTGCTACTAACGCTGGCGCTATGATAGCGTTTAATACAGCAATGAGCGGTGCAGTAACTATTGACCAAACTATTTCAGGAGCTATCGGCGGCGCAATAAACACCTTAATGGCAAATAGTCCAATAGATCAACTTGTTAAGTTTGCAGCAGTAGCTATTGACGGTGTTGCAGTTAAGTCAAATGCAGAATCTATGATAGCATTTGGAACAGCAATGTCAGCAATGCCTGGTAAGATGCCAGGTGATGGAGCGTTTGCATCTTTTGGTAAAGCTATTGCTGGCTTCTTTGGTGCAGACACTCCGTTTGATCAAGTAAAAGATTTTGGTGATATGGATCTTAACTCTGCAAAGGTTAAAATAAATGCAGAAGCTATGGTATCGTTTGGTAACGCAATGTCTTCACTTCCAACTGGAATGGGAGAAATAACCTTACACAAGCACTTTGCTAGTAGAATGCAAGACTTAGGCGAGACTAACCCAGACGGAATAAAAGCTGTAGGCGTAGCATTAGCAAGTCTTGGATCTGCTCCTGGACTAGAATCAAGCTTAAAAACATTAAAATCTGCATTAGATGCTGATGCAGCTGACGATTATAAAGATTCTATTGTAGAACTAAAGGATGAATTCAAAAAATTAAACGATGAAATGGCTAAGTCAAACAAACTTGCCAACACTCGTGCTGGCAGAGCTGCCAGCAAGGCGGCCTCAGAAAGCTCAGATCAGTTAAATACTACGATGACAAACATACAGACTATTTTGTTAGAACTGAGTTCTGATGCAAAGGATACTCGAAAGTTTACTAAGCAACTTGCTGATGAAGTATAGTACGGAGAAAAATAAAAGATGAGCTGGAAAAAATACTTTACACCTGTTCCAACAGGCGATAATCAAAACGGTAGTTACAGCCCATTCACTGCTCGTAACAGTGGCAACCTTGCAGGCCCTGCAAAAACAAATTATTCTAGCTACTTGCCAGATGTATATGTTGGCAGTCCAAACAGAGTTGAGCGTTATAGCCAATATAACACTATGGACCAAGACAGTGAAGTTAATGCTGCACTTGACATCCTTGCTGAGTTTTGTTCGCAGAAAAATAAGTCTAACAATACACCTTTCCTTGTTGAATATAAAAATAAAGCAACCAACAGTGAAATAAACATTATTGGACAGTACTTACAGCAATGGAATAAACTACAACACTTTGAAACAAAGATTTTTAGAATACTTCGTAACGTATTTAAATATGGAGATCAGTTTTTTGTAAGAGATCCAGAAACTAAACGCTGGTTTCATGTTGATCCAGCAAACGTAACACGTATTATTGTAAACGAAAGCGAAGGCAAAACTCCTGAGCAGTATGTTATTAAGAATGTAAACTTTAATTTTAAAGACGGTATTGCTACTACTCCGTATAACACAAACGGAAACATTGGAAACGCAGGAACTAATCCAGGAAGCACACTAACTGGCGGCCGTGGACAAGTAGGACAGCCTAATGCATCAGCTAGCGGAAGTAGATTTACTACTGACGATGGTGAGATGACAGTAGATGCAAAAGATGTAGTGCATTTAAGTTTATCAGAAGGATTAGACAACAACTATCCGTTTGGTAATAGCTTACTTGAAACTATCTTTAAAGTATACAAGCAAAAAGAATTATTAGAAGATGCTATTATTATTTACAGAGTACAACGTGCTCCAGAAAGAAGAGTATTCTATGTTGATGTGGGTAATATGCCATCTCACCTTGCTATGCAATTTGTAGAGCGTGTTAAGACGGAAATTCATCAAAGACGAATTCCATCGCAGACTGGGGGCGGAACTAATGTCATAGACAGTTCATACAATCCTTTGTCAATCAACGAAGATTACTTCTTTCCACAAACTGCTGAAGGGCGTGGATCAAAAGTTGAAACATTACCAGGCGGTACTAACCTTGGAGAAATTGATGACCTTAGATATTTTACTAATAAGCTCGTACGTGGTTTACGAATCCCTAGTAGCTACTTACCAACGGGAGCAGACGATAGTGCGGCACAGTATAATGACGGCAGAGTGGGCACGGCATACATTCAAGAACTTCGTTTCAACACGTACTGCGAACGATTACAAAACTTAGTAGTTGAAGAACTTAATCAAGAGTTCAAACGTTACATACTTGAAAAAGGCGTAAACGTAGACACTGCAATGTTTGATTTGCGTTTCCAACCTCCACAAAACTTTGCAAGCTATAGACAAAGTGAAATTGATAATGCTCGTGTACCAACATACACACAAATGAGTGCTATTCCGTATATGTCAAACAGATTTGCATTAGAAAGATTCTTAGGACTTAGCAAAGAAGAAATTGCAGAAAATGAACGTATGTGGAAAGAAGAAAATGACGAGAACTTAGATCCAGCTCCGTCGGATGCTGAAGGTGAAATGAGAACTGCTGGAATTAGTGGCGCAGGAATAGCCGGCGACATGGGCAGTATGGAAGACGAAGCACCAGAAGAAGGAGCACCAATTGAAGGTGGTATGGACACCGGTGCTGATCCAACAGCAGGAGGCGATGCAGGGGACGCAAGTAATACTGGCGTAACTGTATAAATACTATTATGATACTACGTGAATTATTTTATTTTGACAAAGAGACTGTTGACCCAGTCGAAGACAAGCGGTACGAAGCTGACCTTGATGACTCCCCTGTAGATTTAGACGATACACGTAAAACTAAATTGACACTACGCCAGATTAACCGTGTAAGAAAAGCCGCAGAGCTACATACTGAAGAGCAAGCAAAAGAATTATTGTTTGTAAGACAAATGTATGGACTAGCCTCGAATGCAGAGGGCGGAGTATGATAATTGAGCGTAGCGTTTGTATTAGGTAATGGCACAAGCCGATCCACTATACCTTTAGAACCTTTAAAAAAATACGGAACTATATATGCATGCAATGCAGTGTATAGAGAGTTTCAACCCGACTACCTTGTTGCAGTTGACATTAAAATGGTTAATGAAATAAACATGACAAGATATCAAAATGAACACCAGGTATGGACAAATTACAATAAGTCATTTGAACAGTATACAGGGTTTAATTACTTTGAACCTAGTTTAGGTTGGAGTAGTGGACCAACTGCGATGCATTTAGCCGCATCGCATGCACATGAAACTATATATATTTTGGGTTTTGACTATAAAGGTATTGGTCCTGAAGAGAAAAGAGTTAATAACATATACTCAAGTACACAAAATTATAAAAGATCAGAGGACGGTGCAACGTATTTTGGCAATTGGTTACGTCAAACGTGCAATGTAATGCAGAAATCTCCGGAAAAGAGATATATAAGAGTGTTAGAAGAAAAGGATTCATTTATTCCAGAACCATTTGAGAATTTTAGTAACTTGACACATATTACTGTAGAAGAATTTGCAAAATCGTTTAACATATCTACGTGTATTTCAAAATGAACCATTTTGAGCCTATAATACACCCATATTTAACACAATGAGTAAATACATTAGACAGCCTCACCGTAGGTAAAACATATTTCATTTAGGAGAGAACAAAATGAGCGAACGTAATAAATTCGAGGAAATGCTCGAAAAATTAGTAAACGAAGACCGTGCTGGAGCGGAAGCACTATTTCACGAAATAGTTGTAGAAAAATCCAGAGATATTTATGAGAATCTTTTAGAAGATGATCTTGAAGTCGACGAAACAACTGACGAAGAAGTAGACGAAGCAACTGATGAAGAAGTTGATGAATCTAGTGACGAAGAAGTAGAAGAGTCAGACGAAGAAGTAGATGAGTCAGATGAAGAGTTAGAAGAAAACTTTGATCTAGACGAATTTGAAGTAGAAGCAGATCCAATGGATATGGATCAATCAGCAGACTTTGAGCGCGACTTAGAAATGCCTGATATGGATGCCGATGATGACGCTGATGACGCTGAAGAAGGTGACATGGCAGACGACATTGCAGACTTGCAAGACGAAATTGAAAAATTAAAAGCGGCTTTTGATGCAGAAATGGGTTCCGATATGGATTCCGATGATGACGAAGAAGGCGAAGAAGACGATGCCGAAGGTGACGACGGTGACGAAGAAGAAGCTCCTGAAGAAGAGAGTTTTGATCTTGACGTAGATGAAGCAACTGATGAAGAAGTCGAAGAAGCTGATAAATCAGAAGCAGAAACCATGCGTGAATATGTTGAAAAAGTAAGTGCTACAATGGGCGACAACGGTGCAAACACTAAATCCCCAACAGCAAGTGCTAACAAAATGGGCAACGGCACATCAGGTAATTTAACCCAAGGTGGCGAATCCAATTCTGAAGGAACTAAAGGCGGCTTAGCTGACCCAACTCCTAAAGAGGACAACATGGGCAACATAAACGTTCCGGGTGCTAAAGTCGGAAAAACAGGTATGAAAGCTATGTCAAAAGGCCACGGTGCTGAGAAAAAAGGCGCAGGCGAAACAGCTAGTGATAAAAAATCGATCATTGGCAAATAAGGAAGTTTGAATGAGACTACTTAGTGAGAACTTGACATTCCAACAGGCGAACATCGTCGTAGAATCTGCTAACGAAGGCAAGGATCTTTTTATGAAAGGTATTTGCATACAGGGCGGAGTACGTAACGCTAACCAGCGTGTGTACCCCGTTAATGAAATTGGTAGGGCTGTCAAAACTCTTAACGATCAAGTTACTGGGGGATATAGTGTTCTCGGCGAAGTTGATCATCCAGAAGGCCTTAATATAAACCTTGACCGTGTATCGCACATGATCACAGAAATGTGGATGGAAGATAATAACGGTTATGGTAAATTGAAGATATTACCAACCCCGATGGGCACTTTAGTTAAAACTATGTTAGAAGCAGGTGTTAAACTAGGTGTTTCATCTAGGGGCTCTGGTGAAGTTACAGATTCCGGTGATGTATCGGACTTTGAAATTATTACAGTGGACGTTGTGGCACAGCCAAGTGCGCCAGGAGCATATCCGACAGCAATTTACGAACACTTAATGAATGCTCGAGGCGGGCACCAGGCATATGAATTGGCACAGGCAACAAGACACGACCCAAAGGCACAAAAGTATCTTAAGGAATCGCTAATAAATATTATTAGCAAACTCCAATGAAACAGGAGAATAGTATGATAGATGCACTGAAAACACTCTTTGAAAACGATGTCGTTTCTGAAGATATCAGAGCGCAAATTGAAGAAGCTTGGGAAGGCAAAATTAAAGCGAACAAAATGCAGGTAACTGCTGAACTTCGTGAAGAATTTGCTAAAAAATATGAGCATGACAAGGGTCAAATGGTTGAGTCCATTGATTCTATGCTTAGTGAGCGACTTCAAGCAGAAATTTCTGAGTTTGCAGATGACCGCAAACAACTAGCTGAAGCTAAAGCAAAATACGGTGTAGCAATGCGTGAAAACGCAGACCTATTAAAAGGTTTTGTAGTGCAACAGTTAGGAAAAGAAGTATCTGAACTACACGAAGAACAAAAAACTATGTCTAACAAGTTTGGACAGTTAGAAAGTTTTATTGTAGACGCTCTTGCTAAAGAAATCCACGAATTCTACGAGGATAAACAAGACCTAGCTGAAACAAAAGTACGTTTAGTACGTGAAGCTAAGACACACTTCAAGAAAGTTAAAGCTAACTTTATTGAAAAGAGTGCAAAATTAGTATCTGAAACAGTAAGTAAGAACTTGAATAAAGAAATTACTACACTTAAAGAAGATATTGAAATTGCAAGACAGAATGACTTCGGTCGTAAGCTGTTTGAATCATTCGCATCCGAGTATGCAGGAAGCTACTTGAATGAGAAGAGTGAAACAGCAAAGTTAATGAAAGTTATCGATACTAAAAATCGTCAACTATCAGAAGCGAAGACTATCGTTGATAAGACTACAGTACTTGCAGAAGCAAAGACTGTTGAAATTAAAATGATTACTGAGTCAGTACAACGAGCAAAAGTTATGAACGAATTGGTTGCACCTTTAAGTGTAGCACAGCGTGAAATAATGACAGACTTACTGGAATCTGTTCAAACACCGAAATTAAAGTCGGCGTTTAACAAGTATTTACCAACAGTTATTGAGGGTAATAGTCCAGCGAAGAAGAAGGCGAACCTAACAGAAGGCAAAGCAATAACAGGCAACAAACAAGAAACTAACGTTAGTAGACAAAAGCAAGACGAGAATGTCATCGATATTCGTCGTTTAGCTGGATTAAATTAAGGAGATATAATTATGTCAGAATTACTAGAAAGTCGCTGGCAAGAGACGAAAACAGCATTGATGGAAGGCCTTTCAGGAACTAAAAAATCTGTAATGTCAGCAACTTTAGAAAATACTCGCAAGTATTTGTCTGAAACATCAGCCGCTGGTTCGACTACTGCCGGTAATGTCGCAACTCTTAACAGAGTTATTTTACCAGTTATCAGACGTGTTATGCCAACAGTAATAGCAAATGAGCTAGTTGGTGTACAACCGATGACCGGTCCTGTGGGACAAATCCACACATTAAGAGTACGTTACAGTGATACAGCTGATGATGCAACAAGTGGCGAAGAGGCTTTAAGCCCATTCAAAATTGCTGTTGGTTATTCAGGTGACGAAGCTGGTTCCGATGCTGGTAAAGCAAAAGGAACAAGTTTAGCAGAAGGTACTGCTGGTAACAAACTTAGCATTCAGATCTTGAAGCAAACAGTTGAAGCGAAAACACGTAAGTTAAGTGCTCGTTGGACTTTTGAATCAGCTCAGGATGCACAAGCACAGCACGGCATTGATGTCGAAGCTGAAATCATGGCAGCTCTTGCACAAGAGATTACTGCTGAGATTGACCAGGAAGTTATTGCTTCATTGCGTTCATTGAGTGGCACGGCTGTACAAACGTACAACCAACAAGCCGTTTCAGGTACAGCAACTTTCGTTGGTGACGAGCATGCCGCATTGGCAGTTCAGATCAACAGAGCGGCTAACTTGATTGCTCAGCGTACACGTCGTGGCGCAGGTAACTATTGTGTTGTTAGTCCTTTTGCACTAACAATCCTACAGTCTGCTACTACAAGTGCTTTTGCACGTACTACGGAAGGCACGTTTGAAGCACCTACAAACACTAAGTTTGTTGGTACATTGAACAATGCAATGCGTGTATATGTAGATACTTACGCAGCCGATAACGCTATGGCGCTTGTTGGTTACAAAGGTAATAGTGAATCAGATGCTCCAGCATTTTACTGCCCATACATCCCGTTGATGTCAAGTGGTGTTGTAATGGATCCATCTACATTCGAACCAGTAGTGAGCTTTATGACTCGTTATGGATATGTTGAGTTATCAAACACAGCATCTTCATTGGGTAATGCCGCTGATTACTTAGCGAATGTTGCTATAACATCTGCAAACGTTAGCTTTAGCTAAACTTTGCTTTAAAAACAAAAACAGGGCCTACGGGCTCTGTTTTTTTATGACTTAATTTCCGTTAGCTTCTTTTAATGATAAATACTTGTGTCACAAATCGTGCTATACTATATAGACTTATGCAGAACTGACCCACTGCGTATTACTTAGAACGTAACTTATTAGGAGAAACAAATGGGACGTCCACTAAACAAAAGGTACTTTGGCGCTTTAGCTGATGGTACAAACATTACTATTAACTGTCAAGTAGCTGCCAATGCAGAATCAGCGGTAGGCTTTATTATTGCACAAAGATCAGTAAACAAGTTTTTAGTTAACGATACTAAAGACGGCACTAAAACATCAGTTGGAGGCACAGGTACAGGTAATGTAGGTATTTGTACACTAGTTGACAAAGTAAACGGTGCTTTAGGCGCTAATGAAATGTCAATTAACTCACAAGATGCGGCAGGCGGTACAATTAGAATTGCTAAACTTTACAACAGATCAGTTAGAGACTATTCAAACAACCGACATACTTGGGTTATTGAAAACGACTCAACTACATCAGTTATGAGAGTAACACCGATAACATCGTAAAAGTAAAATGGGGGAGTAACTTCCCCCATATATTTGCAATAGGAATTATATATGTCTTCTAAAATTTTAGCCCTTCCAAATAGTGACTACACTGTTAAAGTACAATCCGGTGGCAATATAACATTGGATACAGGAGTTGCAAACGGGCTGGTTACGGTTACAGGAAACTTAGTAGTACTTGGATCGCAAACACAAGTTAGTTCCACAGACTTAAACCTAAAAGATAACCTTATTACACTAAACATTGGAGAGTCTGGAGCAGGCATTACGCTGAACAAATCTGGACTACAAATGGACAGAGGTTCGTTACCGGATGCATTATTTACATTCGACGAAACTGTTACTTGGGCAGACCCAATAAGTGCAACGACTATAACTGGAGGATTTACATTAACAAATGCTTCAGGTACACTACAGGGGTTACGCATTAATAGTATATCAACTGGCGGAGGAGATTTATATCTTATTAACTCTGGTACTGGTGTTATTAGTGTTACTGGAACAAACAACTACGAAACACAAATTACTGACGATGACGATATTCCAAACAAGAAATATGTTGATGATACTATTATAACGCAACTTACAAGTACTTTCCAAAGAAGAATTGAGGAAGGTTCAGCTAGTAAATCGTTTGTAGAAGTTAGAGATACAGAAGTAAGCGGAGCACCTAGTGTAGTTAGCTTCCAAATTGATAATGTTACTAAAGGACAAGTATTTGGTAACAGGGTTGAGTTAGAAGATATTAGAATACAAAACGGCACTATATCAACTACTTCATCGGATACAGATTTAACTTTAGAGTCACAAGGAACTGGCGGTGTTGTAGTGAAAGATAACTTTACACTAACATTGCAAGGATCTGATCCAGCTAGTCCTACTGATGGACTTAAAGTATATGTAAAAGCACCTGCGGCTGGAGGTACTGGTTTATTCTTTAAACATAGTGCTTCTAAATCAGGAGAGATAATAAGTAGACAGAATGCTCTTTTATTGAGTATGTTGTTTTAAAAAGGAAACATAATGGCTATAGTAAGCACACAAATAGGAAGTACAGACACAAACATATTGTTAGTTCCGGCAGCAAAACAATATGCTGTACTAACAATCATGGTATGTAATACCGACACAACTAACCCGCTACACTTAGAGCATGGTGAAACAATGTTTGACATGCACTTTATAGCAAGTGGCGCGGCCAAAGGCGATGTTAATATGGTTATTAACGATCTTACATTACCAGCAGGCGAAACGTTTACGTTTGATAGTGAAAAAATT
>MEHZ011429591.1_pt1 | contig 16353 bp, 14 predicted proteins | sample 897221 | NCBI WGS metagenome assembly MEHZ01 (sample SAMN05514161, study PRJNA337945) | marine metagenome | isolation source: marine surface water | place: Arctic Ocean | collected 2007-12-13
GTGCGAAAAACTTGTCGCCGAGTGTGCTGCCGAGGGGCAAGAGACTGACAACAACCCTGAGGAAGCGCGCTAGTGGAAACCTATAGGCAGGAAATAATACTCGGCGCCGTTGCGCTCTACATGGTGTTCTGCGTGGTTACAGGGCTCTGGGCCATGCGCCGCACGAGCGACGCCAGCGATTTCTTTGTTGCCGGACGCGGTCTCGGTCCTATCGTCATCTCACTTGCCCTTTTCTCTTCGACACTCAGCGGATTTGGCTTCGTCGGTGGGCCGGGGCTGGTTTATTCGATCGGTGTCAGCTCTTTCTGGATGATCACCATTTCGACGGCTGGCTATGCGCTCGGGTTTTTCATGGTGTCTAAGCGCATCCGCATGATTGCCGAACTACGCAACTGCATTTCCCTGCCCGATGTTCTCGCCGCGCGCTATGGCAGCGAAGCCGTCCGCTTGCTCGTCGCCATAACCATTGTGCTTGGTGTGATGGGTTATCTCGCCACACAGATTCTTGCGATGGCCGTCGTCATGCAGGCCATTCTCTCGGGCACAGCCATGTTTGCCGACATCGGACTTGTCGCCTGTGTGGCGATTTCGTCGACCGTGTTGATTTTCTACTGCGTGACCGGCGGCATAATCGCCTCGGTTTACACCGACGTCGTGCAGGGCGGTATCATGATGGTCGCCGGTGTTCTGATCTTACTCACCGCCATGTCGGTGTTCGATGGCGGGATGACAGAGGCCAACTCAATTATTCTCAAAGACGACTCCGAGGCAATTATGCCGTGGGGCTCGGCGGGCATAATGGCATCGCTAGGATGGTTTTTCGTCTTTGGCCTCGGCCTCGCAGGACAGCCTCATCTGGTGACAAAGATGATGATGAATCGCAACATTTCAGACAACCGCCACATCTTCCCCTTATCTGTGATGGGCTATGTGCTGGCTGCGCTGCTGTGGGTGTCGATCGGGATTATTATGCGCGCTACGGTAATCGACGGCGTCATTCCTCCGCTGGGCTTGCCAGACGATGCGGCCTCGGTATTCCTCTCGGTTTTCACCAGTCCGCTTCTCGCAGGCATCGTCTTTGCTGGCCTCTTTGCCGCAATCATGTCGACCTCCGATGCCTTCCTTAATATTGGTACTGCGGCAATTATTCACGACATCCCGAAAGCTATTTGGGGTAAAAACATTAAAAACGAACTGATGTGGGCTCGGATTGTGACGGTCATTCTTGCGATCGTAGCCGCACTTTTTGCGCTTTATTCTTACTACGCCGACGCAACGCTGGTGGCACTTCTGGGCGCCTTCGGCTGGGCGACCTTCGCCGCCTCGCTATTCCCTGTCGTCGCATTGGGCCTAAACTGGAAGGGCGCGACAGTGCCGGGCGCCGTCGCCGCAATCGTCTCAGCATTGATCATCAATTTCGGCGTGCAGCTTGCCGGTATTGCCCTTCCTTACGGCGTGAGTGGTGGCCTGCTCTCGTTTGTAGTGTCGTTGTTCCTCTTCCTCAGCGTGTCACTTATCACCAAACCACCGGTGCTAGACCGTGATATCGATCGAGTTATGGACATTTAGATCCAACAAACCTAGGAATCTGAGGGAAAGGGTGCCTAAATAAGAAGATAAGGAAAAACAAAGGCATACAAAGGCACGCATTTCGCGTAAACTCCGCACTCAATTTTTTGGCCACGCCTGTGGCAGCAAGGATCATCATGTCGGAGTCAGAACACTTATCTTTTCAACAACTAGCCCTCTCAGAGCCTATCTTAAAGGCGCTGAATGACGTTGGTTACGAAACTCCGTCTCCCATTCAAGCGGAAACGATTCCCTTGCTGCTCAGCGGTCGCGATGTGCTAGGCCAAGCGCAGACGGGCACTGGCAAAACAGCCGCCTTCGCCCTGCCCGCACTATCAAATATCGATATTAGCCAGCGCGACCCGCAGATACTTGTCCTAGCGCCGACCAGAGAACTTGCAATTCAGGTCGCCGAGGCTTTCCACAAATACGCAAAGCACATCAAAGGCTTTAACGTACTGCCTATTTACGGCGGACAAGAATACGGCGGCCAAATCCGCTCGCTTAAACGCGGCGTTCATGCAGTCGTGGGCACCCCTGGCCGGGTCATGGACCATATTCGCAAAGGCACCCTTAATCTAGACGGCCTCAAGACACTAGTCTTAGACGAAGCCGACGAGATGCTGCGTATGGGCTTCATCGACGATGTCGAATGGATCCTCGAACAGACGCCTAAGACACGGCAGATCGCGCTTTTCTCAGCCACGATGCCGACTCAGGTGCGACGCATTGCGACTGCCCACTTGACCAACCCGGCTGAAATTACGATTAAGATGAAGACGGCAACTGCCAACCTCATCCGCCAGCGTTTCTGGCCAGTTAGTGGCATGCATAAGCTCGACGCGCTTACTCGCATTCTCGAAGCCGAGACATTCGACGGCATGATCATCTTCGTGCGCACGCGGATTGCCACGGTCGAGGTTGCAGAGAAACTGTCTGCGCGCGGTTTCGCTGCGAGTGCGCTCAATGGCGATATTCCGCAGGCGCAGCGCGAGCGCACGGTAGATCAGCTGAAAAAAGGCAAGCTAGACATTCTCGTTGCTACCGACGTTGCCGCCCGCGGCCTCGATGTCGAGCGCATCAGTCATGTTGTTAACTACGACATACCACACGATACCGAAGCCTATATCCACCGCATTGGCCGCACAGGCCGCGCCGGACGCGAGGGCGATGCAATCTTATTCGTCGCCCCGCGCGAGCGCCGCATGCTTAACGCAATCGAACGTGCCACGAGCAAGAAAATCGAGTTGATGGAACTGCCATCAACCGAACTCATTAACGACAAGCGAATTGCACAGTTTAAACAGGCAATAGCCGACACCTTGGCGACAGAAGACCTCGGCCTGTTCAAACACCTAGTCGAGCAGTATCAGAACGAGCACAATGTCCCAGCCATTGAGATTGCCTCTGCGCTCGCCAAACTCGTGCAAGGCGACTCACCTCTTTTACTTCAGCATAAGCCCGTCCCACGCGCCGACAAGGCATGGGAATCGCGCGGCAATGATCAGCCTCGCACGCGCGACCGTGGCAAAGGTTCGGAGCGCTCAGAGAGACCACAGCGCCCTCGCAAAGACGCACCACCTGAAAAGGGCATGCAACGTTTCCGTATCGAGGTGGGCCATATCCACAAGGTTATGCCTGGCAATATCGTGGGCGCGATCGCCAATGAGGCGAATATCGATGCGCAAAACATTGGCCGTATCAATATTTTCGACGATCACAGCACAATCGATTTGCCTGCTGATATGCCCGAAGACATCTACGCCGGCTTAAAGAAAGTGTGGGTTGCTGGCCAGACGCTGAATATTAGCCGCGAAGGCGAAGCGCCTAAGGCACCATCGAAGCGCTCGCCCGCACGACGCGGAGACGACGACCGAGGTCGCGTTTTTGAAGACAGCAAGCCTGGCAAAGGCCCTAAGTCTAGCCGCGATGCAGGCGACAAGCCCGTCAAGAAATCGAAGCCCGGCGTGAAAGCCCGCGAGCGCGAACGCGAAAAAGCCGCGGCGAAAGCCAAGGCCAAAACGGCTACCTCAAAGGCTAAGAAAACCAAAGAAGCGGGCAAAGCCAAGAAAAAAGCCAACGGCAAGCCGTCGCTCTAAGGCTTTTCCGAAAGTCCGTTAGCGCGGCGCCATGAGGTCGTTTAAATACTCGATATTGCGCTGGGGAATAGCGCCGATATCGGGATGCGATTCGGCCGCGACCTCGATCGACTCCTCCCTCAGTAGATGCAACATCGGTGAGGGAGAACGATTCGTCAGATTCTCGGGGGCCGCGGGCAAAGTACCCGCGAAACGATAGCTTGGATGAAAGCTTGCCACCTGAACAACGCCCTCTAGAGCCATGCTTTCTATTAACCCATCCGCAAGGTCTAGAAAGTCATTATAGGCAGCGAAACTTTTGAGCACGTGGGGATGGACTAGCAGCGTCGTCTCGATACTCGAGTCGGCTACAAGCAACGCTAACTCCTCACTCAGGCTATGCAGAAGCGATTCGATGTCTGTGGCAGGCGTTTCAACAAATCTAACTCTCCCCGCTCGCAGTTCTTTACCGGCAAAAGGGCAAAGGTTGTGACCGACAACAAATTCGCTGACCCAATCCTGCACAGCCTGTAAAACCGCGCTGCGTTGTTCTGCCATCAGTGTTTCCCGATTGATTGTTCAGAAATCACCAAACGAATCGAGCCCTAAAAGCTCGTCGTAACGCGAATCGGCGATAGCCGCTTTGTCGAGCTCTCGGCTTAGCAGGCGCCCAACATCGCTTGCGACGAGATCAAATACTTCGAGGCGCTGATTACCCGGCGTCGCCGACTGCAGCGTTGCACCCCAGAGCGCAAGGAGACGATTATCGATTGCGCGAGCGCTGTTCTCTTTCGCCCATTCTGCCGCAATGAGTCGCCCCATCGCTTCTATCCGTGGACCAAACGCGTCGACATTTTCTGGTGAGGAGGTCGACAGAACGCGCTCCTGCACATCAAACCATCCCGTTGGATAGAGCAGCGTTCCGGTATAGAAACTCTTAATCCACCCAAGATATTCTTCCCTCGTTTGCAACGTTTGATTAACGCTATCCTCCGAGTATGCCGCTTCGAAGAACGCGCGGTCAGGCAAATCAGGCAGCCACTCGACCTGCTGCCGAGACGCACAGGCAGACAACAGCATGAATATCGCCACTGTCCACATCGCGCGTCTGGATGCCGCGTCGGCCTTAAGCGCGGGATTGCAAGTGCTAACGCGCATCGATTGATTGCACTGTATTTCTCTCGGCATTTCTCTCGGCATTTCTCTCGGCATTACTCTCGGCTTCACAAACCTTCCTTTTCAATTTATCCAATCTGTTTAATTCATCCGCTCTGTCTACTTTATTTTAACCAGTCCTATACGGTTCGAGCTCGTTTGATGAATCAGTAAATCGCCCGCCTCGGTTACCCAAACATTACGCACGATACCCACACCAGACGGGATTGCCCAACTCTGGAAGCGTTCGGCAGTAGGGTCAAAACGCACGAGTGCATCGGGCCTCATGCCTGACTCGTTATACCAAATAACATCATCGATAACCGCGAGTGCATAAGGGTGCGAACTTTCGCCGCTAGGCGAGTCCCATTGTTTAATCACCCCTGTCTCAGGATTGAGCCTCCCAATCTTGCCGAGGGTAGAATTGACGAACCACACATCGCCTTTACTGTCGATATCGAGACGGCGGATACGCGTGCGGGGATCTGGCACGTCGAAATAGGTAACCTCGAGCGAGTCTGGGTCAAGCCGCCCAAGCTTATTGATGCCGTTGTAAGCAACCCAGACCATGCCATCGGGAGCGACCTGAATACCGTAAGGTCTTGGTTCTGTGTCGATTTCGGTCACCTCACCGCTCAGAGGGTTTACCCGCCCGAGCATGCCAGCGCCCTGCGCGGTGAAATAGAGATTGCCGTTGGGATGAAAGGTCGCAGAATGCGGATCGCGTGCTTTGGTCTTAAATTCAGTCACAAGCCCTGTTTCTGGGTCGAGCCGTCCGATAGTGGCATTGCTATTGCCGGTATACCAAATGCTGCCATCATCAGCGGGAACCACCGTATGAGGGCGCGCCGCCGGTGGGAGCAAAAACTCTTCCATTTCGCCAGTCTTAGGATCGAGACGTCCTGCAAGGCTCGCCCACATGCCTGTCCACCAAATTGAACCATCTTTTGCCTCAACCGGATCACGTGAGCGCTGCCCGAGCGTTGGCACCATCCATTCGATTATGTCGATCTGCGTATCGCCTGCCACCAGTGTCGGACGCCTGCTCGCGTCTTCAGGGAAATGCTCTGCCAAATACGCGGCAACCGTCTCTGACTGCGCTCGGGGCAATTTAATCATCGTCGAGAAAAGCCCCTGCCATTCGGCTGCGCTGCCGAATCCGGCCGAGCGCTCAATCTGTGCGGTACCGTGGCAACTCGTGCAATGGGCCAAGACCAAATCGCGGCCTGCCCCTTCGGGTAAACCTGATTGTGCTGTCGCCAAGCAGGACAGAGTGAGCAATAAGAGTAATGCGGGGACAGTGCGGGCCATCGTCGTAATTCCTCTATCATGATGAAATAGCGAGGCTGAGCGGCGGCTAATATGCACTCAGAGAGTTTGAGAGCGTTAGATTAGCAGAATATTGCGCCAGCGAAAGTGTCCCTCGCGCAAGTCTGATTAGACGCGCTTACTCTGCCATGACCGCGAGAAGTCGCTCTTCTTCACGCCAACGACCGCCCCACAGGCGCCAGGAGAACAGCAGTGCAATTGCAAATAGCATAGCAACGAACGCAACCCATGAGGCGCGCGGGCCCCATTCGGCCACTTTAATAACGTAGTACTGCGCCGCGAGCGCGACCCAATGAGTCGTCGTCGAGGCGTACATTAGCCACTTCGTGTCACCTGCACCGCGCAAGACTCCGCCAGCCACCTGAATAGTCGCGTCGGCCATCACATAGCTAGACAACCCAATCATCATATAGCCCGCGAGCGCAAGTATGTCTTCGAACTCGCCCTGCGGTGGCTCGAAGAAACCGACGAGTTGAAATCTAAAAACGCTGTAAATTATAGCGATGAGACCAGAGTAGCCAAGCCCCATGACAAAAGCAGCAAAGATAACCTCGTTAGTCCGATTCATGTCGCGCGCGCCAACGAAGCGACCGATTAAGCTAACCACGCCTATGTTCAATCCGATCATCGGCACGAAGCAGAGAATATCCCAATTAAACACGATGGCCGCCGACGCGGCTTCGGTAATGCCATAGCCCTGAAACATGAGCAGGAACAGGTTGAACGCAGCCACATTTAAAAACAGTTCTGTTCCCGCTGGCAGCCCAAGACGAATAAAGCGGCGCATGATGCCGAGATCGAACACGAAAGATTCCATCACGCGAAACGTCTGCCTGTGTTCCTTCGCGAAGAAACAGCCAACGAAGAGCAGCAGCGCAAACAGCGTTGACAATATTGTCGACAGCGCCGCGCCGGCAATACCCATCTCAGGGAAGCCAGCAACTCCAAACACCATGGCATAGCAAAGCGGAATATTCAGAACGAGTCCGCAGAGGTCACAGATCATCACGAGTTTGGTGCGCCCAATCCCCGCGAAATAAGACGAAAACACCACCTTCGCAAGCGAGATAGGCGAGCCGACCATCAGCCAGAGATAATAGGTGCGTTCGAGTTCGGCTAGCTGCGGCTCATGCCCCATGCTCACGAAAAGTTCGGCGACAAAATAGCCGATGAATGCGAGTACTGGCAGGCAGCCGATGGTCATGAGTAAACCCTGACTCACGACCTTCGGGCACTTAAACCATTCACGCGCGCCGAAGTACTGCGCGGAAAGCGCATTGGCATAGCCAAAAAGACCCGAAAAAAAACAGAAGGAGAAAAACAGCGCCACGCCTCCGCCCAGTGCGGCAGCCATATGAGTCGGATCGATACGCGACATAAAGAGCCGATCGGTAAAAATCATCACCGCGAAAGTACCCTGTGAGACTACCATCGGAACGGCGAGCTTAAAGAGTTCGGAGAAAGTCTCGCGATTGTAGTGCCGAGTAACTGCGCGCATAAATTTTTGGTCAGGGTTTGGGGAGTAGGTAATTCGTAGGAGAGGCATGTTACGCGATAGAGTGGGGCTAAACAATCAAGGTCCGGATGACACAACCTGTCCGGTTGGGGCATCTGGTCACCGTTTCGCCGCCAAAGGCGGCCATCAACGCCGCTTCAAATAGTCTCGCGCACGCAGTAGACTAGCGTCAACATCAATTCGGAGCACCTAATGATGACTTCTTTTTTCGCACAGTGCCGTTCAATGCTCGCAGAATCGTCTTTCGCCACAGCGCTTGCGTTTACTGTGTCGCTTTTAGGAATGGGCTCGCTGACGGCTCAATCGATCGACGACATCACACTCAATGTCTATAAAGATGTTAACTGCGGCTGCTGTGTGGGATGGATAGACCATATGCACGACAAGGGTTTCGCGTCGAAAATCAATCATCCTCGCAATCTTAACGGGGTGAAACACGACCTTGGCGTATTACCCGAATGGCAGTCTTGTCATACAGCGGTGACCAAAGAGGGATTTGTCTTTGAGGGGCACGTGCCTGCGAAATTTATCGAGCAATTTTTAGCGGCTCCTCCCGAGGGCGCACTGGGACTCGCCGTACCAGGTATGCCGCTGGGCAGTCCCGGCATGGAGATGGGTGAGCGCTTCACACCCTACGATATCGTGCAAATGAACAAAGACGGGAGTTCGCGCGTCTTCGCTCATGTCGGCAGCGCCGCGGCGCAAAAATAGATAGAGCTAGGCTTTTTCTGGGAACACGAGCATAAAGGTCGCATTGCATTTTGCGACCAACTTGCGCGTCTCGCTCTCCCCTGCGGTCATACTAAAAACGCTCATCTCCACGCGGTAAAGGCGTTTACCTGCGTGTAACACCTCAGCCTCAGCTTCGAGTCGGTCACCCATCGGTGGCCTGATGAATGCGATATTCAGGTCGGTTGTAGCTGAGGCGACGCCTTCGGGCCGCAAACTGCGCACAGCGACCCCGGCGCACGAATCCGCAAGCGAGGTCAAAACGCCGCCGTGTACGCGCCCGCCCGCGTTAAAGTGTTGTGGCTTTACCGCAATACTGCACAGCGCCCTGCCTTCACCAAACGACTCGATTTCTATACCTAGAAAATCTCCGTAGGGACTCATAACCAATTTATTCGACACGAGAAATCCTTTTGACACGCTACTGGCCGACAGCTATTTCGCTGTTTTTGCTCGCTCATACTCGCGCTGCTCTTCTTTAAATTTGAGCTTTTGCGCCTTACGCTGCTCGATTAGCTGTTCCATTGGCTGCCCAATATGGGCATCGCCGCGCGCCTTGGCAAGCGTCATCTGTCGTTCGCGCTCAGCCAAGCCTTTCACTTTCTCGCTCGGTTTCTTTGCCGCACAATGGTGGCAGCTCACGCCTTTTTCGTATTCAACTCGCGCCTTGTCGGACTCGCTAATTGGCATGCGGCAGGCGTGGCACTGATCATACTCGCCCTGCTCTAGCTTATGGTTTACGGTAACCCGATTATCAAAAACGAAGCACTCGCCCCGCCAGCGCGTCTCCTCTTCGGGCACCTCTTCTAAATACTTAAGAATGCCTCCTTTTAGGTGATAAACCTCATCGAAGCCCTGTTCGCGTAAATAGGCTGTCGACTTCTCGCAGCGAATGCCACCGGTGCAAAACATCGCCACTTTTTTATGTTTGGTGGGGTCTAAGTTGTTTTTCACATAGTCAGGAAACTCCCGGAACGAGTCCGTTTCGGGGTTTACCGCCGACTCGAAGGTGCCGATCTCAACCTCGTATTTGTTGCGCGTGTCGAGCAGGAGAACGTCAGGATCGCTTATCAACGCATTCCATTCGCTCGGCTCGACATAAGTGCCGACGATTTTCTTAGGGTCAATGTCCTCGACGCCCATGGTCACAATCTCGCGTTTCAGTTTCACCTTCGTGCGGTAGAAAGGGTTTTCGTCGGCGAAGGATTCCTTGGGCGCAAGGTCGGAGAAGCGCGGGTCTTTGCCAAGAAAGCTCAACACGGCATCGACCCCCTGACGCGATCCTGCGATAGTGCCGTTAATCCCCTCTGCCGCGAGCAGCAAAGTGCCGCGCACGTCGTTGTCTAACATGCACTGTTTGAGTGGCTCGCGGAGGGATTCATAGTCGGGGAAGGTCGCGAAACGGTATAGCGCCGCGACCACTACGCCAAGATCGGCAGCGGTAGAATTAGTCATAGTTCGTCCTTTTTGCACTCTGGAGCGTAATTCCAGCGCAAATTGTTCTTTATCTCGCAGGCGATTGTAGCAAACCGGCCGCGTCTTTACCGGCGGATTCTGCTCCCTACAAATAAGAAATGATAAAGATCAAGCTTTCGCTCCCGCGCTCACTCTATGTCGGGGCCTTCAACAACGGGTAAAGCGTTATCTGCCCCCCAATCCGCCCACGATCCGTCATAGACTGACAGTCGGCTGAAGCCGGCCAGCGCGGCGCCGAGAATCACAACGCAGGCCGTCAGCCCCGAACCGCAACTGGTAATCACTCTCTGGTCGCGCTGCACATGGGGTGAAAAGAGCAGCGCCAGCTCAAGAGCCGATTTCATTTTTTGCCCAGAGAGCACAGTTGGAAAGGGGAAACTCCGCGACCCAGGCATGTGGCCGCCGCGAACGCCGGGGCGAGGTTCTGGCGCTTGCGCATTAAAACGCGCAGTCGAACGCGCATCCAGCACGCGGCAAGAGGGATCTGACAACGCCTCAGCAACTGCTGCACTGTCGACGAATGCCTCGGGCCGAAGCGCTGCAACGAAATCGCCTTGAGGGTAGGCATCGCCTGAGTTTTGCTTTCCCGCACGCCACTCGGCGCCAGCCAGATCGGTTGCATTACCCGCATTAATCCACGCTCTTAGGCCGCCATCTAACACGGCGACATTGTCGTGCCCCATCGCCTTGAGCATCCACCAGCCACGCGGACTTGCATAGATGCCAACGTCGTCATACACAACAACTAGCGATTCTTTTCTAAGCCCTAAACTGCGCACTTCTTGCTCGAAAAGTGCCGCGCTCGGCATCATGTGCGGAAGGACAGCGTCGGGGTCGCATAGCCGCCCATCGAAGTCGAAGCGACGTGCGCCCGGAATAATGCGCCATTCTGCATCCGGCTCATTCGAGTTGAGCGACTCATAGCCCGGAACCACCGGAGGCACTGAGGCATCAAACACCACAACCTCTCCCGCCTTTTGTGCAAGCAAAGCCGACAGCTCAGCAACCGACATCAAGGGGTTTAGGAGAGGGTTGGTACGAGGATTTTGCATAATTTTTCTTCTGACTGTTTTATCCGAAGCAATGTCTTACTGCTCTTTTGCCATGTGATTCTTGCTAACCAACCGCTCAGAGCGCCTGTTTAAACTCTCGCAATTTCGCCTTCAGGCGAGCGCTGTTTTCTGGGCCGAGGCGGATAAGCTGTTTATTCATATTCGCAAGCTCTTCGAGTCTAGTATCGGCATACAAATACATGACCGAAGGCTTAACCAGTTGAAACGGACCCTCAATCTCGGGCGCGCTTAAGACTGCATCGATGGCCTTGATTAGTGCCTGTTCGAATTCGGCATCGCGGAACCCGATTTCGGCATAGGCCTGCTGCAGTAACGGCGACAACAGCCTGTAAAGCCCCACGGTTTGCTCAGTATCTAAGGCGACAAAGGCAGCTACTGCCGCGTCGAAACGCGTATAAGAAGCGGCTTCCATGGTAAACAATCGACCATCGTCGCTGCTTACCTGCATTTCTTCGACAATCGGCTTGTAGGGTAACGCGGTCTGCGGATACTGCCCGCGCGAGATATTCTCAACCAACACCACTGCCCTGCGAACAAGCTGCTCGTCGACAAGATAGCCTAGCAGCGACGTCCCGCTCGACAGTTCACTGATTTTTTCAGCAACGAAACTGTCGCTATCGTTCAAACGCGGCAGATCGACAGCGGCCTCTGCGACTGGCGCTTCGACCTCCACCACGTCGACGACAATCGGCTCTACCTCAACCGACGCGGCTGCTACAGGAGTCGACGGCGTTATGCGGGTGGGCACAGGACGCGGTTCGATCACTTCGATCTCGGCTGCAGGTGTTGGCAAAATAACCGTCGTAGTTCCCCTGGGCGGCTCGAACGCCACAGCAAGGTAAACGAGATAGAGGAATGTACAAACCGCGATTGCCGCGATGGACCAGATTCCCGCCTTAGACATGATTCGCTCCAAAGTGCCTGTTGTTGTGCTGATAATGCCTATTGTTGCATACCTAGACCTGCCAACAAATCAGTATCATTCGCCTTAGGAGGCTCTGGAGAGAATTGCAATAAAAAAGGCAGACTCCCGAAAGAATCTGCCTCTTTTACAGCGACTTAATTTTAGATTTTGGGAAAGCCTAGCTCTTCCATCGTCATTGTTAGGTCTTTGCCCGCCGTAGCTGGCTTAGTCTGCTTGTCGATCTTTAAGATCGTGCCGTCGGCGCCAATGTAATAGGTCCAGCGGTTGGCAAACCCAACGCCCATGAGCGCGCCATAGGCATCGACCATAGTTTTTTCGGGGTCAGCAAGGATTGGAAATCCTGCCGCATGCTCGGCCGCGAACGCCGTGTTGTCCTCGAGTGTGTCTACACTCGCCATAAAGTAGGCAACGTCGAAACTCTGAATTTCTCTAGCACTGTCACGCAGCGCTTTACATTGCATAGTTCAACCGCCGGTGAAGGCTTTTGGGAAGAACGCGATTACGACGGGTCGAACACCAACAAACTCGGAGAGTGTGTAGGTCTTGCCGTCGGAAGCTTGCAGAGCAAAGTCGGGAGCTTTATCGCCCTCTTCTAGCGCCGAAGCTAGCTGGCTGCTGAGCGCAGTGAGGGCGACAACCGCCATCAACGCAACTTTCGCGAGCCGATTAAAAAAAGATGACATAAGTCCTCCTGTTTGAGTCCGTGACGGACAGGCGACACCGAGCAAACCTCAGCGTCACCTCTATTGAAGCGCGTCTCACTCTAGATTGCTACTACCAATGGTAGCGTCACAAGAGCTTGCGCGCATTACTTTCAGTACGCCGACTTGGGACAACTAAGATCAGCTACTGAGAAGCGAAACCCTTAAACCGCCCGCTTTTTTGGTTTTAACCGAGTAAACAAATCAGAACACACTACGGGATCGCGACTGCCTGACTAACTGCTGAGTTTCTAACTCAAGTCGCGCAATGCGCGAGTCCAGTATGTCTGTCTCCTCGCTATCGAGGGCTGGGGCGCTGTCGCGCACTATTTCTATGCGCTGAATTGCCTCTCGGATATGCCGGATCTGCCGATTAACCGCCACTTGCTTGGCATCGCGCTGCGATTGCCGGTACCGCGGGTTCTCAACTTGAATATTCGTACACTGCTGGACCACCTGCCCATTGGCGTCGCGCACATTGCGGCAGCGTGACCGGTACATATACGGGCTTACCGTGCCAGGAAAATCGGTGTAAGGCGCGCTCGCAATAGCTCTTATCAATACAAGATCGGTTTCGGCTTTAGCAAATACAAAGTCGAGCAAGTCCCCAGAGCGCTCGAGACCCTCACTTTCCAGCGCACCGATTAATGATCCGTAAAATTCGGAAAGATCCTCAGCCGTGCGCGCGAGTCCTTGATAGGAGTCGTCGAGGAGATTTTCACTCATCACACGAAAGCGCCAATCGCCATACTGCCTCGCCGCGCGTAAGAAACGTCCGTCCGCTGTGGAATACAAGCGATCGGCAATATGAATATGAAGGCTCTGGAAGTCGTCTGCTTGCGACCAGGCTTTCATTTTTGAATTACTCGCAATAAGCGCGTTAATCAGCGGCAACTGATCCTCGCTGTAGAGCCCTGTATTGATTCTTGCAATTTGCAGCGCCTCGGTATAAATCTGCGCCGCTTTTTCAAAGTCTTCCACCTCTAAAAGATAGGCGCCTAGATCTGCTTGTACCTCACTGAGTTCCTCTGAATAAACGCCAGCTGAATAGCGAAGATCATCGATCAGCGTTTCACGCCGCGCAATCTCACGGCTAATTTCGAGCGACCGCGCAGTCGCCGCGGCCTGTCTCTGGGCCGTTGCGGCGCCTGTATCAGTCACTGCACTATTCGAAAGCGTCTGTGGCTGTGCGGACAAGGGCGAAATACTAAGCGCTCCGCAGAGTAGGAGGAGCGTGAGAAACTCAATCGCAGGGAGCGCGGAGGATTTAACAAATGCGGAACTCAAAGAGACCATCGGTTACTGCCCTTTGCTGTAGTGCCCTTTAGACAACAGGAAGCTTAGGAAACGCGACTAAGTGCTCAACATCGAGGCGAATACCCATAGGCTCACCAATCGCGTGATCATGATGGCTAGGGGCGAGAGACAGCACTCGCTTGCCACTGTCGAGCTCGAGCGTATAGAGAAATACCGCACCGCGAAACGCTTTCTCCACCACGCGTGCCTTCGTTGGGCTAGCGTCGTCGTGAAACACATCATCGGGGCGCAGAAGCAATGAAATATCGGTGGTGCCGGGCAGATTGAAGTCTTGAATTTGCCGCGTATCAATGACGCCGAGCTCGGTTTCGACAGTGTGCTCGCCAACTGCACGCCCATCGATTAGCACGCCTTCACCGATAAAGTCGGCGACCGCAAGCGACGCCGGCGTGTGATACAGATTAAACGCATTGTCCCACTGCAGCAATTTACCGCCTTTGATTACCCCAATCTCGTCGGCCATCGCGAAGGCTTCGAACTGATTGTGACTGACGAGTATCGCCGTAACGCCTTCGTGTTTTAACACGCCGCGAATTTCGCGCGCGAGTTGTTCGCGTAACTCAACATCGAGGCTCGAGAAGGGCTCATCGAGGAGGAGCACCTCGGGGCGCGGCGCCATCGCGCGAGCAATCGCCACTCGTTGCTGCTGACCACCCGAAAGCCTGTGTGGAAAGGCATCGAGAAGCTCACCGATTGCCAACAGACTCGCCAACTCATCTATGCGCGCCTCGCGCTTGGCCACACTCATCGACTGCAGGCCGAAAGCAATATTCTGTCGAACGCTCAGGTGAGGAAAAAGAGAATGATCCTGAAACACCATACCCACTCGGCGCTTCTCGATATCGAGCATTTTTATCGGCGTACTAATCGGCAAACCGTCCAGCGCGACGCTACCCGAGCTCACAGGCTCAAAGCCTGCAATGGCTCTAAGCAGGGTGGTCTTCCCGCAGCCACTAGCGCCAAGCAGGCAGCCAATCCCGCCTGCAGGCACGCGGAACGACACAGAATCGACGATTAGTTTGCCGCCGAGATGAACGCTCACATTGTCTAATTGTAGTGCCGGTGACGTCATTTACTCTCGTCCGAAGTTGAAGAACCTTGTGGCAGAGAGGACGGTGCCTCACCTGCTTGCCGCAGCGTGCGACTGAGAAGAATAACAGGTATCAGACTCGCCAACACGATAGCGAGTGCCGGCCCCGCTGCGTCAGCGAGCCGCTCCTCGTTGGCGAGTTCGTAGGTGCGAATAGCCAGCGTATTAAAATTGAAGGGCCGCAAGAGGAGCGTCGCAGGCAACTCTTTCAGCACGTCGACAAAGACCAGAAGCAATGCTGTCGCCAAGGATCCGCGCATAATCGGAATATGCACGCGCCGCAGCAGCGCTGCCGGACTGAACCCCATACTACGCCCCGTCTCATCCATCGACGGCCGAATCTTAGCGAGTCCTGCGTCTACCGTATTGAGCGCGATCGGCAAAAAGCGGACTAAATAGGCGAAAACAAGAATAAATACCGTGCCACTGAGAAGCAGGCCCGTATTGTAATCAAACGTGGCGACCATAAATTCGCTTAGCCGATTATCGAACCAAGCAAAGGGCACCAATACTCCAATCGCGACCACGGTGCCGGGCAAAGCATAGCCCAGACCTACCAAGCGCGAGGATGCTCGCGTCAATTGACTCGGAAATACCCGCTTGCCGTAGGCAATAAAAAGCGCGAGCCCCAGTGCAGCAATCGCGGTGATTGCGGCGAGAGTGACGCTGTTAAAAAGATAGCCGGCAAAGTCACGGGTTAGAATCGTGTCGTAAGTGATCGATGCCCAAACGAGCAGCTGCATAAAAGGCACGACGAAACCTAGCAGCACGGGCAATCCGCAGACCGCGTAAGCGAGACATAAACTCGGGCCGCGGAGTGTGCCGGGCGTGCTCGGTCGATTGCGCGCGCCGGTATTAAAAAACTGCGACTGCTGCCGCGACCATGCCTCCAGTGACACTAAAACAAACACAAATCCGAGCAGAAGTGCCGAGAGCTGCGCTGCGCCTATACTGCTGCCCAGACCGTTCCATGTGCGGTAAATACCCGTGGTGAAAGTCGAGATGCCGAAATACTGCACTGTGCCGTAGTCGGCAAGCGTTTCCATTAGCGCGATGCTCAAGCCAACCACAATCGCAGGTCGCGCCAACGGTAATGCCACCCTAAAGAACGCGCTATGCTGCGAGCAACCTAGGCTGCGTGCGGTTTCCATCACACTGCCCGACTGTTCGGCAAACGCGGCACGCGCTAACAAGTAAACATAGGGATAGAATACCAACGACAGCATCGCGATAGCGCCGCCTAGCGAACGAATTTCGGGGAACCAATAATCGCCGTAGCGCCACTCGAATGCCTCGCGCAAGGCACTTTGCAAAGAACCAGCAACGTCGAGCATACCGGTGTAAGTGTAGGCAATAATGTACGCAGGAATAGCCAGCGGGAGCAACAATGCCCAT
>MEHZ011576284.1_pt1 | contig 16353 bp, 17 predicted proteins | sample 897221 | NCBI WGS metagenome assembly MEHZ01 (sample SAMN05514161, study PRJNA337945) | marine metagenome | isolation source: marine surface water | place: Arctic Ocean | collected 2007-12-13
CGCGCATAGCTGCTCTGGCGGACAGCTCGTCTCCGTTGCTGGCGGCCTACTACGATCGCCAAATGGCTATTGTCGATGGCACGGCCTATGGGTGGGCGGGCGAGAATCTGCCGAAACGGATTGCGTCGGATGCCGTACAGGTCGGGGTCGGCCGGCGGTTCTATTTCGTGCTGGATGGCAGTGGCGTTCTCCGCCGGTTCGGCAATACCGCGCTACCGCCCGAGACAATTCGCACCGACGTTGCCTCTTTCGCGGCCGGCCGCAGCGGGGTCCTGGCCATCGGCAAAGATTAGGCGCTCTGGTGGATAAGGTCGAACGATGCCAATGCCCGTCTCGTCGCGCGCTTGTGTTGATGAAAAACGGCGACGTGTTGGGAACCGGTGGCAATATTTACGGTCCGGTGGGCCGTCACGGCCTTGGCGACAAGGCTGTCCGCTGGAGCCGGATTGTGTCCGGCGCATCGGCCGTCGCCACCGGGTCGTCGCATTCGCTCGCTATCCTGCCGGATGGCAGGCTGATGGCCTGGGGCGCAGGGTATGGCCCCGACCCGGTCGCAGTTATAGAAGGCGTTGCCGCCGTCGCGGCGGGGTCGTCTTCGACCGTCGTGTTGAAAACCGACGGCAGTTAGTGGCAGTGGGATAGGGCCGGACAGAACCGCCGAAATCAGCGCCTCCCATAGGCCGTCGATCTCATCCGGTGTATTGTGCCTGCCCTATCGGAATTGCCGGAAAGAGCAGTGCATGAAAATCTATCTCATCCATCACACCACCGCGTTCAAACTCGAAGAGGACCAGGCGCGTCATCTGACCGAATGGGGCCGCAAGCAGGCAGACCGGCTGGGCGCGCGTTTCGCTGCCGCGGGCATCAACCCGGTGCGCATCCTGCATAGTGACAAGCAGTGGGTCTGCGAGACCGCCGAACGGATTGCGGACGTCATGGGGCTGTCGGACAGACTGGCGGTTGCCGGATATCCGATTGATACGGGTGACGATGTTGCGCCGTTCATGGCGGAGATCGCGGCCAGCACGGGGGATGTCATTATGGTCGGTCACGTTGACTACCTGCGGCGTTCCGCGGCCAAACTGGTGAGCGGCGACGAGTCTGTTCAGGTGATCAGTTTTAAACCCGAATTTGGCACCGCCTTCTGTCTTGAGAAGGAAGATGGCGACTGGATTGTCCGGTTTGGCTGGCGTCAGGAGCATGCGGCCGGCTAGCCTGTATCAACTTAATACACAACCCGTTGAGGCGCCCGCCGCTGACGCCGGAAACATCCTATCTCTCATCCCGACCCAATAGCGGGTTTAGGTGATGAAGATATTCAACGCGGCGATTGTAACGGGCGCGATATTTGAGCTGGCGGTGACCGGCTGGTCGGCCAGGGCACTGCCGCTCAACGTTGAGACCGTCGGCCAGATAACGGAAACCATCCTGTTTGGATCGACTGAGGCATCGGATGCGGGACTGCGTCTGCTGGCCTCGCGCGGCAATCCCGATATTGCCCCTGCATTAATTCTGTCGCTCCGGTTCAGGCGGAACGATTCTGATATTCTCGGCGCGATTTCCGGCCTGATCGGAAAACCGGTCAAGTCGTGGCGCGATGCCGTGCTCTGGCAGGAAGCGAACCCGAAGAACATTCCGCATCCCAGCTTCCGGAAACTGAAGATAGAGGTCCTCGAGCGCATCGATCCGCGCTTTATGCAGTTCCTGGGCGGCGACAGGAGCAAGCACGAAAACCTGAAAACCCGGCTGGAAGAGATTGTCTGGGGCGGGGTGAAGGTCGATGGCATACCGTCGCTCGACAATCCCAAACTGGTTGCGGTCCGTGACGCCGGCTATGTTCGCGACGACGATCTGGTTTTCGGTGTTGAGATTAAAGGCGTTGCGCGCGCCTACCCGCTGCGCATCATGGGCTGGCACGAGATGTTGAATGACGTCATCGGGTGTGGCCGGTGGCGTTGGCCTGTTGCACGCTGTGCGGTGCGGGCATTCTGTTTGAAACCGGCGAGGTGCATCAGGGGAAACACTGGTATTCGGCTCGTCCGGCTTTCTATACCGGTCCAATAAGCTGATGTTCGACCGGCAGACGAATAGCCTGTGGAACCAGTTCACCGGCGAGCCTGTCAGCGACCTCCTGAAAGATGCCGGCATCAAGCTGAAAATCCGCCCCGTGGTGGTCACCACCTGGAAGAAATGGGAAGCCCGCCACCCGACAACAAAAGTACTGTCTCTCGATACCGGGCATCGCAGGAATTACGGCTCCGGCGTGGTGTGCCGCGATTATTTAGCGAGCCCGAGCCTGATGTTTCCGGTGATCGTGCGCGATGAATCTGTCGTCCGGCGCAAGGACTACGTGTTCGGTATCCGGGACGTTGCTGCGGCAAAGGCCTGGCCGTTGACGGCGTTCGCCCGCGAAACCGTCATTAATGATGCCGTGGGCGCTAAACCCGTCGTGCTGGTGGGAGATGCGGGGTCACGCACGGTGCGGGCCTATGAACGTGGCGCGCGAAGCTTCGTCGCAGGCAAAGCGGCAAATATTCTGAATGAGGCTGGTGCCGCCGACGCGGCATGGAAAATCACCGAGGATCGATTGGTCGGCCCGGACGGCGCGACGCTTGCGCGAGTGCCCGGGCATATCAGTTACTGGTTTGCCTGGGATGGATATCTCGGCGTCGGCAGCGATCTCTACAAGCCCGCGGACAAACCCTAGGGCTTTGCAACTTGCGTCTGGATGACGCTGCCCGTTAAGCTTTCCCGTCTTCTCTGAGAGGGATTGTCTATGAGAATCGTCCAGGCGTCGGAAATGACATGGCGCGGCAACCAGTTGCGTCACCGCAAGGGCAGAATCCTGATCAAGCGCCTGATGGAAGGTGAGGCGGCTAGTCCGGAAAATTACGGTCTGCATATCGGCCGCGAAAGCGCCGAATTCTTCTCGCCCCGCCACCGTCATCCGTGGGATCAGATCCGGTATTGCGTCGCCGGCAGTGTTCCTATCGGCCCCGGAAAAACCGTCGACGCGGGGGAGATCGGATATTTTCCGGAAGGCCTGCACTATGGACCGCAGGAAGGCCCCGAACGTACCGTCATGGTGCTCCAGTTCGGTGGCGCTAGCGGCAAGGGGTATCTGAAGCGGGATACCGTCAATCGTGCCTATGACGAGCTTGGCGAGATTGGCCGGTTCGAAAAAGGCGTGTTCCGGCGCAAGGGCGGCGCGGGCAAACGCAATCTCGACGGTTACGAGGCAATCTGGCAGCACGTCACCGGCAAGACGCTGGAATTTCCACCGCCACGGTATAGCGAGCCGGTAATTATGAAGCCCGCTCATTTCGCGTGGCGCAACAGTGGCGTTCCCGGCGTTCAGCAGAAAGACCTGGGTCGGTTCTCGGATCGCGGAACCGATGTGACAGTGTTCCGGGTGGATGGCGGCATGCGCCGGGTACTGCCCGGCACAGACCATCTGCGCGTGGTGTTTGTTATGAAGGGCCGCGGCAAATGCGGGCGCAAAGAGTACAAGCGTCACAGCGCGCTGGAATTTTTAGCCGGCGAGACCATGGCCGTCACACCTCTCGCCTCGACCGAGTTGCTGGTCATGACCATCCCGTCCGTTGCAGCCCTGGGGCTGCAAGCGGCTTAAGCGGCAACCGGCAGAAAATTTCAGGTCGGGCGGATAAATCCTCGATCGCCGTAATTCAGAAAATCACGGAACTTCGCAGATAGGACGCGGAGGCTAAATCTCTCCGAAATACGCCAGGATAGCGGTCAGCGTGATCACCGAAAATGCCGTCGACATCACGATCCCGGCGGAGGCCCGTTGCACATACACACCGTTCTGCTGGGCTGTGACGAAGACAAGCGCCCCGGTCGGCAGGGCGGCCAGCAGGATCGCGCTGACGGCCCAGAACTGATCCATCTTGAAGACGTGGAAGGCGAACCACCAGACCAGCGCGGGCTGGGCGATCAGTTTGAAGAACGTGATCCAGGTAACCTCGGCAAGGCCTGCCGTGATCCGCTGGCCGACCAGGAACAGGCCGAGAGCGAACAAGGCACCCGGTGCTGCCGCCGCCCCCAGAATACGGCACAGGTTTTCAAACGGCACCGGGACGGTGAGATGGGCCGCGCTGAGGCTGAGCCCGAGGATGGGGGCAACCACCAGCGGGTTCTTTGCCAGTGCGCCGAGGATGCTGGCGGCAATCGCGCCGGCGCTGCGCCTGTCCGCCTCATCCTTCACGGCGGCGACCCAGGCGGTCATGGCGCCATAGAAAAACATGTTCAGGACCGTCGCTGTCACGGCGGGCAGAACCCGGTCTTCACCGAACGCCGCGATAAACAGTGGGATGCCCATATAGCCGGTATTGGAAAACAGCGCCGTCATCGCATGCAGACCGTTCGAAGCGCCGCGATTGCCAAACAGGTAGCGGCTGCCGAGGACGACAAACACGCCGGTGCCGAGAATGCCGAGCGATACCGTCAGGATGAAATCGGTATTCAGGATGCGTTCGACCGGCGTGACCGCCATGCCGATAAAGATCAGCGGCGGCAGGGCGAACCAGTAGACGAACGCATTCAGTGCTTTCGAAGAGGCCGCGCCCAGAAATTTCATCCGTCCGGCGGTATACCCGCACAGAATAATCCCGAAAACGGGAAAGGCGACGTTGAGGACGGCTTGCACGGCGAGGGCGTTCCGATGAAGATGAGACCAGCGGGAGGACCACAATATGCCGGAAACCGGCGTGAAAAACTTCGATAATTTTGACTACGTCATCGTCGGCGCGGGCACCGCGGGCTGCGTGCTGGCAAACCGCCTGAGCGCGGATGCGGGCGTCAACGTCCTGCTGCTCGAGGCGGGTGGCAAGGATGACTATTTCTGGATCAAAATTCCGGTCGGCTATCTTTATACGATGGGCAACCCGCGGACAGACTGGTGCTTCCAGACCGAGGAAGAACCCGGGCTGAACGGCCGCGCGCTGGCCTATCCGCGCGGGCGCACGCTCGGCGGCTGCTCGGCGATCAACGGCATGATCTACATGCGCGGCCAGGCGCGGGATTACGACCAGTGGCGCCAGATGGGCAATACCGGGTGGGGCTGGGACGACGTGTTGCCGGTATTCCGCAAATCCGAGAATTTCGCCGGCGGGGCGAGTGAGCTGCACGGCGCCGGCGGCGAATGGCGGGTCGAGGATCAGCGTTTGACCTGGGAGGTGCTCAACGCGTTCCGCGAAGCCTGCGCCGAGATAGGTATTCCCAAGTCCGAGGATTTCAACGGCGGCACCAATGAAGGCGCCGGGTATTTTCAGGTCAACCAGAAGCGCGGTGTGCGGTGGAGCGCGGCCCATGCATTTCTGCATCCGATCACGCACCGCAAGAACCTGACCGTGCTGACAAAGGCGCAGGCGAAAAAACTGACCGTGTCGGACGGCCGGGTGACCGGGGTCGATTTCTGGCTCGACGGGGTGGATGCGCATGCCGATGCTAAATGCGAAGTCGTGCTTGCCTCCGGCTCGATCGGTTCTCCGCAGATATTGCAGCTATCGGGCATCGGTCCGGCCCCGTTGCTGTGCGAACACGGCATCAATGTCGTGCATGAACTGCCCGGCGTCGGTGAGAACCTGCAGGACCATCTGCAGATCCGTGCAGTCTACAAGGTCCAGAACGCAAAGACCCTGAACGAGCGTGCCAACAGCCTGATCGGCAAGGCGAGCATGGGGCTCGAATATCTGCTGTTCAAGCGCGGCCCGATGACCATGGCGCCAAGCCAGCTTGGCGTGTTCACGAAATCGGATGACAGCCGCGAGATGCCTAACCTGCAATATCATGTACAGCCGTTGTCGCTCGACCAGTTCGGCGAGCCGCTGCATTCGTTTCCGGCCATCACCGCATCGGTGTGCAATCTGCGGCCCGACAGCCGGGGACATATCCGTATCAAAAGTCCTGATCCGCGCGCCAAGCCGTCAATCCGGCCGAATTACCTGTCGGTGGAAAGCGACCGCCAGATCGCCGCCAATGCGTTAAAACTGACCCGTCGCATCGTCGCCGCTCCCGCCATGGAAAAATACGCGCCGGAGGAGTATCTGCCGGGACCCCAGGTCGCGAGCGACGAAGACCTGGCGCGGGCCGCCGGCGATATCGCAACGACGATCTTCCACCCGGTCGGGACCTGCAAAATGGGCAGCGACGACATGGCCGTTGTCGATGACCGGCTGCGACTGCATGGTCTGAAAGGGTTGCGCATTGCCGATGCGTCGATCATGCCGACGATCACGTCGGGCAATACCAATTCGCCGACGATCATGATTGCGGAAAAGGCGGCTGTGATGATGAAGGAAGACCGGGTGACGCGATGACGGACTACGACCTTTATGATGGTATTACCGAGGCAGGCTTGGCGGCCGCCGCCGCGTTCGACATTGCAGCCCTCGATCGCGACTTTTATGAAAATCCCTATCCGGTTTTTCACGCACTGCGCCGTCACGCACCTGTGCACCGGCTGCCGAACGGCGCGTGGTTTCTGACACGTCATGCCGACCTCGATTTGGCTTATCATGATCCCGCACTTTTTTCGTCCGACAAGACGGTCGATTTCAAAAAGACGATGGGCGACACGTCGCTCTACGAGCATCACACGACGAGCCTCGTCTTCAATGATCCGCCGAGCCACACGCGGGTGCGCAAGCGTCTCGCACCGGCCTTTACGCCGCGGGCATTACGCGCGCTGGAATCCCGGGTCGAAGAGGTTGTCGCGGCCTCATTGGACGAGGTGGCGGATATGGGATCGTTCGACCTGCTCCGCGATTTTGCGATGAAGCTGCCGATTGAGCTGATCGGCGACATGCTGGGCGTGCCGCGCGAAGACCGGCATCTGCTGTCGCCCTGGGCAGTCGCAATTCTCGGCGGTCTCGAAGCCGACCTGACGCCCGCACAGCGGGATGACGCCGCGCTCGCGGTCGATAACTTTAAAGACTATCTGCGCTGGCTGATTGGCGAGCGGCAGAAAAACCCGCTCGCGGGCGAGGATGGCGAAGTGCTGTCGAAACTTGTTGGCCCCGATGCAGACGATGAGACACTGACCGAACTCGAGCTACTGCATAACTGCATATTTCTGCTCAATGCCGGGCATGAGACGACGGCGAATACGGTGACCAACGGCGTCGATGCGCTGCTGCGGTTTCCCGATCAATTGGACAGGCTGCGCGCAGAGCCTGCGTTACTCGCGGGCGCGGTCGAGGAACTGCTGCGGTTTGAAAGCTCGGTACAGCTCAATAACCGTAAGTTGACGGCTGATGCTGAGATCGGCGGCGTGTTGATGAAAAAAGACGACTATGTCTGGTTATGTATCGGCGCAGCCAATCGCGATCCGGCGGAATTTCCTGATCCCGACACCATCGATATCGGGCGGGAACGCAACAGGCATCTCGCCTTCGGGTCGGGCATTCATGCCTGCGCCGGTATGTCTCTCGGACGCATGGAAATCCGTATCGCGCTAAACGGCTTTATCCGGCGTTTCGCACAGATCGAGCCGACTGGCACGGCGCTGCATCATCCCCGCGCACGGTTCCGGGGGTTCGTTAATTATCCGGTGACGGTCTCGGCCTGATCCGGTGTCGCGTTGGGGCAACCGCATTTGATTGACGCCAAACCGATACGCCCGTAGTTTCCGGCGCTCTGAAACACTCGGAGGATCAGGCATTTGGCCGATCTGAAATCTCTCGGCGCGGACGCCAAGGCGTGGCCGTTTGCCGAGGCGCGCAGTCTTCTGAAACGTACAGCCGGCAAGGTGCCCGAAAAGGGTTATGTGCTGTTTGAAACCGGCTACGGGCCGTCCGGCCTGCCGCATATCGGCACATTCGGCGAGGTCGTGCGCACCACCATGGTGCGCCGCGCGTTTGAGGCGATGTCTGATATCCCGACCAAACTGTTCGCGTTCTCCGACGATATGGACGGCCTGCGCAAGGTGCCGGAAAACGTACCGCAGCAGGAAATGATGACCGAACATCTGGGTAAACCGCTTACCAGCGTGCCCGATCCGTTCGGCACGCATGAAAGCTTCGGGCATCACAACAACGCCCGACTTCAGGCGTTTCTCGACAGGTTCGGCTTCGATTACGACTTCAAAAGCGCGACCGAGTGTTACAGGTCAGGCATGTTCGACAAGGCGCTGCTCGATATCCTGCGGCTGCACGACCAGATTACCGGCGTTATCAAGCCGACCCTGGGCGAAGCGCGCCGGGAAACCTACAGCCCGTTCCTGCCGGTCTGCGAAAAAACCGGCCGTGTGCTGCTGGCCAAGATCGCCGAGACGAAGCCCGGTGACGGCACCGTCGTGTATGAAGACGAAGACGGCAAGCTGGTCGAGGTGCCGGTCACCGGCGGGCATTGCAAACTGCAATGGAAAGCCGACTGGGCAATGCGGTGGACCGCTTTATCGGTCGATTACGAGATGTCGGGCAAGGATCTTATTGATTCAGTCCGTCTTTCGAGCCGTATTTGCGATATTTTGGGTGGAACCTCGCCAGATGGCTTCACATATGAACTTTTTCTCGACGAAAATGGTGAAAAGATCTCCAAATCGCGCGGAAACGGGATTTCTGTGGAAGAGTGGCTCGAATATGCGACGCCGGAGAGCCTGTCGCTTTACATGTACAACTCGCCGCGCAAGGCGAAACGGCTCTTTTTCGACGCGATTCCGCGCCATGTCGACGATTACCTGACGCATCTGGAAAAATACGGCGAGCAGGAAGAGAGCGCACGGCTTGAAAACCCGACCTGGCATATCCACAACGGCGCGCCGCCTGCACCTGAAGGCCATGTGACGTTCGGCCTGCTGCTGAACCTCGCCAGTGTCTGCAATACCGAAGACGCGGCGGTGCTCTGGGGCTTTATCACCCGTTACGCACCGACGGCGACGCCGGAATCGGCGCCTATTCTCGATACGCTGGTCGGCAATGCGATTGCCTATTACCGGGATTTCGTCAAACCGAACAAGAATTACCGCGCACCCAGCGACAAGGAACGCGCGGCCCTTGAAGAGCTGGTCGTATCGATGCAGGCCATGCCAGCGGACGTAGATGCGGAAACTATCCAGACCGAGGTCTACGAGATCGGCAAGCGGCATGACTTCGAAAATCTGCGGGACTGGTTCAAGGCGCTGTACGAAGTGCTGCTTGGCCAGAGCCAGGGACCGCGCTTCGGTTCGTTCGCCGCCCTGTACGGCAAGGACGAGACGGTCAAGCTGATCGGCCGCGTGCTCGCCGGCGAGAGCGCGGCCGCGGAGTAGCGGCTAAACCGCTTTCCAGCCGAAACCCAGCCGTGCGTAGTTCGGCATGTAGACCCTGCCGTCTTCGCGATACGGCTCGAACGCCGCACGCAGGGTATCCATCAGGGCATCGCGGCTGGCGTCATCAAACTGGTCGACCGTCTCCGAATAGCCGCGGATAAGCGCGCGGTTGATATAGTCGTCCAGATCGTCGACCGGGCGCTTGTAGCGCATGTCGCGCTCCTCGACGCTGACGAATCCGGCGCTGTCCAGAATTTCGGAAAGCTGTCGGGGCTGTCCCAAGCTGTGACGATGGGGCACCGGGCCTTCTTCCTGTCCCATCGCTTCGGCGATCGCGCGGCGGATCACGAAGAAGGGCGGGTTCTCGCCATAGGGTCCCCACACGACATAGCCGACGCGCCCGCCGGGTTTAAGTACCCGCAGCGCTTCGCGTGCGGCTGCAATTTTGTCTTCGGGAAACATCAGGCCGAACCGGCAGGTTACGCAGTCGAAGGTGTTGTTTTCGAACGTCAGTGCCGTCATGTCGGACGCGGCGAAGCTCATCACGTCGAGCCCGACATTGACCGATCGCTCACGCGCCTTGGCCAGCATTTCCGGGGTCAGGTCGCAGGCGGTGATAGCACCGCTGTCGCCGAGTGCCAGGCCGATGCTGATCGCCGGATCGCCTGTGCCGGAGCCGAGATCGAGCACCCGTTCGCCGGGTGCGATGCCGGTAAGCTCTATCAGCATCTGGGTCAGCGTATCGTCTGTCGACAGGCCCTGGGCGGCGGTGGCGGTCCAGCTGCTGCTGCGGCCTTTCCAGTGATCGCGGCCGACCTGGTTCTGGTCTTCCATCAGATTTTCTTGCCGCCTTCGCGTTCGGCGAAATCGAAATACAGCTCGCGTGCCCGGGTCGCTACCGGGCCAATCTGGAAATGGGTATCTGCGACCTGAATAACGGGTTGGATCTTGGAATAGTTACCGGTCAGGAACACCTCGTCCGCCGCAGCAAGATCGTCGAGCGTCAATGTCAGTTCAGCGATTTCATAGCCGTCTGCGCTTAGCAGCTCCATGATGCGGCGCCGGGTCAGGCCCGACAGAAACGCGCCATTTGCGACCGGTGTCTGCACGACGCCATCGCGGACGATGAACAGGTTGTTGGTCGCGAATTCCGCGACGTTCCCCATCGCGTCCAGCACGACCGCCGTGCCGAAACCAGATTTGCGGGCTTCCATCATGGCGCGGGCGACATTCGGATACAGGCAGGATGCCTTCGCGTTGGTCGGCGCGGCTTCGGGCGTCGGACGCCTGAAGCTTGAAATCATGGTCTTGATGCCGCCCCAGGCGGGCATCGGGGCTTCGAATACGGTGAGGATAAACTGCCTCGAATCCGTATCGGGAGCAACGAAGCCGTCCTCGAAATACATCATCGGGCGGATATACAGTTCCGCGTCTTCGGGAAATTTCTCGATGCCTTCCCAGGCAAGTGCCACGATCTGGTCTGCCGTCAGCGGGGAGGTCATGTCGAACGCCTTGCCGGATTCGATGATCCGTGCACAATGGCGGTCGAGGTCCGGCACCAGCAAGCCGATCGACCGTGCGCCGTCAAACACCGACGAGGCCATCCACCAGGCATGGCTCATCGGCCCCAGCATGGGCTCATTGCCCTCGAACCACACGCCGTCCTTCCAGGAGAAAGACGCACGTTCCATCAGGTCAAGACTTCCGGACTTATTGGAACGACATTATCAGTATTGGGGGCGGTCTTCGCGTCTTCGTCACGGAATACGTTGGCGTAAGCATGTATGCGCGTGACCATGGCGTGCAGACCATTGGCGCGGCTGCCGCTCAGATGCGAGCCAAGCTCCAAGACTTCGAAGAACGCCGGGGGCGTGCTGATAATTTCTTCGGGTGTGCGGCCCGAATAAACCCGTAATAGCAGGGCGACCAGCCCGCGGACGATCATGGCATCCGAATCTGCATCAAAATGGATCCTGCCGTCTTCGCGCCGCGCATGGAACCACACCTGGGACTGACAGCCCGGCACTTTATGTGCGACGTCTTTCTTGTCGTCGGACAAGTCGGGCAGCGCCTTGCCAAGCTCGATGATGTATTCATAGCGCTGCACCCAGTCGTCGAAGAACGCGAATTCGTCGACGATTTCCTGGGTTGTCTGGTCGATCGTGTCGATATTGCTCATAGGAGCGATATAGTCGGGTTTACCGGCCCGATCAATGGACTGGCACCTGAGCACTGGTTTTTCCATGCCAGCGATTCGGGATAGTTTGAGCTCTATCATCTCACCGAGGCCTAACCGTTGACAGATATACATTCGCTCCTGCTCCCCGTTCTCCGCCTGTTGCCGCCCGAAGCGGCACATCGCGCCACGATCCGCGCGCTTGCCTGGGGCATGGGACCAAAGGACAGAACGCCGGACGATCCGGTTCTTGCGACATCGGTATGGGGATTGGATTTCCGTAACCCGATCGGGCTGTCGGCTGGTTTCGACAAGGGTGCCGAAGTGCCAGATGCTATGCTGGCGGCAGGTTTCGGGTTCGTTGAAGCGGGCACGGTCACCCCACTGCCGCAGCCCGGGAATCCGAAGCCGCGCATGTTCCGGCTGTCGGAAGATAAAGCGACGATCAACCGCCTCGGGTTTAACGGGCAGGGGCTTGCTCCGTATGTCCGCCGGGTGTCTGCGCGCGACAAAGGGCTCGGTCCGTTCGGCGCCAATATCGGCAAAAACAAGGTGACCGAGGATGGTGCCACCGATTATGAAATCGGTATCGAAGCCGTAGCGCCCTATGCCGATTACCTGGTTGCCAATATTTCCTCGCCAAATACCCCTGGTCTCCGTGCCATGCAGGGGCGCAAAATCCTGAAGGATATGATTGAACGTGTGCTCCGTGCCCGTGCCCGCGCGATGCCCGATGCGGCCAGAAGACCGCCGCTGATCATCAAGATCGCGCCCGATCTGGACGAGGGTGAACGCGCCGATATCGCCGCCGTGATCATCGATACAGGCGTCGATGGCATGACGGTGGCAAATACGACCGTGCAGCGGCCCGCGGATATGACCGATCCGCAGACACAGGAAGCAGGCGGGTTGAGCGGCGCGCCCTTATTTCCGCTTGCGCTGCAGATTGTCGGCGACATGTATCGCCGTACCGAAGGTGAGGTGCCTATCATCGGTTGCGGTGGCGTTTCCAGCGGGGCCGATGCCTATGCCATGATCCGGGCAGGGGCATCGGTCGTCCAGCTATATACGGCGCTGGTTTTTCATGGACCGGCCCTGATCCCGCGGATTAAGCAGGAGTTGACCGCCTTGTTAAAACAGGACGGATTTGAACACGTTGCAGATGCTGTCGGTGTCGATTTCAAAGACTAGAATTAAGCTCCCGGCCACCGGTTCTTAAGACAATATCAACCGGTTAACGTCACATTAGCCTTGTTCCGAAACTTGTATCGGCAGGCATGTCTTTCCTTCGTCATATTTTGATCGTGCTCGGCTATTCAATCATTTCAGCAGCCGTGGCGCTGATGCTGCCGCGTTTCTTCAGCGGGATCGACCCGAACACGTCGATCATGCTGGGCGCCGTGGTGCGCGTTGGCTCCGCGCTGCTCCATGAGGTCTTCGCCCGCCAGGAAGAAGAAGGCCGGCTGGTCGAAGAGGTGCAGGATCTGCGCGCTGGCCACGGGCAGGTGATGGGCGAGTTGACACGCGCCCGCGAAGAAGTTGGCCAGATCTACAAAGCGATTGAAACGATGACCGGCCGAGGCTCTGGCGGTAAGGCGTTGCAGGAAGATGTCGGCAAGGTCATGGCCGAGGTTCGCATGCTTCAGGACCTGGTCGAAACGCTCACCACGGCGGCAGACCTTTCATCGCCGCCGGACGAAGTTACCTCGGTTGCGCGAATTGGCGAGGCGTCCGACGAATTCGACCCGCTCACTAATCTCGAACCCGAACCCGATGTCGTGCCTGCCGGGCCGGTACTGGACGATGCCACGATCGTCCATCTGGTCCGGGAGGGGATTGCCAAAGACAGGGTAGATCTCGCGTCGCAGCCGGTGGTCAGCCTGCCCCAGCGCAAACGCAAGTTCTACGGAGCCTATACCCGGATCCGCAGTGAAACCGGCGAGGTTATTACGCCAGGTCAGTATATCGCTATCGCTGAGCGCGAAGGCCTGGTCACCGCAATCGATAACCTGATGCTGTTCCAGTGTGTCCAGCAGCTGCGCAACAAGTATAACAAGAACCGGAATACGGGGTTTTTCTTTAATGTTTCGCCGCACACGCTGGCCGATAAGAAGTTCTTCAACGACTTTATCGTCTTCATGACAGAAAACTCGTCGTTGGCGCAAAATTTGATATTCGAATTCAGTCACGCCACCATTGCCAATCAGGACGATGAGATAACACACCAGCTCGGCCGTCTCGCGGCCCTTGGGTTCCGGTTCTCGCTCGATCAGATGAACAGCCTGAATCTGGATTACGGCGCGCTTACCGAACAGCATTTTAAATATATCAAAATCGATGCGGCGACGATGCTGCCTGAAGTCCGTCAGCCCACTATCGATATCGACCTGCAGGATTTCAAAAAGGCGCTGGAGCGTCAGGGGATCGATCTGGTGGTCGAAAAGATCGAGACCGAGGACGTTTTGCGCGACACCCTCGATTTCCACGTCGATTTCGGACAGGGCTACCTGTTCGGCGAACCCAAGAGCCTCAACGCCGCCTGAGGCTTAGCGATACGACGTCATCTATGGCGTGCTGATACGACGCCCCCTAGGGCATGCCAATATAGTGCCGCAAAAGCGCGACGGCCTCATCGCTGTCCCATTCGGCGTGACCTGTCAGCCGGCCCAGTTCCCTGCCGTCCCGTCCGATCAGGATCGTGGTCGGCAGACCGCGCACCCTGGCGCCGAACATCATCTTTGAGCCGACATCTTGGAACAGCGGCAGTGCCGTCAGCCCCAGGTCCTTGCGGAACGGGGTGATCTTTTCCCATCCCTTGCGGTCTTGGGACAACGCGATGACGGTAAAATTCTTGCTCCCAAGTTTCCGGTGCAGGCGCTCCAGTGATGGCATTTCCCGCACGCAGGGCCCGCACCACGTCGCCCAGAAATTCATCAGCACAATTCTGCCGCCAAAATCCGCCAGGGCCCGCTTTTTGCCATCCTGCTCGGTAAACACGGCGGCCGGCAGGGCAGAAGGTGTGGCGGCGGGTTCGAACTTTTCCATCCAGCCGGTTCGGGGCGGTGCGCTATTCGCCGCCGAAACTGTGTCGGCGCGCGTGTATGTGCTTGAATCCGCGCCAATAATGGCCATTATCGCCACACCGGTGGCAAAAGCGGCGCGTGCCCCGGTTTTTTTAATCCCGGATAGCAAACCGAACTGAGAACCGAACATAAACATGGGCAATACAGATAATCTCGATAGCGCGGATTCCGCGGGCGGCGGGTCCAACCAGATGTGGGGTGGACGGTTCGCCGCTGCGCCCGACGCGCTCATGAAAAGAATTAATGCTTCCATCGGCTTTGACAAGGCGCTCTATGCGCAGGACATCGCCGGATCGGTCGCGCATGCCCGAATGCTGGGCGAAATCGGCATTCTGTCTGACGTCGATGTGACGGAGATCTGTAACGGTCTGGCGAGAATTCGTGACGAAATCGAAGCCGGCACGTTCGAATTCAAAACCGAACTTGAAGATATTCACATGAATATCGAGGCACGGCTGACCGACCGGATTGGCGATGCTGCAGGCCGGTTGCACACGGCCCGGTCGCGCAACGATCAGGTCGCGACCGATTTTCGGTTGTGGGTTCGCGATGCTCTCGATGCCACGGATGGTGCGCTCAAAGCGCTCCAGACCGCGCTGATCAACCAGGCGGAGGTTCATGCCGACTGGGTGATGCCCGGTTTTACCCATCTGCAGGCGGCACAGCCCGTCACCGCCGGTCATCATCTGCTGGCCTATGTCGAGATGTTCGGGCGAGACCGCAGTCGGTTCGCCGATGCCCGGGCGCGGTTGAATGAAAGCCCGCTGGGGGCTGGCGCGCTGGCCGGCACAGGATTTCCGATCAACCGGGATATGACCGCGGCGGCACTTGGTTTCGACCGGCCGACGGCAAATTCGCTCGATTCCGTGTCTGATCGGGATTTTGTCCTCGAATATCTCGCATCGGCGGCGATCTGTGCCGGGCATCTGTCGCGGCTCGGCGAGGAACTGGTCATTTGGTCTTCGGCGCAGTTCCGCTTCGCGCGGCTGTCGGACGCATTTTCCACCGGCTCGTCCATGATGCCGCAGAAGCGCAACCCGGACGCCGCAGAGCTGATCCGGGGCAAGACGGGCAGGGTGCTTGGTGCCTTCGTTGCGTTGTCGACGGTGATGAAAGGCCTGCCACTCGCCTATTCCAAGGACATGCAGGAAGACAAGGAACCGGTTTTCGATGCGGCTGAGGCACTGATGGTCTGCGTTGCGGCTGCCACCGGTATGATCGCCGACCTGACCTTCGACCGTGAGCGTCTCGCGGCGGCGGCAGGCGAAGGGTTCACGACGGCGACCGACCTTGCCGACTGGCTGGTACGTGAAGCCGGCGTGCCGTTCCGCGAATCCCATCATATTACTGGCCGGATTGTCGCTCTGGCCGAACAGAAAGGCTGCGGTCTTGAAGATCTGGCACTGGATCAGCTGACAGCGATTGACGAACGTATCAACGACGCGGTGTTCGAGGTGCTGGGCGTGGACAATTCAGTGCGGAGCCGCAACAGTTATGGCGGAACAGCGCCGGATAATGTCCGCGCGCAGGTAATCTTCGCACGGGAGAGATTCTTGAAATGAGCGCGCAGAGCATTATCGTAAAGCGGAGTTTTCTGGCTATTCTGTGTGTGGCTTTCGCCCTGTCGGTGGGGGCGTGCGGCAAGAAGCCGAGCAAACTTCCGTTGCCCGACGAGACCAAATCCTTTCCGACCCAATATCCAACATCACGATGAGGCATTCCCTGAAATGAGCGGCTTCGCATATCGCGGCGGGGCGCTGTACGCGGAAGATGTAGCGGTGACGGACCTGGCTGAAAAAGTCGGGACGCCGTTCTATTGCTATTCC
>MEHZ011547779.1_pt1 | contig 16311 bp, 18 predicted proteins | sample 897221 | NCBI WGS metagenome assembly MEHZ01 (sample SAMN05514161, study PRJNA337945) | marine metagenome | isolation source: marine surface water | place: Arctic Ocean | collected 2007-12-13
TTAACTACTTTGTATTGCTACTCTAATCAATTAACCAGTCTTGATGCAAGAAATGGAAATAACTTAAACTTTATTAGTTTTAATTCTACAATTAATCCATCATTGAATTGTATAAATGTTGATGATGCAGTTTGGTCAACTACTAATTGGACTAATCTTGATGCACAATCTTACTTTAGTACTAATTGTTTTACACAAACGTATGTGCCCGATGATAATTTTGAGGCTTATTTAGAAGCTAATGGTATGGGGAACGGAGTGCCTTATGATGATTATGTTACTACTGCAAATATTAATACTGTAACATTTTTAGATGTATCTAATGCTTCTATAAACAACTTAACAGGCATTGAAGACTTTACTTCCCTAACTACTTTGTATTGTAATGATAATTTCCTGACAAGCCTTAACTTAAGTAATCTTTCTCTTTTAACAGATTTGAGATGTTATGGTAATCAACTCACAAGTCTTGATTTAAGTTTTAATGATGATATAAACGTAGTGAATTGTGACAATAATCAAATTACAAATCTGAATCTGAGTCAAATTACTACTTTGACCTATTTGAATTGTGACAATAATCAACTCACAAGCCTAGATGTTAGTAATAATGCCGCTTTAAATCAATTGATATGTAATAATAATCAACTCACAAATCTTGTTGTTAGTAACGGCAATAATTCAAACTTCATTGGTTTTTCTGCGACAAGTAATCCATCATTGACTTGTATTGAGGTTGATGATGTAGCTTGGTCAACTACTAATTGGTTGAATATTGATTCTCAACATTACTTTAGTACTAATTGTCCTCCACCATCTGCAATACAAGAACACACTATAAACAAAGAACTTCTTAAAGTAACAGACCTATTAGGAAGAGAAACAAAACAAACTAATCAACCTCTCTTTTATATCTATGATGATGGAACAGTAGAGAAAAGAATAGTTATAGAGTAAACTCAAACAAAAGAGCATATTTTCTATTATATAATATGCCATTTAAGAAAGGAACAAGCGGAAACCCTATAGGAAGGCCTGTAGGCTCTATAAGTAGCTCTACAAAGCTTTTAAGAGAACAAATAGGCTTAGCTATAGATGGAAACAAACTAAGCGATATGCTTAATCAAATAACTAATCCAACGGAATACATTAACGCTGTAAGTAAGCTACTTCCCTATGCTATTGGGAAAAAGAAAGCATATGAAGAAATAGAAGAAATAGAGCCAATTAATATAAATATTAAGCTCTTTGCTAATAATGAAGAAGATGACTTACTTAAATCGACTAAAAGAGAATAAAATATATCCAAATAATTGATATAGTTATTAACTTTGAAACATATAAAATTAAAAGTTTTTGTGGCTAATTTGTTGTTTGAAAGCACAAAATAAACCATTAAGCATTGTAAATCAATAAGTTACATTTACTACTGTACTTTCTGTATCGGAAAGTGATGTTATTTTCACTTACTACCCTCACCCCTTCTCTTTTAACTTTAATTTAGTATTAATAGCATCTGAAACCTTAGAGTCCATTTCTGGAACTTGACCTGAATACAGATACTCTTCAACAATTGCTTCAATCTTTTGCTTATCTAAGTTTTCGTCATCACAAATACTTTGAAATGATTTAATTTTCTGTTCACTCCAATCATTATAAACCACTAACTTAAGTAAAGATTATTAAAAAGAAAAAAAAAAAATTATATTTGAAAACTAATTAAAATAACTAAAATGAAAAACTTAAACAAAATTATATGCTTTCTTTCTATTTTGTTATTTGTTTCTTCATGTTCTGACAGAATAATTCTTCCTCAATACACAACAGTTGAAAAGGTTAATTCTTTAGAAAATGGAATGACAAAAAACAGAGTAGCAAATACAATGAGCGTAGACCCATTTGATGCATATCATGCTCTAGAAGATGGATGTGAGCTATATAGCTACAAATATGTTTTAAACGATCAAAAAATTGATCCAAAATTAAAAAACAGAAAAGAAGGTTTATCTGGAAATCAAGATCATTATACACAACCAAAAGATGTGTATGTTTATTTCGAAAATAATCAACTAGTTGATATTATTACAGATTTAGGTCTTAAATTCAAAACTGATTTAGAGGATTTTGGAAATCAACTTGAAAGCTCATGTGCAGGTCCAGTTTCTGGCTGTACTGATGTTTCTGCTCTTAATTATAATGATTCAGCTACAAAAGATGATGGAACTTGTGATTATTGCCCTTGTGATTTTATTAAAAATCCTGATTATGACCCAATAAGAAATTGTGGTGAAAAGTGCATTCCAATTAATGGTGATGCTTCAAACTCTAATGGTTCAAATTCTCATAACTCTGGATCGGATGATGACTGCAGCATATGTGATCTAGTTAAAAATGCTGGCGCTAATACAACTATCAATGTTTCAACAGTTGCTCCATGGTCCTCCAATAATTCATCTTCTAACTCTAAAGCTATTAATTCTAAAGTTGCTAATTCAAAATCAAAAAGTGATAAAAAAAATGGTTTAGATAAGAAAATTTCAAAACTTTCTGATGCATTAGAAAAATCAAAAGCAAAAGATGCTAAAAAAGGAAAGGTTTCGAAGAAGACTAAAATTCTACAGAAAGCTGTAGATAAATTAACTAACAAATAAATTTACTACAATGAAAAATATTTTATACATAGCATTAATATTCGTTTTTTCTTCATGTGGTTCTTCTGACTCACTTGTAGTTAAACCTGAATTTACAACAACTGGTTCAATATATTCTTTAAATGTCGGAATGTCTGAATCAAGTGTCATAAACCAATTAGGCATATCTCCTTATGATATAACTTATAACTTATCCGAAAACACTAAAGTATTAGTTTGGAATTATAAGAGACCATATCATGAAATCAACAGAAAATCAAAAGGTGATAAATCATCCTTAAGTTCTGGTTCTAAAAGATATCAAGATGATCATAAATTGTATGCACACTTTACAAACGGAGTACTCGTTCGTTTTTATACAGATTCTGGTATGGACAATAGTAAAAAACTATTTAACTCAAAACATAATTTAGAAACAATTACTAAATAAGAGTTATTAATATTTATACTTTTTAAACTCCCACATTGTTGTGGGAGTTTTTTTTTGTTGAAAATATAGAAATGCAATTCTTAAACAATAAATTAATCTAATTTTGTAATTCTAAAAAATTAAAAAATATGTTTGGATTATTTAAAAAAAAGACAGAAAAAGAAAAATTATTTATTCTTTATAAGAAAACTAAAGAAAAAGCTTTCATACTATCTAAGACGAATAGATCAGAGAGTGATAAACTTGAGAAAGAGGCAAATGATATTCTAGAAAAAATTGATAAATTAGAAGAGAAAAAATAATTATTTTATTTTATCTAAAATTTGTCTATAGTTATCTATAGCAACAAAATAATCAGGATCCTCTAATACATTAACATCACAAATTTTCTCTGCTCTTTTTATAAGTTTAACGCAATCAGCAGATAGATGCCTAAGATGTATCATCTTTCCGTGTTTTTGATACTTTTCAGCAAGTTTATTTAAGCTTTCAATAGCTGATTGATCTACAACTCTAGAGTCAGCAAAATCAACAATAACTTCTTGAGGATCATTTCTAACATCAAATTTTGAATTAAATAATTCAATAGAACCAAAAAATAAGGGACCATAAATTTCATAATGCTTGATTCCATGAACATCTATGTGTTTACGTGCTCTAATCATCAGAGAGTTCTCCCAGGCAAATACTAAGGCAGAAATTATTACACCAGCAAAAACAGCAATAGCTAAATCAAATACCACAGTAAGTACAGTAACTAAAACAATTACTATAACATCTGATAAGGGCACTTTATTTAATATCTTAAATGTATTCCATGCGAAGGTTCCAATTACAACCATAAACATAACTCCTACAAGAGCTGCAATTGGAATCATCTCAATATAATCTGAGGCAAATAGCACAAAAACTAATAATGATAATGCAGCTGTAATACCCGAAAGTCTTCCCCTACCACCAGATTTGATATTTATTATTGATTGACCAATCATTGCACAACCACCCATTCCACCAAAAAAACCATTAAGAATATTTCCAGCTCCCTGAGCAATACATTCCTTGTTACCATTTCCATGTGTATCGGTTAATTCATCAATTAAGTTTAAAGTCATTAATGATTCAATTAAACCAATAGCGGCTAAGATTAATGCATAAGGAGTAATAAAAGATAGTGTTTCTAAATTTAAAGATATAAGAGGGATATTAAAAACTGGTAGCCCTGCTTTAATACCATCTCCCCCTAAAGAAACTATAAAGGATTTTACAGTTTGTGTTTCAATATCTCCAAAAATTACTATTGAAGAGACAATAATAATTGCAGCAAGTGCTTCAGGAATTTTTTTAGTAATTTTTGGAAGAAAAAACATAATCATCATAGTTAAAAAAACTAGACCAAGCATACTGTATAACAACCCTCCCTCTAACCATTGCCCCTCGGATTTAAACATTCCTAATTGAGATGTAAAAATTACAATGGCCAAACCATTGACAAAGCCCATCATTACAGATTTAGGTATCATTCTAACAAACTTCCCCATCTTTAGTAAACCTGCTAGAGATTGGAAGATACCAGCTAAAATAAGTGTTGCAAAAAGAAACTGAACGCCTAACATAGCTCCTTCAGGGCCCATTGCATTACCTTCACTAATTAAATTTACCATAACAACAGCTAATGCACCAGTAGCTCCGGATATCATTCCAGGACGACCACCAAATATTGCTGTAACAATTCCCATTATAAAAGCACCATATAAACCAATTATTGGTGAGATACCTGCTACAAAAGCAAAAGCAACTGCCTCGGGAACTAAAGCTAATGCTACAGTTACTCCAGAGAGTAAATCATCTTTTATTGAGCCTTGTGTTGATTTAATAAATTTAAAATACTGTTTCATAAAATGATATAATTTAAAGTCAGCAAACATAGCTAATGGATACACTGAATATTTCAAAATGCATAATATTTATGAACATTATTCACTAGAAAAAAAATAAAAGTAATTTATATTTTAAATAAAATTTAGTCCCTATTATTTTAAAAGATTTTAACTTTAAAAAATATTTTCTTTAATTAATATACAAATGAAAAGACCTTGGAATATAATTGACTCCCCTATCTATAGTTTAGCAAGCTATAATGAAGAAGGATTTAATATGAATATCTGTACATATGTAACAGTAATTAGTTTAAAACCAAAGATTTATTGCCTAGCAATTGACCCAAAAACACATACATTCACAAATATTAGAAAAGAAAATAAATTTGTATTACAACTTCTGAATATTGATAATCTTTCCATAATTAGAAGCTTAGGCAAAAAATCTGGAAAAAATTACGACAAAGAAAAATACTTAAAAAAGAAAGACCTGATCACTAAATGGAATAATTATGAAGTTTTAAAAAACACAAATGCTATTGTAGAGTTAAAATATAAAGAACATTATAAAAATATTGGAGATCACGATCTTTTTACTTTTGATATTGGAAAATTTAAAACATATAACGAAAAAGATATCTTGACATTTCAAGATCTAATAAATAATAAAATCATCTTATAAAATGGAAAAACAAATTAGAGTATGCCTTATTTTAATAGTAATATCATTACTATTCTCATGTACAAAAAATACATTAGAGATAAATGAAAATAGTAATATAAAAACAATAACATCTCCAGGAATGTATTTTAGCCCAGATACTCTTATAGCTAGTCTTGGAGACACAATAACTTTTTCAATGACTCCAACTCATAATGCTATCGAAGTAAGTGAAGAAACATATATAAATAATGATACGCAATCAAATAATGGTTTTTCAATAAATTATGGTGAGACTAAAAATATTATTTTAGATCAAGCAAAAGTATACTACTATGTTTGCCAACCTCATATTCAATTAAATATGAAAGGAATAATAATTGTACTAGAATAAACTATTCTTTTTTATTAAAAATAAAAAATAACTCTTTATTGTTTCTAGATTTGATAGAGTTATAACATTTCTCTATTGTATTTATAGAGAATAATTTACTAAAGCACTCAATATACTCCTGTTTAGAGCCTCCAAAAGGAGGGTGATCACTAAACATAGGGACACTAAAAAAAAGCCCTACCAATTTACCATTTTCTTTTAAAAGGCTTGAAATTTGTTTAGCATAATTATTTCTCAGCTTTGGATCTATTGCACAAAAGAATGTTTGCTCTAATATTAAATCATATTGCCCACTAATATTAAAAAAGTCATCACAAACTGCATTAAATATAGGAAAGTCAGGAATTCTTTTTATAAGATTAGAAATAGCTATTTGAGAATAATCAACTATAAAAACATTTTTAAATCCTTTATTAAATAAGTATTCCGCCTCATATGCGTTCCCGCAACCAGGAATTAGGATCTTAATATTAAGATCTGTTATTTGATCAATATATTCTTTTAGTGGAGGCGAAACAAAACCAATATCCCAACCAGTTTCTTTAGTATCATATCTTGAATTCCAATTCTTTTTATTTAATTCCATTATTTACTTTAGAAAATTATTTTTAAAATCTGTTAAAATTATTTTGACATTATTTTTTTTACTTAATTTTTTAATTTTTATCTTATCTAAATCAGAAGTCATCTCATTTGTCCAACAATGTAAGGGATAATTAGGGAATTTCTTGGAATAAAACAAAACACTTGAATAAGGCATGGAAATGGCATTAGGTTTATACTTACGCAAATCATCTCTTATGTTTAAAATATTAAAGACACTCTTAAAAATATGAAAACTAGGTAGCCAGTAACTAATAAAAAAACCTTTTGATTTAAAAGCACTTAATAAATTGATATTTTTAGATTCAATTATAATATTTGATTTAACATCAAATTCCAAAGCAATTTTATCTAAAGTAAAAATAGCTGATTCTACGTTTGATGAATTAAGGTTTTTAAAATCAATCCAAAATTTTATTAAATGAAGATTTTCAATTTCATTTAAAAAGGTAACTAAGTCAATATCATTAGTTACACCATGATGACGTACATCAAATATATTTTTATCATTATTAAAAAAAACATCTATCTCATAGCCAATAAATTCCTCTTTAAGATCATTAACTTTCTGGGGATCTAAAATTCTATGAGCCCATAATTTATTAGAATTATCATAAAAAACGTCACTAGAAACATCAAATATATTTAATTGATAGAAGATAAAATAAAAAACCAACAGAAGTGGAAATAAAATATATTTCAATTTCATTTTACAATCAAATTATTATTATTCATAGTATTAGAATATACCTGTTTTATAGCTTTTAGTTTATTTTTTGAAATATTGTTTATTGGAATTGAATCCTTAAGTTTCCAGCTAGAATAATTATTATAAATGGTATCAATATTGTTTATAATACCATTTTCTGTAATCAAACAATATCTCTTGTTATTATAATGAATTGCCCATCCATCTTTATTAAAAACAGATTCTCCAAAAGCAAAAAAATCATCTTCATAATTTAACAAATCTAAGAGAGTAGGCATAATATCAATTTGTTGTGTTATAGTTGAATCTACCCCTTTAATATTTAGTGCTGGAGCATAAAACAGCATAGGAATAGAATATCTCCCAATTCTATTCTTGTATTTTGAATCTGCAGATTTTGGTGAAGTATGATCAGCTGTAATAACAAATATTGTATTAGAAAACCATTTTTCATTCTTAATAGAATTAAAAAAAGTTTTTAGTGAAAAGTCTGAATATTGAATTAGTTTATGAATTTCTAATTTTCCATCTTTAAAATTATTTAAATACTTTTTAGGTAGACTATACGGAGGATGTGCTGAAAGAGAAAAGAATGTAGAAAAAAATGGTTTTGTTTCAGCACTTAATTTATTTGCAAAGAACTTAAAAAATGGCTCATCATATATCCCCCAGCTGCCATCATAGTCTTGGTTATTGTTATACTCTTCTAATCCATAATATTTCTTAAAACCTGCTTTTTTACAGTATCCATAGAAACCCATAGTGCCTTTTGTTCCACCATGAAAGAAAGAAGTAGAATAACCCTTCTTATTTAATAATGAAGCCATACTATTAAAATTATTTTGAGAATATGAAGAAGTAATAAAAGGAGTATTTGAAAGTGTTGGAATAGATGCCGTAATTGCTGGAAGTGCCTCAATAGAGCGTAAGCCATTAGCAAAAGCGTTGTTAAATACTAATGAATGATTAGACAAGCTATCAAGAAAAGGTGTTAAGCCCGTATCATTATAATAGCCAACAAATTCTTTAGATAAGCTTTCCATAATAATTATGACAACATTTTTTTTATCCATTAAATTATTTGCAGACAAATGTTTTGGATTGTAAATAGCATTTAGCTCCTTTTCAGTGAAATAAGTATACTTTTTTAATTTGCTATCACTAAAAGAATGAAGAAAACAAAAAGGAGTATTTAAAATCAAACTAGAAAAAGCAGGCTTAGAAATTTCTCCAGCATTTATTATTTTCAATGGTTTTAGTTGTGTTCCTCCCCTGGCTCCAAGCACAAAAATGAGTGAAGAGAAAGCAAAAACTAAAGAAGATTTAAATATTGAATTAAAATTTAATTTAATTTTTGAAGGCTTAATATCTTTTATTTTAAAGAGAAAATAAACTTGAATTGCTGTAACTATAAGAATAGGCCAATGCTCAACAGTGTATGAAGGAAGAGTTTGTAAAAAATCATTTCCCAGAAACATTAAATCAATAAAATCATTTGTAATTCTTTTCTGATTAAATTGGAAAAACTCTATGTCAATATTGTTTATTACTATAAAAGGGATATTGCACAACATAAAAACAAAATCAATTAATTTTTTATACCATAACTTAAAATATAAGTTAGTTGGAAATAGCATTAATACAAATACTAAAACATTGATATATAGTAGGATAGATAAATCAAAACGAATTGATTCAAATAATATTAAAAATATTGAGGAGGCAGAATAAAAGTTTTCATTCTCTAAAAAAAGTGAAGAATTATTTATAAAAAAACATACCCTACTTAGAAAATATATAAATAGTAAAACTAGAATTCTTTTTATATAATTTACAAGCTTAATCATATTATGCTATCTAGAGATTCTTTTATAAATTTTAATTAAAATCATTAAGATAACAGCAAGCAGAATTAGCCCTAAGGTTGCAAAAAGCCATGAGATAGTTGTTCTTAAAACAGCCAGAAATATTATTGAGAAAAGAAAAACAGTTGCTACTTCATTCCATATTCGAAGAGAAGTACTTTTGAATTTAATTTTCCCTTCTTTCATTTGATTAAAAATAATCTGACATGAATAGGTATATAGTAAAAGAAAAAAAACAAAACACAGTTTCACTTTCATCCATTGACTATCTAGTAAGGCAGTATTTAAGTAAATCATACTTAAACCAAAAATTGTTGTTAAAACAGCAGAAGGCCAAGTAATAATATATAGTAGCCTTTTAGTCATTAAAGTAAATTGAGTCTCTAAAACTGTTCTTTCTACTTTAGGTTTTTTTTCACTTTCTTTAAAATAAATAAATAATCTAACAAGATAAAATAAACCTGCAAACCAGCAAACCATAAAAATAAGGTGTAGAGATTTAAAATATAGATAGCTCATTAGTATTGTTTTGACCATTTAGAAATCACTTCTGCCCATTCATCATTATCATTTAGGCAAGGGATATAATGAAATTCTTCTCCACCTGCTTCCATAAACTCCTCTTTAGCTTCCATAGCTATCTCCTCAAGAGTCTCTAAACAATCAGTAACAAAAGCTGGTGTAATAACAACCACCTTTTTAATACCTTCTTTTGCTAACCTTTCAAGCTCTGAATCAGTATACGGTTTAAGCCATGGCTCATTAGCTAAACGAGACTGGAAAGCATTACTGTAAGTACCTTCCTTTAGCCCAAGACCCTTAACAATATCTTTTGTAGTCTCAAAAACTTGATGTCTATAGCATGTAGTATGAGCAACAGAACCTTTGTTGCAACAGTTGTTTCCTTGACAATGAAAATTAGTAGGATCAGAAATTTTTAAATGACTCTCAGGTAGTCCATGATAAGAAAAAAGCATATAATCATAATCAATTCCCTTGAGGTGATGTTTTACATTATTAATCATTGCTTGTTTGTACAATGGGTCGTTATAAAATGCTGGAATAACATTAGTTGATATGTGACTAAAATGCTTAGATATATCCTGCTCAACCTTTACAACAACAGATTCATATGAGGACATAGCATAATGAGGATATAAAGGAAGAACAGTAATTTCATCTACACCTTGATCATGAAGCTCTTGAATACCTTTTTTAATAGACATAGAGCCATATCTCATTGCAAGTGCTGAGGGCATGTCAACAAGATTCTTGACCTTATCAAAAAGCCTTTGAGATAGAACAATAAGAGGTGACCCTTCATCCCACCAGATTTTTTTATATGCAGCAGCAGATTTTTTAGGTCTAAAGTTTAAGATGATACCTTTTACAAGAAAAAGACGAAAAAGATAACTCTTACCTATTACTCTTTCATCCATAAGAAATTCCGCTAGATATTTTTTAACATCTTTTACATCTGTACTATCTGGTGAGCCTAAATTTATTAGTAGTAATCCTTTCATTTTTAAATAGTTTTTGAATATGTACCAACACCTTGATTTACTAAAGGATCAAATTTCATAGCAATATTTCTTATTACTAACCTTCCAAGGGTGTTAACCATAATTCTGTTGTTACTAAAAGTCATTAAATCGTCGTCAATAAAATCTTGAAATTTATCCATTGAAAAATCTACTGCATTATAAACTTCAGCCATATTAATTTCAAAATCATTAGCAACAGAATTGAAATCAATAAAATAATTACACATGACTGAATTAATAACAGCACGGATAATTTTCTCATCTTTACTCATAGAATAGCCTCTTATTACAGCTAAACCTTCTTTCTTTATTCTATTAACATATTTAGCAGCATTCTTTTCATTCTGACTATATGCTGAATGTAATTGACTAATAGAAGAAGCTCCAAATCCATAGACCTGACCTGTTGTCAATCTAGTGCAATAACCCTGGAAATTTCTATGTAGGGTTTTATTTTTCAGGGCAATAGCTAATTCATCATGTGGTAAGGCAAAATGGTCCATTCCAATAGCAATGTATCCAGCACCAATTAATTTATCATATGCATTTTGATACATAATTGCTTTTTCTGAAGGCAGAGGGAAACCTATTTTTTCTAATGTTTTTTGTCTAGGTATTACAGATGGAACATGGGCGTAAGAGAAAGTAACAATTCTGTCTGTCCCAAGTTTTATAGCTCTATCAACAGTTTTATTAAAACTCTCCACTGTTTGCAGTGGCAAACCATAAACTAAATCAATATTTGTTCCTGTAAACCCTTCCTTTCTAATTTTAGCAACTATATCTTCTAAAGGTAGTTTTGAAGGCTCTCTATTAATTGCATCTAGAACATTTTTTTCAAAATCCTGAACACCTACACTAATTCTATTAAAACCATATTCCTTAAGAAGTTCAATATGCTTAAACTCAAAATACGCTGGGCTACATTCTATTGCCATTTCATATTCTTTATCAAAAGTGAAATTTGATTTAATGCAATCAGTAATTTGCTTTATATACTTATAATCAATAGCATTTGGTGTTCCACCACCCCAATGAACTTGAGTTAAAATTCTTGAGCTATCAATATCACTAGCAACAAGCTCTATCTCCATTATTATTGCTTCAACATAACTTTCAAGGAAAGGCTTTGTATATCCTGTTTGAGTAGTGCAGCCACAAAAATGACATAGCTGGGGACAAAAAGGGATATGTATATAAATTGATATACTGGAGGGTTTTTCTGCATTAGAAATTATAACACTATTTTTCAAGTCTATATTAGTAAACTTATCTGTGAAAAATGTTGCTGGAGGATAAGATGTATATCTTGGTCCAGAGGTATTATATTTCTTTAAAAAATCCGAATCTACTTTCATATTAATTTCTTTTCCAATTAGTATCTTTTATCCAATCAACAACAAATTTTGCTTTTTTATGATCAATATCAGGAAGAAAACCGTGACCTAAATTTATAATCCAATCTTGATTTTCTTGACCAAAAGGAATCAATTTCTCTAACTCCTTTTCAATCACACTATAATCTGAATATAGTAGCCTAGGATCTATATTTCCTTGGACACCTACTTCCTTGTCAACAAGCTTTCTAGCATGATAAAGGTTTGCTTGCCAATCAACACTAACAAAATCACATATATCTTTATTGATATACTTTAAACCATTACCAAAATTCTTTGGAAAAAATATGGTAGGAATACCCATATCTCTAACACTATTTAAAATCTTTTTTGATAAAGGAAGAAAGATTTCGTTATATAAATCTTCAGGGATTAGGCCCCCGTAAGTTTCAAAAAGCTGAAAACATTCAATACCATGTTTAACTTGATTTCTAGCATATTCAATAGATGTTTCAACAAGAGCATCAAGGATTTTCATGCTTTCTTTGGGATTAGAATACAAAAATTTAATTGCATCATTAAATGTTACATCTCTTACATGACCTCTAAACATAAAACAAAAGGTAGTCAAAGGGCCGCCACAAAATCCTATTAGTGGAGTATCATTTTTTCTAACAGATAAAACTTTTTCAATATTTTTATAAACGTGATCAAGCTTTGCTAAATCCTTTACAAGAGCTTGAGAGGGTTTATCATATTTTGTAAGAGGGTTATCAAAAAGAGGTCCTTTAGCTGTGAATTCTAAACCCATCCCCAAGGCCTCTGGAACAATTAAAATATCTGAGAATAAAATTGCAGCGTCAACCCCTAAATCATCAATAGGAAGTAATGTAACTTTAGCTGCTAAATCAGGGTCTTTCATCATCTGAGAGAAAGTATAATTTTTTTTAATCTCTTGATAAGAAGGTAAAATTCTTCCTGCTTGTCTCATAAACCAAACCGGAGGTCTAGAAGTGTGTTTATTATTTAAAGTATCTAAGAAAATAGAATTCATTTTTTTAACTTTTCAAGTGCTATTTTATTAGCATTAATAAATTTATTTATATCATTATCATCTAAGGATGAAGAGAAGAACAAACATTCATAAGGTGAAGGAGGAAGATAAATTCCTTGTTCTAACATAATCTGAAAGTAGTCAGCAAACTTTTCTGTGTCACATTTTATAGCGTCCTCATAGTTATTGATTCCATCTAAATTAGTAAAGAAAAGAGTAAGCATTGAGCCATTTCTATTTACTATGGCATTTGTATTGGTCTCTTTAATATTACTAAGTAAGCCTTGATGAATTTTACTTGATATAGACTCAAGGTTTTCATAAAAATTATAATCAAGTTTATTTAAGACAGTAAGCCCCGCTGACATAGCCAATGGATTTCCTGAAAGTGTTCCAGCCTGATAAACAGGACCATTTGGAGCTAAAAAATCCATTATTTCCTTTTTTCCACCATAAGCTCCAACTGGCAGACCACCACCAATAATTTTACCTAAAGTTGTTAAATCTGCTTTAACATTATAGTATTCTTGAGCGCCTCCAGGAGCGAGTCGAAAACCTGTCATGACTTCATCAAATATTAGTACACAATTATATTTATCCGATAAATCCCTAAGTCCTTGTAAAAAAGTTTTATTGGGAAGTACAAGACCCATATTTCCTGCTACAGGCTCAACAATAATTGCCGCTACACCATCTATTTTCTCTTTTAGTAATTTCTCTACAGAATCTAAATCATTATATTCCGCTATCAATGTATCTTTAGCAGTATTTTTTGTTACTCCAGGGCTATCCGGCAGACCCAATGTAAGAGCTCCAGAACCTGCTTTAATTAAAAAGCTATCGCCATGGCCATGATAATTTCCTGAGAATTTAATAATTGCTTCCTTCTTTGTAAAACCCCTTGCCAGTCTAATGGCACTCATCGTTGCTTCCGTTCCAGAGTTAACCATCCTTACTTTTTCAACAGAAGGAATCATACTTATGATCTTTTGAGCCATTAGAGTCTCCAATCTTGTTGGAGCACCATAGCTAGTACCATTTGCTGCAGTAGTATTAATGGCATCTAAAACATCATCATGAGCATGGCCAAGAATCATTGGGCCCCATGAAGAAACAAAATCAATATATTCGTTTCCATCGATATCAAAAATCTTACTTCCTTTAGCTTTAGAAATAAAAATAGGGGAACAATGAACACTTTTAAAAGCTCTAACGGGGGAATTAACTCCACCGGGAATTACTTCTTGTGCTAACTTAAATTCATTAATACTATTATCTAATTTCATTTATTTTTTATTTAAAAAATCTGCTATCTCTAGAGCATAATAAGTAATAATAATATCTGCTCCTGCCCTTTTTATAGAGGTGATTATTTCCATTGCAGCACTCATTTGGTCGATCCATTTTTTTTCAGAAGCAGCTTTTACCATGGCATATTCCCCACTAACACTATATGCAACAACTGGAACATGAGAATATTGTTTTACCCTATAGATAATATCTAAATAGCTTAAAGCAGGTTTTACCATTATCATATCTGCTCCTTCATTTAAATCTTCTTGTATTTCTCTTATAGCCTCACTAGAGTTGGCGGTATCCATTTGGTAAGTTTTTCTATCAAAAAACTTAGGGCTACTCTGGGCAGCATCTCTAAAAGGACCATAAAAAGCAGAAGAATATTTTACTGCGTATGAAAGAATAGGTATTTTTAAAAAGCCTGCATTATCTAAAGCTTCTCTTATTGCTGCTACCCTACCATCCATCATATCAGAGGGAGCAATAATATCTGCACCAGCATGAGCCAGAGAAACGGCTTGTTTAGCTAATGTTATTAAAGTTAAATCATTATCAACATCACCATCAACAATTGTACCACAATGTCCGTGGGTAGTATATTCGCAATTACACACATCTGCAATCACTAGAATATCTAAATTTTCTTTTCTAATCTCTAGTATTGCCTTTTGAACAATACTACTTTGGGAGCAAGCAAGATGACCTTCTTCATCTTTAACTTTTGGAATACCAAATAATAGTATACTCTTTATTCCTTTTGATATAGCTCTTTTACATTCAAGCAAAAGATTATCAATTGAAAGTTGATATTGTGAAGGCATAGAAGGGATTTCATTTTTTATATTCTCACCCTCACATACAAATAATGGATAAATAAGATCATTTGTAGAAAGCTGTGTTTCCCTTACTAAATCCCTTAGTAAAGGATTATATCTTAGTCTTCTTAATCTTGTTTTAGGATAGCTCATATGTTAATTATATCTAGATTAAAATAATTAATAATTTCTTTAGATAAAGATTCAAAACTCTGATTTTTTGATGTTATTATTGGATTAAACCCCTTACTTTTAATATAATTTGTAGTAGTCTTTCCAATAGAAACAATATTTGTTTTTGATATATCATAAAATTTTTCAAAACCTTCAAAGGATGAAGGACTTGAAAATATTGATATAGAATTCATATTTTCAATTAAACTATTTAAATCATTATTTAAGTTTTCTTGAATAAGAGTTGAATAGGAATTTACTCTCTCCACATTACAAATATTTTTTAAATTATTGTATAGTAAATCACTAGCAAGATTTCCTTGAACTAAGAGAACTTTCTTATTTTTTAAGAGATCTATTTTTAAGAGTTCTTTAGAGAGATCTTTTGAATAATTAGAAGTAGAAATAAATGAAGGAACAACTCCAAACTCTCTAATTTTTTTTGCTGTTTTTTCTCCCAGACATATAGTAGAGATTTTCTTTTCATATTGAACCTTTATAAATGGAGCATTAAAAAATGAATCTACACCATTCTTGCTAGTAAAAACATAAAAGTCATACTGATCAAGAGAAAAAGGTCTTAGTTCTTGATGAAAAATTTCAATCATTGGATAATGATGCAAAACAAAGCCGCTATCTATAAGAGAATTAAAAGATGAAGTATCGCCGCTATTTGTAAGTATAATATCTCTAACTTTCATAGCTTAAATATTAGATTTTTTAAGCTCTTCAATAATGCTATCTGCACCTTTTAATAAGATAGTTTCTGCAATATTCTCTCCAAGGATATTTACTTGATTTAAATCAACAGTTTTTTGTTCTCTAAAACTTTGTTTTCCATCCAATGAATTAACAAGGGCATCAATAGTAATACTTGAGCCAGTTATTTCTGCATGAGAAG
>MEHZ011630628.1_pt1 | contig 16300 bp, 8 predicted proteins | sample 897221 | NCBI WGS metagenome assembly MEHZ01 (sample SAMN05514161, study PRJNA337945) | marine metagenome | isolation source: marine surface water | place: Arctic Ocean | collected 2007-12-13
GAACGCTGACAATGGAACACTTATAAGTCATCAATGCGGCAAGTGCTTCAACTTCTTGCTGGTCTGCGAAGGGAGCATATCGAATACCACCCTTGGCCGGTAGAACATGTTCACTGTGTGTCGCTCGCCACCCCGTAAAGATTTCATACCCCCCTTGAATTTCAACTCCAAATTTCATTTCACAAATTGCGTTGCATGTACGAATTTGGCGGGCAAGCCCTTTAGGGAGTTCAAGAGCTGATGCAGCTCGGTTAAAACAATGGTCTACGCTTTGAAGAAAGCTCGTCGGGTTTTCAGTACTCATATAAAAGTCCTGAAGTAATTTATTCTCACAAGCAAACTCGAATTAAGCAGACTTTTAAAAGAAAACCAAAAAAAATCCGCGTAAAGCGGATTTTTTTGTTTAAAGATTACCAGTTATCCTGACGAGGAGGACGATCCTCACGAGGACGAGCCTCATTTACTTTAAGATTTCGTCCAGCCATTTCAGAACCGTTTAGTGACTCGATTGCTTTATTTGCTTCATCTGCGTCTTCCATGGTTACAAAGCCGAAGCCTTTTGAACGACCTGAATTACGATCAGAAATGATCGAAGCCTTTTCAACTTTTCCAAATGCACCAAATGCATCTGTTAGATCTTGGTCACTTGTCGACCAAGGGAGATTACCCACATATATTTCCATTTTACTATTTTCTATGATTATCCTAGATCGCTCGTAACATTTTAGATCGAGAGTGTTACAAATAACATTCCTCACCTGACCATGAATAAGCGAATAAAGAGTATATAATGACATCCTTTGTGAATAAATCAATGGCAAAACGAGCATACACTTGCTTTTTAATGACAGTTTTATTTGTATTGAACCGATGCAATTTTCCATCTTCCTCCTTTTCGTAATTTGTTTATCCCTTTGGGGAGAAAAACCCAATGTCTTAATGATCGCAATCGATGATCAAAATGATTGGATTGGATATTTGGGTGGGCATCCAATGGCCCAAACACCACACATTGATAAATTGGCCAAGTCGGGCACTGCTTTCACTAATGCCCATTGCCAATCCCCCTTATGTAATCCCTCCCGAACCAGTCTAATGTTCGGGTTGCGCCCTTCTACTACTGGTATCTACGGTTTAGCCCCGTGGATTAGAACTCTTCCTCAATACAAGGACCATCTCTCCCTACCGCAGTACTTAAAGAAACATGGTGGGTATCAAACTTCGACTGGGGGGAAGATTTATCATGGTCGCAATGGAAGAGGTAAAAATGACAGTGAGTTTGATGAAATAGGTCCAGCCTCGGGAGTGGGCATTAGGCCCAGAAAAAAGCTAATTACTACTCCATTTGGAAATCATCCTTTGGTCGATTGGGGAGTATTTCCTCACAAGGATGAAGATAAACAGGATTATAAAGTCGCAAGTTGGACGATTGAGGAACTCAAAAAGAAGCGAGATGCTCCCTTTTTTATTACCACAGGGTTTTTCCTACCTCATGTCCCTTGTTATGCTACGCAAAAATGGTTTGATCTTTTCCCTGATGACGATTCAGTTTTACCTGAAATACTACGCAACGATCGTGAAGATACTCCTCGCTTTTCTTGGTACATGCACTGGTATTTGCCCGAGGTTCGTTTAAAATGGTTGGAAGAAGCAAATCAATGGAGGAATCTCGTTCGCTCTTACCTAGCCTGTACCAGTTTTATTGATGCACAGGTTGGAAGAGTTCTTCAGGGACTCAAAGAATCAGGGCATAAGGATAATACCATTGTGATTCTTTGGTCCGATCATGGATGGCATATTGGGGAAAAAGAAATTACGGGAAAGAATACTCTTTGGGATGATAGTACTCGGGTACCTTTAATTTTTGCAGGGCCCGGCGTTCAACAGGATGGGCTATGTCAACAACCTGCCGAACTTTTAGATGTATATCCAACTCTGCTTGATCTTTGTAAACTTCCCCAAAATGAAAAACTGGAAGGATTGAGTTTATTACCTCAGTTGAAAGACGAGAATGCCACACGATCCCATCCCGCGATAACCACTCATAATCAAAATAATCATGGGATTCGTTCAGAGGGTTGGAGATTCATTCAATATGCAGATGGTTCAAGAGAATTATATGATATGCGAAATGATCCTAATGAATGGAAAAACCTAGCTCATGATCCAAAATTCAAAAAAGTAATTGATGAGCATGTTTCTTTTTTACCTGAAGTAAATAACGCTCCTGCTCCTGGAAGTCGGAGTCGTATTTTAACGGTGGAGAAAGATCATGTGATTTGGGAAGGAAAAAAAGTTCTTCCAAGTGATCCCATTCCAGGGATTTGATCCTAATCATTCCTTTATTTAAGATTTCAAAGACTTTTCTTCTTAACTAGCAAATAACCTTCTTTAATATTTTAGAGAATATGCGGAAATATTTATTGGGAATATTTTCGGCAATTAATCAATAAGATGGAGTGATGTATAGTAAAGGAAAGATCAGAACTCAATATGAAGAATAATACAAATAACTCTAACGCTCAAAATATCCGATATGGTCTGTTGAATATGATTGGCGGATTCTTAGATGAATTTAATTTGTTAAATTTTGACCTTCGGGGAGTATTTTTGTGATGGTCACGAATTATTATAGTCTAAATAATTTTCTAACCTTGCGATCCCGTACTCTAAGAATTCTTGGTCTTGATTTGAAGAGTTTTGAATCGTTTGTGAATATTGTCGTACACTGCTATTTTAATTATAGAAATCTTATACCGGTTTCATTATTTAAAACCACATTCTTTTATCCTGCTCGATAATGAAAATTCTCTCTTTTATCTCCATTTTAAATTTTTGTTTAAGTAGCTCTTTCGCAAAACCTGCTCAGATTGACTTTGCCCGAGAAGTTTTACCTATTCTTTCGAACAAATGCTTTGCTTGTCATGGACCGGATACTAAAAAGAAAGACTTAGTTCGCCTGGATACAGAGGAATTAGCCAAGAAGGATTTAGGAGGTTATCATGCGATTGATCCCAAAGATTTAAAGGAAAGTGAGTTACTTTACCGAATTATCGATGAGGAGGATCCAATGCCTCCTGAGGACTTTGGTAAAACTTTGACGGCAAAAGAAAAACAATTGATTAAGGATTGGGTGATGTCCGGTGCTGAATATGCTCAACATTGGTCTTTTGTTCCCCCGACTAAGAATGAAGTTCAGCCTGCGATTAACCCGGTGGATCATTTTATTGAGAAAGGGCTCAGCGACGCGGGGCATGGATTTGCAACGGAAGCCGATCGAACGACTTTGGCTAGGCGTGCATCCTTGGTGTTGAACGGGTTGCCTCCGGAAACTGATGAGTTAGAAAAGTTTCTTAATGATGATCGTTCTGATGCGTACGAGCGGTTTCTTGATCAATTATTTGCCCGTGCGGACTACGGTGAACATGTCTCTCGTTATTGGTTGGACGCGGTGCGTTATGGAGATACCCATGGCTTACATCTCGATAATCGACGGGGCATTTATCCTTATCGTGACTGGGTGGTGCGAGCCTTGAATGATAACTTAGGAATCGATGACTTCATTCGTTGGCAGTTTGCTGGCGATTTACTTCCTAAGCCGTCAACTGATCAAAAAATTGCCACTGGGTATGTGCGTATGAATCCAACCACGGGGGAGGGTGGTGCTATACCCGAGGAGTTTCAAATGAAGAATAATTTTGACCGTGCTGAAACCACAGGGACTGCATTTCTTGGATTGTCCCTTACATGTGCCCGTTGCCATACCCATAAGTATGACCCATTAACTCATCGGGAATATTATGAATTCCTTGCATTTTTCAATAACACTGCCGAGCATTCTATGGACGGAAATAAGTACGAATACGGGGATCATTTAACCGTACCTCGCGACCAGGAGTCGGCCCAGAAATGGCAAGAATTAGAAGCAAGGGAAAAAGTATTCCTCACTAAGATTCAACAGACAGGCAAATACAAGGGTAAGGATGATGATCTGGCAAAATTAGCGGAAGCGCTCAATCCTGATCTTGCGAAATCGAGTGATCGGGTTGTGGGCACCTCTCCTCATTCCCCCCGTAATCAAACACCTAAATATGCGATCGATGATAATCCTAAAACCAAATATCTGAATCGTGATGCTAATGGTAGTGGTCTTTCTATTTATACTGTTCAGGGAGTGGTTGGCGGATTAAGTCTTACTTCTGCAGAGGATGTACCTGGTCGCGATCCGTTATCCTATTTACTCGAAGGTTCTAACGATGGGAAATCTTTTGTTATTATATCTGAAGGGTCGGTACCTAATTTTGAAAAGCGATTACAAAAACATCATATTTACTTCGATAACAATATATCATATTCGAAGTACAAATTAACTTTCCCCAAATTAGCTGATATTTATTCGAAAGAAATGCAGATCGCTGAGATCGAATTACTCAAGGCAGAAATGACTGTTGCTGACGAACTTTTAAAAGAAGGGCGCACACTTCAAAAAGAAATTTCCAATGGTCGAAGATCTTTGCTTACCACTACTTTAATTGCCCGTGAACTTCCCACAAACCGTCGCCGTGTAACTAAAATCTTAAATCGTGGAGAATACGATCAAACGATAGGAGATCCACTCAACCCTGGAGTTTTCTCAGTGCTTGGTGAAATGCCCCAAGGGGTTCCTGCCAATCGGCTCGGTTTAGCGGAATGGTTAGTGGATAAAGGGCAACCACTTACATCTCGGGTGCTTGTAAATCGATTTTGGCTGATGCTTTTTGGTGAGGGCTTGGTTCGAACTCCCGAAGAATTTGGTTTGCAGGGCGAGCAACCCACGCATCCTGAATTACTGGATTGGTTGGCAGTGGATTTTCAAGAACATGGCTGGGATTTGAAAAGACTTCTCCGTCAAATGCTTACCAGTCGATCGTTTAAACAGAGTTCTAAAATTAACCCCACTTTGAACGATCCACAGAACAAACTTTGGGGGCGGGGTCCCTCTTTTCGCTTGGATGCTGAGATTCTAAGAGATTTAACCCTTTGGTCATCCGGATTGCTTAATCCTAAAATTGGAGGAGAGGGGGTAAAGCCCTACCAACCCTCTGGAATGTGGAAGGCTTTGTCTCATCCCGGGAGTAATACTAAGAATTATGTGGCGGATCGTGATGATCGAATTTATCGAAAGAGTCTTTATTTGTACTGGAAGCGTACTTCCCCCCATCCCATGATGACTTTGTTTGATGCTCCGAGTCGGGAATCAAGTTGCGTCCAGCGTTCCAGGACAAACACATCTCTGCAATCACTTGCTTTTTTTAATGAAACGCAAAGAGTGGAGACCTCACGAAAACTCGCCGAACGGTTAGTGCGCCAAAAAAAGGACGATGCTCAAGGATTGAATTTCCTTTTCCGCTTGTTAGTATCAAGGGAACCCAAGGAGGCTGAGGAGAAGGCATTGGTAGGATTGCTAGGGCAGGCTCGGTCTCGATTTGGTGAATCTGTCGAAGATGCTAATTCCTTACTTTCCACCGGAATGGCTCTGGTGGATAATTCACTCGACCCAGTTGAAGTAGCGGCTTGGAGTCAGGTGGTTTCGACTGTCCTCGCGAGCGATCCCGTCATTTTACTTTATTAAGAGATTACTTGTAGAAAAAAATTACAGAAAATACTATGAACTTTTTATCCAATTTTGATTCTTCTCTTCACCTCACCCGTCGTCATTTTTTTGGCAAATCCGCTCTGGGGCTTGGCACGGCGGCAATGGCAGGTCTTTTGAACAATGATCTGTTGGCGAAGAAGACCGAATTTGGAGGTGGCATGCACCACAAAGCGAAGGCCAAGCGAGTAATATATTTATTTATGAGTGGGGGCCCTAGTCATATTGATATGTGGGATTATAAGCCTCGATTGAGCGAAGAGTTTGGTAAGGAATTACCGCTTGAAGTTAGGGATGGTCAGAGGATTACCGGAATGACTTCTGGGCAAAAAAACCTGCCTTTGGCTCCGAGTAAGTACGAATTTACCAAGCATAAAAATAATGCAGATGGTGTTTGGGTAAGTTCTTTGCTCCCGCACACGGCCAAGGTCGCCAAAGAGTTGTGCGTGGTTAATGGCACCTATACTGAAGCGATTAACCACGACCCGGCAATTACCTACATTCAAACTGGTAGTCAAATTCCAGGCCGACCCAGTTTGGGTGCTTGGTTAAGCTATGGGCTAGGCTCGATGAACGAGGATTTACCCAGTTATATGGTAATGCACGCCAAGTCCAAGCATGCTGAGCAAAGTCTTTTCAATCGTTTATGGGGCACGGGATTTATGCCTTCTGATCATCAAGGAATTCTTCTTCGTAGTGAAGAGGATTCAGTTCTTTACCTCAAGAACCCTAAGGGAGTAACCCGACCCGATCGCCGGGCTCAACTGGACGCTCTCTCCGTTCTTAATAATAGTCATTACCAATCCTTTGCCGATCCCGAAGTACTTTCCCGTATTAAACAGCATGAAATGGCCTACCGGATGCAAACTTCAGTTCCCGAACTGATGGACTTATCGAAGGAACCAGAATCTACATTCAGCCTTTATGGTGAAGAGGCGAAGAATGCGGGAAGTTTTGCGGCCTGTTGCCTAAATGCCCGTAGATTAGCAGAGCGGGGCGTTCGAAATATCCAGATTTTTCATCGCGGTTGGGACGCACATGGTGGACTTCCTCGTGAGCACGAGAATCAATGCAAGGATGTGGATCAAGGATGTGCAGCTCTAATCATGGATCTTAAACAACGTGGTTTATTAGAAGACACATTAGTGGTTTGGGGTGGGGAATTTGGAAGGACTGCTTACTGCCAAGGGAACCTGACCCGGGAGAATTATGGACGCGATCATCATCCCCGTGCATTCACGACCTGGATGGCAGGAGGCGGTGTGAAACCTGGTATCACTTACGGTCAATCCGATGAGTACGGCTACAACCTGACTGACCGTGATGGTAATGTAATTAAACCTAATAAGCATCACTGGACTCAAGACACGATGCATGTTCATGATTTAAATGCTACGATTCTTCATCTACTTGGCATAGATCACAGAAAACTCACTTATCGATACCAAGGCCGCGATTTTCGACTGACCGATATTCACGGACATGTAGTCAAAGATATTATTGCTTAGCGATTAAAACCCGCTTGGTTTTCAAATCGATTTGGCTTTAGATGGAGGCCATGAAGTTGCCTATCCATATAATTTTTTTCCTCGGTTTTTATTGTTTTTCTCAAGGGGAGCGTCCGAATGTCGTTTTCCTTGTTTCTGAAGATAATTCTGTACATTACCATAAACTTTATGGTGCTCAATTTGGGAGCATGCCAAATGTGGGAAAAATGGCTGCGGAGGGATTGACTTTTAATCATGCCTTTTCCAATGCCCCTGTCTGCTCAGTTGCGCGTTCAACTTTGGCCACAGGGATCCTCGCCCCTCGGGGTGGCTTTCAATATCATCGTAAGGCAGAGATGGCTCAAATGTTTAAAGGTTTTTTACCTTGGTCAGCCATTCTTCGGAATGCAGGATATTATTGTGCGAATAATAATAAACTAGACTATAATTTTAAATATATTGGAGACGATGCATGGGATCAGTCTTCCAATAAAGCGAGTTGGAGAAACCGCCCGAGTGAAGAAACCCCTTTTTTTTATATGCAATCGATGGGACAATCTCATGAAGGTTCCCTTCACTTTTCGGCCAAATTAATGGCAGATGAAAAAACTCAAACTCCGATGGATCAGGTGAAGTTGCATCCATACCATCCCGATACACCTACTTTTCGTTATACCCATGCCCGTTATTTCGATCGAATCGAGATTATCGATAAATTAATTGGAGGTGTAATTCAAAAACTCAAACAAGATGGTCTATTGGAGAATACATTTGTATTTTATTTCGGTGATCATGGTGGAGTTTTGCCAAGAGGAAAGGGCTATGCTTACGAGTCTGGATTACATGTTCCCTTAGTCGTTCGCATCCCCGAGGATTTTCAGCATTTAGTCGACCATAAGCAGGGTTCTCGAACGGATGGATTTGTTAGCTTTATTGATTTTGGCCCCACAGTCTTGAATCTGGCGGGTCTTTCTATTCCAGAATATTTGGACGGTAATGCATTCTTAGGCAACAAGACTACGGCCAAGGAATTGGTATCTCGAGATGAGATCTTCGGATACGCGGATCGGTTTGATGAAAAGTACGATTTTGTTCGTACATTAAGAAAAGGAAAGTGGAAATACATCCGCAACTATCAGGGATTCTATCCAGATGGATTGCAGAATAATTATCGTTACAAGATGTTAGCCTATAAAGAATGGAGAAATTTGTATCATGCAGGAAAGCTTAATCCTAAACAGAGCCAATTTTTTGAATCTCGCCCTCCCGAACAATTATTTGATCTTTCATCCGATCCTCATGAAGTGAACAATTTAGCAAAAGAGCCTAAATATCGAAAGATCTTACTGAACTTGCGGAGCAAACTAAAAGGCAAGGTGAAGGAGGTGAACGATCTGAGCTTCTATCCGGAAAGTTATATGGTAGAACAAGCTTTAGCTGATCCACTGGCCTTTGGCAGGTCTCGTACGAGAGAAATATCGAAATTAGTAGATATAGCGGACTTGGCTTTAGTTTCTTTCGACCAAGCAAAACCAAAATTATTAAAATTTATAGAACAAGGTTCAACCTGGGAGCGCTATTGGGCCAGTGTGGTCTGTTCGAATTTTGGAGCGAAGGCAAAGAGTTTATCTAGTGTCCTCGTTTCCTTACTCTCAGACCCCAATTTAATGGTTCGTATGCGTGCTGCAGAAGCTCTTGCTTTATGCGATCGAAAAGATCCAATGAAAACTTTGGTCGAAATTTCGAACCAGTCTGAGTCTTCCGTAGAAGTTTTGTTAGTTTTGAATAGTATTGCTTTCCTTAAGGATCATCATGGATTTGAATTTAATCCTGACCTTTTGAACTTAAAGGTTCAAAAGGGAGAATTTCAAAGACGAGTTGAATATTTTTTGAAAAAGTAGAATTATCTTTCGAATTTCTATAAATAGTGCAGGAAATATTATAAATATGTGGTTTTATAAAGTGAAAATGTCCCCCAATAGATTTTTCAGATTATATGTTCTTGCTTACTGAAATAAGTTAAGAGTAATAAATTTATTTTAAATTCAGTAACTTTTATTGGGCATGTGGTTCGGCAAATCACATCCCTTTTTTCTTTTAGATCAATTATATCCATGGTAACTATGAAAAATGTCCTACTGTAGTAAAAGTATTCGTTTAACACTGTATTTATTGGGAGGCTTAATTCTGCTTTTTACCGGGTTTTGGGCACAGAATTCGAGTTTCGATTCGATTCAAAAAATGAGGCAAATGGAACGGGTGCCTAATGTTTCTGCACACCATGTTATACCTGCGGAGGTTAGCATTTGGGGTAAGGCTCTAAAGTCTGAAAAGTTGATTAAATCAAGATACACCAAAACGAACTGCCTCTATCATCGTTATCTTAAAGAAAAAGAGAAGCGGGATTCCGATGGAGATACAACATGGGTAACAGTAGAAAGAGGAGAACGCTCAGTAGATTTTTTCCTAGCTGACGACACCGGGAAGGTATTGGTTGAACTTTCGAAGGGGGGAATTCAACCCGACTTGAATGAAGATTATGAAAAGGAGGAAGGTCGATATCGGTATACCGAGTGGCGAATTGAGGAAGGCGAAGGGGTGTTTGCCATGGCCATGGGAAAGAGGGAAGAGGGAAATCTGTCTCTTCGATTTAATTTACCTGGAGCCTATGTTCCGATTCTGTCCAATGACGATGGTTTGGGGAATAGGTCAGGCTTTGGAAATAGGGGGATACTGTTTTCTTCTATTGGGGTCGCTTGCCTGTGTTTTGGGTGTCTTTTTTTATGTTTTGTATTCCGGGTTCATCGGGTTTTAGTTTTTCTTATTTTTGTTTCTGGAGCCACTTCAAGTGTCATGATCTATACTGGATGCAGTATGCTTAAACATGATTTGAAGGAAGGCTATGACCGTTTGGCAAAATTGGAAGATGTTTGTAATCGTGAAGTGGAGGATTTATTGGGAGGAGAATTTAAATGGGAGACTTTACCGAATGAGGTAAGATCTCTAGATTCGAATACAAGAACTCGAGCTCTTGGAATACGTGAAGATTTTCTATCTTCGATTGAACGGACCAATACGATTCGAAATCGTTTTCCCGAGAATCTATTGGCTCCCCTTTGGGGAATTGATCCCTGGCCATCGCGATTGTTAGAAGGTGAAAATATTATGGTTGATGCAGTTATTCAAGAAACCCCAATCTCTTGGTGGATCAGTTTAATCTGGATTGGCTTAGCCTTAATTTTTGTTTTCATCGGGGTTCAATACGGTTTTAAAAAAATAAAGACAAAGAGGTATATAGAGAATATACCGACCACTTCGACTGCTGGCCTTGCTTACGGCCCTGCTGAGATTAAGGGAAAATCCGAATTTATTTCTTCAAATGTATTAAAGGGCCCTCTTACTGGAGCGGCTTGCGTATATTTTCGTCATAAGATAACTGAAAAAAGACGATCTGGTAAAAACACCAAAACTGTGGTGATTAAAGATGAGCAAGAATTTGTGGAATTCTCCTGCCGTGATAGCGAGGGTTCGATTGGGATTGATCCAAAAGGAGCTGAGTTTAGTACCCAATTAAAGTCCAAAAAAAGAGTGGGTCGCCAGACTCATTACGAGTGGCATATTGCTGAATCTAGTGCTCTTTATATTCTTGGTTCTGCTGTGATTGATAAGGAAAAAGGCGATCGGTTACTAATGGGAGAGGGAGACAATGATAATTTCCCTTTTATTATTTCGGATGAAACTGAGACAGAGGTTATGCTTAATCAGAGTAGAAGCGGATTATTTGGTATCGGGTTGGCTCAAAATGGATTTGTCTGTTTAGTCTTGGCCATTTTTGGATCAGTTGGATCTTTTGCCGCCTCAGATTTTCTTTTTTCTGCTCTTTTCTCTCCTTTGTTTTTGGGTTTTTGTATGTTGGCTTTAATGTTTAACGACTTGGTTTTTTTACGAAATCGGGTGAAAAGGGCTTGGGCGAATATCGAAGTTTCCTTAAAAAAACGGGCAGACTTAATTCCTAACTTGGAAAAGATTACAAAGGGATATTTATCGCACGAACAATCGGTCTTGGATTCTGTAACGAAGTTAAGAAGTGCCTTGGTGAATAAAGTTTCCTACTCACCTTCCGAGGTCGATAATGCAATGAAAGAGGAGTCTGCTCTTACCGGTCGACTACTTGCCATCCGAGAGGAGTATCCTGATTTAAAAGCGAATGAGATGATGGAGGATTTTATGAATCAGTTAACCCGAATGGAAAATGAGGTAGCCTTAATGAGGACTGGTTACAATGATGGGATTGAACATTACCATTCGGTTAAAAGAAGAATCCCTGAAGTTTTTATCGCCAAGGCATTCAAGTTTGAAGAACTCCAACTTTTGAAATTTTCTATGGAGGTACATCAGATTCCATCACTTGATTTTAGTAACTCGGTAGAAGAATCTATCTCTCCGACTCCATCCGATACCGTAAAAGTAGTGGATTCAGTAGTCGCTAAAAAGGATTCTGATTTAGAGGTGTATATTCATAAAGATGGTCAACAGTTTGGCCCTTACACGCTTAAGCAAATCAAGTCCTATGTCGAAGCGGGAAATTTTACTGATTCAGATCAGGCTTGTTGGGATGGTAAGAATTGGAAGACCATTATGCAGATCCCTGATTTTAGTAAATAACAGCCTAGGGCTTAGGTCGATTTTGATAGCGTGCGTTTAGACGAGTATGCCTACTTTCCAAACTGACCTCTTTTCCTTGGATGATCATTTTTAGAACAGAAGTTCGGAGATCTAATAAATCACCTGAGGTCGAAATAAAAGTGGCATCCTTGCCGTTTTCTAGAGTTCCTAATTGCTCAGCAACCCCACAGGCTTTGGCAGGTTCAATGGTAATGGATGCCAATGCTTTTTCTCGACTTAAACCATAAGCCACACCATGAGCCGCATGATAAGGTAAGTTTCTCTGGTTTGCGGCAGACCAGCCACCCAAGGGCAGCCCAATAGAGAGAGCGACTCTTGAACCGGCCAGTATTCCCGGAGCTCGAAATTGTTGATCGTGGGGTGAGTGTCGGTGCATGGGGGCACTGAAAAGATGACGATAAATGACTGGGATTTTTTCTTCGGCTAACAAATCGGCAACTTTCCATGAGTCTCGTGCTCCTGATAAAATAATTTGAAAGCTCCTCTTCTTTGCCCATTGAACTACTGACTTGATCTGCCTTAATTCATTCGCATGAACCATGATCGGGATTTGTCTTTCAATTACAGGAAGCATTGCTTCCCAGGATGGAATGATCTGGAAACTTTTATCCTTTGAGGTTTTGGCATCTTTATACGCATTAGCCTGATCAAAGAATTCATCGATCTCCTTAATTCTCTGCTCTCGTTCTTTTACTTGATCCTCAATAGACTTTGGTTTTGATTCATGATGGTCGCTTGATTGGGGAATGGATAATCCATGTCCAGGCCACCAAAGGTGTAGGGCCACTTTTTTTCGAATGGTCATTTCCTCGATTCCCCATCCTTTTAACACGAGCAAACCGGATGTGCCCGAGATCATTCCCCCCATAGGAATAATTAATGAATGGGTAATTCCATTCGCCCGGGCCACGGGGATCAACTCAGAGTCTGGATTCACTGCTACCCACGCTTTAATCTCCGGAGTATGGGTTCCGACTTCGGAAAAATCCCGGGTGGGTCGTAAAGCATTAATTTCGGCTAGGCCAAGAGAAGAACCCGGGCTGATTAGCCCCGGGTAGATCTCGCAGTCTTTCCATTCGATAATCTTACACTCTTTGGGTACTTGAATTGACTTGCCGATTTTTTGAATTTTTCCATCTTTGACCAAGATTTCACCAGGTTGATAGGATAGAGTCGGGGTTGCCTGAATTTTTTTTGCCCGATAGAGGGTAGGTGTTCCTCCGATAAGTAATAAAGGAAGAGCAAGTAAGAAGAGGTGGAGTGAGGAGGCTTTCACTGATGACCTCCTTGCTTATGATTTCCATGAGATCTACAGGAATGGGGGTAAAGATCACAAGCGGTTTCAAGAGCATGATGAAAAAATAAGGCTTTTTCCTCGTCCGTTGCTTTTTCACTTTTCCCAGCGACTAAGATGTTTTTTGCTTTTAATATAAGCTTTTCTCTTTCCTTCGCTCTTTTTTGGTCTCGCTTTTTGGAGGCTTTGATTTCGTGAAAGAGCGTACCATCAATCCAAGTCCGTTCACATTTACTTTTATAATCGAGAGGATTTCCAGACCATAGTGCGAGGTCTGCATCCTTACCCACTTCAATAGAGCCGACCCATTGATCAATTCCGAGCTGCTTTGCAGGGTTCAGGGTTATAAATTGAAGTGCTTCCATTTCAGAGAGACCGCCATACTTTACGGCTTTCGCCGCTTCGAGATTCAGTCGGCGTGCATGGTCGGGTGAGTCGGAGTTAAAACTGACCACGCATCCACGATCATGCATAAGTGCCCCCGCGTAAGGAATTGCGTCGTAGACTTCAAACTTATAAGCCCACCAATCAGAAAAAGTGGATGCACCCGCTCCATGTTGTGCGATTTCATCGGCGATCTTATAGCCTTCCAATACATGTTGAAGTGTACCCACTTGAACACCAAATGATTCCATAGTTCTTAAAAAAACAAGAATTTCATCCTGTCGGTAGGAATGACAATGAATCATTCTTTCACCGTTTAAAATTTCAAGAATTGTCTCTAATTCAAGGATTGTACGTACGGGTTGAGAAGCTCCCTGAGTGGATTTTTTCCGAAGGTTTCCATATTCTCTGGCTGCAGTAAATCGATTGGTAAAAAAAGATTGTACTCCCATCCTTGATTGGGGGAATCGAGTGGTATACTTATCACCCCAATTGGCCTGTTTAACATTTTCCCCCAAGGCAAATTTTATTCCTTTAGGTGCTTTGCTCATAAGTAATTTACCGGGCGAGCTTCCTAGTCTAAGTTTGATCACTGCATTCTGACCACCTATTGGATTGGCGGAACCATGGAGTAGATTACATGAAGTCACTCCTCCTGCTAATTGTCTTTCAATATTGATGCTTTCAGAATTAATCACATCTCCAATCCGAACCATCGCTGTAGAGGGTAGGGTGGATTCATTCACTCCTCCAAGAATCATAGCGTGACTATGGCAATCTATGATTCCAGGGGTGAGGTGTTTCCCTTGTGCATTGACAACCCTGATTTTGGATCGATCTACCCCTTTAATTTCTTTCCCGATCGATTTAATTTTTCCATTTTCGACTAAAAGCTCACCGTCTTTAAGAATTCCTTGCCTGGAGCAGGTCCAAATAGTGGCATTAGTAAAGAGAATCGAAGAAGGTTTTTCAATTGGCTTGCGATCTGAGGATGGAAAAGTTGCGACAAGATCATCATCTTCCGGCTTGGTCGAGTTGTTGTCTTTTTTCTCTGCTTTTTTCGAGTCCTTTATTTGATGAATGAATGGTTTACCCTGAATCCATGTGGAATGAATGGAAATGTCTTCAGAGAAATAGTTTTTACCCTCCAACACAAATAAGTTGGCCAATTTACCTTTCTCAATTGTACCCACATACTGGTCGATTCCACAAAGCTTTGCGGGATTAATAGTAAGAGCACTTAAGGCTTCTTGTTCAGTTAACCCTCGTTGAATAACTCGACGAATATTCTTATGGAATTCCTGTGGTTTATTTCCAGTAGTGGTGAAGGAAAGGGCTTTTGTTTTTTTGGATAAAAGTACTGGGTTGCTCGGTGCATGATCCCATGCACGTAATTGATCGAGAGAAATTTGATCCCAATCATCCTCCTCGGGAAGTTTAGAAAGAGCAGGGAAACGCAAAGGAGTTATGTAAGAATGAGATTGAGAACAAGCAAGATCGGGCCTTCTCCATTCATCTCCAGTTGCGATCAAAATCGGAAAAAGATTAAATTCCCTACCGAGCTCAATGGCCTTCTTTGTCATTAGGCAACTACCCGATTCAATCCATAGTGGGAGTGGTTCTTTTTTTCTAAGTAGAGGAAATAAGCTCGTCAGACCGGAATGGGGAGAGAATGGTGGATTCTTGGGGTTTTCTTGTTGGAAGACAAGGAGACGTTGGGCATGTTGAGTATCAAGCAATGTTTGTCTTATCACGGCCAAGACTCCCATTAAAGATGCTGGGTAGACAGAGGGCGTTTCCTTTTTTCCGACAGGATCGAAGGCAAGAATTTGTGCCACTTCTTTTTTTAGAATACTTTGATTCGGGTTATCATTTGAAAGAAGCACACAGGGACCAGTCCCCCGGAAAATACCAGTTGATGGTACTATATGTGCGATGGTGTATCCATATTTTCTTAAAGAATCCCATTTTTTTCCATCTGCTTGAAAGGAATCCACTACTTTTTTTTCAGGATGAACTCCAGAAATTTCAAAACCTGGACCCTCGCTACCTGGATCTGTACGGGTGGAGGGAATTCCATGAAAGGATAAGTCAGCAGTCGCGTGAATATGTTGGTCGTGTTTAAGATCGAGCAGTTTTGCCTCATTATTACCAATGAGTAGGTAAGGATCGATTAATCCGGGATAAATGGTCTTTTCACTCATATCCCATTTTCGATAGCCAGGTGGAACCTTGAACCCTTCTCGTTGGATCACTTTTTCGATTAGACCTGCGCGAATAAGGACGACGCCATTGATTATACGGGTTTGAGGGTTTACCTGAATATCTGCTCCAATTAACGCATGAATATTAAGTCCCTCAGCTTTATCTCCGGGGAAGGGGAATTCTTTCCCGTTCAAAAGGCTACTAAAAAGTAAAAAGAAAAAAATAGAGAACAATTTTTGCAGAATGGAGATCATGAGTAAAAGAATGCTACTACTAAGAAAGAGCGCAATTTAAATTAAGAGTATAAATTTACATCATTGAATGATGTGATCGATTTAATCTAAATTTTTATTGGTGCTTTATTTTATCTTCAATTTTGCTAAAGCATTTGATGTTATCAGAAATGTTATCAAAGCGAATCTAGTCGTACCTAATTTAATTTTACACCTCTTTTGTGTAGTTCAGGTGTTTGCGAAAGTGGATGAACCGATATTACCAGTTCAATCAGTTCAAGGCTTGAAGCAAATCAAAATATCAAGTCTTTTTCGGCAGGGTGAGAATCTACTTTCTAGTCCAAGCATTTCGGTTTTGTCAGGTGAAATTGCATCCTTT
>MEHZ011604671.1_pt1 | contig 16267 bp, 14 predicted proteins | sample 897221 | NCBI WGS metagenome assembly MEHZ01 (sample SAMN05514161, study PRJNA337945) | marine metagenome | isolation source: marine surface water | place: Arctic Ocean | collected 2007-12-13
GGAGTCGCGCTTTTTCTGTATGGTGTCGCCCTGAAAACTGCTGATTTTCCGCCGATTATGTCCGGGTTACTGATGGGGAAAGCCGATTTGTGCGATAATGCGCCCTTCTTGTTAAACCCTTGTAGGATAGAGTAGTTTTCCATGGTCGGAGGACACTCTTCCCGCTAGGGCTATCTACGACCTGCTTGTACGGATTAACGTCTTGTTAACAAAAGTGCAGGCAGACCAGAACGTTGAATATATGCCGACCTCATCAGAACGGATCTCACATGATGCCGATTGCAGTTAGAATTTTCCACTTCCTCGCGATGCTTGGAACGTTGGCTCTGCCTGGCGCCGCGCTCGCAGCGCAGCCTACGCCGTGGCAAACCGGATTTCAGGATGCCGCCACGCCGCTGATGGAGCAAATCACCGACTTTCACTTTTTGCTTGTTGTCATCATCACGTTGATCACTCTGTTCGTTCTGGCGCTGCTGATCTGGGTGGCGATTAGGTACAACGAGAAATCGAACCCCAACCCGAGCAGGACGACGCATAACGCCAACGTTGAAGTGCTGTGGACCGTTATCCCGGTCCTCATCCTGGTGGTGATCGCGGTCCCGTCCTTCAAGCTTCTGTATTATTCCGACGTCATTCCGGAAGCGGACATGACGATCAAGGCGACTGGCCATCAGTGGTACTGGAACTATGAATATTCCGATCATGGCAAATTCACGTTCGATGCTAACATGGTCAGCACCGAAGATCTGAAGCCCGGGCAGCCCCGGTTGCTCGCAACTGATAACCATATCGTTGTGCCGATCGATGCCGTCGTCCGTGTTCAGGTGACCGCTGGTGACGTGCTGCATTCCTGGTCAATGCCGGCCTTCGGCGTAAAGGTCGACGCGGTCCCGGGCCGCCTGAACGAAACGTGGTTCGGACCGGTCAAGCAGGAAGGTATCTATTATGGGCAGTGTTCAGAACTGTGCGGTACGCGGCATGGCTTTATGCCGATTGCGATTGAAGTCGTCTCGAGAGAGAAGTTCGATGAGTGGGTAGAAATGGCGAAAAAGGAATTCGCCGCCAATGACGCCAATGACGATGTGCCGGCAACGCGTGTGTTCGCACAGAACGAAACGAAATAGGGTCGAGGGATTTAGATATGGCTGACGCACACGCAACCCACGATCATCACGACCATCCCACGGGCTGGCGGCGTTACGTTTACGCGACTAATCACAAGGACATCGGCACGATGTACCTGATCTTCGCGATCGTCGCGGGGATTGTCGGTGCAAGCATGTCGATCATTTTCCGCATTGAGCTATCGGCCCCCGGGGATGGCATCCTCGGTGGCGATTACCATATGTATAACGTCCTGGTGACGGCTCATGGCCTCATCATGATCTTCTTCATGGTCATGCCCGCGATGATCGGCGGCTTCGGCAACTGGATTGTGCCGCTCATGATCGGAGCGCCTGATATGGCTTTTCCGCGTATGAACAATATCAGCTTCTGGCTGCTTGTTCCGGCCTTCCTGCTGTTGCTAGCCTCGCCGTTCGTCGGCGGGCCGCCGGGTGGCAATGGTATCGGCGGCGGCTGGACGATTTATCCGCCCCTGTCTTCCAAGACCGGTCAGCCGGGCCCCGCGATGGACCTTGCGATCTTCGCGCTGCATCTTGCCGGTGCGTCCTCGATCCTGGGCGCGGCCAACTTCATCACGACCATCTTTAACATGCGTGCGCCGGGGATGACCCTGCACAAGATGCCGCTGTTTGTCTGGTCGATTCTGGTCACTGCGTTCCTGCTGCTGCTATCGCTGCCGGTGCTCGCGGGTGCTATCACGATGCTGCTCACCGACAGGAACTTCGGGACGGCCTTTTTCGAGGCGTCGCAGGGCGGTGATCCGGTCCTGTTCCAGCATCTGTTCTGGTTCTTCGGTCATCCTGAAGTGTACATCCTGATCCTGCCTGGCTTCGGCATCGTCAGCCAGGTCGTGTCGACGTTCTCTCGCAAGCCCGTGTTTGGCTATCTGGGCATGGCATACGCCATGGTCTCGATCGGTGTCATCGGCTTTGGCGTGTGGGCGCATCACATGTTTACCGTCGGCATGAGCGTCGACACCAAGGCGTACTTCACCGCAGCGACGATGGTGATTGCGGTGCCGACCGGCATCAAGATCTTCAGCTGGATCGCGACGATGTGGGGCGGCTCTCTCCGCTTCACGACGCCGATGATCTGGTCGATCGGGTTCATTTTCCTGTTCACTGTCGGTGGCGTTACCGGCGTCGTGCTCGCCAATGCGGGCGTCGACCATTCGCTGCATGACACTTACTACGTGGTTGCCCATTTCCACTACGTGCTGTCGCTTGGCGCGGTGTTCGCGATCTTCTCGGGGTTCTATTACTGGTTCCCCAAGATGAGCGGCCGGATGCTGAGCGAAGGTCTTGGCAAACTGCATTTCTGGGTCACGTTCGTCGGCGTCAACGTGACGTTCTTCCCGATGCACTTTGTCGGCTTGGCAGGCATGCCGCGTCGTATCCCGGACTATCCGGACGCCTATGCCGGATGGAACGAGATTGCGAGTTACGGCTCCTATATCAGCGGTATCGGCTTCCTGATCTTCATGTTCGCGCTGTGGAAAGCATTCAGGACGGAAGCGACAGCGGCCGACAACCCCTGGGGTGAAGGCGCGAACACGCTGGAATGGACCCTGCCGTCTCCGCCGAACTTCCATTCGTTCGACGAGCTGCCGGTAATCAAGGATGAGGTCGCCCACTAGGGCCTAGTATGACTGACCGGCCAATTAACGCGACTGGTGGCACCGCCGCCGCATCCCCACCGCTGCGCGATGCAGCGGTGAAGGATTTCATCGCGCTTTTGAAGCCGCGTGTCATGTCGCTTGTGGTGTTCACCGGCTTTGCCGGGATGATGGTTGCCCCGGGCAGCATTCATCCCGTTATCGCCGCAGTTGCGATCCTGTGTACGGCAATTGCAACCGGTGCTTCCGGCGCCATCAATATGTGGTTCGAACGCGATCTTGACGCGAAGATGGAGCGGACGAAGAACCGTCCTCTGCCGGGTGGGCGAATGGAGCCGGAGGCTGCTCTGACATTTGGCTGCGTTCTTGCCGGCGGCTCTGTCATGGTGATGGGGCTCGGCGTCAACTGGGCGGCGGCAGCATTGCTGGCGCTGGCGATCGGTTTCTACGTATTCGTCTATACGATCTGGCTGAAGCGCCGGACACCGCAGAATATTGTGATCGGTGGTGCTGCAGGCGCATTTCCCCCGATGATCGGCTGGGCTGCCGTCACGGGTGATGTCAGCTTCGGCGGGATTGCGCTGTTTGCCCTGATCTTCATGTGGACACCGCCGCATTTCTGGGCTCTGGCGCTGTATAAATGCGACGACTACCAAAAAGCGGGTGTGCCGATGTTGCCGGTGGTTTCGGGTGTGCTCGAAACCAAAAGACAAATCCTTCTCTACACGGTGTTGCTGTTGCCGGTATCGCTGATCCCCTGGTGGATCGGCTTGGCTAGTGCCGCCTGGGGCGCGCTAGCCACTGCATTCGGGCTCGCATTTGTCGGCTTTGCGGTGAAGGTCTGGTTCGACACGACCGATCGCGCGCCGCGTCAGATGTTTCGTTTTTCGTTGCTCTATCTCACGGTGCTGTTCGCGGCACTAATCGTTGATAACCTTATCGGTCGCTTCGTTGGACCGGTATTCGGAGCATGACGACAGTGGAAAAGAAGCCGGACGATCTTCAGCGCAAGCAGCGTAGCCGCAATATTGCCCTGGCCGTTGCGATCTTTGCCCTGGCGGGACTCTTTTACGCGCTGACGATCGTCCGTATGTCGGGCGGGAGCGGTAGCTGACATGGCAAAGGCTCTGAAATACCGCAATCGCCGGCTCGCGATGATTTCCTTCGCGACAGCGGCCGGTATGGTCGGTGCGTCCTATGCGGCCGTGCCGCTTTATGAAGTTTTTTGTCAGGTCACCGGGTATGGAGGAACCACCCAGGTCGCGGATGCCGCGCCGGGCGAGGTTCTGGACCGCAAGATGACCATTCGGTTTAACGCCGATATAGGCAAGAAAATGCCGTGGCGGTTCGCGCCGGCGCAAGACCGGGTCGAACTCAAGGTTGGCGAGCAGGGGCTCGCATTTTATCGTGCTAAAAACCTCTCGGGCCGCACCATCACCGGGACGGCGACCTTCAACGTCACCCCCTCAAAGGCCGGCGAATATTTCAACAAGGTCGCATGTTTCTGCTTCACCGAGCAGGAACTGAAAGCAGGGGCCGAAGTCGATATGCCGGTGACGTTCTTTATCGACCCGGAAATTGCGAACGATCCGAATCTTAACGATGTTACCACTATTACGCTTTCCTATACTTTCTTTGAGACCGAGCCCGTTACCGACCGCACCGTGCGGGCGGTAACGGAACCCGGCAAAACAGACGGCTAAACAACGGAGCGGCAGCAAAATGGTCCCGCCAGCAGAATCAGGCACCAGCGCCTCAGACTACGACTATCACGGCAACAAGCACCCGTATCACCTTGTAGATCCGAGCCCATGGCCGTTTATCGGCTCCATGTCGGCCTTCGTGATGGCCATCGGTGCGGTGCTCTACATCCATGCCGACGGCATGAGCTGGGTACTTATCCTCGGCTTTGTCGGCGTGCTCGGCACCATGGCAGGCTGGTTCTGGGAAATTATCAAAGAGGCCGAATACCGCGGTTTTCATAACCCGGTCGTTCAGGTCAGCATGCGCTACGGCATGGCACTGTTTATCGCGTCCGAGGTTATGTTCTTCGTGGCGTGGTTCTGGGCTTACTTTAACGCTTCGCTCTTCCCGACAGTCCAGATCGAAGGCCAATGGCCGCCGCCCGGCGTAGAGACTTTCGATACATGGGACCTTCCGTTTCTCAATACCCTGATCCTGCTGACGTCGGGTATTACGGTGACGTGGGCGCACCATGCGCTGCGCGAAGGCAATCGGAAGCATTTTATCCAAGGCCTGCTGCTGACGATCTTCCTCGGTATCTGCTTTACCTGCGTTCAGGCGTTCGAATATAGCCACGCGGCGTTCGGTTTCCAGGATGGAATCTATTCGTCCACGTTCTACATGGCGACAGGCTTCCATGGCTTCCATGTTCTGGTTGGCACGATCTTCCTGGCCGTCTGCTACTTCCGCGCCCGCGCGGGCCACTTTACACCGGAACATCATTTCGGTTTCGAAGCGGCCGCCTGGTACTGGCATTTCGTTGACGTGGTATGGCTGTTCCTGTTCATCAGTATCTACTGGTGGGGACGCTAACTCTCATCTTGAAACAAGACCGGCGGGGCGCGCCTGAGGTAGCTCGCCGCTTTTTCTTATGGTAGAGCTCCGCAAATGGCCGCCGCTGTCACCGTTAAGCACGGGGCTGGCCTGTAAGTGTCCACGCTGCGGCAAAGGCTCACTCTTTACAGGCTCACTTGATTTCCGCGACGCCTGCTCCCATTGCGAACTTGATCTGACACCGCACGACACCGGCGACGGTGCGACCGTGTTCGTCGTCCTGATCCTCGGCGCACTCACCGTAATTCTCGCCTTTTGGCTCGAAACTGCTCTGGAACCGCCGATCTGGGTCCATCTACTGGTCTGGATCCCGGTGATCAGCATCCTGTCCGTCTTTATGCTCCGACCGTTCAAGGGTATTCTGATCGGTCTGCACTACAAAAACCTTCGCCACAAATACGAGCCCGACAATGGAGACTGAGCGCCGACCGCTGCGTCTGAGCTTCTGGATGACCGTATGCGCGATTCCGAGCCTGGCCATCCTGATCGGTCTTGGCATGTGGCAGGTACAGCGGCTGGAATGGAAAGAGGCGCTTATCGCCGATCGCGCGGAACGCACGAATACGCCCGCTATCGCCCTGAGCGCTGTTCCCGCCGTCGGGTGGCGGACGTTCGAGTTGCGCGCCGTCCGTGCGCGCGGCGTTTACCTTCACGACAAATCACTCGAAATAGCGAGCCGAACGATGAAGGGCCGCCCCGGCGTACACGTTCTCACGCCGCTGGTACTCTCCGACGGCGCTGGCACGATCCTGGTGAACCGGGGATGGGCGCCGCCGAAAACTGCGCGGGACCCGGCTGAATTCCGATGCCCGACAGGCGTCATTCAGGTTGACGGGTTTTTGCGGGCCGGTGAAAAAACCAGCGCCTGGGTCCCCGATAATGAACCGGCCAACGATATCTGGTTCTTCGCCGATGCGCCCGTAATGGGGGAGGCCCGGGACCTTGGTGCCGTGAAGCCCTTTGTTATCGAGCTTGCGCCGACCGCCGCCGGGGTCGCCGGCGCAATGGGGTATCCTATCGCCGGTCAGACGATTATCGAGATACGCAACAATCATCTGCAATATGCCGTCACCTGGTTCGGTCTCGCCGCGACGCTTGTGGTGATATACGTCCTCTACCAGATTCGGCGACGCGATTAAGGAACAGCATTTGTCAGCCTATCAGGAACTGGAGACGCGCTTTCAACGCATGGCGGCCCTAGGCGAGGCTGCCGGGATGCTGCACTGGGATATGTCGGTCCTGATGCCTCCGGGCGGCGCCGCGTCGCGCATCGAACAGCTCTCCGCGCTGACACTGACGACCCATGAGATGAAAACCGACCCTCGCCTCGCTGAGCTCCTCGAGGCCGCCGAGGCTGAAAATTCGGATGGCCCCTGGCATGCTGCTAACCTACGCGAAATGCGGCGCAGCTGGGTCCATGCGAATGCGGTGGATGCGGATCTCGTGGATGCGACAGCGCGCGCGTGCTCCGCCTGCGAGATGGTCTGGCGCGAGGCGCGTCCCGAAAACGACTATGCGCGCGTGCTTCCCTATCTCGAAGAAGTCCTCAACCTCAGCCGCCAGGCCGCGGCCGCAAAGGCCGAAGCTCTCGGCCGGACGCCCTATGAGGCATTGCTGGATCAGTATGAGCCGAATTGCAGTACTGAGCGGATCGATGCCCTGTTTGCCGATCTATCGGCCTTTCTGCCCGATTTTCTTGAAACAGCGCTGTCGCGTCAGGCCGATCGCGGCGTGGGAAAACTGCCCGAAGGCCCGTTCCCGGTCGACAAGCAGCGCGGTCTCGGCGAGCGCTTGATGCGCACGCTCGGTTTCGATTTCGATGCCGGCCGGCTCGATGTCAGCCTGCACCCGTTCTGCGGCGGCGTGCCCGGCGATGTCCGTATCACCACGCGCTACACTGAAGACGATTTCACCCAGAGCCTGATGGGCGTGCTGCACGAAACCGGGCATGCGCTTTACGAGATGGGCCTGCCGGATGCCTGGCGGTATCAGCCGGTTGGCCAGGCGCGCGGCATGGCGTTGCATGAAAGTCAGTCGCTGCTGATCGAAATGCAGGCCTGCCGCAGCCGCGAATACCTGGAATTCGCCGCGCCTCTGATGCGCGAAACTTTCGGCGGCTCCGGCGATGCGTGGGAAGCGGATAATCTCTACCGGCTGTATACCCGGGTCGACCGCAGCTTCATCCGTGTCGATGCGGACGAGGTCACCTATCCGGCCCATGTCATCCTGCGCTACCGGCTGGAAAGCACGCTGATTGCCGGCGATATGAAACTGGTTGATCTGCCCGGGGCCTGGAATGACGGGATGGAAGAGCTGCTCGGTGTCCGTCCGCCGGAAGACCGGCTCGGCTGTCTGCAGGATATTCACTGGTATGACGGTGCCTGGGGGTATTTCCCCACTTACACGATGGGTGCAATGGCCGCGGCACAGCTGTTTGCCGCAGCGAAAGAGGCCCGGCCAGAGATACCGGAAGGCATCTCAAAGGGCGATTTCTCGCCGCTGGTCGGCTGGATGCGCGAAAACCTGCACACCAAGGCGTCTTCCGGGTCAACGGACGAGCTGATGCAGGCCGCCACCGGCAAGCCGCTCGGTACGGAAGCGTTCAAGACGCATCTGCAGACGCGTTACGGCTGACAATTGGCCTATCTTGCGCGCAAATCCCTCGTATTCCCGTTTGACTTGCACGCCCGCCGGACTAAATTCTGCGCGTTAATAAGGATTTGCCCGTGAAATACGTATCGACCCGTGGCGAGGCGCCGGTTCTCGCCTTCGACGACGTTCTGCTGGCCGGACTGGCCGAGGATGGCGGCCTGTATGTGCCCGAAGAATGGCCGCAGTTTTTCGCAGACGACCTCACAGCCATGGCTGATAGGTCTTATGCGGAGATCGCTTTTCAGGTCATCCGGCCCTTCGTGGGGGGCACGATCGCCGATGCGGACCTTGAACGTATGACCGAAGAGACTTATGCCGGGTTCGACCACCCAGCCGTCGCGCCGCTCAAACAGATCGGCACCAATGACTGGCTGATGGAATTGTTCCAGGGGCCGACACTGGCATTCAAGGATTTTGCCCTGCAGCTGGTCGGGCGCATGTTCGCTCATGTTCTGGAGGCCCGAGGCGAGCGGGTGACAATCGTCGGTGCGACGTCGGGTGATACCGGCTCCGCCGCGATAGAAGCCTGCCGGGACCAGGAAAACATCGACATCTTTATCCTGTTCCCCGAAGGCCGAGTGTCACCGGTTCAGCAACGTCAGATGACCACGGTCGAGAGCGCCAACGTCCACGCCATCGCGGTGGACGGCACGTTCGACGATTGCCAAGACCTGGTAAAGGGTATGTTCAACGATGCCCAGTTTAGGAAGGCGCAGAACCTGTCGGCGGTGAACTCGATCAACTGGGCCCGGGTCATGATCCAGATTGTTTATTACGTTGTAGCGGCTGTCCGTCTGGGTGCGCCGGAGCGTCAGGTGAGCTTTGCGGTCCCGACCGGCAATTTCGGGAACGTCTTTGCCGGCTGGGCCGCGTGGAAATGTGGCCTGCCCATCGACCGGCTCGTCGTTGGCACTAACAGCAACGACATTTTGTGCCGGTTTTTCGAAACCGGCGAGATGAAGATGTCCGGCGTTGAGCCGACCCTGTCACCGAGTATGGATATCCAAGTATCCAGCAATTTCGAACGTTTGCTATTCGATATGCTCGGCGGGGATGGTGCGGCGGTGCGCGACTGGATCGACGAATTCCGCAAATCCGGGGTGGTGTCGGTAGATGATTCCCGCCTTGCAGCCGCGCGTGAAAAGTTTTCGGCGGCCCGCCTCGACGATGACGGTACGCAGCGCGTTATCCGTGAGATATTTGAGACAACCGGCGAGCTGCTCGACCCGCACAGTGCCATCGGGGTTGACGCGGCACGTCAGTGCCGGGGCGATAAAGCCGTGCCGATGGTTGCTTTGGCGACGGCGCATCCGGCCAAGTTTCCCGCCGCGGTCGCGGCCGCAACGGGTATTCATCCGGCGCTACCGGGGCGGATGAGCGACCTGTTCGATCGGGAGGAGACGTTCGATACGCTGCCCAACGATATCGGCGCCGTTCAGGATTTTGTCCGCCACGCAGTCGGGGCGCATTCATGACGATTGAACAGGCGACGCTTGCGGGCGGTATGCGGTTCGTCACGGACCGGATGGACTCTGTCGAAACCGTGTCGCTAGGCATCTGGGTTAATGCGGGTGCACGGAACGAGACGGCGGAAATCAACGGTGTCTCGCACCTGCTGGAACACATGGCGTTCAAGGGAACGGCCCGGCGCTCCGCGCTCGATATCGCGGTCGAGATCGAGAATGTCGGCGGTCATCTGAATGCCTATACATCGCGGGAATCCACGGTCTACTACGCGACGGTTTTGAAAGAGAATGCCGATCTGGCACTCGATATCGTCTCGGACATCCTGATGAACTCGACCTTCGCCGATGACGAGCTGGCCCGCGAACGCACCGTTGTTCTGCAGGAAATCGGCCAGGCCAACGACACGCCGGATGATATTATCTTCGATACATTTCAGGAAACCGCCTATCCGGATCAGCCGCTTGGCCGCGCGATTCTCGGTACAACCGATATCGTCAGCCGGATGCCGCGCGAAACCCTCAAGGGCTATATCGATGCGCAGTACGGCAGTGATCGGATGATCCTGTCCGCCGCGGGGAATCTGGACCACGATGCGCTGGCCGGTCTGGCGGAGAAAGCATTCGCCAGTGTCTCGCCGTCACAGGCGGAGGCGCCGATACCCGGTGTTTATACCGGAGGCGACAATCGTGAAATCCGCGATCTTGAACAGGCACATCTAGTGATGGGCTTTGATGGCGTCGGATATGACGATGATGACTATTACCCGCTCGCGATCCTGTCGACGGCGCTCGGTGGCGGCATGTCGTCCCGCCTGTTCCAGGAAGTCCGGGAGAAACGCGGGCTGGTCTATTCGATCTACACGTTCTCGTCGGCCTATCAGGATGGTGGATTGTTCGGGCTCTATGCCGGGACGGGCGCGGATGAGGTGGCTGAACTGGTCACCGTGGTCTGCGACGAACTGAGCAGGGTTGCGTCGGATCCGATGGATGACGGTGAGATCGCCCGCTCGCGGGCCCAGATCAAGGCTGGTGTGCTGATGTCGCTTGAAAGCACATCGTCCCGCGCCGAACGTGTCGCCCGGCATTTGCAGGTCTATGACCGGATCATCCCGGTCGACGAGATCGCGCGTCGCATCGATGCGGTGACGGCAGAAGATGTCCGTCGGGTTGCCGATCGACTGCTGACCTCGGCGCCGACACTGACGGCGCTCGGTCCGGTCGACGGATTGCAGGATTATGACACGGTGAAAGCGTTGCTGGCTTCGTAAGTCGCTGCGTTGAATTGGCGGCAGGCTTACGCGTGTCCCGCGTCGCCCGACAGCATTGATACATCGATACCCATTTTTGCCAGCGCGCCCTGCCAGACCGATTTGGGGTCTGAGTTGAAGACCAGTTCGTCATCGGCGGGAACCGACAGCCAGCCATTGGCCTGAATCTCCGTATCGAGCTGGCCCGGACCCCAACCGGCATAGCCGAGTGCCAGCAGGCTGTTGCGCGGGCCGTCGCCCTCGGCGATATCGCGCAGGATATCGGTTGTCGCTGTCATGGCGATGGCCTCGTCAATAACCATCGTGGCGTCCTGGACGTAATCGGCCGAATGCAGCACAAAGCCGCGTCCCGATTCCACCGGTCCGCCGAAATGGACGCGTATGTCCTCTCCCGTGGGGGGGGCGGAAAGGCCGAGCTGGTCCAACAGGTCCGGGAAATCGATGTTTTCCATCACCTTGTTGACCACAAGTCCCATCGCGCCGTCTTCGGAATGGGCGCACATGTAAATCACGGTCTTGGCGAATCTTTCGTCGAGCATCTGGGGCATCGCAACCAGAAGCTGGCCGGCAAGATATCCATCGTCGTTTTTCGTGTCGTCCGTGTCGTCCGTCATGATGCACCTGTATCTTCGTTTTATCCTGTAACCGGCGGAATGCCCCGTTTCCCGCCGTGGTGATGCCCTACACGCAAAGTTTACGAAGCGAATTCAAACTTTGAGCGCCGTGTGCTGTTCAGGGTGTTACCTTGGCCTATATTATAAGCGAAGTTGCCACAAAGGGTGAATGCCAAGATGCTATGGGTGAGTCGTAAACTGCGGATGGTTTTCCGGGCCGCGATCCTTGGATTTATCGCACTTCCGTTGATGGCACTGCCGTCGCTGAGCGCGTCGTCGGACTGGTTCGAGCATGAACACGGCGCCGTTCGACTGATTTCGGCAAATGCCGGGGTAGGCAACGAACAGACCATTGATCTGGGCCTCCAGTTCCGCATGAACCCGGGCTGGAAAGTTTATTGGCGTTCCCCCGGCGATGCGGGCTTTCCGCCGCAGATAAGCTGGGTTGGCTCGACCAATTTTGCCGGGGCGACGATATCCTGGCCGGCGCCGAAGCGGTTCTCGGTGCTTGGGCTGGAGACTCTCGGCTACAAGGATGAGGTTGTCTTTCCGATAAACGCTGAATTGTTCGAGCGCGGCAAAACCGTCGATCTGACCGCACGTGTCCGCTTTCTTACCTGCGACGATATCTGCGTGCCGTACGAGACGACTTTCAAGCTCACGCTGCCGGCGGGCCGCGATCTCAACACGCCGGCATCGGGCAAGATTGCCGTCTGGCAGGCCAAGGTACCCACAGACGTCACCAAGACGGCACCGTCTGCGTCGCTTGCTATCGAACGTGCGGAAATCGCGGGCAGCGGTGCCGACCAGGCACTGATAGTGCGGATCACCGCCAAGGATGCGCTGAAAAATCCGGATCTGTTCGTTGAGGGACCGGTTGAATATGGCTTCAAAAAGCCGGTCGTCCAGATCGCCTCGGTCGGCAATGAGGCGCTCATGCGGATCGGAATACAGGTGCCGAAAATATCCGATGCGAAGCTTGTGGGCAAAACCGTGACGCTGACACTGGTCGACGGCGACCGCGCTATTGAGCGTAAGATGACGCTTGAACGCGCAGCGGGTGTGACAGCGGCGTTTCCGGGTTCTGTTTCCGGTGCCGCGTCCGGTAGTTCGGGCGATGGCAGCATGGGGTACGGTTTCCTCGCTATCATTGGTTTTGCCCTTCTGGGCGGGCTGATCCTTAACCTGATGCCCTGCGTGCTGCCGGTCTTGTCGATCAAGCTGCTGATAGTGGTGAGCCATGGCGGTGAAGCGCCGGGGCGTATCCGGGCGGGCTTCCTGGCGTCCTCGGCAGGTATCATTACGTGTTTCCTGCTATTGGGCACTGTGGTGGTCGGGCTGCAAAGTGCGGGTCTCGCCGCGGGCTGGGGAATCCAGTTCCAGCAACCGGCGTTTCTCGCCTTCATGATTGCGGTCATCACGCTGTTTGCCTGCAATATGTGGGGTCTGTTCGAAATCCGCCTGCCGGGTGCGGTGGCGGATGCTGCCGTGAATTCAGGCCGGAGTGGCGGGCTCGGCGGTCATTTTCTGACGGGTGCCTTTGCGACGCTGCTCGCGACACCGTGTACGGCGCCGTTCCTCGGCACCGCGGTCGGGTTCGCCCTGTCGCGCGGTCCGCTGGAGATTTATTCGGTCTTCCTCTCCCTCGGGATCGGCCTCGCCACACCGTGGATTGTTGTGGCTGTCTTCCCTGTACTGGCGAGCCGTCTGCCCAAACCCGGCCACTGGATGATCACTCTCAAACGTATCTTGTCGATTGCGCTGATCGGCACAGCCTTGTGGCTGCTGAGCGTGTTGTGGTTCCAGATTGGCAGTGCGGCGACCGGGATTATCACATCTCTGATGGTAGCGATCGCGTTTTCGATATGGCAGTACCGCCATCTCGGCGAAAAAGCGCGTTTCGCGACCTGGGTTGTCGTCGGGCTGCTGACCGCGATTTCGATGCTTGGCGCCAGCAGCTTCAACGGCGAAGGGCCGGTACGCACTATTGCCGCCGGTGACGCCGAACAGACATGGCGTAAATTCGATCTCGCCGCGGTGCAGGCCGAGGTCGCGAAGGGCAACACGGTATTTGTCGATGTCACCGCCGACTGGTGTCTGACCTGTCAAGTCAACAAGGCGCTTGTTCTCAATCGCGGGCGGGTGGCCGAAATCCTCGGCGACGGCAGCATCGTTGCGATGAAGGCGGACTGGACCAAGCCGGATCCCGCCATAGCCCACTATCTCAAAAGCTTCGGGCGCTATGGCATCCCGTTCAACGTCGTCTATGGACCCGCCGTACCGCAGGGCGTGGCGTTACCCGAGATCTTGACTGGGTCCGGCGTCCTTGCGGCGTTCGAGAAGGCGGGCGGCAAGGCATTCCTCGCGGGCCGATAAAAGCGCTCGATAGTCCGGTTTTTAGCCTTCGACAGGTGACAAACCCGCGCGGGTGTTCTATTTCATTTTTCTGGTTTCCGGTCGCTTTGCGGCCTTAATTCAATACATCGGGCCGGCAGCCGGCCCCGTGAAAAAGGAAAAATGATATGGCTATTGGTGTGGGTGATAAGATTCCGTCGGGCGCGCTGGCTAAAATGGGTGCTGAAGGTCCAGGCTCGGTTACGACCGAAGAGCTGTTTGGTGGTAAAAAAGTGGTTCTGTTCGCCGTCCCGGGCGCATTTACCCCGACCTGCTCGGCCAAGCATCTCCCCGGTTTTGTCGAAAAGGCCGCCGAGATCAAAGCGAAGGGTGTCGACACCATTGCCTGCCTGTCAGTCAATGACGTCTTTGTCATGGACGCCTGGGGCAAAAATCAGAATGCCGGTGACAAGGTTGAGATGCTGGCAGATGGCAGCGCCGCGCTGACCAAGGAGCTTGGCACCGTGCTCGATCTGACAGATCGCGGTCTCGGCGTTCGCTCCAGCCGCTATTCGATGATTGTCGATGACGGCACCGTCACCGCGATCAACCTTGAAGAAGGCGGCGGGTTCGAAGTCAGCGATGCCGACACGATCCTCAGCCAGCTTTAAGCGGCAAGGGTTACGGAATTCGCCCCGGCCGTCATGGCCGGGGCGCTTTCGTTTGCGGCACAACTACGTTCGGCAGGATTACGAGGGCATAAAATGGCAAAATTCGGAATAGGGCAGGGAGTGACGCGCGAGGAAGATCCGCGCCTGCTCAAAGGCCGCGGCCTGTTCGTCAATGACGTCAACCTGCCAGACCAGACATACGCGATCGTGTTGCGGTCACCGCATGCCCATGCCGAAATCGGCGCGATAGATATATCGGTTGCATCTGCTCTGCCAGGTGTTCTCGCAATCTATACCGGCGAAGATGTCGCTGCCGACAATCTCGGTGTGCCCGGCATGCCCGCCAAATGGCTGCGCCCCGATGGCGATCCGATGAAATACCGCCCGCAGCCGGCGCTCGCGCTGGGCCGTGTCCGCTATGTCGGCGATGCCGTAGCGTTAATTGTCGCAGATACGCTGGCCCAGGCACAGGATGCCGCCGAGGCCGTCCTGATCGACTATCTGCCTCTGCCGTCGATAACCGATACCGCCCGGACGGTCGATGTGGATGCCCCTCTGGTGTGGGATGACAGCCCGGATAATGTGTCCGGCCTGTATCAGGCAGGCGACGATGCCGCGACCGCGGCGGCGTTTGCCCGGGCGGACCGCATCGTCAGCCGCCGGTTTGTGATCTCCCGCGTCTTTGCCCACTACATGGAAGCGCGTGGTGCCATCGGCGCTTACGACGAACGCGAAGACCGTTACCTGCTTCATGCCGACGTGCAGTATCCCCACCGGGTACGGCAATTGCTGGCCGAAAAAGTTTTTCAGGTGCCGGAACAGAATATCCGTGTCATCGCGCGCGATATCGGCGGCGGATTCGGGACCAAGGGCTGGCAATATGCCGAGCATCGCCTGGTACTGTGGGCCGCGCGCAAAGTCGGCCGGCCGGTGAAGTGGGCATGCGAGCGGTCCGAGGCCGTGCAGGCGGACGAACACGGGCGTGACAACGTCACAGATGCTGAGCTCGCCTTCGATGCCGACGGCAAGGTGATTGGCCTGCGGGTAAAAACAATCGCCAATATCGGTGCCTATCTATCGGCCATCCGTAATCTACTGGCAGCTTTTAGCAATGTCGGGACACTGATCGGCGTCTACGATATCCCGGCGGCTCATGTGGCGGTACGGACGGTTCATTCGAACACCAACCCGACCGCCCCCTATCGTGGCGCCGGGCGGCCCGAGGCGACATATGTGATCGAGCGTATGTTCGATGAAGCGGCACGTGAACTCGGTATCGATCCGACAGAGCTGCGGGCCCGCAACATGATTGCGCCCGACGCCATGCCGGTAAAGAACGCGCTGGGTCTGACGTATGATTGCGGTGAGTTCGCGCGGAACCAGGCGGCTGTGCTTGAGATGGCCGATTACAAGGGGTTTGCCGCCCGGCGGCAAGATGCTCGCGCCCGCGGCAAGCTGCGTGGCATCGGTACCGCGAACCCGATTGAACGGTCGGCCTCGCCCTCGCCGGACTTCGCCGAGATCCGTTTCAGCACGGATGGCACGGCGACGATCCTGATGGGCACCAAAAGCCAGGGCCAGGGCCATGAGACAGTCTACAAGCAGATCGTCAACGAACGGCTGGGTCTCGATCCCGCGTGGATGCGGGTGATCGACGGCGATACGGACCGGGTGGCTTTCGGTATTGGCACCATGGGCTCGCGCTCGACCGTCATCGGTGGCTCGGCGTTGTATTTTGCCGCCGAGAAGATCATCGACAAGGCTAAAACCATCGCTGCCCACATGCTCGAAGCCAGCGTGGTCGATATAGAATTTTTGGAAGGCGCGTTCTCGGTTGCCGGCACCGACCGCAGCGTGACGCTGACCGAGGTCGCCAAGGCATCCTTTTCGCCCGCGCGGCTTCCGAAAGGCATCGAGCCCGGTTTGTTCGAGACCGCGACCTTCG
>MEHZ011393326.1_pt1 | contig 16260 bp, 11 predicted proteins | sample 897221 | NCBI WGS metagenome assembly MEHZ01 (sample SAMN05514161, study PRJNA337945) | marine metagenome | isolation source: marine surface water | place: Arctic Ocean | collected 2007-12-13
ATATTTTTTTGTTGGAAATCAACGTAATGCTAGCAGGCAAATCTGTTTTTTAGTATTTGTACTAATTTGAAACCTGGAATAATTAATATGGCCATGAGCCTGGTGATGCGCTTTTGGTCAAGCATCATTGGTGGTAAGGCGTAGCTCATTAGCTATCGTCTGAAGTAGATTGGGTCGTCAAAATACTGCTCTGATGGTCTCAATATTTAACCAATGGGCCAAAAAATGTATTTGGCCTTAACCGAGGGTGGTAACTGGCCCTAAATATGTGATTGCCTATACCCTAATAGAGGGTCAGAAATAGAATTTCAGCCGTGTCGAGGGGATTCCCCTGCCACTATTATGCTTTTAAGGAGCTGCCCCATGAAAATGACTACCGAAGAGGCATTTGTAAAAACGCTCCAAATGCATGGCATACGCCACGCATTTGGGATCATTGGTTCTGCCATGATGCCAATTTCTGATATTTTTCCAAAAGCTGGGATCATGTTCTGGGACTGTGCCCATGAAGGCTCTGCTGGTATGATGGCTGACGGCTACACCCGCGCTACTGGTGAAATGTCGATGATGATCGCTCAAAACGGTCCTGGCATCACGAACTTTGTGACTGCTGTGAAGACAGCCTATTGGAACCACACACCATTATTGCTGGTAACGCCGCAAGCGGCTAATAAAACAATCGGCCAGGGCGGTTTCCAAGAAGTTGAACAAATGAAATTGTTTGAAGACATGGTTGCCTACCAAGAGGAAGTGCGTGACCCAACTCGGGTTGCTGAAGTTCTCAGCCGTGTAATTATGCAAGCTCATCGTGCATCTGCCCCAGCGCAGATCAATATCCCGCGGGACATGTGGACCCAAGTAATCGACATAGAGCTTCCAAAAATCGTGGCATTTGAGCGTCCACAGGGTGGGGATGATGCTGTAGCGGAAGCTGCTGAATTGATATCCAATGCAAAATTCCCAGTGATCTTGAACGGTGCTGGTGTGGTTTTAGCCGATGCCTTTGATGCTGTCGCTTCTTTAGCAGAGCGTTTGGATGCACCGGTTTGTGTGGGCTATCAGCACAATGACGCTTTTCCAGGATCACATCCGTTGTTTGCAGGTCCTTTGGGCTACAACGGCTCAAAAGCTGGTATGGAATTGATTTCACGGGCGGACGTTGTTCTGGCATTGGGGACACGCTTGAACCCGTTCTCAACTCTGCCAGGCTACGGTATTGATTATTGGCCCACGGACGCGAAAATCATTCAGGTTGATATCAATCCGGATCGTATTGGCCTTACGAAGCCGGTTGCTGTTGGAATTATTGGTGATGCAAAAAAAGTAGCTCAAGGCATCTTGGGTCGCCTGAGCGATAGTGCAGGTGATGTGGGTCGTGAAGATCGTAAGAACCTGATTGCCACAACCAAATCCTCTTGGGCGCAAGAGCTGACTTCGATGGATCATGAAGACGATGATCCAGGTACAACTTGGAACCAACGGGCACGGGCTGATAAGCCTGATTGGATGTCTCCTCGTATGGCTTGGCGTGCCATTCAATCAGCATTGCCAAAAGATGCAATTATCTCGTCTGATATTGGCAACAACTGTGCCATTGGCAATGCCTACCCGTCCTTCGACGAAGGCCGTAAATATCTTGCGCCAGGCCTGTTTGGTCCATGTGGCTATGGTCTGCCATCAATTGTTGGGGCAAAGATTGGTCAACCACATGTGCCAGTTGTGGGGTTTGCTGGTGACGGTGCTTTTGGGATTGCGGTCAATGAGTTGACAGCAATAGGCCGTGATGAATGGCCCGCTGTGACGCAAATCGTGTTCCGCAACTACCAGTGGGGCGCTGAAAAGCGCAATTCGACACTGTGGTTTGACGACAACTTCGTGGGCACAGAGTTGGATACCAAAGTATCTTACGCTGGTATTGCACAGGCCTGTGGTCTTCAAGGTGTTCAGGTTAAAACGATGGATGAGCTGACTGCTGTGTTGAATCAGGCGATCAAGGATCAAATGGAAAACAACAAAACCACTGTGATTGAAGTGATCTTGAACCAAGAGCTGGGTGAGCCGTTCCGTCGCGATGCGATGAAAAAGCCAGTGCAAGTGGCTGGTGTCACTGCTGCGGATATGGCTGCAGAATAAGGAGTTTGAACGTGGCGGCATTTCGAGAAATTCTTGCCGTCACTTCAGGCGTCAAACGTACAATTGTACTGAGTGAGGGCACAGATCCTCGCGTTGCAGAGGCCGCAGTTGTGGCCTCTGTTTCTGATTTGGCCAAGATTATTTGTGTGGGCGATATGGGGGCAGTGGGTGCGGCCCTTAGCGCTGCGGGCGTAGCCGATGATATTATGATTGAAGACCCAACCAGCAGCCTCCGTATGGCAGGCTATGTTGAAACCTATGTGCACAAACGAGCTACTAAGGGAATGACCCCTGACAAAGCCTTTGCAGAGCTGTCTCAACCCAATTTCTTTGCTGCGGCCATGGTTGCAGCAGGTGATGCGGATGGTACTATCGGTGGGGCGGTTTACCCGACCCCTGATATAATTCGAGCTGCCCTCAAAGTGATTGGCACAGCCCCCAATACCAAGCTTTTGTCTTCCTTTTTTTTCATGCTGTTTGAAGATCGCCCCGACCTACCCAGCCAACTGAATATCTTCGCGGATTGTGGTCTGGTGATTGATCCTAATGCGCAAGAGCTAGCTGATATTGCGATTGCCTCTGCTGCTTCTATGAAGGGCTTGACAGGAACTGACCCCAAAATCGCAATGTTGTCCTTTTCGACACGCGGTAGCGCTAAACACCCGAGTGTGACTAAAGTTGCGGATGCGACAGCTTTAGTGCGTAGCCTTCGTCCAGATCTTGCAGTTGATGGTGAACTGCAATTTGATGCAGCGGTCGTACCCTCGGTCGGAGCAGTTAAAGCGCCGGGCTCTGTGGTGGCCGGACAAGCCAATGTCTTTGTGTTCCCTAATCTTGATGCGGGCAATATTGGTTATAAGATCGCGCAACGCTTTGGTGGTGCGAAAGCTATTGGGCCCATCTTACAAGGGCTTGCAAAGCCGGCAAACGATTTATCGCGTGGGTGTACCGCCGATGATATCGTTGACATGATTTCTATTACAGTGGCGCAATCTGCTGCGCAAAATACCTGACCAGCAGGCAATAGGGGGTCCTTTCATGGGATTTGAAGAACCAAGACTGAATTTATCGCCTAAAGTGAGCGACGAAATCCGGAAGACTACCTGCTATATGTGTGCGTGCCGCTGTGGGATTGATGTGCATATGAAAGAGGGTAAGGTTGCCTATATTGAGGGTAACCGCGATCATCCTGTCAACAAGGGTGTCCTCTGCGCCAAAGGTGCTGCGGGCATTATGCAGGTGAACGCGCCTTCACGCCTGCGCGCCCCGCTAAAACGTGTTGGCCCGCGTGGATCAGGTGAGTTTGAAGAGATCTCTTGGGATGAGGCGCTCCAATTGGCGCAGGATTGGTTGGAGCCAGTTCATAAAAAAAACCCAGAAAAATTGGCATTTTTCACAGGTCGTGACCAATCACAAAGCTTTACATCCTTCTGGGCGCAAGGTTTTGGCACCCCAAACTACGCTGCTCATGGCGGTTTTTGCTCAGTAAATATGGCGGCGGGTGGCATTTATACTATGGGGGGCGCATTTTGGGAGTTTGGCCAACCAGATTGGGACCGCACCAAATTGTTTATGCTGTTTGGTGTAGCTGAAGATCACGATAGCAATCCGATCAAAATGGGCTTGGGTAAGCTGAAGGAACGCGGCGCCAAGGTTATTGGCGTCAACCCAATCCGCACTGGCTATAACGCCATTGCTGATGAATGGGTTGGTATCACGCCTGGTACTGATGGCTTGTTTATCCTATCGATGGTGCATCTACTACTGAAGGCCGGTAGGATTGACCTTAATTATTTAGCGCAGCTTACCAATGCACCTGCCCTAGTAGACAGCACCGAGGGCCCAAATAAGGGCCTACTTTTACGCGGTGAAAACGAAAAATTGCTTGTGATTGATCGTAAAACTGGTCAGCCAGTTGCATTTGACACCAAAGGCATCGTCCCAGATTTGGCGGCTACCTACCAAGGTCACCGTACCGTATTCCAACATCTGGCAGAGCGCTATATGTCCGACGAATATGCGCCCGAGAATGTGGCGGAGCGGTGTGGTATTGCCGCAGAACGCATTCGCGCGATCGCAGCTGATTTAGCACGAGTGGCATTTGATGAATCTTTTGAGTTAGACCAACCTTGGACTGATTTTAGAGGCAATAAGCATGAGACAATGATCGGCCGTCCGGTCTCCTTTCATGCGATGCGAGGCGTTTCGGCGCATTCCAACGGCTTTCAGACCTGCCGCAGTTTGCACCTGTTACAAATCATCCTTGGCACAGTTGAAGTGCCTGGCGGCTTTCGCTTCAAGCCTCCGTATCCAAAACCTGTATCAGCTCATCCAAAACCTCATTGCAAAGTAACACCCGGTGCTGCTTTGGATGGTCCGCATTTGGGCTATGTTCAGGGGCCGGATGATTTGTGCCTCAAAGATGATGGCAGCCCGGCACGCATTGATAAGGCTTATACTTGGGAAAACCCAATGTCTGCCCACGGGTTGATGCATATGGTGATTTCCAATGCTTATGCGGGAGATCCTTATAAAATAGATGTTTTGTTCATGTATATGGCAAATATGAGCTGGAATTCTTCAATGAATACTGGCGGCGTCATGAAGATGCTCACTGATAAGAATGAAAACGGTGATTATGTGATTCCTAAGATTATCTATTCTGATGCCTACTCCTCAGAAATGGTAGCTTATGCCGATCTAATCTTGCCAGACACAACCTATCTCGAGCGTCATGACTGTATTTCGTTATTGGACCGTCCAATTTGCGAGGCTGATGGTGCCGCCGACAGTATTCGTTGGCCGGTTGTGGAGCCGGACCGTGATGTGCGTGGCTTCCAATCTGTTTTGGTTGACTTGGGCGCGCGTATGGGTCTCAAGGGCTTTGTGAATGCAGATGGCTCGGCAAAATATAAGAATTATGCTGATTACATTGTGAACCATGAGCGCCGCCCGGGCGTGGGCCCGTTAATTGGTTTTCGTGGTGAGGATGGGAAAGGAGAAGGGCGTGGCGATCCGAACCCAGATCAGATGCAATCTTACATAGACAATGGTGGATTTTATGAAATCCACGTGCCTGATGGTGCCAATTACTACAAGCCTTGGAATGTTGCCTATCAAGATTGGGCGGTTAAAATTGGTATTTATGACGCGCCGCAACCCTATTTGTTTGACCTCTACTCAGAACCATTGCGTAAATTCCAATTGGCAGCAGAAGGCCATGGTGATCGACAGCCGCCTGAGCACCTGCGCGAACGGATCAAGGAAACATTGGACCCTCTGCCGATTTGGTATGCACCCTTTGAGGATGAGAATGTTGACACCTCTGAGTTTGATATTCACGCCCTTACTCAACGCCCAATGGCGATGTATCACAGCTGGGGCACTCAAAACGCTTGGTTGCGGCAAATCCATGGGCAAAACCCTTTGTTTGTACCTACTAAGATTTGGCAGAAAAATGGTTTTTTAGAAGGTGATTGGGCGCGTGTGACTTCGGTGCATGGTGCTATTGTGGTGCCTGTTGCGCATATGGCAGCTCTGAATGAAAATACGGTTTGGACATGGAACGCTATTGGTAAACGCAAAGGTGCTTGGGCCTTGGACGAAAAGGCACCAGAGGCTACAAAGGGTTTTTTGCTCAACCATCTTATTCATGAGCTGATGCCAGAAAAGGGTGATGGTATGCGCTGGGCGAACTCTGACCCCGTTACTGGCCAAGCTGCGTGGTTTGACCTGCGCGTCAAGATTGAGGCCTGTGAGGCGCCTGACGAATGTTCGCCAGAGCTGCCGCCAATCAAATCACCTGTGGGCCAAGGGCCCAAGGACCTAGAATGGAAAGTTGGTAAGTGACAGGTAGCCATTTCATAACAGGCTTGGGCTTTGTCCCGCTGTGCGTGCATGATCTGAGGCGAGTTACGACGCCTACGAACATATTGGTGCAGGACTTTTTTACGGTGCCAATAGTTTGGCTATCTCGTCAATGTAAAACAATGTATCAAATGCAAAAATGGGGACCCATAAAATGACAACCCTACCGAAAACTACCCAGAAAAAACTGGGGCTAGTCATTGATTTGGATACTTGTGTGGGCTGTCATGCCTGTGTGGTGTCCTGCAAAGGCTGGAATACGGAAAACTATGGTGCGCCCTTATCAGACCAGGATGCTTATGGTGCCGATCCTTCCGGGACCTTCCTCAACAGGGTGCACTCCTATGAGGTGCAGCCTGAGGTGGGTCCCGCGCAGTTGATCCACTTCCCCAAATCTTGCCTGCATTGTGATGATGCACCCTGCGTCACGGTTTGTCCTACCGGTGCGAGCTATAAGCGCCAAGAGGATGGGATTGTACTGGTCAATGAAGATGCTTGTATCGGTTGTGGGCTGTGCGCTTGGGCCTGCCCTTATGGTGCGCGTGAGATGGATCAGGCCGCTGGGGTGATGAAAAAATGTACTCTTTGCGTGGACCGAATATATAATGAAAATCTGCCTGAAGTCGACCGGGTTCCCTCTTGTGTTCGCACTTGTCCTTCAGGCGCTCGGCACTTTGGTGATCTTGGTGATGAAAATTCTGAAGTGTCAAAATTAGTCTTGGCGCGCGGTGGAATAGATTTGATGCCAGAACTAGGTACTAAACCCATAAATAAATACCTGCCTCCGCGTCCAAAAGATGTGGCCCCTAAATTTGATATTTTGGCTCCCTATTTGGAGCCTGTGGCCGAAACTCAAAAAGGCTTTCTGGGTTGGCTTGATAAAGCTTTGGAGAAAATTTAATGCATCCTGCTGGTTCTGTAATTGTATTCACTGTGGCTTCTGGACTTGGATTTGGATTACTCACATGGCTAGGCCTTGGTCTGCCTGATGTACGTGGGCGGGGTGCGTTTTGGTATTATGTTCTGGGTTTTGGTTTGGCCGGTGGTGGACTTTTGGCCTCAACTTTTCACCTTGGAAATCCGCAGCGGTTTTTGAAAGCTTTCTCTCAATGGCGCAGCAGCTGGTTGAGCCGTGAGGGCTGTCTCGCGGTTGTCTCTATGGCCATCTTCGGATTGTTTGCTATTGGTGCAATCTTTATGTCCACCATTTGGCAGCCTTTGGGTTATATTGGCGCTTTGCTTGCGGTATTGACGATATTTGCCACATCAATGATCTATGCGCAGCTCAAAACTGTGCCGCGGTGGAACCACTGGAGCACACCAGTTCTGTTTATGCTGCTGTCGTTGGGTGGGAGTGGATTATTGGCAATGCAAGGTTGGCCCGCGATGATCCTTCTAGCGCTTGCGGGCGTGATGCAGATAGTTGCTTGGCTGTCTGGTGATGGTCGCTTTGAGAGCCGGGGTACCAATATGGGCACCGCTACTGGTCTAGGAGTGCGCGGCATCGTGCGTGCGTTTGAGCCGCCTCATACCGGCAATAATTACTTGCTCAAGGAGATGGTGCATAAGGTTGGTCGGAAACATGCAGTGAAGCTACGGATTATCGCCTTTGTGCTGATGATACTTGCGCCTCTTGGCCTGCTGCTGATCTCCGACACAGTCCTAATGTTTGTAGTAGCGGCGATATTGCATACAACGGGCACTTTTGCTCAACGCTGGCTTTTTTTTGCAGAGGCAGAACATGTTGTTGGGCTCTATTACGGCAAACGCTAATGGCAAATTCTCAACCTTCCTCCCTGTTTTAAATTGGCAGCTCGGGGTGGGAGTGATCTTCTACAGCGGCGCGATAGTGTTTGCGGCATAGTGATAGGTAGGTTTCATTACCACCAATCTGCACCTGATCCCCTGCAGTTACTGCTTTTCCGTTGCTGTCAAACCGTACAACCATAGTAGCTTTTTTGCCGCAATGGCAAATAGTACGTACTTCGCGCATTTCATCGGCCAAGGCCAATAGCGCTGCTGATCCTGGGAATAATTCTCCCATGAAATCCACTCTTAGACCGTAGCACATAATTGGAATGTCCAAATTGTCTACGGCGCGGGCCAGTGCCCATACTTGATCCTTAGTAAGAAATTGTGCCTCATCAACAAAAATACAAGCTATTGGGCCTTGATCGAGTTGTTTTTTCACTTTTTGAAACATGTCCTCATGTGGATTAAATGTGTCAGCTTTTTCCTCGATCCCTATACGAGAGGCGATTTTGCCTTGCCCGGCGCGGGTGTCCATCTGTGCTGTCAAAAGATAGGTCTGCATGCCACGCTCGCGGTAGTTGTACGCGGCTTGCAGCAGCAAAGTTGATTTGCCGGCGTTCATAGTTGAGTAATTGAAGTAAAGCTTAGCCATGAGGTTATGTGCATCGACACTGTGATCGATGCAAGAGGCTGGTGGCATTTGCTCTTAAGATTGTGGCGCAATGACATGGTATACGGCGTTCTATTGCTGTCGCTGCTTTTTCTGATATCGAAGTCAGGCGATTTGGCGAGCTAGCTGCTAAGATAATTATTGATTTGGAGAAGCAAAAAATGCGTGTCGAGGACCAACCAGTCTATGATTCTAATCTGCTGCACCCTATTGATTTTGCAGCATTGGCAGGCCTGGATGATGCAGGGCATCCGCCGAGGATCCTGCTGCTCTATGGTTCGTTGCGTCCACAAAGTTATTCGCGTGCATCGGCGGAAGAGGGGGCGAGAGTATTGCGGGCTTTGGGTTGTGAGACAAAACTATTTGATCCTACACATTTGCCTCTTCCTGATGCAGTCCCTGACAGCCACCCCAAGGTGCAAGAATTGCGAGAACTCGCGCTCTGGAGTGAAGGTATGGTCTGGTCCAGCCCCGAGCGGCATGGTGCCATGACTGGTATTCTTAAAACGCAAATAGATTGGATCCCACTATCGGCGATTGGCGGCATGCGCCCAACACAGGGAAAAACTTTAGCGTTGATGCAGGTCTCTGGTGGGTCACAATCGTTTAATGCAGTCAACCAAATGCGAATTTTGGGCCGCTGGATGCGGATGATCACGATCCCTAATCAAAGTTCCCTACCCAAAGCTTGGCTGGAGTTCGAGAATGGCCGGATGAAACCATCACCATTCTACAACCGTATTGTTGACGTGATGGAAGAGTTGGCTCGTTTCACAGTGATGACCCGAAGCCGTAAAGAGGTATTGGTGGACCGCTACTCAGAACGGTTCGAGAGTACGGAAGAACTTCACAAACGGGTATCAATTAAAAATATATAGGTTGAATCAGTAGTATAGATTTTTTTGTTATGGGTAACGAGAAAGCCTACTCTTGCAACGCCTTCACGCCAATATCACCTTCCGCATGGGCCTTGATAGCAAAGGCGGCGGCATGGCTAGCAGCGAGTGTGGTGTAATATGGAATTCTGTCCATCAATGCGGCAGCGCGCATACTGCGACTATCATCGACCGCTTGAGTGCCCGCTGTGGTGTTGAGGATCAAGGCGATGTCTCCATCTTTGATTTGATCTACAATATTTGGGCGGCCCTCATATACTTTGTTTATCACAGCGCTTTCGATGCCAGCTTCGGCTAGGAAAGCGGCTGTACCGCGTGTAGCGGTCAAGGTGAAACCCATTTCCAGTAAGCATGAGGCAGCTTCTAGCAGCGTTGAGCCTTTATCGTCGTCTTTGATGGAGAGGAAGGCCTTGCCAGCGGTAGGTAGCTTAGTACCCGCCCCCAATTGTGCTTTATAAAAAGCGCGGTGAAATTTACTATCAAATCCCATGACTTCACCGGTTGAGCGCATCTCAGGCCCCAAGAGCGTATCAACGCCAGGGAAGCGAGCGAAGGGCAACACGGCCTCTTTCACTGCAAAGCCCTTAATGCTACCTGGATCAACCAGATCAAAATTACTCAGTGGTTCACCAGCCATAACACGGGCCGCAATCGCAGCTATTGGGCTGCGGACGGCTTTTGCTACGAAAGGCACGGTACGGCTGGCACGGGGGTTCACTTCAATTAGGTAAATATCACCATCTTTGACTGCAAATTGGATATTCATCAGGCCAACTACATTCAAGGCTCGCGCTAATGCCTTGGTTTGACGCTTCAGCTCGTCAATAATATCCTGTGTCAGGGAGTAAGGTGGCAAAGAGCAGGCGCTATCACCAGAATGTACGCCTGCTTCTTCGATATGCTGCATGATACCAGCCACATGCACCGCAGCGCCGTCACTGAGTGCATCTACATCAATCTCAACAGCGCCAGACAGATAGCTGTCCAGCAAAACGGGGCTGTCACCTGACACAACCACCGCCTCGGAAATATAGCGCTCAAGATTGGCTTGATCGCGGACAATCTCCATGGCCCGACCACCTAATACATAGGAGGGCCGGATCACCAGCGGAAAGCCGATACCTACGGCAATTTCTAGGGCTTCAGCATCAGAATGCGCAATTCCATTATGGGGCTGTTTCAGGCCCAGCTGCGTTACTAAATCTTGGAACCGTTCGCGGTCCTCGGCCAGATCAATTGCATCTGGCGTAGTGCCAAGGATAGGGATTCCAGCCTGTTCGAGGGCATTGGCCAATTTGAGAGGAGTTTGGCCACCAAATTGAACGATTACGCCATGCAAGGTGCCATTGTCTTGTTCTACTCGCAGGATTTCCATAACGTGTTCATAGGTTAACGGTTCAAAGTAAAGGCGGTCCGATGTATCATAATCTGTGCTCACCGTTTCAGGATTGCAGTTAATCATGATGGTTTCATAGCCCTGCTCGGTCAATGAATAGCAGGCATGACAACAGCAGTAATCAAACTCGATGCCCTGGCCTATTCTATTTGGACCACCGCCTAAAATAACCACCTTTTTGCGATCAGTCGGCCGTGACTCACATTCTGCGGTGCCCATCGTTGGTGCTTCATAAGTTGAATACATATAGGGAGTTTGAGCTTCAAATTCAGCTGCACAGGTATCGATACGTTTGAAAACCGCTACGACGCCTAAGTTTTGGCGGGTGTTGCGAACATTCGTTTCGCTGCGGCCAGTCAAAATTGCCAGGCGACCGTCTGTGAAGCCCATCATTTTTAGGCGGCGAATGCCAAGCTCGTCTTCCGGAAGCCCGTTGGCCTTCAAAATAGTTTCCGTCTCGATGATCTCTCGAATGCGGGCCAAAAACCATGGATCAAAGCGCGTAATTTCGTGAATTTCATCATCTGAAAAACCGTATCTCATGGCATGAGCAATGATGCGCATACGGTCTGGTGATTGAATGGCCAGCTCACGGGTGAGTGCCTTGTCGACTACGGTTTGGACGTCAGGGGTCTTACCCACCAAAATACCGTCACGTAGGATCATTTGATCCAAAGAAGGCATGTCGTCGATATCCACCTCATCAAAACCCGTGAGACCTGTTTCCATAGATGCCAACGCTTTTTGCACTGACTCATGAAAACTACGGCCGATCGCCATTGCTTCACCTACAGATTTCATTGCAGTGGACAAAACTGCGGGGGAACCTGGGAATTTCTCAAAAGCAAAGCGTGGGATTTTTGTGACTACATAATCAATTGAAGGTTCAAAGCTTGCTGGGGTCACCTTGGTGATATCATTATCGAGCTCGTCAAGTGTATAACCTACGGCTAGTTTTGCAGCAATTTTCGCGATCGGAAAACCCGTTGCCTTTGAGGCTAAAGCTGATGAACGCGACACCCTAGGGTTCATCTCGATGACTATCATGCGGCCATCTGCAGGGTTTACAGCCCATTGAACGTTTGAGCCACCTGTCTCAACGCCAATTTCACGCAGAACAGCGATACTGGCGTTACGCATGATTTGATATTCTTTGTCGGTCAGCGTAAGTGCCGGTGCCACTGTTATGCTGTCACCTGTGTGGACGCCCATGGGGTCGATATTCTCAATAGCGCAAACAATGATGGCGTTATCTGCCTTATCGCGCACCACTTCCATTTCAAATTCTTTCCAGCCCAGAAGGCTTTCATCAATCAGAATTTGGCTCACAGGCGAGGCATCAAGGCCAGTTTTGCAGAAATACTCATAATCTTCACGATTGTAGGCAACGCCGCCACCTGTGCCGCCAAGGGTATAAGCTGGGCGAATGATAGCCGGTAGGCCGATATCATTTAGGGCAGCCATGCATTCTTCCATGGTTTCCGCGATAGCGGCTCGTGGGTTCTCTAGGCCAAGCCGGTCCATGGCTTCGCGAAAGAGTTTACGATCTTCCGCCATTTCAATGGCTGGGCGCTTGGCCCCAATCATCTCTACGCCATACTTTTTCAAAACACCCATTTCTTCCAAGGCGAGGGAGGTGTTCAAACCAGTTTGACCACCCATTGTGGGTAGCAGAGCATCCGGGCGTTCAATTGCGATTATTTTGGCCACGGTTTCTGGTGTGATTGGCTCGATGTAGGTAGCATCAGCCATATCAGGGTCTGTCATTATTGTTGCGGGGTTTGAGTTTACCAATATAACCCGGTATCCCTCTTCGCGTAGGGCCTTGCAGGCCTGTGCGCCGGAGTAATCGAATTCGCAGGCTTGGCCGATAACAATTGGCCCCGCTCCAATGATCATGATGGAATTGATGTCAGTTCTTTTCGGCATGAAATTGTCCTTTATAGACGGCGCGCAAACTGTCCTGCCTTATATGGAAGGAGGTCCGAGGTGCAAGGGGCATTCTTGGTTCTATGGTGCAAACAGGCCTATTTGGCCTATCTCATGGACAGAGGCTAGGGTAGCGGTAGCTCGGCTGTGTCCTTCAGCTCCTCCATTGCAAAACTAGCATTTATTTCTGCCAACTCGATGCATGAGATCAGCCGCTGGTAAGGATTATCATAAGCCTGCACATCTAGCACCCTTGCTTTGATAAGATAGTCTTGATTGTCTGAAGTCCGAGAGGCTGATTGAATCTGTGGCATGCTCTCGATAATTTTTGAAAAATGATCTGCCCAGTTTTGCTATGGTTGCGCACAGAAATGGAAATGAAAGCAGTAAGCCCCAACCCTACCTTCTGAGCATCAACAAGCGCCACCCGTGCCTTTAAAGCTCCACTGTCCTGTAGTCGCTTCAGCCGGCGCCACACTGCATTGCGAGAAAGGTTTATTGACTGGGCTAAATCTTCTAAAGACTGCTCTTAATAGCGCTGCATAATTTGCATATAATTGGTTAATATCGACAAGCTATCACAGTTAATTACTAATTAAAAAAACTTAGGAAATTTTTTGTTTTAGAATAATCTATAGTGTTGCCAATCATAAATTTGGAGCTTTGACATACCACCCCTACAAAACTTCTTAACAGCTCATTTAAATACAGCTGATGAAACTTATACTCAACATTTTTTTCATGTGAGTTATTACTTTGTGATGCTTATGGCTGCTGCAATTCCCGCTCTTATTCGCGCTGTTTTACCATTTTTATTTGGGAGCAAATCAAGTCTGATCATTTTAAAATTGCATGGGGAAAGTGCCGCACGGATGCTGTTTGATGCGTAATCGCAACCGAGTAGCCTATTTTTAACTTGTTACAGTCGGAAAATAGCGGATTGGCTTGACTTTAGGCCCTTGTCGGGATGTATCAGCCCGACCGCTTGAAGGAGCCTGAAAATGCACGCATACCGCAGCCACACCTGTGCCGACCTCACCAAAGAAAATGTTGGCGATACCATCCGCCTTTCTGGATGGGTGCATCGTGTGCGTGATCATGGTGGCCTGTTGTTCATTGATTTGCGCGATCATTACGGCATAACGCAGGTCTTGTGCGATCCAGATAGTCCTGTTTTTAAAGACGTGGAAAAGCTGCGCAGTGAGTGGTGTATCCGCATTGATGGTATCGTCAAAGCGCGGGATGCCGCATTGGTGAACTCAAAAATCCCAACAGGTGAAATTGAAGTATTTGTCCGTGATTTAGAAGTTCTGGGCGCCTCAGAAGAATTGCCGCTCATGGTGTTTGGAGATCAAGAATATCCCGAAGAAACGCGCCTAAAATATCGCTACCTCGATCTGCGTCGGGAAAAGTTACAAAACAATATGAAACTGCGCTCAGACGTGGTGGCATCAATGCGCAAGCGCATGTGGGATAAAGATTTTCGTGAGTTCCAAACGCCAATAATCACCGCCTCAAGCCCAGAAGGTGCACGTGACTTTTTGGTGCCATCGCGTCTGCATCCCGGTCGTTTCTATGCACTGCCGCAAGCACCACAGCAATTCAAGCAGCTGATCATGGTGTCTGGTTATGATAAATATTTTCAGATTGCACCATGTTTTCGAGATGAAGATCCCCGCGCGGATCGCTCTCCCACTGACTTTTATCAGCTCGATCTGGAAATGTCTTTTGTGGAACAGCAAGATATTTTTGACACAATACAGCCAGTTTTAACTGGTGTGTTTGAAGAGTTTAGTGGTGGCCGCAAAGTCGACCAGACTTGGGCGCAGATCAGCTACCGAGATTCTGCGCTTTGGTATGGAAGCGATAAACCTGATCTGCGCAATCCGATCAAAATGCAAATTGTCTCAGAGCATTTCCATGGTTCAGGCTTCGCAATTTTTGCAAAGCTGCTTGAGCAAGACGGTACAGAAATCCGAGCTATCCCAGCACCAACCGGAGGCAGCCGCAAATTCTGTGATCGGATGAATGCTTTTGCTCAAAAAGAAGGCCTGCCGGGCATGGGTTATATCTTCTGGCGTGACCAAGGTGAAGGTATGGAGGCAGCAGGGCCTTTGGCCAAAAATATTGGCCCAGAGCGGACTGAAGCTATTCGTCAACAATTGGGTCTTGGCGTTGGCGACGCAGCCTTTTTCTTAGGCGGTAAGCCTAAAGCCTTTGAAGCCGTTGCTGGCCGTGCGCGTTTGGCCATTGGTGATGAGCTAGGCCTGACTGACAAAGACCGTTTTGCTTTTGCCTGGATTGTGGACTTCCCAATCTATGAAAAAGATGAAGAGACTGGAAAAATTGACTTCGAACATAATCCTTTCTCAATGCCGCAGGGGGGGATGGAGGCGCTTGAAGGCGATCCTCTTGATGTTTTAGGATATCAATATGACTTGGCTTGTAACGGTTATGAATTGCTCAGTGGTGCCATTCGCAATCATCGCCCTGAAATCATGTTCAAAGCTTTCGAAATCGCTGGCTATGGCAAAGAAGAGGTTGAAAAACGATTTGGTGGTATGGTTAATGCGTTCCAATATGGCGCTCCGCCACACGGTGGTTGCGCCGCTGGTATTGACAGGATTGTGATGTTGCTGGCGGATGAGGCTAATATCCGTGAGGTCATTATGTTCCCTATGAACCAACGTGCCGAAGATCTGATGATGTCTGCACCATCTGAGCCGATGAACGAACAACTGCGTGAATTGTCATTACGGGTTATTTTGCCTGAATAATAATGTCTTGGGGTTTGGAGATTTTGGTCCCCAACCCCAAAGCATTCTCAAGCCTTCACTATATTAAGATCACAGTTTGATCTTTGCCCTTAAGGGTTTATCTAAATTTTAATGTGCTTGCGTTGTTTTGGCCTATGGTTTTAATAAATAAAAATAGGAGAAAACTATGATTGGACGTTTGAATCATGTGGCTATCGCTGTGCCGGATTTACAGGCGGCTTCAGCGCAATATGAGACTACGCTGGGGGCTAAAGTTGGCCCACCGCAGGATGAACCAGAGCATGGGGTGACTGTCGTATTTGTTGAACTACCAAATACCAAAATAGAGCTACTCTATCCTTTGGGAGAGGCTTCTCCCATTCAGAGGTTTTTAGATAAAAATCCATCAGGTGGCATTCATCATATCTGCTATGAGGTAGACGACATCTTGGCCGCGCGAGATCAATTACGAGGTCAAGGGGCTCGGGTTCTGGACAGTGGTGTGCCAAAAATAGGCGCCCATGGTAAAGAAGTACTTTTTTTACACCCGAAAGACTTCACTGGCTGCCTCATTGAACTAGAACAAGTCTAAGTTAATTTTAAGGATCGATTTATGGGTATTACATCTGCCATCGTGCTTTTTGTCATTATTTGGTTTCTCACACTCTTCGTTGTGTTGCCATTGCGGTTGCAGACACAAGGGGATTTGGGTTCAATCGAACCGGGCACTCACGCAGGTAGCCCGGAAAACCCACAGATGAAAAAACGTTTCATGGTCACAACAGCGGTGGCTTTAGTCATAAAATTACCAGCTGTTCTAGAAAACATAAAATTATCCTGAGAAACACCAATACCAAGTGC
>MEHZ011630253.1_pt1 | contig 16259 bp, 10 predicted proteins | sample 897221 | NCBI WGS metagenome assembly MEHZ01 (sample SAMN05514161, study PRJNA337945) | marine metagenome | isolation source: marine surface water | place: Arctic Ocean | collected 2007-12-13
CGCCGAACTCGACGCCTTGGAAGACGGCGGTGAGGGCGTAGTAGTCCTGGATGGAGATGGGATCGAACTTGTGATTATGGCAGCGGGCGCAAGAGACGGTCATGCCGAGCATGGAGGCACCGACGGTCTGGACAACTTCATCGAGTCGGTCGGCCCGGGCTTGACGAATGGCAGTGGCTTCGGCCCCGACGGTGGCAGCGGGAACGTGGGGGCCTGCGACAAGGAATCCGGTTGCCTCACCTGCGCCCATGGTATCGCCTGCGATTTGCTCGCTAATGAACTGGTTGTAGGGGACGTCGTTGTTAAAGGCGCGCACGACGTAGTCACGGTAGACCCAGGCATTCTTGCGATAAAGGTTCGCTTCGGAGCCATTTGTCTCGGCCCAGCGGATGGCATCGAGCCAGTGCTGCGCCCAACGCTCGCCGAAGTGAGGGGAGGCGAGGAGTTCATCGATGAGCTTCTCGTATGCTTGCGGGTCATTTTTAGAATCACTGACGAAGCGCTCGCTGCGCGCGGGCGTGGGCGGGAGGCCGGTGAGAGTGATGGAGGCACGGCGCACGAGGGAGAGCGGGTCGGCCTCGGGGTTCGCTTTGAGCTCCGTTTTTTCGAGCGCCCGGTTGAGGAAGGCATCGATGGGGTGGCTTTTCCCGTCTGGGATTTCCGGACGCTTGACGGGCTGGAGGGACCAGTGGTCTGAGGTGGGCTTTGCCCCGACGTCATCCATCTGGCCGGGCCATTCGGCACCTTCCGCAATCCACTTTTCAAGGGTAGCGACTTGCTCGCGGGTAAGGGGATCGCCCTTTGGTGGCATGGCCATCTCGGGGTCGAGCTGCTTGACGACCTCGATGAGGAAACTCTTCTCCGGCTTGTCAGGCACGATAGTGGGGAGGCCGGAGTCGCCGCCCTTCAGCATGGTGGGGCGCTGATCGAGACGAAGCTTCGCTTTTTGCTTACCGGGACCGTGGCACTTGATGCAGCGGTCTTCAAGGATTGGGAGGACGTCTTTTGTGAAGTCGGTAGTGGCTGAATGGACACTTCCAAGGGAGAAGGCCAAGGTACTCACGAAGATCGAAAGGTGAGAAGATGTCATAGAAGTGGGTGGTTCGTCTAGCGGCGCTTGGAGCGAGTTTTTTCTGGGTAAATAGGGTGGCGTAGATCCTCCTCAGAAACATCTTCCCGAAAGACGAGGCGGTCACAAGCCATTTTACGCCAATACGCCAGGTCCTCGAAACGGGCAATAACGCAGGCCCATTTCATAAAGGTCGTGTCTGGATCGTATTGATCAAACTTTTGCCAAATCACAATCGCCGTTTACTGGAGCACCTCATCGGCGTCGGTCCAGGTCGGGAGCAGCGTCCGGATGAAGCGCCGCAGGTCGGGCTCATGCTTGGCAAAGCGCGCCACGAAGGTCTCGTAGCGGACATCATCCGGGCGAGGTTCCAGGGGCATATTACTCATCGGTTGATCTCTGATTCAATACTGCCCCACCTCAAAAAATCTAACTCCCTTAAAAAGAGCGCGTTCACTTCTCCACCTAAAAGACAGTCTTAGTTCAAGGGGTATATTGTTTTTCCTGTCAGAACCACAATGAGCTAATTCTCCGAGTGACATCTAGTTATCAGCCAATTACCGTCCAACCCCCACGATTTTCATCACTAAACCATATTCGTAAATGAAATCCGCCATCTTCAAACTCCTCCTTCCGCTCGCGGTCGCCACTGCCCTTCCGGCAAGCGCGAAGCTCGCCGCCTGGTATCCCCTCGATGAATCATCCTCATCAGCCGCCACCGCAGTCGTAGAAAATGTCGCTGCCAATGACGCCGCCATGATCGGTTCCGACCCCACTCCCAACTCCGATTTCAATTTCGTCGAGCGCGGCTATCCCTCCGCCACATTAGCTTTGGGAACGTCCTACCGCTTCGATAAAGGCGGCGCTCTTGACCTTGGGACGAATGCCGCAGTGCAACCCACTGATCAGTTCACCATTTCCTTCTTTACCCAGCTGGGAACTGTCAACGCCTTTGATCGCTACTTCGAGTCACAATCGACCAATACGAACGACCAAGATGGTCTCCGGATCGACACCGGCGGCCAAGGCGACCGCGTGCGCGTCCTCGTGCGCGACAACAGCGGAGTGAACAGCCAGCTCACCCATCCTACCGCTCTCCTCACCGATGGCTCCTGGTATTTCGTTGCCTTCCGCTACGATTCAGCCAATGCCGATGGAAATGCCTTCCAGATCACCGTCCTCAAGGTCGATGGCTCAACCATCGACGAGGCGGCCATCGCAGCAGCCACCAGCAAGGCGGCTACCATCAACACCGGAGCCATTGGCTTCCCCCATGCCTTTCAAACTCTCATCGGAACGGAGATCCCCGAAGGTCTGGCAAATGGTTTAAACGGTGCCATCGACGAAGTGGCGTTCTTCGACAACTCGGATGACAACGGAGTCCTGACGGATGCCCAGCTCGCAGCCAATGCGAGCTTCGGCCCTTCAGGCGTTCAGCTCATCACCGGCTTCTCCACCGATCGACAGAGCGTTTCCCCGGGGAATCCAGCCACCTTCTCTTGGACCATCACCGACCCTTACGATACCCTCGTTCTCGACGACGGAAATGGCAACGTCACCGATCTTGCTCCTCTCACCTCTGCCGGATCCGGTAGCACGATGGTTTCTCCCACCGAGACCACGACTTACTACTTGAAGGGCACCAACGGAGATGTCGAAAACACCCACGCGATTAAGATTCTCTCCGGCGCTGCTCCTGAGATTAGCACCTTCACCTCATCGGCTCCCATCTTGCAGGTAGACGAAAATGTCGTCCTCACTTGGAACGTCATCGGCGCTGACACCATCACTTTGGACCCCGGTGCCACCGATGTTTCTGCCCTCACGACCACCAATGTCATCCTCACCGGGACGACCACCTTCACGATCACCGCCACCAACGGTTTTGGTTCCACCACTGCCGATGTCACGGTCACCGCGATCTCGGGACCACTCCCGAACCACCGCTATATTGCCGCGACCGATGGAAATAGTGAAGCGGCCTGGGCCGATGAGGTCGACATCAAGAACCTCAATGTCATCGGTCTCCTACGAAACGCGCCCCTTTTAATCGCAAGCCCCAACACCAACATCGCCGCTGCCTATCAGGCTGAAGGCGGAGACGTGGGTGCAACGGTCGGGGCATACCAGAATGCCGATGCGACTTTTGAAATCTGGCTCCGGCCCTCCGCCCTTACTGCCGCTCACCAAGTGGTCTTTGAAACCGGCGGCGGACAAAACGGCCTCGGCGTTCTCATCACCCAAGATGCCCTGCGCTTCATCGGAAGCGCCAAAAATACCCGCACCCTCGACGTCGTCCTTCCCCTCGATGGAGTGAATCTCGATGACTTCATTCAAGTCGTCTTCTCCGTCAGCTCAGACAACGACACCTTCGAGGCCTCAGTTCGTGACACCTACGGAAAAGTCGTCACCGCATCTGCCACCGCCGACGTTATCTTTGGCGGAAATGGTGCCACTCTCTTCTTCTTTGGCTCGGGTGGAATCGGTGGGAGTAACGTAAACCTCGGTGGACGCACCGAGGTCCCGGATGCCGAGCCAGCCATCCTCGAAAGCTTCGTCGGCGAGATCGGAATCTTGAACACTTTCAGCCGCCTCCTCACTACAGAGGAGATCACCGCTGCCTTCGAAGCCGTCGCCACCATCACCAGTCCACCGTCAGGTGGGCCCAATGCGGTCACGGCCATCAGCTACAATGGCGTTTCTGAGATCACTCTGACCTGGAATTCCAAGTCCGGAGAGAACTACGATGCCGAGTTCTCTCCGGATCTCGAAAACTGGTTCCCGATTGGAGATCCCGTGGAAGCGACTGAAGCCTCCACAACCAAGACCTTCAACATCCCAGCGAACCGTCCTCAGTTCTTCCTTCGCATCATCGAAGTCCCCGCCCCATAAACGCCGTGGCTTCCCCTCCCCTTTTTAAGAGCACCTTGCTTCGGCAAGGTGCTTCTTTTGCCCTCTGGTCCTGCGCGAGCCTCCTTGCTTCAGCCGCTCCCCAGATCACCGAATTCGTCGCTATCAATGCCAGCTCGCTTCCCGATGGCGACGGGAATTCAACCGACTGGATTGAAATCCATAATCCGGAGACGGAAGCCCTCGATCTTTCAGGCTACCTTCTGAGCGATGACCCGGAACTTCCTGCCAAGTATTCTTTCCCCACCGGGACCAGTATTCCAGGAGGAGAATTTCTCGTCGTCTTTGCCTCCGGAAGACCCGAAGAAAATTACACCGACGCAGACGGAAACCTGCACACCACTTTCTCACTCAGCGGAAACGGAGAGTATCTCTCCCTGCGCAATCCTGATGGCACAGTCATCCAGGAATTCTCGCCCGGGTATCCCCCGCAATTCGAAGACATCTCCTATGGCATTGGCACCTCCGCACCCGAGATCGACATCCTTGCCGCCGGGGCCACTTCGATCTGGTTTTCTCCCAGCAGCGACATCGGAAACAGCTGGCAGACACCCGGTTTCGATGACTCCACCTGGAACGCTTCCGAAACCGCGATCGGCTACGGCTCGAGCTACAATGAACTCATTGGCACCGGCGGAAACACCTCCGGCGCGATGTGGTTTGGAAACCCTTCGGTCTACCTGCGGGTTCCATTCGAAGTAACCACTTCCCTTTCCTCTCTGACGCTCAGAATACGTTACGAAGATGGCTTCGTCGCCTATCTTAATGGCGTCCGCGTCGCATCCTCGAATGCTCCAGACGAAGCGACACTCACCCATGATTCTACCGCCACTGCCATCCATCCGAATGGGGAAGCGCTCGTTGCGGAAACATTTTCCCTCTCCACCGCCTCTCTTGTTTCAGGCACCAACGTTCTTGCCATCCACGGCTTAAATCTCTCCAGCGCAGGTGCCGACTCCTCGGAGTTCCTTGCCCTTCCCGAACTCAGTGGAACCGAGAGCGGAGGCCAATTAAGCTACGGCTATTTCACCGAACCGTCTCCGGGAGTGGCAAACGGCCCCATTCCTCTGATCGACTTTGTAAAAGACACCACCTTTTCCCACGATCGTGGCTACTACAGCGCGCCCTTCAACCTCTCCATTTCTACCATGACTGGCGGAGCAACCATCATTTACACCACCGATGGCACCGAACCCTCGGAAGGAAACGGCACCATTTACACGGGCCCGATCACCATCAATTCCACCACCGCGCTCCGGGCCGTCGCAATCAAGACCGGCTTTCAACCGACCAACATCGACACGCAGACTTATCTCTTCGTCGACGACATCGTCCGCCAAACCAGACCCTCCGATTATCCCACCACCTGGGGCGGAGGACGCGCAGACTACGACATGGATCCTGACATCGTCGATGACGCCGCATATGCTGACAAATTCGATGCAGCCTTCGCCGCGCTACCCACACTCTCGCTCGTCTTCGATCCAGACTCTTTTTTCGATTCTTCCACCGGCATTTACCAAAACCCCTCCCGGGAAGGAATCGCTTGGGAGCGGCCAACCTCTGCTGAGCTCATCCTCGCCGACGGCTCTGAATCTGGTTTCCAAATCGATGCCGGAGTCCGCGTCCAAGGAGGCTCTTCCCGCAGCACGGACACGCCCAAGCACTCCCTCTCGCTCCGCTTTCGCTCTGCTTACGGTGCGGGAAAATTGCGCTATCCGCTTTTCAAAAACACCCCCGTGGGAGAAACCGCCATCGGGGAATTCGATGCTCTCCAACTCCGCCCGGAATACAACTTTGGCTGGATGCACCGTCACTGGTATCAGTGCGATCACGCCCTCTATGGACGCGACCAATGGGCCAGCGACCTTTTCCTCAAGATGGGTCAAAATGGTTCCCATGGCCGCTGGACCCACCTCTTCCTTAATGGAATCTACTGGGGCCTCTACGACCTTCACGAACGGCCGGATGCCGATCACATGGCAAATTACTTTGGCGGAAGTGATGACGACTACGACACGGTAAATTCTTCCGTCGCTACCAATGGCAACCTCACGGCCTTCAACCAAATGATGAATATCGCCTACGGAAACATCGCAAGTTCCGGAAGCTACGCCGCCATCCAGCAGTATCTCGATCTCGATGCCTTCATCGATTACATGGTCCTCAATGCCTACATCGGAAACCGCGACTGGGATGGCCACAACTGGCGTGCCGCCCGCAAACGCGAACCCGGCGCGCCCTATCTCTTCTTCCCTTGGGATTCCGAGTTCGCGGTGACCAATGTGGGGGGCGGTTCCTTCCCGAATCCACCCGATTTCTTCAGCACGAGTCTCGCAACCAACGTTCTAGGCAAGAACGGCAACCGTCGACCCACCGGACTTCAACGTCGCCTGGCTCTCAACGTGGAATATCGCCTCCGCTACGCCGACCGCGTGCGCGCTCACTTTTTCAATGGCGGCCCGATGAGCCCCGCTGTCTCCGGGGAAACCTGGACCACGCGCGCCACTCCGATGAACGATGCCCTCGTCGCTGAATCCGCGCGATGGGGAGACTTCCGCCGCGATGTCAGCTCCGGCCGCTGGACTTCCAGCCAGTTCGATCTCTACACGCGAGACGATCACTACACCCCTACGAACGACTGGCTCATCGGAACCTACATTCCCCAGCGGACCAATATCGTTCTTACACAGATGCGCTCGGCCAATCTTTACCCGGACACCGACGCACCGGACTTCTCCCAACACGGTGGTAGCATTGCCTTGGGATCGAACATTACCGTCACCGGTCCAACCACCATACATTACACCACTGATGGTTCCGACCCTCGTCTCACCGGCGGAAACATCAATCCATCTGCCGCTACGATTGCCTCCGGAGGAACTCTCTCCATCACTCAATCGCTCAATCTTCAGGCCCGCTCCCGTGCAGGCAACGGAGAGTGGTCCGCCCTCACGCAGGCAAACTTCACCGTCGGCGCAAGTGACCTCGTCATCAGCGAGATCATGTATCAACCCGCCCACTTAGAGCCCCTCGCCGAGTTTTTGGAAATCACCAATACCGGAGCCGCCAACGTAGCCCTGACCGGACTTCGTTTCACCAATGGCGTCACCTTCGACTTCGACCTTAATTCGTCGCTCGCAAGCCTCGCCCCCGGTGGTCATTTACTCGTCGTGCGCGACCTCGTCGCCTTCCAGAGCGTCTACGGAAATACTCACAACGCCATCATTGCTGGCTCATTCCAAAAGGACACTGGCCTTTCTGACAAGGGCGAGCGGCTCACGCTTTCCGACGCAAACGGTGTCGTGATCTTCACTGTGCGCTACGATGACGAAGACGACTGGCCGGAAGAACCCAATGGCGATGGACAATCCCTCGTCTACGCCGGAGGAAACTCCGGGTCCGCCCACAGCTGGCGCCCTTCTTCCGCAATCAATGGCAACCCGGGCAACTCCGACTCCACCCCCTTCACCGGCGGATCGCTTCTCGCTTACGCCCTCGCTGGCGAGCCTACTTTGATTCCCACCGTGCTCGGATCGACCTTTAACTACGTCACGAACCTCACCGCTGATAACGCCCTTATCCAAGTGCAACAATCGTCCGATCTCGAAACTTGGAAAGACGTCGACCTCACTACTCAGACTCAGGTTCTCAATGCCCTAGCCGGCACCCGCACCTTCACCGTCACCCTGCCGCAGGGAACAACAGGCTTCGCCCGGGTGACTGTGGTCCAACGATGAGAAAACTAGGAGGGCGATCAAGCCGTGCAAGACGGACTGAAATGATGCCCCTTTTTTTTCGTCCCTACGGCTTACTGTAAGAATTCGTAGAGGTGGAAGTCGTTGCGGGCCTTCCTGGAGGTGTCGCGACAAAGCTTGCGGTATAGCTCTGTCCGGAGACGAAGCTGCTATCATTAAATGAGATCGTCGCGGTGCCTCCTGCCGGTCCATTGACGGCCCAGGCAACGACTGTTCCAGTGACATTCCCCACCCTAACATTAGAGGCGAGGTTCGCCATGGGCGGGCCATCTGCGAAGCTGAAGACGAAGCCTGCTGCCGGGGATCCGGTGCCGGGAGGTTCGCCACCACCACCGCCGCCTGGACCTCCGGGTCCACCTGCTGTGGTGCTAAATTCGGTGGTGTCGTAGGTGGCGAGGCCGGTTTGCTCAATGCGGTAGAAATTTTTCGACCGGCCCGACTCGATGACAGCAAACGCACCTGAAGTAGCGGTGAGGGAAATGGCATCGACGGTCCAACTTTCGAGATCGGTGCTGGTATCGAGCTCGTATTGCCCACCTTCCATGCCGTTCCAGACGATGGTGACTTCGTCATTCTCTTGATCGATAGTGGCTCCACGCAAGGCAAGAGGGATGGTGGTCGCTCCGCCAAAGACTTCGGTCACGGTCTCAGCGATCTCGGTCACGCCGGAAGCGACAGTGGCATCGCCGAAGTAGTTGTAAGCGAGATTGTAGGGATAAGCGGGAGTACCGTCTTCCTCCACGGAGGTGAAATAGGCCCAGGTTCCACCGGGAAACTCAGGGGTGACGCAGTAGCGGACATTCTGCTCGTTGAGATCAAAATCGACCCCTTGGGTCAAGCCAAGGTGACCTCTATAGGCATAATCCTCCATGTAGTGACCTAGGACGAAAGTGGTGGAAACAGCGGGCCCGTAAAACTGCGCGGTGATCGCGGTGGAAGTACGAAAACCCTCGGAAACTACCCACTGGGGCAAGGTGGCGCGACCAGTCGCGGCGAGGTCGGTAGAGCCATTCGAGCCATCGCGCTCCTGGTAACCGGAGACCATGAGGCGGACGTCGCTGGTGGCATCAGTAGGGTCGCCATAGCCGTATGGGCCATACATCGGGAGACCGTCATTGGCCCAAGCGATGATCGGGCTGTGCTGGCCGTTGAAATTTTCAGTGTAGGGGCTCACACCGTCGATGCCTGTATAGACGACGCTGGAATCGTAATCGACCGAATCGCCGAGGGTGTGGCGCAACGCCACGGGGCTGGCGTGGTAGTGGAATGCCTCCATCGCCTGGTGGGCATTTCCAGCATCGAAGGTGACGCCTTCATTGATAAATGCATCGCGATTCCAGTAGCCATCTCCTCGGTTTTGGTTCGTCGGTTCTTGGTCGCCTCCTGCCGAGGTGTCATATGAAAAGGTGTCGCTGGTGTTGAAAAGGGGAACGCCATCAACAAAGAGGCCGCAAGTTCCGACATTCGAGGGAATCCGCGTGGAGGGAGCGTAGTTCTCCGGGTAGTCTGTCACGAAAGGGAAGCGGTAGAGGATAGCGGCATTTCCGGGGAAGGAAGGAAAAGCCGAGGTCTTTTCGCCATTAATAAACCACGGGCCCATGGTGTTCGTTGCGAGCCCAGTGGCCTTGATATAAACGTAATCACCCGAGTAAGAAATGCCCTGCACTCCGGCATAGACGGGGAGGGGCTGGTCTCCGACGGCTACGCCCTCGTAATCTGCCGAATCCCAAGTGGTGAGTGAGGAGATCGCTCCGCCACCACGCTCGAGGGCTTCATCTTCCTGAGTGGCAAAAATGCGGGCGTAGCTACCTGAGTCGGCTGTGTGCCAAGATGAGAGGAGGGGCTCGGCGGTGGCAGAGGAAGTCACAAGGGCCAAGAGAGCGAGCTGGCAGGCGATGATCGGGGAGAAGGATCGTTTGTTCATAAGCATGGGATAAAAGATCTATGCCAATCGTGAACTGAGTGTGTGGAGAACAGGTGAGATTTGTAAAGACTTGGTAAAGGGCCACCACGTCTGGGTTCGATTGGTCGGTAACGGCATGAGCGGATTGGCGCTCAGCGAGGAGATGAGAAGCGATCCCAAAGGCACTCCCAGAAGTCTTATTGCGCGATTGTCCATCGGAGATTCTTGAAGGTAGGCTTGGCGCCCTTCCAAGGTCCGCCGAGAGAGTGCATCTTCTTACGATCCTTGCCACGGAGGGATTCCTTGAAACCGAGCTTCAGGGCCATGGCCTTGGACCAGTCGAGGGATTCCTCGCTGGCGGAGTTTTGGAAGTCACTTGCAGCAAGCGAAATGCTCTGCTACCGCGCGCCGCCTTATTTCTCTATCCTGTATTTACAGGGATGCCGATGAGATCAAGGAGCCGCCAAACTCTTCTTCACCAATGCCCTCTCTATATCGCAGGAGACCTGTAAGAATCAGTAAAAAGTGACGTTCTATCCTAATGATTCGCCCCCGAGTCTCCTCCCTCATATTCCTCACCCTGGCCGGAGGACTTCAGGCTGCGCCTAAAGAAGGCATCCTTAAGGTATTTCAGACCAGCTGCATCGAGTGCCACGGGAAAAACGACAAAGTAAAAGGGAAGGTCAATCTACTGGAAATTCACAGTCTTAATGAGCTCAAAAAGAATCCAGATCTCCTAGGTAAAATCGTCGAAGCCATCGACTTCGAAGAGATGCCCCCCGAAGACGAGCCCCAGCTTGTGCCCGACACGAGAAAGAACTTCCTCACAAACCTGGAAACTCTCCTCGAAGAGTCACTTACGGAAACAAAGATCTACCCGCAGACCCCCATCCGCAGGATGACGCGCTTTCAATATAACAACGCCGTCACCGATCTCTTTGACCTGAAGTGCACCGTCTTCACCCTCCCCGAGCGCATGATGCGCAACCATAAGAACTACTTCAAACCAGAGACCGAAAAAATGGCCCCAGTGGTGACGGTCGGAAGCCGTCCTTTGGGGAAATCGCAAATGATCGAGCCGCGCTTGGCCGGCGTCACCGCCTTCCCGCAGGATCTCCGGGCTGAACACGGATACGACAATCAAGGCGACCATTTGTCCCTCTCGCCCCTCCTCATGGAGTCGTTTTTAAAACTGGGACAATCCGTCATTCAAAGTCTCGATTTCGGACCCAAGCGGGTCGGAATCTGGAAAACCTTCTTCGCTCCACCTAGCAACAAGGAAGACCTCCCCAAGGTCGTACGCGAGCGACTTAAGCCCCTCCTCCGGAAAGCCTTTCGCCGCCCTGTCGAGCCCTCGGTGCTCGATCGCTACTCAAGCTACGTGCTTGGCCAACTGGAGAAAGGGACCGACTTCACGAGCGCCATGAAAGCCGTCTCGGCTGCCGTCATCTCCTCTCCCAGGTTTCTCTATCTCTACGATGGCGCGAGCGAGAAAGATAAAATGGGCCGCGTCGATGGCTTCGACCTCGCCTCCAGACTCTCCTTTTTCCTCTGGGGAAGCCTCCCTGATAACCAGCTTCTGGAGCTCGCCGAATCTGGAGAACTTTTAAAAGAGGAAGTCCTCACCGCCCAACTTGATCGCATGCTGAAGGATCGAAAGATCAAGCGCTTTTGCGATAGCTTCCCTTCGCAGTGGCTACAGCTAGAACGCATCATTTCTTCGGTGCCCGATCCTAAAAAGTTCCCCCAATTCTATTTCTTAAAATACCGCGACAGCATGCACATGATGATGGAGCCGCTCTTGCTTTTCGAAACGGTGCTCATCGAAAACCTGCCCATCACGCAGCTTCTTGATTCGGACTTTACTTACCGTTCAGGTCATCTGGAGGACACCTATGGAAAGCTCGGCACAATTGGAAAAAAGAAAAAAGGTCAGGTCGGCGTCTTGACCTTTCATCGCGTCCCCGTGAAGGACCGACGCAATGGCGGAATCATCACCAATGCCGCCGTCATGACGATGACCTCCGGTCCCGAGCGCACCCAACCCATCACTCGCGGCGCGTGGCTCGCCGGCGTCATTTTTAACAATCCCCCGGAACCGCCTCCCGCCAATGTCCCCGCCCTCGGCGAAAAACCAAGTAAAGGAGAAGAACATCTCACGCTCCGCGAGCGCCTGTCGATGCATCGCGAACGGGCCGACTGCCGGGGATGCCACGAGCAAATTGACCCCCTCGGCTTTGCCCTGGAGAACTACAACGCCGTTGGAAAATGGCGCGAGAAGTACGAAAACGGCCGCGACATAGACATGCAGGGCACCCTCTTTCGAAAACACGCCTTCGAAAATATCACCAATTTTAAAGACGCAATTCTCGTCGAGAAAGATCGCTTCGCCCGCGGACTCGCCGGGCATCTTTTATCCTTCAGCCTAGGCCGGGAACTCGGAGTAGCCGATTCCGTCATCCTCGATAAAATCGCCGAGGCCAGTGCTAAAGATGGATATCGCTTCAAATATCTGATACGGGAAGTAGTGAAAAGTGAGCCTTTTCTCACGAAATCAAACTCGAAAAAAATCGCTAAAAAATGAGCCGCACATCACGACGAGACTTCCTTCGCGGCATCGGCGGCGCAGCCTTGGCCCTCCCGTGGCTGGAAAGTATCGGCGCTCCCGTGAAGACGACTCAAGTGGCCAAGCGGATGGCGCACTTCTATGTCCCCATCGGAGTGGTGCGACGAGGGTTCTTCCCGGGAGAAGCGGAAGACATCATCCCAAAAGGGAATCTCGGAACTGTCATGAAATCCTTGGGGAAACAGGACCCCAACTATTCCGTCACCAAGCTAGACCGGCTCACGCCTACGATGCAGCCCTTGGCAGCCTTCAAGGATCAAATCAATCTCATCACCGGAATGGACCGGACCTTCCAGCAAGGAACCGACGTCCACGCCCAGTGCGCCTCCTGCTACCTCAGCAGCGCCCCGCCCTACACTATCAAGGGCACCGCATGGCCTCTCGACCGAACCCTCGATCATCTCGTCGCCGATGTCGTAGGCCAGAAAACCCCTTTCCCCACCTTGGAGTTCAGTTGCAACAGTCATCAGGACAACAAGGAATCGATCTACTTCGATAACATCTCCTGGTATGGCACCGGACACGTCGCCCCCTCGCTTCGCGATCCTCGTAAAATGTATCATCGTTTGTTTTCGACCCGGGAAATCGAGAAATACCGCGATGTCACCGACTTGGTTCTCGAGGACGCCCGCTCCCTAAAACGCGACCTGGGCTACGAAGACGGGCAAAAATTTGCCGAGTATTTCGACTCCATCCGCGCCATTGAAACACAGATGGACCGTCTCGAGAAAATGAAAGGGGAGCTCGCAAAAGTGACCTTCGATGAACCCCCGGAAGCCTACCTTCCACGCGGAGAATACATCCGCCTGATGGGTGACCTCATGCTCGTCGCTCTCCAAACCGGCCTCACCAATGTCACCACCTTCATGGTCGGCCCGGAGCGCTGGGACACTCCCTACAAATTTGAAGGCCTCTTCGATAAACCAAAGAGCCACCACCAGATGTCGCACAATCAGACCAAAATGATCGATGATCTCCTGAAGGTGGACCGCTTCCATATGGAGCAATATGTCTACCTCCTCGAAAAAATGGCCGTGATGAAGGAAGCAGATGGCACCTCACTCTTGGACAACACCCTCTTCACCTACGGCTCGGGCCTCGGTGACGGTTCGACCCACCAATACAACGACCTCCCCATCATCGTCGCCGGTGGTGGAGCTTCCACGAAGTCGGGCCAGCACATCAACATGCCCGAAGGGACCCCGCTCGCCAACCTCTGGCTCACCCAAGCCCGCATGATGGGCGTGGACACGAAGCGCTTCGCCGATAGCACCGCAGAAATCGGCGCCATGAAGACAGGCTAATTAAGGCGCCGCCAAGCCCTTCTTCACCATCTCTTCTTTCGAAAGACGAGGCCGTACCCGCGCCGGAGTCGGTAGCCCGGTGCTGCGATCAAACTCATCGGCCGTTCGAAGCTCAGGAACATAATCGCCCGTCTCCTTAATCCACGCATTCAACGATCCACGCAATTTATTCAAGATTTCCTGATGCGTAAGATCATTAATGAGGTTCTTCGTTTCATGGATATCCTTCGACGCATGATAAAGCTCCTCCTTCGGACGCGGATTCACAAAATAAACCGACTGCACCGCAGGAAGATTTCCTTCCGCATGAAGCTTGATCATCGCTTGAAAGGTCGGCGAACGCACCCCATCCGCCGATGGCGTCAGTGCCAAATCAGGATAGGAATTACGAATATACTTAAACTCTTTGTTCCGCACCGCGCGTGAGTGCGCTTCGTAGTCGTGCCAATTCTGTTCGGCGATCACGACGTCTCGAATTTTCGCCTTCGGGTTCTTCAAGATCGGAAGAAAGCTCTTTCCCTGAAATGACCTACCCACTTCAAGATGAGCCATCTTCAAAAAGGTAGGCGCTAGATCGAGCGAACTCACCAAGCTCTTCGTCTGAACCCCGGCTTTCACCTTCGCCGGCCAGCGCACAATGAAGGGCGTCTTAATTCCCGAGTCATAAATCGACGTCTTATCCCGCGGAAAAGGCCGCCCATTATCAGACATAAAAACGACCATCGTCTCCTCCTCAACCTTCTGCGCCGCCAACTCCTTCATCACAAGCCCAACATACTTGTCGAGCCGTCGGATCTCATCGTAGTAAAGCGCGTAGTCCTTACGAACTTCCGGCGTATCCAAATGATAAGGCGCTAAGCGCACCTTCGCTAGGTCCGTCCCATTCGGAATGATGTTCTCGTGATAAGGTCGATGCGGATCAAGCGCAGCCAGCCACAGAAAAAAGGGCTTCTCTTTCGGCCGATCTTTCAAAAGAGGAACCCACTCTGTGCAACCAGACTGCGCTTCACCTTCCATCGTCTCGATGAATTTACCCTTCTGACCTTCAGCTCCCGTCGGTAGTTGGAAACCAGATGTGTCCGTCTCACGAATGACATCAAAGCGATCTCGCGCCGCATCTCCAAGGTGCCACTTCCCCGCAGCAGCCGTCCAGTATCCAGCCGCCTTGAGCTTCTCCACAAACGTGATCTGATTCGCCGGAAGGGGCCAATGAAGCTCCTCCGCATGCGTGTTGTGCGGGTAGCGCCCCGTGATGATCGAGCAACGCGAAGGCGAGCATGAAGAAGCGGTTAAAAACGCATTATGAAAAAGCATCCCCTCACCCGCCAGTCGATCGATATTCGGCGTCAAAACATTCGGATTCCCATAAACCCCCGAGTCATCCCATGCCATATCATCCGCAATAATGAGCACGATATTGGGCGCGGCCTGCACGGCTCCAACGATAAAAGCGAAAAGGAAATAAAGGCGGTTCATAGAAGTAAGCATAGGAAAGGAATTGGCAGACTCAATCACAGTTGTCCGCTTCGTGCTGGTCATGTCCCTTCGATTATAAAATGTGAAGCGATGGCCCGATTTTCCCTTATCCTCTTCACGCTCCTCTACGTTCAGAGCTCATCTTCATTATTCGCTGTTCAGAGTTCGAAAAAAACGTCGTTTTCATTGCCGTCGATGACCTCGCCAGCTCGCTCGGATGCTACGGTCATCTCCTCGCCAAGACGCCCACTTCCGCGTCACCCTCCCCGATGCCGTCACCCTCTCACAGCAATTCATCAAAGCCGACTACTTCACCGCTCGCGTCGGAAAAATCTACCACTACAACGTCCCAGCCAGCATCGGCACCGATGGCTTCGACGACGCCCCTTCGTGGCAAAAAACGGTTAACCCGAAAGGCCGCGACAAAACCGACGAGCACCTCGTCTTCAACGCCGAACCCGCCCGAAAAATCAGCGGCACCATTAGCTGGCTCGAAGCCGAGGGCACCGATGAAGAACAAACCGCCGGCATGGTCGCCACCGAAGTCATCAAGATGATGCGCGAGAAAAAAGACGAGCCCTTCTTCATCGCCGCCGGCTTCTTCCGCCCCCACTCACCCTTCATCGCGCCTAAAAAATACTTCGACCTCTACCCGCTCGAAGATCTCCGCCTCCCCTACACGCCCAATGGCGACCGCGACGATATCCCCACTGCCGCCTTCGCCCACAATAACCCCATCCCGAACTACAACATCGAGAACCCTCATCTCTTGTGCTCAAATTTCCCCCGAACCATTTTAACATAAAGTTCATCAGACTGCCCGATAGCTTCCTCCTCGATAAAATGCACCGCCTTCCTCCTGCTCTTACTAACAACCGTTACCCAAGCAGAGATCTCTAAAATCCAACTCAAAGTCCTCCCCGGTGAATTCTGGTGGGGCGGGTGCAATTTCGACGGCGCAGAAATGCCTTACACCGCTGAAACCGAGATCTCACTCGCCCTCGATGATTCCTCACCAGAGGGCGCCCGACGTTTCGCGGAACGGCCCGACGTTTTCAACGTCGCGATCACCCGAAGCCGGGAAGCGATGACCGTTCTGCACTCCTTCATCCTATCCAAGCTTCCGTTAAACTCACTCCTGCGAAACTTCCTCCTTCAGGGAAGTGCTAGACCAAAGGAGCTAACATCTCCCGATCTAACCCTCAACGATCTC
>MEHZ011489848.1_pt1 | contig 16212 bp, 16 predicted proteins | sample 897221 | NCBI WGS metagenome assembly MEHZ01 (sample SAMN05514161, study PRJNA337945) | marine metagenome | isolation source: marine surface water | place: Arctic Ocean | collected 2007-12-13
CAAAACATTAAACTTCTTCGGGGGCTCTTTTGGGGGCGATGTTTATTTTGAAAAGCTTGGAATTGGAAAGTCAAACCCTGAGCATACAATTGACATTAAAGGCGAATGGGATAATTTAGATGGTGATATTTTTGTAGGTTCTGACGGAGTTCCTGTTGTATATATTGACGGAAAAACTATTTATAGCAAATTACCTGTTGAGGTCTTGGGTACAAGTTCAGATTGGAATTTAGTTGGCGCAAAAACCCTTGAAGTCATATCAAAAACATTCCAAGAAAACCAAACTTCATGCTAATATGACGGACCTACTACCATTCCTAGATCCAGACTACGAGCCCTTCTCGAGATACAGTCCTCATTCAGAAGGTTCCGCATTCACTAGTGCTAAAGACATGTTGAATGGTGAATCCATCAAGACTTCCGAAATGAATGGGGCTGAATTTTTCTTCCCAGGTTACAACGAGGCAGATCCTAAAGCTTTGATTCTATCTAGTTACGACACGGATTGTGTTTTCACTGGAGCTTTTATGTCTAAGCATGGAAGCATTGGGCCAAACGCAACTTTTCCGCATGTTGGATCTTACCCTATTCCTGATGCCGACCTGACCGATATTCAAAAAACAGAATGTCATGGTCAAGACTGGGATGTCACTGCAATTAATGATGATGAAACATTTCTAACAATAGGTCCAACAGCCTCAAACTGGGAGCCCAGCGGTGTACTTATATGGCCCGCTTGCGATGCAAAAATTTTAGTTAAAGATATCTCAACTCAAGACATAATTAATGATGTTGACTTTCCGAACATAGTTCAAATTGAAGCTGGAACAATTAAAACTCATTCTGATAAAGGTCTAGCTATAGAGATTACTGATTCAAAAGTAATAATACATCCTCCTAGTAGTAAGGTGGAATTAAATATTCATGCATGCCACTCCAACTTTAAAAGGAAAGATCAAAGTTCCACTCCCACCAAGGAAGTCTTTCATTCCTCAACTAACTGCGTTATTGATATCATTAACAATGCAACAAGCCCCGGTTATTCAACTTCTCAGTTCACTAGTCTTATAGAAAAAAAATAAAATGCGCGAATGTTTTTCAAATTTAAGGGAATATGCTGGCGAAGCTGAAAAACACTTTTTAGTTCGCGGCCTGAACGAAATCATTACAATTGACAAACTTCCAGCACTGGCGGGCAGAGAAGTTTGTAATGTTATTCTTTCTAAAGACAGCAAGCACCCAGAAGGATTTAAAAGTCCTAGTTTATTTCACCACAACCCAGCTAACGGCTCTCTTGCTATTCCAAATTTAGTAGTACATAATGAAAACATAGATATTACAGCGGGAGTTGACGGTGTTGATTTTAAATCTATATACAAAGAAGATTTGATTATTCCGAATGAAACTATAGGTCATAAAAATAATTTAGTTGACATTGTACACAGTGAAGGAGGGGAAATTTCAATTGGTGGCTCAAATTACCAAGCTGTAGATGATAATGGGGTTGTTGACGGATTCTCAATCCACTCTATAGGTGGGGGCATAAAATTTCCACAATGGGATAAGTTCTTTGAGGTTGACACTTACCTAGAAAATGCAGACTATCCCTGCAAGGATAATACTCATGGATTACCGAGTAATCGAGCCTGTGAAACATGTGAAGATAGAGCTAGAAATCATGAATTAGCTGAGCAGAAAAGGCTGAGTGATTGTCGAGCGCACATGACCAGCCTTTGCACTGAAGACTGCACATCAGAACCTATAGGTTATTCAATTGATTTTAATATTTCTTATGAGAATTTAGTGTTAGCGGTAGATACTAATCCTATAGACGGCGGACTTGAAATTATGTACGATGATCCGTCTTTTAATGTAGTTGGTTTGGGCTCTTTAGATGAATCTAATTTTCAAACAGAGTATCCTGAATGCTACTCTCAACCAGATATAGCTGAAGAACTTGCGGGTTTAATTAATGATTATTTTGCCGATCAACCTAACTTTCCATATACAGCACAAGCTAGAGGTAATAATTCTTACAAACATATTTGGTTTGGTCGCTTAAATCCATTCGATCCATTAGATAGCTACCCAGAGATTCCCAACGGTTACGTTGGTCTTTTTGCAAGTGTTGATTCGGATTATCGACTTTGTGAGAGTTCAGACTACGATCCAAATATAAGCTGTTACTATACCGACTGTCAAAACCCTGGCGATTATGGCTTAGGTCAAGAGATGTTTGTTGCTTTTGATGAAAGCTGGATGACTACTCAAGCTCCCGCATCAAATTGTTATGTTTATTTAAAAACCTCTGAAGCCTACGATGAATGCCTACAGAGTTGCAAGGATGGCTCAAGCAGTCCAATTACACGGCATTGGCGCAAGACTAGTAGGGGTATGGGTTGCGAGAATCCCAACTCAGTTAAAGTTGACGCTGCCTATGAATGCTTTTGCGGTGGAGACTACATAACCGCAGACAAAAATGAAGACCATGAATGCGGCTGGAGAGCTTTAATGAATGCTTGAGTCAAACTTATTTCATTGACTTTAGATTCTTATTCTGATACACTTTGTTAGTGTCTGAATTAAATAAAAAAGAAATACTACTTAGATTAATAGCTCCACCTAAAAAAATAAAAGGTCCCTTCTGGGCTCGGGAATATAAAATGCTCAATAAATTGATGGAGAAATTTCCAAACAAAGAGTTTTGGCAAAAGATTCACTTCAACACTGATTGGGACTCATTAATGGCTTTTACTACAGGTTACGGATTATCTCTACTAGAAACAAAGTACAAAGAGTTTTTCTACAAAATACCTGAGCAGCCAAAAATAGAGTTGACAAAAAAGATCGGTTCTGATAGAATAGTAAATCGAAAACCAAAAACTATAAGAGGATTCCTATCATGAGTAAGACATTAGAGCAAATAAATAAATTTCTAGATGATAAAGATAATAAAAAATATCATTTTAATAATTTCAACGAAGAAGAATATAAGATTTCTAGCGGCAGTCTTAACCTAGATTTAGCTCTTGGTGGAGGCTTGCCCTCTGGAGCTCACAGGTTTACAGGAGTAAATGAAGGAGGTAAGACTAGTTGCGCCTTAAGCTTTGCTAGAAATTTCCAAAAACACTTTGGCAAAAATGGGATGGTCGTAGTTATTAAAGCTGAAGGTAGGCTTAGTAAGGAAATGTTAAAGCGTGCAGGTGTAGATATTGATCCAGAAAAGTTTTTCGTATTAGATTGTAATATTTTCGAAAAAGTATTTGAACTTATCAGAGATTTAGTTTTCAACAATGAAGACGGTAAGAAGTATATGTTTATTGTTGATAGCGTTGATGCTTTATGTAGGATGAATGATGTAGATAAGCCTTTCTCTGAAAGCGAACAGGTTGCAGGTGGAGCTCTGGTAACTTCAGTGTTCCTAAAAAAAATGGTTCTTCCAATTACCAAAATGGGACACATGATGCTCTTAACTTCGCAAGTTAGAGTTGAGGTTTCAGCTAACCCTTATGCATCAAGAGGTGGCCCTAAAGCTAAGCAGGCAGGAGGAAATGCAATCAAGCATTATGCCAACTTCATTCTCGAGTTTGAGGAGAGGTATACTAATGACATCATGTGGGAAAACCCATCGGCGACCCGCATTGACGACAAGGGTGATCCGATAGGTCACTATTGTAAAATTAGGTTCAGAAAGAGTGTTAACGAAAAGACTGGAGCTCAGGTTAGGTATCCAATCAAGTACGGCAGGGTGGACGGTAATTCCATATGGCTTGAAAAAGAATTAATAGACATGCTATACCTATGGGGATTCATAGAAAAGAAAGGTGCATGGATATCTTTTGCAGAAGACATACTTACAGAATTAAAGTCCACTAAAATTGAATGTCCAGAAAAAGTTCAAGGAGATCAAAAATTATTAAACCTATTAGAATCTGATGGAATTTTAAAAGACTATTTTTATAATACTATTAATAAGATTTTTGATAGTGAAAAAGAATAAAATATTTATATCAATAGCTAGTTATAGAGATGCCGAACTAGTTCCTACAATAGAAAATTGCATAAAAAATGCAAAAAATCCCAGAAATTTAGTATTCGGAATATCTAGAGAGTTCGATGAGTCTGACGGATTTGACGACTTGAGTAAATTTAGTGGTAGGAAAAATTTCAAAATAATCAACACACCACACGAGAAAAGCTTGGGTGTCTGTAGGGCTAGGCATGAAATTCAAAAACTTTATGACGGTGAAGAATATTATTTTCAACTAGACTCCCACCATAGGTTCGTTCAAGACTGGGATTTAAAACTTAAAGGGACACTAAAAGACCTAGAAAAAGAAGGCAGCTCGAAACCTCTATTGTCCTCCTATCTGCCTCCATATAATCCAGATGTTAAAACTGAAGCTAGGGAGAACGACGTATGGCGCACCTATATAGATAGATTCATGCCGGAAGGTCCTATTTTTATATTCCCAGAAACCATACAGAATTGGAAAAATTCAAAACCTGAAAAAGCTAGATTTATTAGTGGTCATTTTATATTCACTAGTGGTTCTTTCTGCAAGGAGGTTCCATATGATCCTGAGCTTTATTTTCATGGCGAAGAAAGCTCCCTAAGCGTTCGGGCTTATACTTTTGGTTATGATTTATTTCATCTTCACAGACCTTGGGTCTGGCATCATTATACAAGAGAGGGGAGAGCTAGACATTGGGACGATCACAGCAAGTGGAACGAACTAAACAACAAAAGCTTTCTGAGGTACAGGAAGCTATTTGGCATGGACGGCTTGAGGCGTCAACATATTAAAAAATATGGCCTAGGTAAAGAGCGTTCACTACTTGATTATGAAAGATATTCTGGAATAAGATTTAAAGACAGAAACATTCAACAATGCACAATTGAGAGAAAGCCTCCACCTGTCCCATTCTCCAATAAGGCAGAGTATGAAAAAAGTTTTGTGTCTGAGTTTAAATACTGTATAGATGTGCATAAGCCATCATTTACTGAGGATGATTATGATGTTTGGGTTATAGCTTTTAAAGATAAAGATGGGAAAGAAATGGCAAGGCTTGATGCGGAGGAGGATGAAGTTAATCGCCTACTCAAAGACAACCCTAGCGACAACTTTGTTAGGGTGTGGAGGAGCTTTGAAACCTCAGAGCTTCCTAGGTCTTGGTTAATCTGGCCTCATTCTAAATCTAAAGACTGGATGCCTATAATAGAAGGCTCCGTACCCGTATAGATGAAGACTATTTTGGTGCATCTTCCAGCTTACAGAGAGCCAGAACTAGTTCCTACCATCAAGAGTGCTCTGGAAAATGCTGAATTCCCAGAGAGAATACACTTTGGTATATGCAGACAGTTCTGCGAAGAAGATGGCTTTGATAATTTAGATAAATATAGAAAGGATAATAGATTTAAGATTCATGACATGCCTTACAAGGAAGCTAAAGGTTTGGCTACGGCTAGGGCAATCATCAACGAAGAGCTTCTAACTGATGAAGACTTCGTCTGTCAATTGGACTCGCACCATAGGTTTAACAAGAACTGGGACAGCACGCTGATTGGATGGCATGAAGACTTAACAAGCGAAGGCTACAATCCAATTATAGGAGGATACCTGCCATACTATAATCCATTCAATGACCCCGAAGAAAGGGTTCAAGAGCCTTGGCTTTCAGAGGCGGCATGCTTTTACCCTCACAACACTATCTTTATCCGCCCTACTGGAGTTAAGGGTTGGAAAGATTTAAAAAAACCTTATCCCGCTAGATTTTTAAGTGGGCACTTTGCATTCGGAACTAACCAATGGGCTAAAGATGTCAAGCACGATAGGGACATTTTCTTTGCGGGCGAAGAGTTAAACTTAAGTGTTCGCAGCTTTACTCATGGATATGATTTATTTCACCCACACCAAGTAATAATTTGGCACGCAACAATGAGGGAAGAAAGAGCGGGCAAACTAGTATGGGATGATCAAAGCAAACGTGGAGAAGATATGTGGTGGAAGGGTAATGATTCTGCAAGGGCTAGAATTAGACAGCTCATCGGAGTAGAGGATAATGGAATAGACTTAGGTGAATATGGATTAGGAAATAAAAGAAGCCTGCGTGACTACGAAAAATATGCAGGCATACATTTTAAGAAAAAATCTTTTCAAAAATACACTAAAGACAATAACTTTGCCCCAAATCCCTATCCATATAAAAACGAAAAAGAATGGGAAGATAGTTTCATGTTTTCTTTTTATCACCTAGTTAATCTCGAGCGTCATGAAATGCCTAAGGATGATTATCAATCAATCCTAGTTGCATTTGACGACAAAAACGGGGAAGGTATATTCTCTAAATCAATCGAAGGAGAACAGCTTAATCAGTTTATGAAAAATTCAAAACCAATACATTACGAAGAAATGTTCTTAACTGAAAAGGAGCCAGCTCGTGTCGTTTACTGGGCTAATAGTGCCAAGCGTGGCTGGTCTGAAAGAGTAGAAAGGCAAATATAAATCATGATAGAAGATATTAGTTTTGGTTATGATTATGACGAAGAAGGGAGAGCTCTTATTGCCCGACCCTTAATAGAAGACTACGGTCTATTTTCAACATTTTGCTTATTGCTTTCCGCAACTACTGCATGTCATTCAAAATGCGGAAATGTTCCTGATGAAATTAAATTTGGGAAAAGTTTATCCAAATTCAACGACAAGGAAAACCCTCAAGACCTTTATAATTTTTTATTTAAAGTTGACGCTAGTGTAGAAATCGCTTCAGATCAAAAGCATCATGTTGGTCCAGATAACCACCACACTTTATATACTGATAATTCCATACGTCGCCTACAACCCTTCTTTAAAAAATATTTTTCCCTTAATACGGAAACTCTTGCCGTCAAAAATACTTTAAAAGATAAATACAACATTCAAGACACAAATCGCATTTCTGTTATCTATAGAGCTAGTGATAAATGGACTGACTTTGGAGGTTTTATAAATACGGGGCCAGCATCTTATTATAGGTTAGCTTCAGATTTATGGCATCAAAACAAAGATTCCGGCATGAAATTGCTAATCCAAACCGAAGATGCAGGGGTTGCTGACTGGTTCTGCCGAAGTTTGCATGGTCAATTTATTAGCGAAACTTCAATCGGCGAGACTAATTCAGTAACTCAACCCATTCCATCGCAGAATAAATTGAATTGGCTAAGAAACTTTGTTGCTTCATTATACATTCATTCTGAATCTAAAATTTTAATTACATACTCAGGAAACAGCGGGTACTTTGCTTCCTTAGCTAGGGGTAATGCTAACGATTTATATCAAGAGAACTCATTTACAAAAAGCTATAGAGATTTTTTCTTTTCTGATGATACTTAATATTATAACTAGAACAAGAGGCAGGCCTAAGTTTTTTAAACTTTGTTATGAAACTATTCATAATTGTAAATTTAATAATTTAACCCTAAACCATTGGGTCATTTATGATGACGACTCAACTTTAGAGTACCTAAAAGGGTATGAAAACATTAAATTATTCAAAGCAACAAAAAAAATAACCTCAGCCCAACACCTAGGCCATAATGATTATTTCAATCAAATTTATAAGGTCATTAAATCTGGTGTTTTATTTCACTTGGATGATGACGATTTTATATCCCATCCAGAAGCCTTCCTTGCTATTGAGGATGAAATCTGCAGTATAAAATTAAAAGAATTATTAATTGTAAAATTTAGGCTTGGGTCGCCAGGTATAGTGATACCAGATAGTACTAATTACAGGGAAGAGAAAATAGTAAAGGGTAGAATTGGTAGTAGTGCCATTATATGTTCTATAGAAATGGCTAAATTATCGAACTGGCCCTCTATTAGATGCGGGGATTATTGTTTCATTGAAGGGTTAAGTAGGCAGTCTAAAAATATTAAATGGATAACTCATCAAATTGCCAGTGCCCATGATCCAGGTTTGGGTTTATCCAACGATTTAACTGATCCAAGCTGGCTAAAACACCCAGACATTGAAAACCACTGGAAGGATAAGATTAATTTGCCAAATTTATGAAACATAACTTACAAACGAGCATAGGAGAGGTTTGCGATAGATATTCTATTTGCAAATTAAAAGAAGAAAGAACAGACTTAAACTGCCAAGATGAACTAGAAATTCTATTAAACGCTATTAAGCCTTACGACGGGCTAGAAATATACATCGATGAGTTAATTGACATTAATGGAAGCATTTGGAGTCTTGAGTCTGACATAAGGAAAGGTAAAGAAGGCTTATTAGGCCTTGAAGAAGTTGGCAGGAGAGCCTTAAAGATTAGAAATTATAACGGAATTAGAGTTAACATTAAAAATACTATTAATAGTTTATTCAACCAAGGATTTAACGAAATTAAAACAGACCATGCAAGCAAACAATAAAGTAATATTATCCCTCACAACCATTCCGGAAAGGTTATTCGATTTAGATAGAAAGGATAATGGGATTCTTGCCTGCTTAAACTCTTTGTTAAACCAAAATTACGATAATTTTGAAGTCTTTTTAAATATTCCAGATTTCTATAGAATTAACGGTTCTGAGTATATAATTCCAGAACATATATATGAACTGTCTGAAATAAATAGTCAATTAAAATTAAACAGATGCCAAGACTTTGGCCCATCAACAAAAATCGCTCCAACTATCAGGGCCATTGAAGACCCCAATGCAATTATCATTGTAATGGACGACGACTTCGTTTATCATGAAGAGATGATAAATGATCATATTCTCCACTTAAGCAAACATGCCGATAGCTGCATAGGTTATGACGGAATGAATGTAATAGGCCAACCTTTTGGCGACGGCAGGGATAGGTTTGCTACATTTTTATATAGAGATGCCGAGGTTTCAATTATTCAACATTACAAAAGTGTTTCCTACAGAAGGCTCTGGTTTGAGGAGGATTTTTTTACTGATTTCTTAGGTAAGACTAGGTCGGATGATATTTTAGTTTCCGCCTACATGGGTAAGCAGGGAATAAATAAAATAATTCCACACTCAAGTCTTGATGATAAAATAAAAGGCTCCTCATTGGATTTTGATAAAGAATGGTCTACAAAATTAAGCACTTATAGTTTTCCTATAGTTAGGCAAATTAGCTCTAAGGATAATGTGGGCACAAAAGATCCTGATGCGTTAAAGATTGAAGATCGTTTTTACATGCCTCCAGAACTTGACAAATATTTAAATCGAGATTCAGTATCAAGCTACTCATACAGATTAGCTGAATATTAAAATGGAATCAAATAAAGAAATATTCTCTAGCATTTACCAAAACCATGGCTTCGGCTCTACTGAATCTAGAAGCGGACCAGGTAGCACTCTATCAGAAACTGAGAAATTAAGAGAGAGTATCAGAAGTTTAATAAAAGATTACAATATTAAATCTATTACTGACTTACCCTGCGGAGACTTAAATTGGATCCACCTCCTATTTAATGATGTCGAAAAATATACTGGATGTGATATTGTAGAAGAATGCGTACAAGATAATAAGAACAAATATCCTGAACATGAATTTCATTGCTTGGATTTAGCATTAGATAAAATACCTGAATCAGATTTATTAATCGTTAGGGATGTAATTGGACATCAACCATTAGAAACTGGCCTTAACATAGTTAAAAACATTCTAAATTCCAAATGTAAATATCTACTTAGTACTACTTGGGCTAATAAAACGGGAAATAGCTGGAAGCCGTCTGGCTTTGGGGAAGTTGATAGAGAAAATGAGGGTGTTGAGTTTGGTCGATTTTATCCAGTAAACTTAATGTCAGAACCTTTTAATTTTCCTGATCCAGAATTATACATAGAGGAAGATGTGGTTGTCGATAACCATTCAAGTGGAAATCGTAAAACCTTATGCTTATGGAGTTTGGAGGAAGTTAAAGAGCATTTCAACAAAAATGATAAATCAATGATTGCAAAACAGTCGAACGCGGAGCTAGAATTACCCAAATCAAAGTCAAATAATTTAACAATAGTTAGCGGTCTTTGGGACATTAATCGTGTCGGACGCGATTGGTCTAGATATGAAGAACACTTTGATAAATTTTTAAAGATTCCATGCAATATGGTGCTCTGGGTACCAAGGTCATTAGAGTCATTTGTTTGGGAGCGTAGATCAAAAGAAAATACATTTGTTCGGATTTATGAGCTTGAAGACATTAAAAACGGAATGTTTTCCCCCTTCTGGGATAAGTGGCAATCTATTCGCAACAACCCAACATGGCAAAATCAAGCGGGCTGGTTGCCAGAAAGTCCACAATGCAAAAATGAATACTACAACCCCATCGTCATGTCCAAGATGTTCTTCTTGCACGACTCTAAGATATGGAATCCGTTTAATACTGATTACTTTGTTTGGCTAGATGCAGGGATCAGTCAAACTGTTTACGAAAACTATTTTTATGACGAAAAAATCCTAGATGGCATAGTTAATGCGATAGATCCATTTCTCTTTTTGTCTTACCCATACGAAGCTGATAAAGAAATTCACGGCTTCGACTCTAATTCTATTAATAGATATGCTGGTACTAAAGTTGATTATGTATGCAGGGGCGGGCTATTTGGTGGGCATAAAGATTTCCTTAGTGAGGCTAATGCTGAATACTATAGCTTACTAGAAAGGTCAATCAACGAAGGTTTAGCTGGAACCGAAGAGAGCGTGTTTGCAATCATGGCTAAACTTTCTCCAGAAAATTACAAGAGATACTCCCTTGATAGTAATGGCCTTGTAGTTAAATTCCTACAAGCTATAGAGAGCGATTCAATGAGTCTAGAAAAACATACTTCTCTAAAGCCTAAGTTTATGCCTGTAGTTCTTGATATTTCAAAAGTTAAGACTAACTTATATTTTCTTACATTTAACTTCCCAGACCAACTTGAAGCTACAATTAAATCTCTTGAAAAGCACGAAGATTTCTTGACTCATCCATGCCAAAAAGTAATCATAGACAACTCGACAAACCAAGAAGCTCGAGAAGGTAATAAAGCTATTTGCGAAGCTTATGGTTTTGAGCACATTGTAATGAACAAGAATACCGGAATTTGCGGCGGTCGCCAGTTTGCTGCAGAGCATTTTGATGCTGGCGATTCTGATTTTTATTTATTCTTTGAGGACGATATGACTATTTCTGACCCAGAAGAGGGCGTGTGTAGAAATGGCTTCCAAAAATACATCCCTAACTTATATAAAAAGATACATCAAATCATGCTGAAAGAAAAGTTTGATTTTCTTAAGCTTTCTTATACAGAGGTCTACATGGATAATAACATTCAAGTGAGCTGGTACAATGTTCCTCAGAGTGTCAGGGACGAAGTTTGGCCCAACTACAGCCAGCTACCCACAACAGGCTTTGATGCAAACTGCCCAAGAACCAAACTTAAATCAATAGAAGTACACGATGGACTTTCATACTTAAGTGGAGAGATATATTATGCCAACTGGCCTCATATTACAAGTAGGCAGGGTAATAAAAAAATGTTTATTGATACTAAGTGGGCTCACCCTTACGAACAAACTTGGATGTCTCACATATTTCAAGAGAGCAACAAGGGTAACATAAATCCAGCTGTGCTTCTAGCCTCTGCCGTCACTCATGATAGATTTAAGCATTACAAGCCAGAAGAGAGAATAGAGGGTTGAGGTTTAAAACTTTAACAGGAGCTACTCGTAAAGTTATAGGTGCTCAAAAATACATCATTGATTGGGATGCTAAAAGCAGAAGTAAATTCCAGAAATCAGTTAAAACTTTTTTAGAGCAGTACTGGAATAGGCATGTAGTCTTTGAGGAGTTTCCTATTGCTGGTACTCGCATGACATTTGATTTTTATAATGCCAATGAAAAAATAGCCATAGAAGTACAAGGAGGTCAACATACAAAATATGTACCTTTTTTTCACGGGGGCTATAAAAATAATTACTTAGCCCAACTCAAAAGAGACCACCAGAAGCATGACTTTTGTCAACTTAACGATATTCAATTAGTTGAGATATACGAAAAAGATAAACTATCAAAATCTTTCTTTAAAAAACTAGACGTTTTTCTATGAGTCGTGTAATATATATAAATGGAAGATATTGATCCTGAGAATTTACCAACTTTTCAAATGCCTCCAAGCATAATTCAAAAACTGTATGAATTTACTGGAAGCACTCAAGAAACCTCAAAAGGTTTTGTTCTAGCTTATGCTGATCAAGACGGCGCCCCGATGATTTTAAGCAAGGCTGGCAGTCAAATTGTAGACATGGGTATACGCAAAGCTTTAGAAAAGTATTTAATACAAATTGAAGAAGTTGATATGCCTTTTGATATCAACGACAAAGATAATTCTTGACTTTTTAAAAGGTTAATGTTATCATGTTCTTCATATGATGCACTCCTTTGAACTTGAAAAACAATTATTAGCAGGATTAATTAATCACCCAGATGTTTTCATAGAGATAGGTTCTTTTGTTTCTGAGGGGGATTTTTTTAACGAAAACTCTCAAGTAAATAGAACTATTTTTTGCATTTTAAAGAGTGCGATAGAGTCCGGCTCTGAAATCGATTATGTAATGCTAGCCGAAAGGGCTTCGTCTTTAGGCATATCGTTCGAGGATAATATTAATATAGCCGACTACATACAAGCTTTATCTCTAAGAAAAACCAATCAGTCTAGTATTATAAGCGTAGCCAAAGATCTAAAGACTTTAAGTGCGAGGAGGGAAATTTCAAACACAGCTAAAAAAGTAATGAAAAGGATGCAGTCAGCATCTCCCGAAGAACCCTTCTCTGAGTTAATAGAGTCAGCTGATAAAATCTATAATGAGACAATGAATGTTTACGATAATGCATCGGAGCATCCAGAAAATTTATTCGACAGCATGGAAGATTTGGTTGAAGAGAGGGGTAACAATCCAGTTAAAGAGTATGGTTTATCTGGGCCTCACAAAAGACTGCATCAACTATACGGATCCTTGTTAAGGCCAGGTAATATTACAACTATAACCGCTAGATCTGGAGTAGGTAAGACTCAGTTTTGTATTGATTTCTGCTTAAAAGCCTCTAAAGCTAATGGAGGTGTACCCTTGTTGCATTTTGATAATGGGGAGATGAGTAGAGAGGAGTTGCAGGGCAGGCTATGCTCCTCCTTATCTGGGGTTCCCTTGCATTTAATTGAAACAGGAAAGTGGAGAAGTGCCGGTAATGATGTTGTAAGTAAAGTTAGGGCTGTTTGGCCTAAAATTAAGAATTTAAACTTACATTACTATAATGTTGCGGGTCTAAGCGTTGATAAAATGATTAATTTAGTTAAGCGTTTTTATTATAGCAAAGTTGGTCGAGGCAATTCAATGATCTTTAATTACGATTATATTAAAACTACTTCAGAAAACTTAAAGAATAAAAATGAGTGGCAGGTAGTTGGTGAGATGGTTGATAAATTCAAAAGGCTTGTTCAGAAAGATATTTTATTTGACGGTCAGCCGATGGTCGCTATGATGACAAGTGTTCAAAGTAATAGGGCGGGGATAACAAATAACAGAAGGCCTGAAAATATAGTAGAAGACGAAAGTATAGTTTCTTTGTCGGATAGAATTACACAATTCAGCTCTCATCTTTTTAGTCTTCGCCAAAAATCTCACGAAGAAATGCTAGACTCTCCAGACTTTGGCACACACAAATTGACATGCTTTAAACATAGGCATTTAGGCGAAGAGTATATGAGGGCATTGCAGCCAGTTAGAATGGATGACGACACAACCCTTTCCAAGAATTGTGTCTATTTAGATTTTAATAATTTCAACATAACCGAAGTTGGAGATCTCCAAGATCTTGTTGACACACGTAGAGCAATGGCAAACGTAAGCCTATCTCTATCAAACGACGAATTACCCGACATTTAATGGACTCTCTAAAAATAAAATCTATCCTAGAAGACTTGGGTTATAAGTTGAGCGATAAAGGCAACTACTGGCAGTCGTCTGCTGTATATCGCAATGGAGACAATCAAACTGCGTTACAAATATACAAAGACACAGGGGCATGGAAAGACTATGTTAAGGACACTAGCTTTATGCCTTTCAAAAAATTATTAATATTAACCTTAAATACAAACGACCCCAAGCAGTTATCTAAATATTTAAATAAAGAAGAGAGTTTATTTTTATCAGAAAGATCTAAAAGCCAAGGGCAGAAGCTTGAAATGGAGAGGGTGTACCCAGACTCTTCTCTTTCTAAGTTATTACCTCATTATAAATTCTATAACAATCGAGGCATCTCTGACAAAATTTTAAAAATGCTTAAAGGTGGGTTAGCTACCAAGGGGCAAATGTATCAAAGATTTGTGTTTCCAATTTTTAATGAATACGGCCAGATTCACGGTTTCTCTGGTAGAGATATGTCGGGCAAAGATGGCAAGCCTAAATGGAAACATATGGGCAAGAAAAATACTTGGGTATATCCTGCCTTCGTGCCTGTTGATGGAGGAAATTTCTTCGATACCGTTGATAAAAAATCCGTAATTATCGTCGAAAGCATAGGGGACTGCTTAAGCTTGATGGAAAACGGTTTCAATAACGTTCTTGTTTCTTTTGGTTTAGATATTTCCTCTAAACTACTATGCTCTATTTTAAGTTTTGGTTTTGAGACTGTCTATATATCTTTTAATAATGACTTCGATAAAGCTGACAACAGAGGAATGGACTCCTCAGTAAAAAACTATTTAAAATTATTAAATTATTTTGATGTTGATAATGTTAAAATTTGCCTGCCAGACAAGAATGACTTTGGGGACATGAACGAACTTGACTTTAATAAATGGAGAGAAAAGTTATCATTAATCAAACAGTTAGATCAAGTCCCTAAGATTATTAAAGTGGCGCGTAAGCTTTACAGGAATAAAAAAATATCTAAAACTTTAATTAAAAACCTAAAATTAATCGATGAGTAAACACGAATCAGCATTATCAGCCAGTAGGATAAAAACATTACAACAGTGCTCATGGAAGTATTGGTGCAACTATAAACTAAAACTTCCCGACAAGTCGAACGATGGAGCCAGTCGTGGTTGGATCTGCCACTTAATATTTGAACTCCTTGGAGACCTAAGGCACATAAGTCACTACGATCTTATTGTAGAGACTGGTTCAATTTTTAAGTCAGAAGCTATTAAGCGCTTAGTTTTGCATCATGCGAGGCGTTTGAATGTAGATGATGATGAAAACCTAGAGTTAATAGATACAATGACTGTTAACGGTTTGCATTGCGACTTCTTCGGCGACGATGATAAAGTTCCAGATGAAGCTATCTCTGAGAAAGATTTTGATATAGTCATATCTCACGGAGACATATCATATAGAATTAAAGGTTTTATTGATAAATTATTTTTATATAAAGAAAATTCCTTCGCTCTAATTAGAGACTTCAAAAGTAGCAAGCAAGTATTTAAGGGTAAGGAGGTTACAGATAACCTTCAACACTTAATGTACTCGCTCGCAGTTAAGCATCTTTATCCTGAGTTTCAAACTAGGGAGAGTGAATTCTTGTTCTTGAAGTTTGACTTAACTAAGGACATGTTTAATCAGTCAGGGAGCGGGGTTCTCAAAATGTCCATGGTTTCCGATGGAGAGTTAAATGGTCTAGAGCATGAACTGTCAGAGATTCAAAACTACATAGACTCTTTTGATGAAGAAAAAGCTAGGTCTAATTATGCTGGAGCTCAGTCTTATCCATCTGACGGGACTTTCGGTGGGCCGCTGGCTTGCGGTAAAGATGGTTATAAAATGAGAAAAGGTGAGCCAGTATTAGATAAAAACGGAGAGCCAATTACCGCCTTTATTTGCTCGTACAGAAAGCCGTTTTCTTATTATGCCTTAAAAGATAAAGATGGCAAAGTTTTAAGGACATGCTTTGAGGAAGACAAGCAAGTATTGCTAGCTAAAAAAACAGGCGATCAAGTAGTTGAAATGCTTGAGTACAAAGGTTGCCCTTACTGGGATAGATCTTCTTCGACCTCAGAGCATAACGATTTATTTTGTTAAATGAAAAAGTTTGAGATATTTCCCTCAATCTTCATTAAGCATAAAGTAAAAAACTTTAATGATATATTTTTAGATTTAATTAAAGCGGAAAAATACCGACCCAGCTCCTCTGTTCATAGCGGGTTGTATACTTGCGATACTCATTTATT
>MEHZ011381107.1_pt1 | contig 16202 bp, 15 predicted proteins | sample 897221 | NCBI WGS metagenome assembly MEHZ01 (sample SAMN05514161, study PRJNA337945) | marine metagenome | isolation source: marine surface water | place: Arctic Ocean | collected 2007-12-13
ATGCTATTGTTATGGCAAACTTTCTTTTACGTTGTGAGACTTTAAGTGCTGTTTTTTCATTTTCATTTTCAAGTTTATTTTCATAAACTTTAAGTTCAAAATCATTTTTCACCGCTTCACTTACTACAGCAAAATTATTTTTTTCTTGTTGAATACTGTCATTGTAAACAGTATAATTTTCATACATTTTAAGTGATAAATCATACTTGTTTTGAGATTTGTAACACTTGTATAGCAGCTCATATAAATCTCTTTTAAATTCTTTAAAGGTGTCTGCAGGAAGATTTACTAATATTGACTTCCCTCTCTTTAATGCTTCATCTACATCTGTTTCAAAATAAATTTTTGCAATAGTAATTTCAGCATTAATAATTCCACTTTTTATATCAAGTTCTTTATTTAGGGCTAGGTTTTTATTAGCATAGTCATTCGCTTTTTCCAGTTGATTTAGTTTAAGGTGTATACGAGCAAGCACAGAATAACAATCAGCTATAAAAAATTTTTCATTTTTTACTTGAAGTATTTTTAGGCCTTTTTCATAATAGGTCTTAGCATCTTGGTATAATTCCTTTTCAAAATTAGTCCAGCCCATGTTAATAAATATAATAGCAGTACTTCTATCTTCAAACCCTCTTTTATTTAAAGTAGAAAGGGATTTTTCATAATACTCTAAGGCCAAATCATAATTGTTAAGGATTAGAAAAACACTTCCTAAGCTAGTTAACATATGGGATTCTCCATCCGAATTGTTTAATTCTTGGTATAGCTTTAATGCCTTGGAAAAATGTTCTGTTGCTTGTTTATAATCTTGTCTGTAAATAAAAACATTTCCCATATTACCCATTATTTTAGCTTGTAATATTGCATCATTTAGTCGTTTCGCTAAACTTTCAGCTTCGGTGTAAGCTTCCATAGCAATATCATAGTTTCCTTTTAGTCTATGGATATTACCTTTTCTTTTAGTTGCGCGATACAGTTGTAATGTTGCATTTTTTTCATTTGCTAATTCAAAATGATAGTTTAGAGATGTAAGTGTAGAATCTGGTTTTATTTGATTGTTAATTTCGTAATATTCTTCTAAAGCATTGAATCTAATAGAATCTAATTGGTTTTCGTTTTCCCAAATCAATCTTAAAGAATCCCCGCTAACCTGAGCGTAACTAGTATTAATAATTATTAAGAATAATAGTAGGATTGTTTTATTCTTAATGGTTTTCACTCTTGTCATTTGAGAATTCTATTTATTGTGTTGTAAAATATAGTCATAAATGGATAAAATAAAAAAGCACCAAACCTAGGTGGAATGGTGCTTTGTGACCCCGGCAGGATTCGAACCTGCAACCGCCTGATCCGAAGTCAGGAATTCTATCCAGTTGAACTACGGAGCCATTTTGCTAAGTGTAACAACTACATAACCTGAGGTTGAGTTGCAACACGGAGCTATTTCAAATTTGACTATAAATCAAACTTGATCCCTTGAGCCAATGGTAGGCTGTCGGTATAGTTAATCGTATTGGTTTGTCTTCTCATATATACTTTCCAAGCATCTGATCCTGACTCACGTCCACCACCTGTTTCTTTTTCTCCACCAAATGCACCGCCAATCTCTGCACCTGAAGTACCGATATTTACGTTTGCAATTCCACAATCAGAACCTGCATAAGAAAGGAACTTTTCAGATTCTTGTAGTGAAGATGTCATGATCGCTGAAGACAACCCTTGTGGTACATTGTTTTGGATCGCAATCGCATCCTCTACTGTTCCATCATACTTCGTTAAATATAAGATCGGAGCAAATGTTTCATGTTGCACAATCGCAAAGCTGTTTTCTGCCTCAATAATTGCTGGTTTCACATAACATCCTGATTCATAACCAGGACCTTCTAATACACCACCTTCAACCAATACTGTTCCGCCTTCTTCTTGTGCGGCATCAATCGCTTTAAGGTAGGCATTAACAGCATCCTTGTCGATAAGTGGGCCGACGTGGTTATTTTGATCCAATGGGTCTCCAATTCTTAATTGCTTGTATGCATTCGTCAAAGCGTCTCTTACTTTATCGTAAACACTCGCATGTATAATCAATCTTCTTGTAGAAGTACATCTTTGTCCTGCCGTTCCTACTGCACCGAATACAGCTCCTGGAACCACCATTTTAAGATCTGCACTTGGCGTAATGATAATCGCATTGTTTCCGCCTAACTCTAAAAGTGATGTTCCTAGTCTTGCACCAACAGCAGCACTAACGGATTTACCCATTCGTGTAGATCCTGTTGCAGAAATCAAAGGAACTCTTGTGTCATTCGACATTAATTTTCCGATATCTGCTCCACCGATAACCAATCCTGAAACACCTTCAGGAACGTCATTCGCTTCAAATACTTCTTTTGTGATTTGCTGACAAGCCAAAGCCGTCAAAGGCGTTTTCTCAGAAGGTTTCCAAACACAAACATCTCCACAAACCCAAGCCAATGCCGTATTCCAGTTCCAAACCGCTACAGGAAAGTTAAACGCAGAAATAATCCCTACGATTCCTATTGGGTGGTACTGCTCGTACATTCTATGACCAGGACGCTCAGAGTGCATTGTCAAACCGTATAGTTGTCTTGAAAGACCTACTGCAAAATCACAGATGTCAATCATTTCCTGAACCTCGCCCAAACCTTCTTGCAATGATTTTCCCATTTCAAATGAAACGAGCTGACCTAAAGGCTCTTTAACTTCTCTTAATTTTTCTGCAAGCTGACGAACAATCTCACCTCTTAGTGGTGCTGGTTTTGTTCTCCAGACCTTGTACGCTTCAGAAGCCTTAGCAATAACTTGTTCGTAGTCTGCCTCTTCTGCTGCCGTAACTGACGCAATTAAAGAACCATCTACTGGAGAATAAGAATCTATTCTTTCTCCTTTGGTCTGAATCCATTCGCTTCCTGTAGAAGCACCATTATTCGTTTTCTCGATACCAAACTTGGCTAATATTTCGTGAATTTCCATTTCTTTTAAAATAAGATTTGGTGCAAATGTACTTCAAATTATTTGTTGTGTTTGGATTAATTGACTCAAAAAATAGAATCAAAAAGTAAGAAGCGGTATATGTTTCTTATTTTTGGCGCTACAACACTTGAACTATGTATCGTACACACACTTGCGGAGCACTACGCACGGAGAATATTGGAACCACTGTTACCCTTTCGGGATGGGTGCAGCGTTCTCGGGATTTGGGAGGCATGACCTTCGTTGACCTTAGAGATCGTTATGGCCTCACGCAGCTTGTTTTCAATATGGAAACTGATGCTGATTTGTGTCAAAAAGCAAGAAAACTAGGTAGAGAATTTGTGATTCAAATTGATGGTGCTGTGATTGAACGTAGTAGTAAGAACAACAAAATGCTAACGGGAGATGTAGAAATCGTAGTGGCCAAGCTTACGATTCTAAATGCTGCAAAAACACCGCCTTTTACGATCGAAGACGACACCGATGGTGGGGATGAATTGCGTATGCAATACCGCTATTTAGACATGCGTCGAGGTCCTGTTCAAGACAAATTAAGACTTCGGAATAAAGTATCCCTAGAAACTAGAAAATATTTAGACGGTCAAGACTTTATGGATGTAGAAACACCCGTTTTGATTAAATCAACCCCTGAGGGTGCTCGAGATTTTGTCGTGCCGAGTAGAATGAACCAAAACGAGTTTTACGCCTTACCACAATCTCCGCAAACCTTCAAACAATTATTGATGGTTTCCGGAATGGACCGCTACTATCAAATTGTAAAATGCTTTAGAGATGAAGATTTGCGAGCAGACAGACAGCCAGAATTCACGCAGATTGACTGCGAGATGGCCTTTGTAGAGCAAGAAGACGTTCTTCAAACCTTTGAGGGATTGATCCAGCATTTATTCAGAGAAGTTCGGGGCGTTGAATTAGATGCAAAATTCCCGAGAATGACCTATGCCGATGCGATGGAGAAATATGGCTCCGACAAACCTGACATCAGGTTCGGAATGGAATTCAATGACCTCACTCAAAAAGCACAGGGCAATGGCTTTGTCGTTTTTGACAGTGTGGAGGCCGTACTTGGTATTAAAGTCGAAGGATGTGCAAGCTATTCTAGAAAGCAATTAGACGCCCTAACGGATTGGGTGAAACGCCCTCAAATTGGAGCAAGAGGTTTGGTTTATGTGAAATACAATGAAGACGGCACTAGCAAATCTTCAGTAGATAAATTCTATTCTGAAGAGGAGCGCAAAGGATGGTTAGACCAATGCGGTGCAAAACCAGGTGACCTTTTGTTACTGCTCTGCGGTGATTTAGAAAAAACACGCAAGCAGCTCAATGAACTTCGATTGCATATGGGAACGACACTTGGACTTCGAGATCCAAAGGTGTTTAAACCACTTTGGGTCCTTGATTTTCCTTTATTAGAATGGGATGAAGAAAGCGAAAGGTATCATGCAATGCACCATCCTTTCACCTCTCCAAAGCCAGAAGACTTAGCGCTAATCACTACAGACCCAGGTAAAGTTCGGGCAAATGCCTATGATTTGGCCATGAACGGTGTTGAGCTTGGTGGAGGATCTATAAGAATTCACGATAGGGCACTCCAATCGCGTATGTTCGACCTGCTTGGGTTTACCAAAGAAGAAGCAGAGGCACAATTCGGGTTTTTAATGAATGCCTTTGAATATGGTGCCCCGCCACATGGAGGCTTGGCTTTTGGCCTTGACCGATTGGTCGCTACCATGGGAGGATCAGAATCGATTCGTGATTATATCGCGTTCCCGAAGAACAATAGCGGTCGTGACACCATGATTGATGCACCCGCGCCGTTAGATGCAGCGCAAAGAAAGGAATTAGGACTCTAAGAATTTTTGTATCTTGAAAAAAACCTAAAATTCAATTTCATGGAAAACTCTAAATCAATGGGGTCCACTTTTTTAGTGAACCTAGTCATGTTTATCGTATTAATCATCATCACGTTTGGCCCACCGGCCATCATCATGAAAGATTATTTTGACGCGGTAATGGAGGGAGATATCTCCAAAGCCATAGGTGCAATCAAAGATGTTGGCATGTTACCTATTGTGCTCATTGTTTTACACGGCGCCTTTGTTTTCGCTTGCTTTACCGTCGAAAGACTAAAAACAAGGATGACAAGATACTGGGCTTACCTATCTATTTTTAATATCGTTTGGTGGATTTACCTGATGGTCTAAACGTAGAGAAGGAATTACATTACCTGAATCAAAAAACATATTTTTTTATTATTAATATAAACGCCCATTAAACTATTGTAAAATTCTGATTATGAATTTATTATATTTACATATTAAATTTTAATTAATTAGAAAATTATGGAAAAGCAATTTAAGTTCAATGAGGATGTTTGGGGGTTATTTGTAAATATGTTAGTTGCCTATGTTACAATTATTTTTACACTGGGAATTGGAACTCCGTGGGCTATTTGTCGATTGGAAAGGTGGAAAGCAAAAAACACGACAATAGAAGGCCGGAAAATTAAATTTACAGGAGAGGGTAGCGACTTACTAGGGAAATTTATCGTTGGTTACTTCTTAACCTTAATAACCCTGGGTATTTATGGGCTTTGGTTTGCTGTTAAAATGCAGAAGTTCTTAATTGAAAACACTGAATTCGAGGACTAACTAAAGAGGGGCGATCACTACACCATCTATTTTTTCAAGCGCAGGAATCAGGGACAACTCTGAAATAGGAATACTCAATTTCAACCTTGGTTTTTCCTCAAAATCTTGTTCTAAAATAATGCAATTGGATGCTTTTACGGCATTCATAACGAATGGCATGTCTTCATATGAGAAGGACACTTGAATGATGTTTCTGTCCTCATCATCTATTATTTTTGAATTTTCAAAAGCTTCTTTTGCCGCGCTGCGATAAGCATTGATGAGCCCACCAACTCCGAGGTTCGTTCCGCCATAATAACGCACTACGGCCACCAACACATTGGTTAATTCAAAGGACTTTATTTGGCCATAAAGTGGCGCACCTGCACTATTTGAAGGTTCGCCATCATCGCTATAGCGATACGCTTCTTTCTTGCTACCCAAACAATAGGCGTAGCACACGTGGACACAACCCGGATTTTCTTTGCGAAGTCTTTCTAGATGGACTTTAACTTGATTGGTATCAGAACAAGGGTAGGCATAGCCTAAGAATTTAGAGCCTTTTTCTTTATAGAAGCCTTCTCCTGAAGTTGAAAGTGTGCGGAACATATATTCCTTACTTTAGTATGCGTTTTAAGGGCTTAGAGCGTTTAATTTCTCTCTAATTCATCCTCAAGCCCGTCGATCCCAAGGTCAAGCAGATTTTCAAATTCATCGTACTTAAAATCTTCCATGCCGTCAATCACACAATCTGTATCAATTGTCGCTTTGGCAAAGCTTCTGATATAGGCTGACTTTTCTGAATCGTTCATTTCTTTGACATCTTTTTGAATTCCTTTTAAAACGTCAACAACACATTTACCGGCCTTCTTCATATCCTTTTCTGGGAGATTCTCCATTTTACGAGCCAATCTGTTTAAATCTCTTTCGGAATTTATCCCATTAAAATCAATACCCGCTTCTTGGGCACAAGAACACAAGTCATCAGCTCTATTGCTTGCGCTCCCGGAAGAGCCGCAAGAGGACAATAAAGAAAATCCTACAATTAATGTCGCTAAAAAAGTAATTTTCATCATCTGTTATTTAATAATAATTCGAGAAATCCATTGTTGAGTCGCAGCTGCAACTTTGATCAAATAAACTCCTGATTCAAGATTCACATCAAAGCTTTTTTGACCTGTAACTGAATTCAAATACTCGGCATATACTGTTGTTCCAGACATATTGATTAATGTCATAGAAGCATCTTCAAAAGAGGTTCCACTAAAATCAATTGAAAAAGAACCATCTGATGGGTTAGGCGCAAGTGTTAAAACCGGGTTTTTCTGTGCGGATACGCCAACCAAAGAAAGTTCGTCTACTAAATTCAAATCTTCTATGTAAAACTCGCCTGGTGGTTGTAATCCTGTAAAAGGGTTGTAAGCATAGGCACCAAACTCTATGCTTCCAAATGGAATGGTCGCGCCAAAAGAAGTTCCTAAAGTACTCACAATTGAACCATCAACAATAAAGTCAGAGGTCGCATTATCGAGGTCAAAAACAATTTGAATATCATGCCACATTCCTGGAGCAACAACTGCTTCTGCGTAAGCAAAGGCTTCCCAATCTAAAAATAATAAAGCGGTATCACCCAAAATACTTATGGAGTGAGGCAACTCTGTATTCAGTGAATCATGAAATCCTATAAACCCTCCTGCACTGTTCTCGGGAACATAAATACTAAGAGAAAAAGAATATTTACCGTCACTATAATCTGACCATGACCAAGTTGCTCTAGTGTTATTGGTGCCATCATCAACGATATAGCCCGAATTCGTACCCGATATAAATTGATCCTCACTTACGATACAAGATTCTGTTTGCAAACCTGTCCATAAACCCCATCCATTTGCAGCACCTACATCACTTACAAGGTCTCCAGCGGCATAGTCATCAAAAGACTCATCCATTAAACTCCACTGGCTAAAGGCAACAAAAGGGGCCAAAAACAATACGATTCCTAAAGCTTTATTCATGTTCAATCTTTAATTAGACTCTAAAGTTATTGAATAATCAAGGAATACACAAAATGAAAGTGGAAATTTGACATAAAAAAAGGCAGCCGAGGCTGCCTTTTCAAACTTTTAAAGAATCTTTATTTGATTACGATTCTAGAAGAAAATTCATTTGAACTATCCGCTACTTTAAGAACATAAACACCTGCGTTTAGGTCTAGGTTAAAGTTTTTAGTTGAATTCGTAACTGAAGATAATTCTTCAGAATAAACAACTGCTCCAAGCATATCTGTAATCGTCAATGAAGCATTGTTAAATGCATAATCACTAAAGTCGATTGAGAAATCACCGTTAGATGGGTTTGGAGAAACAACAATATTCATTGCAACATTTTCTTCAATACCTACACCTGTCATATCTGTAACCGCTAAATCATCGTAGTAGTAGTCACCTGGGTTGTAAACACCCTGCTGCGTAACATCTACACTCGTTCCCCAAAGGTCAAGACCTCCAAGTCCAATTCCAAGTCCCGTATAGTTTGCTGCACCAACACCGGCACTTATGCCGTCTACCAGTAGTTCGGATGCATTTGCATCTATATCAATCACCATCTCAATAGCATACCAAGTATTAGGCACAATTGACGCTTCACCAAACATTATAGCATCATCTTGCATCAACAATAGAGTATCTCCTACGATAAATAAAGCATTTGGCTGACCACCTGAAGCATCCATATCCGCATTACCAATTCCAATATATCCACCAGTGCTTCCTGCAGGTACATACAAATTCATAGTAATTGAATATTTTCCAGCTGTTAAGTCAGTCCATGCCCAAATCGCATCTGAGTCAATTGTTCCATCGCTAGCAGAACGACCTGCTAAAGAACCAGAAGACGCTGCCAAATCCGTTACTTGAGCTGAATATCCAGCTGTAGCATCCCCGTTGGCAACACCCCATTCTCTCCATCCATTGGCTGCGCCAACTTCTGTAAGAAGGCCACCAGCTGCATAGCCATCAAAATCTTCTGAAACAAGCGTTGTTTGCGCGTTCATTAAAAAAGGCACCGCGAATGCGGCAGAAAGTAAAATTCTTTTCATATTATTTAATTTTAGTTAATATTGACTTGTAAATTACAAATTAATTAACAGATTATCTATTTGGAAGAGGAGGCTAAAAGAATCATACACAAATCTTTAGCTTGCTTTCTTTGGTAGATTCAAAAGATTGATTCTTAAATTAAGAATATGCATCATTATACTAAACACTCTTTATTCATAAAACTGGTATTTATTGTTGCTTTTTCACTTCATATTTGCTCATTTATTGCACAGGTTGGCTCAGAAACAGAATTTAAAGACATCAAAATCACTTGGTCTGAAGACGCTGCATATTTTCAAAATACATTAACAGGAAAAAGCACAAGAATTTATAAAAATGTCGCCCGTGAAGGATATGATCTTGAAGATCACAGATATGACAGCCATTGGGTCGACTCTATTAGACTTATTGAACATCATCCCTTTAAGGACTCAATAGCGTTATTGACTTATTCGAAGGAATATGAAAACTCCGAATTGATATCCGTCGTTGGTCCATATGTAAGCTATACTCAGAACTGGTATTATGAGGGAGGAGCACACCCAACTTATGGCAAACAGATTATTGCTAAATCTGTATTACTAGATCAAATCAGTTTGATTGATCTATTTTCAGAAGGCGATCTGTTTGATGCTCTGTACAAAAATGATTTTGTAAAAAAATACCTCATCGATTCCAATGTCCGAGAATTAAAAGAACTTTGGCAAAACTTGGACGGCGGTTGTGATTTTTATTTTGGGGGGATCCTTGAGAACTTTGCATTTCATCACCTAGAACAAGACCAGGTGGCACTTCGTATTGGGGTTTCCTACGGATGTGAGATCATGCGTGGGAACTTTAAACAAATAAGCATCCTCTTGCCTATTCCTGCGTCTCTTGAGCAATGGCTTTTCAAAGCCGATCAAAAGAAATTATTAATGTGTTACTTAGAAAAATGAAAATCTTTAAAACAATATTTTTGAGCCTATTCGTTTCATTGCAGACTGGAGTATGTCATGCCCAAGACAGTGCCTCTGTTTTGTTTATAGGCAATAGCTACACTTATGTTAATAATATGCCCGGAATACTTACGGATCTTGCCGCATCATTAGGGGATTATGTCGAACATACTTCTCAGACTCCAGGAGGAATGACCTTTGCCGGTCATGCAGGTAATGCAGCGACCTATTCGGCGATGAATAATGCAAATTGGGACTACGTTGTGCTTCAGGCGCAAAGCCAGGAACCTTCATTCCCATACGGACAAGTAAATACACAAACCCTGCCCTATGCCGTCCAATTGGCCGATAGCGCTCAAGCCATTTCAACTTGCTCTCAAGCGCTTTTTTTTATGACTTGGGGACGCCAAAATGGCGATTCACAATGGGATTCAATCAATACATTTGATAAAATGAATGCCCGATTGCGTCTCGCTTACTTGCGCTTTGCAGATTCTTCAAATGCTTCCGTTTCTCCTGTTGGTGTTGCCTGGAAATACATTCGTGATAACCATCCTGAAATCAACCTATACAGCGGCGACGGCTCACACCCCTCCTACTCTGGCTCGTATCTAGCGGCATGTACTTTTTATGCTTCTATTTTTCATAGCTCCCCTGTCGGCTCAATCTTTACGGGTAGTTTAACTGCTGATGACGCGCTAGCCCTTCAGCAAGCGGCAAGTATTTGTGTCTTAGACAGTATGGAAACCTGGGGCCTTCAGCACCATGATTCTTTGGCGAATGTCAGTTTCTCCTTTACCATTGATGCCTTAAATTATACAGCTGTTTTTCAAGAAAACACGGATTACGTCGACTCCCTTTTATGGGATTTTGGAGACGGGAACACCTCTAACGAATCAAATCCAAGTCATGTTTATCTTGAGCCCGGCGAATATACTATTCAGCTTACTGGATATAGCCCGTGTACGACTGTAGTTGTTAACCAAATCCTTAATTTGGAGGTTCCCTTTGGGAATATAAGTAATCCACTCAATGACAACAGTGATTATATTTTTAAAAGAATTACAACAGACATTTATGAATTGGAGACCTCTAATGATAACCGAATTGAGGGCCTGCAGCTCATAGATTTAATGGGGAGGTTGCTCAAAGTCAACACCCTATTTGAAGATCATTCTACAATAAGATTTCAGATTGAAAACAAGGGGCCAGTGCTTGTCATTTTCACAATCAATGGACAGAAAACTGTTGTACGTATTCATGGCTAACTGCGGAAGACTACATGATGGATAAATTTGACGAAGAAGAACTATTAGACAAGACTAAAAACAAGCGCCCCCTCACGGGTATGCAGAAGTTGTTATTTGGAATGGTCTGTTGGGGAGTGCAATCTTGGAGCCAAGCAGATAGTTTTAAAGCGAATGGTTATGACCAGAAATATATAGATGCCAAAAAAGCAATGCACACTGGGTTGGCCATTTATGGCATAGGTATCACGCTGTTTATTCTGTTATTACTATTTTTATGAAAACACGAGCGTCAACAAAGCCGAAACTGTACTAAAACACAGTGGCGCAAAGCAGTTGAATACGCCAAGAGACTTGAGATTGACATTCGTCTTTGAATGGTTGGTCTACTGCGGGAATTGTTTTAATTTTCAAGTATTATGATAAAGCACTTTAAGAAAAAGACGCACGAAATAATTTTTGAAGCCGACACCTTTTTAGGAAAACTATTCGATATCGTTTTATTGATCTTAATTCTTTTAAGTGTTGGAGCAGTCATGCTGGACAGTGTGGAGTATTACAGAGATCAATACCACCATATTCTAGTCCCTTTTGAATGGACCATTACTGCCTTTTTTTCCTTAGAATATATCCTTCGCATTGTAAGCGTAAAGAAACCATTGAAATACATCTTCAGCTTCTATGGGATTATTGATCTGGTTTCGCTCTTGCCAACCTATTTGGGGATCTTCATGTTCCCAGACAGTATGGCAACGATTAAAACGATTCGAACGATTCGTCTATTGAGGATTTTTAGAATCTTAAAATTGTTCAGGTACGTTAAAGAGGCAAACACGCTAAAGCAGGCTCTCGTTGCTAGCAAACAGCGAATCGTTGTGTTTCTTCTTGCCGTATTGGCTATAGCCACCATAATGGGAACCATTATCTATATCATTGAAGATCCTAAGGATGGCTTCACAAGCATTCCTAGAAGTATCTATTGGGCGATTGTTACGCTCACTACGGTTGGTTATGGCGATATTTCTCCCCAAACCGGATTAGGCCAGTTTTTCGCCTCTATTATTATGATTTTGGGTTATGCCATAATCGCAGTACCAACAGGTATGATCTCCGTGAAATTAGCAATGGCAGAAAAGATGAATACGCAAAGCTGCCCTAGCTGTTCTCTTGAGGGACATGAAAACAATGCCAAGCATTGTAAGCATTGTGGAACGGAACTCAACCCAGAAGAGTAAATACTCATTATCTTTGACGAGATTAACAACAAACCATCATGTCTTTTAATGCCTTAGGCTTACCCAAAACCTTTCTTGAAATTCTTGAAAACGAGAATTATAAAAACCCATATCCTATTCAGGAGCAAGCCATTCCTGTTATTTTGAAGGGCCATGATGTACTTGGAATTGCACAAACAGGATCGGGAAAGACCGCAAGTTATGTGCTTCCTGTTCTCGCCGCTCTGAAGCAGAAGCAAGGTGCGAAAGATAGACAGGTTGATGTATTGGTATTGGTTCCCACCAGAGAATTGGCGGAGCAGGTTAAGGATGTATTTCACCTTTTTGAAAAAGGTGTTTCACACCCAGTGAAGACTATGGCGATCTACGGAGGCGTTTCTATTAACCCACAGATGAAGTCGCTTTTTGGGATTTCGGTATTGGTGGCAACACCTGGGCGCTTATTGGATTTAGTAGACTCTAATGCTGTTCATTTTGACAAGCTAAAAACCCTCATCTTAGATGAAGCAGACAAGCTATTGAATTTGGGTTTCAAGGACGAAATGAATCGAATCTTTGCATTATTGCCGAAAAAACGCCAAAACTTGTTGTTTTCAGCAACATTAAATGAAAAAGTAGAAGAAATCCATCAAATATTACTGCGGGACCCAGTCGTCATTAATGTAGCCCCAAAAGAAGGCAATATTGATCAGATTACTCAATTGGCTTACTCTATTTCAGAAGAAAAAAAAGGGCCTTTTTTGAGACATCTAATTAAGGATAGTGATATGAAGCAGGTCTTGGTCTTTACGGCATCTACCTACAAGGCCGATAATGTCGCCGACAAGCTTCGGAAAAATGGAATCGACGCCCAAGCCATTCATGGTAAGAAAAGTCAGCAGATTCGAAAAATGGCGCTTCAAGACTTTAAAGCGGGCAAATTAAGAGTTCTGGTTACTACTGATCTTCTGGCTAGAGGGATCGACATTGAATTTTTACCTCATGTTATCAATTATGAATTGCCCAGATCTCCTAAAGACTATGTGCATAGAATTGGACGAACAGGAAGAGCAGAGGCTACTGGAAAGGCTATTACTCTAGTTACCCCAGAAGATGAACATCATTTTAAGGTTATCCAAAAGAAGATGAAAGTTTCTGTCCCCCGAGAAGATGGTAATGAAATAAAGTTTGACTAGGGGATTTCTTTAAACCTTTATAAAAAAGTCTGTTAAATTAAAAACCCCTCTCATTCGAGAAGGGCTTTTTTTAATTAGAAGGATTTATAACTTCTGCAGTTTAGATGTTGATGTTTGTTCATTTGCATGTCTACACTTCACGATATACATACCCTGATGAAGTGAACTTACATCCACATTTGTACCTGGGTTTTCAACCCGGAGTATTACTTGACCCGCAAGGTTTACGAATTCTGCATGAACGACATCCTGATCAAAGTTAAAGCTCAGAACATCATTAAATGGATTAGGGAGAATTGAACCTTTGACTCCTATCTCGTCGATTGATGTTGTTGGGTCAATATTCTCAAAGTACTGGAAGTTTCCATAGCCTTCACATACCATTAAGTCTAAATCACCATCACCATCAAGGTCTGCTACTGTGGGGAAATTGAATTCGTATGTCGGAGACAACTCGAAAGGGTTTGTTACTGGGCCAAAGAAAACAGGATTAGAGGCAGAACCTGTATTCATGTAATATTCAAAGTTTCCATAATAGGCACCAATCATTAAATCGAAATCACCATCATTATCAAAATCACCGAATTCTGGAGATGACAATCCGTAACCTACTGTTAAACCAAAAGGATTCGTTTGAGGGGCATCAAAACTAGGCGCCTCAGCTGTGCCAATATTCTCGAAATATTGCTGGTTCGCATATTGCTCACCAACGAGTAAATCCATATCACCATCATTGTCTAAATCTGCGAATGTTGGCATCGCAAGTCCATAGGTAGCAGTCAGTCCAAATGGCAATGAAGTCGGTGCTGCAAAGGATGGAGCGCTGGCTGTACCGGTATTTTCAAAATAGCTCATACTGCCATAGTATTCACCATTTAAAAGATCTAAATCACCGTCATTATCAAGATCAACCAGAGCTGGGAAATTAATCGGATTAGATACTGTTATTCCAAATGGATTAATTACTGAAGCGGAAAATTCTGGAGCTTCAGAACTGCCGATATTTTCATAATAACTTAAACCTGCAAACCCATATTCATCATACACGCCAGCTAAAATATCCATATCGCCATCATTGTCTAAATCCGCCATTTCAGGAAATTGCAAATAGACTGTTGCTGGAGGGCTGGTTAAACCGAAAGGATTTAGAACGGGTGCATTAAATACCTGGCTATTCGCCACTGATGCAAAACCAAATACGATGGCAAATCCGCCAAGCATTCTTTTCAATTGGTATTTTGATATGCATCCTGACAATTCATTAAGCAAGTACTTAATTCTCAGTTTGATTCGATGAATGGTCCCTGAAGATTGATCAGATGTACTCATTTTAAGCCGCAAGTCCTCAATTAACCTTGTCAGCTGTCTCTTTTTTCGAGAGTAGTGGTTTTGTTTCATTTGTTTAATTTATTCGTTATTTCTTAATTGCCCAATATGTTGCATCGGGTGTTGTTACCCCTTCCTTATAGTCAGGGCGGATTGTATTCAAAATATTTGGCCTTACCTTTCCTGGGAGGACATGAACATCATAAATCTCATCTAATGATGTCTGATAGCTAATTTTCCCGGCAATGCTTGCGGTCGGCAAATGCACAATCATGATGCCAGCTTCATTCGCTTTTAAATTTAATTTTGCAAAAGTTGACGAGTTCTCTCTAAGCTTTGACAGTCCAATAAAGAGATAATCGTTATACAGGTCCATTCCGCGAACAAAACCATCGAGCTGGACGATGACCTCATAAGTACTCTTTTCTTTATTAATCTTGATTAATTCACCAGTCGCCGACAAAAGCGTGTATAATTCGCCATTGAAAATTCTTGGTGTGTGGGGCATCGCCAACCCATCTATAATAATCTCGTCCGTTTCGACATCTATAACAATCCCTCCTGTGGTAACCGTGTCTCTCCAACTTTGAAATGTATTCCCTTTGCCAAATGCAGTTACATATTTCGGTTTTCCATTTAGCATTGCCATTCCATTCAGGTGACATCGGTCTTCGGAAACGACGCGGTCAATAAATTTTGGCTTCCAAATGGGTGTAAAGCTGTAATTATCATCTATTTTAACAATACTCGAAAACAGCGTATTCACACCATATAGCTCGTTGTTCTGCCCGAAATTAAGGTCGTGAATATCGAGGTTTCCTGTATGGTATGAAACTCTAGGCATGTATAAGGCATCATACTTTTCTGGTGACCGAGGGTAGTATTTAGCCAGTTCTTTGGCATTTGAAAAGACAATCACTTCATCTTTACAAGCCAAGGCTAATTTATCATTTTGATGGTCCTGAGCAATTCCCATAGGTTTATCAAAGGTTCTGGGTAATTGAACTATTTTACTTTCATTCAAGGCAGAAATGAAAACAAGCTTACCCGCTTGATATGTAGAAATTGCTAGGGAGCAATTAAGTTTCTGAAGCAATTCCGGCACGTGTGAAGAATATGTGCAAGAAAAAGGGGCTAAGGCTTGAGGTTGATGATTACCTGACATTTAGATCTCTCATTTATAGGATTCAATTCGTAACAAAATTAAAATATTATTCACGCTTCAACAATACAGTCTATCGATTGGTGCGTCTCTTATCATTAAATATTTACATAAATGGCGCTTATTTGTAAAGTCTAAGTTAAATAAATAATGGGAGCGTGAAATGAAGTTGAACTGAGGATGGCTGTTTCTTACATTCCGTATTGAAAATGAAATATTGATTACAAAACCATTGGAATGGTTCAACAGCGGCCTAGCAAAGCACAGAGTGACCTGCAATCAACGAGAAGAAGTAGGGGTCTTTGTTAAGGTGGGGGGCACCTCGAATATCTTTGGGGGCAAACACTTCAGGATAGTAAGCGTTCGATTACAGATTTATTAA
>MEHZ011588256.1_pt1 | contig 16200 bp, 14 predicted proteins | sample 897221 | NCBI WGS metagenome assembly MEHZ01 (sample SAMN05514161, study PRJNA337945) | marine metagenome | isolation source: marine surface water | place: Arctic Ocean | collected 2007-12-13
GGTGATGATACTCAAGAAACAAGTCGTACAGATCAATGTCACGACATTACCGTATTTCCTTCTGCAAACTTAGCCGCGGGGGCGTGTTCTGGGAACGGAATCCTTTTTGATATCACCGATCCTTACAATCCTGAAAGAATTGATGTTGTTACGGATGTGGGTTTTGCATATTGGCACTCTGCAACTTTTAACAATGACGGTACTAAAATCATTTTTACTGATGAATGGGGTGGGGGTGGGCGAGCACGCTGCAGAGCTTGGGATCCTTTAGACTGGGGTGCAAACGCCATTTATGACATTGTTGACGGTAAATTAGAATTTCGAAGTCATTATAAAATGCCTGCCCCGCAGTTAGAAACTGAAAACTGTGTTGCGCATAATGGTTCTTTAATTCCAGTTCCTGGAAAGGATATCTTAGTTCAAGCTTGGTATCAGGGAGGAATATCTGTGATGGACTTTACAGACTCTTTGAATCCCAAAGAAGTAGCATTCTTCGATAGAGGACCAATTGATAAAGATATTCTTATTACGGGAGGTTACTGGTCTGCTTATTACTACAATGGTTATATCTACGGAACAGAAATCTCTCGTGGCCTTGATGTATTTGAATTAACACCAAGCGAATATTTAAGTAAAGAAGAGATAAATCAAGCTTCCAAAGCCTACCCATTATATGGGCCTAAAGCATTTAATCCTCAGCAACAAATACCACTTGGTTGGCCAAGCCCTTAAAGGTTCCAAATTAATCTTTCTGAATGAATAAAAAAACTCGATGTAATTTCCTTCCATTATTTCATTAATTTTGTCAGTCTTTGAAATTTTATCTACTCTTCAAAGTTTTGATATTCTTTAACAAATTCCTCTTTATAACCTGGCCTTAGAACTTCAACTAAATGCAAAGGCTCATCGCCGGCATTGTGGATTCTAACTTTTGTATTTTTAGGTATAACAAAACCATCATCTTTTTTAAATGTAATGGTTTCATTTTTAAATTCAAGTCCTAATGTTCCGCTTATGACTATTCCTCTGAGCTCAAATTCCAGTGCGACAATTCCTTCTGTCCAACCAACAGGAGCTAGCATTTGATTCATCCCTAACTCATCACTTGCTGAGTAATCAAGAAGTGTTCTTTCAAGATTATTTTCAATTATTAGAATATTTGGAATAATTCTCTGAAAGTTATCAGACTCAGAAAAAGTACATAAGCTAACAAAGATCATTAATGTGAGAAGTATTTTTTTCATAGTAAATTAACCTTTTTAGAAAATTTATTTTAACATCTCTTGATATAGTCACATTAAATAAACGGAGATGCTCCTGAAAAACTTATTTCTCTTTTTTTTTGAAGATTTCAATAAAGAAGATTTACAAATCATAGATGGTAAATCTGACTCTCCGTTTATCTACATCATGAACACAAAGCAACTTGTCGTTGAGAAATACAGTGATGCAATTAATTATGACGGACCGAAGGAAGATGGGTGGCTTATTCAAAAATTAATACTTCTGGACTTATCTATAACGACAACGATACATCCATGGTGCAATTTAATTTCCCTCGTTTTAATAAAGACAACGAGGCCATTCTTAATAGCGATGTTACCTATTTGCTAGTAAATAAAAATGGAACTGGAAGTTAAAAGGGGAATTTTTTTTGCGGGTTTATCTCAGTAGATAATAAATAGAAAAGAAAAAAGGCCAAACCTACGGGGGTGCTCGACCTTCTTTGATCATCAACCTGGGGAGAGAGATGACCCCTAACCTGGGGAGGTTAAGACTTTAAACTTTGGGTTACCTTCAAATTACATCGAGAAAGTAATTAAGAATGTATCTTCGTCTGCAAGTCCGCTAACAGAATCGCCGCTGAAATCACTCCATCCAAGAGAAACTCCTAATCCCGCTATAGATATTGGAAGATCGTAGCTTAATATTGTGTAATCTCCGATGTCTTCATATTCGCCAAAAGCGAGACTTAATCCAGTTTCTCCTAAGGAAACTGAACCTTCTATGTTATCTGGAGCACCATCTTGTCCAGATGAAAATGTAAGACCAAAATAGCTGTATCCAAAACCTAAATAGATTTCTTCAAAATCCAATGCATCTTCACCGGGATAAGTGTATGCCAGATAACCAATGTCATAACTTAGTCCATTTTCTAATTCGTTGGCATAACCTGCATACCAATCTAGTTCTAATGCAGCATTGTCTCCAAATTCAACATTTGAAGCCCAGGTTCCAAAATATAGACCGTTATCAGCAGAGATATCAAATCCTCCGGATATTGCAGCTTCTTCTGAAGTTTGTGTCATTCCTCTCCATATGTAGTCGTTTGAGATTGCTACATTGGATTCAAATTCAGCAGCCTTAACAGCTGAGAAACTTGCTATTAGAGATGCTATTAGTAAAAATTTAGCTGGTATATTCATAATTTCCTCTTAGTTAATTTAAAATAATGGTTCTTAATAATCTATATGCAATTTATATGCCATATCAAATGGGTTTTTTTTCTGAATTAATGCATTAAGTTAGTGCAGTATATTTTTTCTTCGTCTAATAGGGTGCATAGATTACAAACAGTTTTTATATAAACGCATATCGTGTAAAATTCAGCATCTTTAAATTTAACAGTGAGGTATTTTCAATGGACATTAATAATAAGGTCGCACTAATAACTGGAGGAGCTTCAGGGCTCGGCCTAGCAACTGCAGAAAAATTTGTTGAGTCAGGAGCTAAAGTAATGCTTCTTGATCTTAATGAAGACAATGCTAAAAAGGCTGTAGAGTCTCTAGGAGAAAATTCTTCTTACGTCATAGCCAACGTTACTGACGAAGAATCAGTCACAACTGCTATTGCAGAAACAAAAGAAAAATTTGGCTCACTGGATATAGCAGTTAATTGTGCAGGCATAGGAAGTGCAAGCAAAACAGTAGGAAGAGATGGAGCACATCCTTTGGATTATTTTAAAATTGTTATAGACATAAACCTTACGGGAACTTTCAATGTTCTTAGACTCGCTGCATTGGAAATGGGAAATAATGAACCCAATGCTGATGGCGAATGTGGTGTAATTATAAACACAGCTTCCGTCGCTGCTTTTGATGGGCAAATGGGACAGGCTGCCTATAGTGCCAGTAAAGCTGGAGTTGTAGGAATGACTCTTCCGATAGCAAGAGACTTAGCAAGAATGGGAATTAGAATAAACACAATCTGCCCTGGTATTTTTAACACTCCAATGATGATGGGAGCTTCTGATGAAGTTCGTAATCCACTGATTGAGATGACACAATTTCCAAAGCGTCTTGGCAACCCACCAGAATACGCATCTCTAGCTCTTCAAATGGTAGAAAACTCTTACCTGAATGGAGAGTCTATTAGATTGGATGGTGGAATAAGGATGGCACCAAAATAAATATGGAATTTTTAGCCGAATACGGGATATTTTTACTAAAAGCAGTAACCATTGCTCTTGCAGTATTATTTCCTGTTCTTATGATAATTAGTTCTTCTAAAGGATCTTCTTCAAGTGAAAAAGGTTTTTTAACGATTAAAAATCTTTCAGAGCAATTTGAAGCTATGGCCAATGCTGTTAATGAGTCCCAGCTTGATTCGAAAAAACAAAAGAAATTTAATAAAGAACTTAAGAAAAAGAAAAAGAAAGAACTTAAAAGTGAAGATAAAGATTCTGTTTTTGTCTTAAATTTTAATGGAGATGTTCAAGCATCAGAAGTTGAAAAATTAAAACATGAAATAAATGCCATTATTGTTTCAGAAGCCAAATGCAAAGAAGTTGTTCTTAAAGTTGAGAGTGGCGGAGGGTCAGCTTATGCATACGGGTTGTGTGCAGCAGAATTGAAACGACTAATAGACAGTGATATTAATCTGACCGTTTGTGTGGATAAGGTTGCAGCAAGCGGTGGTTACTTGATGTCTTGCGTAGCGTCTAAAATAGTTGCAGCTCCTTGGGCTCTGGTAGGTTCAATTGGTGTAATTGCACAGATGCCAAACATACACAAGTTGTTGAAAAAAAATCTAGTAGATTTTGAAATGCATACCGCTGGTGAATTCAAGAGAACACTTACTGTCTTTGGAGAGAATACCGAAGAGGGAAGAGAGAAATTTAAATCCGAATTGGAAGATCTGCACATTATCTTTAAAGATTTTGTAAAAGAAAACAGATCTCAAATTGATCCTTCTGTCGTAGCAACAGGCGAAGTTTGGCAAGGTAAAAAAGCAATGGAAATTGGATTGATAGACGAAATAGGAACCTCGGATGACTATTTGGTTAAGCTTTCAAAGGAATTTAACTTGTTTGAAATTGAATATCTTGAAAAAAAGAACCTTTCTGACAGATTCGCATTTGGTCTTCAAAACGTTTTAGACAGAACGGTAATTAGAATTTTTGACACTATAAATAAGAGTAGGTTTAATTAAAATGACATTATATAAAGCCCTTGAATCCATTAAAGCAGAATCTGGTAACACGCTGCACATCGTTGAAAAAGATACCAAGGACCTGCCCGAGGGAGACCTCTTGGTTAAAGTTGAATATTCTTCTTTAAACTTCAAAGATGCAATGTCAGCGTCAGGCATGCCTGGTGTAACAAGAAATTACCCACACACGCCAGGAATTGATGCCTCAGGTTTGGTTGTTGAATCAAATGATCAATCTTTTAAAGAAGGAGATTCTGTAATCGTAACTGGCTACGATCTTGGAATGAATACAAGCGGCGGTTTCGGGGAGTACATAAGAATTCCCTCAAGTTGGGCCATTGCACTTCCTGGGTCTTTAAGTTCAAGAGATTCTATGATTTTAGGTACGGCAGGATTAACTGCAGGATTGTCTGTAGCTGCTCTTGAATCACACAGGGGTTTAAGCGATGTCAAAGCCGTTGTAAGTGGTTCCACAGGAGGAGTTGGTTCTATAGCAGTAAAGCTGCTTGCTCAGTCAGGTGCAGAAATTACAGCCATAAGCGGAAAGCAAGACCAAAAAGAATTTTTGACTTCCCTTGGTGCCAATCAAATTCTTTCTAGAGAAGAATTGCAAGAAACGGTTCGCAGGCCACTTGGAAAAGGTGTTTGGGACATCGGAGTCGATGTAGTTAGCGGTGAAGTCCTATCAACTCTGCTTGCAGGAATGAATCCAGGTGGAGCAATTGCTTGCAGTGGTTTGGTTGGAGGGGCAAAGTTTGATGCTTCGATTCTACCGTTTATTTTAAGAGGTGTATCTCTATTGGGAATAGACTCGGTTGAAATACCGCTTTCCAAAAAACAAGAAATTTGGGACAGACTTGCTTCAGATTGGTCTGTGTCTCTCGAGGCAATTACCAAAGAAGTGCAACTTGAAACATTGGAAGATGAAATAAAATTAATACTTGCTGGCGGGCAAGTAGGAAGAGTATTGGTAAAACTATAGGTAAAACAATGACAGATAACAAAGATAATATTAAGGTATCGGACGAACAAAGAGATGCAGATAGCAAAGTAGATGCTATAGCAGCTGTAGGTATCATTTTCACACTAGCTGCCATGGCAGTTTTTTGGGTTTCCAGCCAGTAACTTTTAATAACAAATATATAATAAAATCATGGACGTAGTAAATTTTCTTAAAGACCAAACTAGACTTCCCGTAATAGCAGCACCTTTATTTACTGTTTCTTATCCTGAGCTTGTCACTGCTCAGTGTAAAGCAGGTATTGTAGGGTCATTTCCAGCTCTTAATGCAAGACCGGAAGAAAAGTTAGACGAATGGATAAAATCTATGAAAAAAGACTTATCTGAATATAAAACAGAAAATCCAGATGCTGTAGTCGCTCCTTTTGCGGTTAATCAAATCTGCCATCACTCCAATAATAGGTTGATGCACGATATGGAAGTTTGTGTGGATAACGAAGTTCCACTAATAATTACAAGCTTAAGAGCTCCTAAGTCAGTAATTGACTCTGTTCATAGTTATGGCGGAGCAGTAATGCATGACGTTATCAATATTAGGCACGCAAAAAAAGCAATAGACGAAGGCGCTGATGGTCTGATTCTAGTTTGCGCAGGCGCAGGCGGGCATGCAGGAACACTCAGTCCATTTGCTTTGGTTAGAGAAGTTAGAGAATTTTTTGATGGACCAATAGCTCTATCAGGAAGCATTTCACATGGAGCTTCTGTGCTTTCGGCTCAAGCTATGGGAGCAGACTTTGCTTACATAGGGACAAGATTTATCGCAACGAAAGAGGCCAATGCAACGCAAGGCTACAAAGATATGATTGTAGACAGTTCAGCGAAAGACATCATGTACTCATCAACGTTTACAGGCGTTGAAGGTAATTACTTAAGACCCAGTGTAGAAAATGCCGGATTGGATCCTGAGAATCTCCCTTTTGCAGATAAGAACGACATGAACTTTGGTTCTTCAGGTGGAGCAGGGGACAATCAGAAAAAAGCTTGGAAAGATATTTGGGGCTCAGGACAAGGAATTGGAACTGTTCACAGCGTTCCTTCGGTTAAAGAATCAGTTGATCTACTGATCGAAGAGTATCAGGCGGCTTCAGCAAGACTGGAAATAAGAGCTTAATTACTCTCCTGTAAAATCGGGCTTTCTTTTTTCAAAAAAGGAAAGCACGGCTTCCTTCCTGTCTTTTGTTTCATAAGAAAGCATTGTTTGGTCATAATCCATATGCATGACCGGCTTATCATTTCCATAGGTTAGCTCGTTAACGCTCCTTTTAATCATCTGTGCTGCCAGCGGCGGTTTAGAAGCATAAATAGAAGCCATTTTATTAGCTTCAATTGCCAATTCACTTGGATCACAAATTTTGTCATAAAAACCCCATTCAAGAAGGGTTTCAGCATCTTCATGTTCTCCGCTTATGACCATCTTTTTTGCTTTTGCAGGGCCTACCAGCCTGAGGGCCAATGGAAGACCTAACCAATTTAAATTTATACCTAAATCAATCTCAGGATACCCAAGCTTAGAATTGGTATCAGCTATTCTAAAATCACAAGCTGAAGCTATGCATGCAGCACCTCCCAAGCAATAGCCATTTACAGCGGCTATGGTGATTTGATCCACATTTAACATTGACTCTATGGCCGGTTTTCCAAAATTATTCCTCCAAAGTTCTAGATAGCTTTTGGATTCTCTTTTTTCTTTTAAATCAGCACCCGCAGAAAAGTTATCCCCTTTACCTGTATAGATTATTACTCTTGAATCCAGGTCTTCTTTTAATTTCTTATTAAAAGCTGTTAATTCTTGCAAGACTTCAACGCTTAGAGCGTTCATGGATTCAGGTCTGTTTATGTAAACCCATGTAATGAATCCTTCTTTTTTTACTTCCAGGTACTTCATTAAATTAACTCTCTATTTCAGCGAAATATTTTTCTGCGTCTAATGCAGCCATACATCCAGATCCGGCAGAGGTTATGGCTTGTCTGTAGATATGATCGGAAACATCTCCAGCAGCAAAAACACCTGGGACGCTTGTCTGCGTTGCTAAGCCTTCAAGACCTGAATGAATTTGTATGTAGCCGTCTTTCATATTCAGTTGATCAGTAAATAAATCAGTATTTGGTTTATGTCCTATGGCTATGAACACACCGTCTACTTTTAGATTTGTAATTTCATTTGTTGAGCTGTGCGTTAATTCAACCCCTCCAACCACATTTCCATCACCAACCACTTTATCAAGGTTGTTGTTCCAGATAATCTTTACGTTCCCTTCTTTTTCTTTTTTAAATAGTCTATCTTGCAGAATTTTTTCTGCCCTCAATGAATCCCGTCTGTGGATTAAGGTAACCTCAGAGCAAAGGTTTGATAAATACAGTGCTTCTTCAACAGCTGTATTTCCTCCTCCCACAACAACAACAGGCTTTTCTTTGTAGAAGAATCCGTCGCATGTAGCACAGGCACTAACCCCTTTACCCAAGTATTCCTGTTCGGATGGAAGCCCTAAGTATTGTGCCGAAGCACCAGTCGCTATAATCAAAGCCTCACTTTCATAGTGATTTACATTACCTTCTAAAACAAAAGGGGTTTTGGAAACGGCGGCCTTTTCTATGTGATCAAAAATTACTTCTACGTTAAGTGATTCAACGTGTTTTAACATTCTCTCCATCAACTCAGGACCCTGCAATCCATCGCTGTCACCAGGCCAATTCTCTACATCAGTTGTAGTAGTTAGTTGCCCGCCTTGTTCCATTCCTGTTATTAGACACGGCTCAAGACCTGCTCTTGCTGCATATACTGCAGCCGTGTATCCGGCTGGTCCTGATCCTAAGATAACTAGCTTCCTTTTTAATTTATCCATTTTTTATATTATTATCATTGAGTGTTGTTAGATTATAACTTGAGAATATCATTTAATGCTCTATCAAAGGTTAGAAGAAGTACAAAAAAAAATATACAATAAGTAAAAATTACACATCTAGTGATTAAAAAAAATTCTCAAGCAACAAAAAAACCAGCAAACCAGGCTGTGTCTATCTCTAAGATTAAACTAAACAGGTTGATTTTAGATTCTTGGCTCATAATCCAAGGATTTTTAGGACTCTTTGTTTTATTGGCTTTGGTCAGTTATTCCGTTAAAGACCCTGGCTGGACTTCTCAGTCTTTCTCAAGCGGACTGGTTCAAGGAGACGATCAAATATTAAATTTTGTTGGAAGTTGGGGAGCTTTCTTAAGTGATTTCCTTTTTTCAGTTTTTGGTTACATGGCTTTTATTCTTCCCTATTGGTTGTTGTGGCCGATAGTCAGACATTTCTTTCTTTCAAATGACACCATTCCTTTTTCAGATGCTTACAGCGGTCTCCTTGGTTTAAAAATTCTTGGATGGATATTAGTTGTTGTTTCGGGTTCAACTCTTTTTGCAATTTTTATTGAACCAGGAGTTAGTTTCTTGCCACAAGAGAGCGGGGGATTGATAGGTTCAAGCATATCCGGTTTTACTCTTGGTCCAATCAGTGTTGTTGGAAGTATTTTATTATTTGGATCTTTAGCTCTCTTAGGACTGACTCTTTCTTTAGAAGTCTCATGGGCAAGTTTTATTGTTAAATCTCAAAAGTATTTACTTTCTTCTGGTACTAATTTTGGAGAAGGCATATCAAATGCACTTAACAATTTGCGTGAAAAACAGAAGTTGAAGCAAGAGAAAAAAGAGAGGCAAGAAAAAGTAATAGAAAAAGTTAAGGTAAAAGAAGTTACCAAACCAACAGAAGTGGTTAAACAAAAGTTAAATATAGAGACAAGCAAGAGGGCTGAAGAAGAAAAACAAGAAGAACTGTTCGTGCATAATGAGATGACCTCTCCTCCAAAATTATCGCTTTTAGACGAACAAAAAGAACAGGTTTCAGATGAAATTTCTGAAGATTCCTTAAGGAGACTTGGAGAGTTAGTGGTTAGTAAGTTGTCCGAATACAATATTAATGATGTAACGGTTGAGTCGATTCAGCCCGGACCGGTTGTTATTCGTTTAGAGCTGAAACTTCCAAGCGGTCTAAAAGTTAATCAGGTCTCAAACATAAGCAAAGACTTGGCAAGATCTCTTGCAAAAACCAGCGTAAGAATTGTTGAGGTTATTGAAGGCAGAGACACCATAGGAATAGAAGTGCCAAGAGAAGACAGACAGCCGGTTTTATTGAGCGAAGTTCTGTCCAGTAAAGTGTATGACGATGCCAAGAGTCCCATGACCATAGCTTTAGGGAAAGACATAAGCGGTTCTGCTGTAGTAGCTGATCTTTCGTCTATGCCTCATCTTTTGGTAGCAGGAACAACTGGATCAGGTAAATCGGTGGCCATAAACGCCATGCTCATTAGTATTCTCTACAAGGCAACACCCGATCAAGTCAGATTGATTTTAATAGATCCTAAAATGTTAGAACTTTCTGTTTACGAAGACATACCGCATTTGTTGGCACCGGTCATAACGGATATGAAACAAGCTTCCAGTGGCCTGAGATGGTGTGTGAATGAGATGGAGAGAAGGTATAAATTGATGGCCCATTTAGGAGTTAGGAATTTAAACGGTTTTAATAAGAAAGTAGCAGATTCAATATCTTCAGGCAGTCCTATAAAAGACCCAACTTGGAAAATTAACGAAGCCGCTGAAGGGGAAGAAGCCCCTGATTTAAAAGAACTTCCTTTCATAGTCTTGGCCGTTGATGAATTGGCAGATTTGATGATGGTGGTTGGAAAAACAGCAGAACAATTAATTGCTAGAATCGCACAAAAAGCCAGAGCAGCAGGTATACACATGCTCTTAGCCACTCAAAGACCTTCAGTGGATGTAATTACTGGGCTTATAAAAGCGAACATTTCTTCTAGAGTTGCTTTTCAAGTAGCGTCAAAAATGGATTCAAGGGTTGTTCTTGACCAAGGAGGAGCCGAGCAATTATTGGGCAAAGGAGACATGCTGTATTTAGCTCCTGGTACTTCTATTCCTCAAAGAATTCACGGAGCTTTTGTGGGTGATGATGAAGTTAAAAGAGTTGCAGACGATTGGCGTCAAAGAGGAAAAGCCGAGTATCTTGATGAGGTTACAAAAGAAGAAGGAAGGGTGGCTGGAATGCCAGGGATATCTTCTGACTCGGAAGATGGAGAAAAAGATGAATTGTACGATGAGGCTGTGGAGTTCGTAGCACAATCCAGAAGGGCTTCAATCTCTGCTGTCCAACGCAGACTTAGAGTTGGTTACAACAGAGCGGCAAGAATAATTGAAACCATGGAGGAAAGCGGAGTGCTCAGCCCTATGGAATCGAATGGAAACAGAGAGGTTCTAATACCTCCTCCACCAGAAGACTAACGTGAAATTTATTCCTTTTCTGGTATTCATTTTTCTTTCATCTTTAGTTTGGTCTGAAGACTCTGAAAACACGGTAATTGTTATCTCAATGGATGGAGTGAGATACGATTTTCCAGACGGATCAAGGTCTGGAGGCTTCTCGAAAATTGAAGAAAATGGCGTAAAGGCCAATTTCTTTAAACCTGTTTACCAGTCAACAACCTATCCTGGTCATGTTTCTATGGCTACCGGAGTAAGCCCAGACAAACACGGAATAATCCATAATGGTTTTTTTGACAGAAACAAAGGTTCTTTTAGCTACAGCCCCGAAGCTGACTGGATCGAAGTGCCGCCAATCTGGGCACTTGCAGAGGATCAAGGCATAAAGACGGCCACTTATTTTTGGGTTGGATCTGAGACGCCTTGGAACGGCGTGCCAATAACCTACTCAAAGGCCCCTTTTAATTCTCGAATAACTGAAACACAAAAGATTGAACAAATACTGGAATGGCTGGATATGCCAGAAACAGAAAAACCAAGACTGATTATGACTTGGTGGCACGGCACCGACAGCCTGGGTCATAAGTTTGGACCCAACGATTCAAGAGTTAAAAAGCAATTAATATCTCAAGATAAATATTTATTAAAACTAATAGATGAAATAGAGAACAGATCTCTTTGGTCTAAGACCACATTGTTATTGGTCAGTGATCACGGCATGTCTGAAATTACCAATTTGATCAATATTAAGACGTTACTTGCAGAAACAGCACCTGAAGCAAGATTGTCCTTGGGCCCTGCGGTTGGTCACATTTTTTTAAAAGACCAAAATGCAACCGAAACAGTTTTGAAAGCCCTCAGAATAAATAAAGATTTAATGGCTTATAAAAAAGAAAATTTGCCTACATCATTAAAACTTTTGCATGAAGAACGAACGGGAGACATTGTGGTTTTAACAAGAGCTCCCAACATGTTGACTCAAAGAAATCAAAAGAATCCTCCTAAAGGAATGCACGGTTACAACGTTGAATTTAATAAAGAAATGAACGGCATATTTTACGCTTACGGAAATAAAGTTTCTAAGAAAAAATTATCTACCGTTAGTCAATTGGACATTGCACCAACAATTGCACATTTGCTGGATATAGATGTGGGTTCAAACTTTGAAGGAAAAATCATTCCATTGAACAAGTAACGTTGAAAAAAATATTATTATTAACTTGCTTTATCGGAACTCACTTACTGGGCAACTCTGATATAAATGAATCAAATTTTTTAGATCACCTTGGATCAATAGAATTCTTTTCAGCTTCTTTTGTACAGAAAACCATTTCAAGTAAGACAGAGAGAACTGTGGAAGGGACCATAAAAGCAAACAGAAAAGGAAAATTTAAACTTTCTTATGAAGAGCCCCTCAACGAGGTACTTTTTTCAGATGGAATCAATCTTCATCGTTTTGACCCTGATCTTGAACAGCTAGACATCCAGCCTATCGAAAATATTCTTAAGGAGACTCCAATAGGGCTTTTTTCTTCAGGAATAAAAGAACTAAAAAAATCTTTCAAAGTGGAACGTTGTTTAAAGCTAAAGAAAAAAACAAAATGCAATTTGTCGGTTGTATCCAATGAAAGCTTTCTAGATTCTATAGAATTTATTCTTACCAATGGCTTTATTGATTCTATAAGATACAAAGACTCTTTTGATCAAGTGGTTCTTTTAACGCTAAGCAATACTTCATATAAAAATATCCCTGACAATGCTTTTCATTTTATAATCCCTCCAGGAATTGACGTGGTTCAATACTAGAAAATAACCAACATGATAGATTTAAAAATTTTACGCTCCTCTTATAAAGAGGTTGCTCTGGCTCTTAAGAAGAAGGGTTATGATTTTGATATTGAGACTTGGTCGCAATTGGAATCTGAAAGAAAGGTTTTGCAAACTGAGACTGAAAACTTGCAATCCAACTTAAATAATTTGTCAAAAGAAATAGGAATCTTGAAGAGAGACGGTCAAGACAGCTCCAATAAAGAAAATGACGCCTCTGTAATAACTTCAGAAATTAAAACGCAGTCAAAAATTCTTGAATCTTTATTAAATAAGATCAATGACTTTCTACTCGGTATGCCAAACATACCGGATGCTGATGTTCCTGAAGGCGTTTCAGAAGAAGACAATATAGAGATAAGAACTTGGGGAAAAGCCAGACAGTTTGATTTTAAGGTTTTAGACCATCTAGAGCTTGGACAAATGCATGCTGGGATTGACATGGAAGCAGGGGCAAAGATAACAGGATCAAGATTCAGTGTTTTGAAATCTGATTTTTCCAGATTGCAACGCTCATTGGTAAATTTTATGCTTGATGTCCATACCAAAGAACATGATTATCAAGAAGTTTATGTTCCTTATATTGTTAATTCAGATTCATTAACTGGAACCGGCAATCTGCCGAAGTTTGAAGAGGATCTTTTTAAATTACAAACTGAGCAATCTTTTTATCTTGCTCCGACAGCTGAAGTTCCAGTGACAAACTTATTTAGAAATGAAATTATAGAATCTAAAGATCTCCCAATTAAATACGTTGCACACACGCCTTGTTTTAGAAGTGAGGCAGGAAGTTATGGGAAAGACACAAAAGGCATTATGAGATTGCATCAATTTGAGAAAGTTGAACTTGTGCAAGCTGTGGAGGCTTCTGATTCAGACCAAGCCTTAGAGGATTTAACTGGCCACGCTGAATCCATACTAAAGAAATTAGAAATACCTTACAGAGTTGTGATGTTGTGTGGCGGAGACTTGGGCTTTGGTTCGGCAAAAACTTACGATATAGAGGCATGGATACCTTCTCAGGGTACTTTTAGAGAAATTTCTTCTTGCAGTAATTTTAGATCTTTTCAAGCTAGGCGCATGAAAGCTCGTTGGAAAAACCCTACCACTAATAAAGTTGAGCTTATCAATACCATTAATGGATCGGGTCTAGCCCTCAGTCGAACGTTATTAGCCTTAGTAGAAAACTTCCAACAAAAAGACGGTTCCATTGTTATACCTGATGCTCTTAGAGCATATTTCGGATCAGATTCAATAAGTACAAAAGTTTAAATACTTCCTAAATACTTAAGTTCTTTTAAAGAATAAAAAAAAAGAGCGTTTAATATTAAATTACCTATTGTTTTAGTGGCTACATAGGAGTTACAATTTACTAGGTTTATTAATAATTTTGGAACTACCTTATGAACACTTTATTTAGATACGTTTCTTTAGTTCTCTCTGTAACACTAATCAGTTTTATTACTTATTCAGACGTTGATACAACATCAGCTCTGAGAGGTTCTGTTAATGTTTCAGGAGCTACAATCGAAGCAGAATACACTCCCACGGGACTTACAAAAACAACAGTTTCTGGATCCTCAGGAAACTATTCTCTTTCTTTCTTACCTATCGGAGGACCTTACAGAATTAAAGTAACTGCTCCTGGTTATGAATCAGAAAGTGTTTCAGGGGTTTACTTGAGCTTAAGCGATGATGCCAACATAAATGTAGTTCTGTCCAGAACCGGTTCTGTTGATGAAATAGTTGTCACTGCTCAAGCGAGCGAAGAGGCTTTTAGGATTGGATCAGGAACTCTTCTTACAAGAGAAGAAATGAACGCAGTTCCAACTGTAAACCGTTCCATCGCCGATTTTGCAAAGCTAGACCCTAGAGTTTCAATCAATAGTGCTTCTAGCAGAAATACACAAATTTCTGTAATGGGTGCTAACAACCGTTTTAATGATTTTTCAATCGATGGTGTCAGCTTCAATGATCCATTTGGTTTAAATGCAAACGGTTTTGGAACCATGAGAAACCCAATCAGTATTGATTTCATTGAGCAAATATCTATAGACATTACACCTTTTGATGTAGCCAGAGGCAACACCACGGGTGGTTCAATAGCAGCCGTTACTAAATCAGGAACCAACGAGTTCCATGGTAGCGTTTATTTCTCACAAAGAGACGAATCTAATATTGGTGATGATCAAGATGGCATTGGCTACCCAACGTTTGAAGAAGAAACAACCAGTGCAACTTTTTCAGGACCTCTAATAAAAGACAGATTGTTCTTTTTTGTAGGCTACGAAGAGTTTGAAAAATCTTTACCAGTTCTATATGGAACAAAAGACAGTACTGCACAAAATAAAGCTGAAGTTGTTACTTCTGCAATAGCCGATCAAATATCTGCAATTGCAAAGAATACTTACGGCTACGACACTGGAAATATCAACAACGTGTCTTTTCCTGAAACTTCAGAAGAATACACAATTAAAATAGACGCAATCATCAACGATGCAAACAGAGCTGTTCTAAATTACTCATACAACGAAAGTGTTCTTCCAAGAAAATACAATCGTGGTGCTACCGTATTCAGTAATAATTACTACTCAAAACCCCCAGAAATTGAAAGATTGTCTTTGGTTTTGTACAGTGACTTAACAGATCGTCTTACATCAAAACTTAAGTTCTCTTCTTATGAAATGAACGAAGACGATGCTTCTCTAGGAGATCCTTATTTCCCTGAAGTTAATATATCAGTTACTGATGGTGCAGGTGGTGAAGACAATGTTTACCTGGGTGGCGATAGATACAGGGGTGCTAACCTTATAAGTGTTGATACTGATTTGGTTACTTTTAAACTTGATTATGATGCCGATGACCATTTGTACACAATGGGTGTTGAAAGAGAAGAAAGCTCTGTCTACAATCTATTCATTGCAAGATACAACGGAGAGATCCAATTCGATAGCATTGCTGATTTCCAAACAGGAAACTGGAGCTATTTAAGATTTCACACTCCATTAGCAGGAAATGATCGAGTAGAGACTGCCGCAGCGGCATTTGATGTTGAAAAAGATACTTTCTACATTCAAGACAAGTATTACGCAAGTGACGACTTAACGCTCATCTTTGGTGTTAGATACGACAAAGTTATGACGCCAACTGTACCTACGTTAAATCCTAACTTCCTTAAAAGAAACGGTGTTGCAAACAACGCAAACTTTAACTACAACAAAATGCAACCTAGATTCTCATTCAAATACGACGCAACTGATATGTTTGGTTCAAACGTAACCAGTGCTAAGTTTAGAGGTGGAAGAGGATTGTTCTTAGGAAGAATTCCAAACGTTTGGTATGGAAATGCTTATTCAAGATCCGGTGGTTTAACGGACTACAACAGATTTAGATCTTTTGATAGTGGAATTGGAGTTATGCCAGCTGCTAGCGTCGCAACGCCTAATTTCTTCTGGTTGGGTTCAACCAGTGATTATCAAGTAAGAAATGCTTACTTTGGTGATGCTCAAGGAACTGATCCAGATTTTGAAGCCCCTTCTTCTTGGAGATCAAACCTGGCATTAGATCTAGTGCTGGATTCTGGTTACGACATAACCATCGAGTACAACAG
>MEHZ011311078.1_pt1 | contig 16149 bp, 16 predicted proteins | sample 897221 | NCBI WGS metagenome assembly MEHZ01 (sample SAMN05514161, study PRJNA337945) | marine metagenome | isolation source: marine surface water | place: Arctic Ocean | collected 2007-12-13
TTCTTAGAGCTACGGGTAGTAATTCGAGTGAAAAGGTAGTTGTATCGTATGGAGTAGTTATGGGAGGAAGCGGGGAAACTTATTCTCCCTCCCAAGTGGACATTGAACCCCAAGATGGAACAAAGTTTAATTGGGGTAACACTCTTTATATAAACATATCACTTAGTAATGGACAACCCAGTGGTGCAAGCATTTCAACCTCAGCTGGATCAGCGTCAGCAACCAAAGCCGTTGTCACAATTGGAGCGATATCCGACAATGGAGTTATTACTCAAATTTTAACAGGCGGAATGTTAAGCGTTTTTTCTTGCGGAGAAAATAGTTTTGTTATGAACACATCGTCGTACTTTTAAATTGTGGGTCAGGAATATGAAACTCCCATAACGGCAATGTCGGCATCAACTGTGCTTAACGCCTTTGAATGTCTTTATTGTCCTACTGCCAAGAACAGCTTCGATAATAGCGGTCCTACCGACGTTAGCTACGGTTCTCCCGAACCTATTCCTAAGACTCTTAGACTTACTATAGGTGGAAATGCCTCTGGAAATGGTGATGCGGAAATTCAAGATTCTAAATATAGCCAATACAAACGAAATTTTACCGAACACAAAGTTCGCATTCAGTTTGCAAATAAATCTTGGTTGGGTAGTTATTGCGGATCAACTTTTCAAGTATCAGGAGGTGGAGCAAGTGATTGCCCTCCGCCAGAAGTTGTAGTACCCAGTACTCCTAGTACTCCAAGTGGACCCGTTGATACTACTGAACAAGATATACAGGATGGGTGCGATGCAAGAATGGAAGCTCTGCTGGAAGCTCAAGCGTCGGAGGCAGGTGCGTTGGGGGATGCTTACGGTGCTGTATTAGATAATAATGTTGACGCAGACTGGGGTGACAGGTTTGATGCGATGGCTGAGAGCCACGAGAATGCCAAGCAAGCGTTGTACTTCGATTGTCTTGATAGGCACGCCCAATCAAGAGGCGAAACACCCTCAGTCGTGACACCAAGTACGGGCATAACACCAAGCACGGGTATAACACCAAGTACAGGCATAACACCAAGCACGGGTATAACACCAAGTACAGGTATAACACCAAGTACAGGTATAACACCCAGTACAGGTATAACTCCAAGCACAGGAATAACTCCCAGTACAGGAATAACTCCTAGCACGGGAATAACTCCTAGCACGGGCATAACTCCCAGTACAGGAATAACTCCTAGCACGGGAATAACTCCCAGTACGGGAATAACTCCTAGCACAGGACTAGAGCCTAGCGGAGGATTAACACCAAGCACAGGGATAACTCCCAGTACAGGAATAACTCCCAGTACAGGAATAACTCCCAGTACAGGAATAACTCCCAGTACAGGATTAACTCCTAGTGAAGGATTAACACCCAGCGGAGGATTAACACCTAGTGAAGGATTAACTCCTAGTGAAGGATTAACACCCAGTGGAGGATTAACTCCTAGTGAAGGATTAACTCCTAGTACGGGACTAACCCCCAGTACGGGAATAACCCCTAGTACGGGAATAACTCCCAGTACGGGACTAGAACCCAGTACGGGACTAGAACCCAGCAGTGATACAGAAACCAGTGATAACGAAAACGGTGATACAACAATAAGCACTGCCGAGAACGACCCCAATCAGGAACAAACTGACGTTAGGTATGCTCAATACACAAAAGTTAAAGGATACGGAGCTGGGGGTGAATGTGATGACTCAGTAACTACTGGTCCTTATGAGGACAGACAAGCCTCGACCATATCTCAATCAAGAACAGATGTTAGAACTTGGGCAGTAGAAGAAACGGAGTATAACGGTAAACCTTATTTTAGTTGTGAGTTTGATACGGTAATAGGGACTATCGGGTCACCATGTGTAGCCGCGGGTTGTAAGAATGGGGGTTCTGGGTATCAGGGAATACAATACACGATGAGTGAACCCATTTACGCAAGTGCTTTGTGGAGTGATTATGACACAAATGGTGCAGGTGTATACAAGGATTTTGATTGGGATTTTGGTGAATTAACTATTAGTAGTAGCAGAGCTGGAATGGAAGGTGGCACTGTTGGGAGTTGGCAGATAAACAAATCATTTTACAAGCAGGGTACTTCAACTTTAAGAGGAGCTAAACCAAAATTTGCAGTTAAATGTTATGGTTTAATTGTAGGGTTTCCGTATATTTTTGGATACAATTTATACTCCAGAAAATTCAATGATCCCGCGGGGGATTACACATGCACAAAAGTAAGAGAGTCCTTCGTGGCAGATTCAAACACAAAGGATTTTGGAAAAATTAAAATTGATTGGACTTCTCGATATCCATACACAGACGAAGACAAGGAGGATGATTGGGACGAAATTACCAGCGTGAGTTTGCCAATGGATGACGGCAGGCATTCTATAGGAAATGTTGGTTTAATAATAGATTGGAATCACAGTGGTAATTGTGAAGAATGGAAACAAGGTTAAAAAATGAAATACTTTAATGATAATATTATGGAAGCAATTGTAACAGAAAATATTTTTGGAAATTTAGAATTTTTAGAAAAAGAACACTATCGTATAGTTGGCTTGAATGAAAATGATGCAATTTTTGAACAAGGATGGGAAGTATATTTAACCAATATTCTGAACCCCCGTTACTTTTTATTTAATCCCCAAACAGAAGTAATACATATAAATTTTGCAAAAGGAGATGATGTATATAATTCCTTAGAAGCAACTATATCTAAACTAAAAAAAACTTCTCCTAGTTTTAAAGAAAAGCCCAATGGACTGGGGGATGTCGTTGAAAAATTTGCACAACCCATAGCAAAAACAATAGACGCAATAGCTGGAACCAACATTCAAGGATGCGGGGGTTGTCAGAAAAGAAAAGAATATTTAAACAAAAAGTTTCCTAAAATTTAAACATTTAATGATAAGAGAAATAGAAAATTTTATAGATAAAGCAGAAGCAGATTACCTAATATCTTTAATTGATAAATTTGCTTATAAATCTACAGTTGCGGGTTCTGGAAATCAAAAAAATAAACCGAACACTGCTAGAACATCATACTCGGCAACATTAGATAGTAAAAATCCTGTTGTAAAAAATATTCATGAAAGAATTTCTAAATATCTAGATGTGCCAATGTCCAAAGGCGAGTTCCTGCAAGGACAGAGATACGAATCTGGGCAATATTTCAAAGAACATTATGATTGTTTTAATGAAGAAAGTTATGACGCAAACTGTTCGTTGTTAGGAAATAGGACGTATACCTTTATGTTTTATTTAAATGATGATTTTACTGGTGGCACTACAAATTTCAAGCATTTAAAAATGGAAATAAAACCCAAAAAATACAAGGCTATATTTTGGAACAATTTACACGAAGGAAAACCAGATATTTCAAAAATGCACAGTGGTGAGGAAGTTGAGTCGGGAACGAAGTATATAATAACATCATGGTGGAGAGAAAACGAAAATTTAAACAATTAATGATACAATAGGATAATAATTATGGCTACAATACCCTACGCAGATAAGACAGAAGAACAGAAGAATAAGAAACTTCTACCCAAGGATCAGCAAAACCTAGCTAATGCCGCAAAGGTTTCCTCACAGAAAGGCACGGACAATAGTAGTGCTTTGGACACAACCATGAGGGTAGCTAATAACGCAATAGAGTATGGCGGAGTGGATGCAGTTGCGGGAGCCGCTTTGAAGCAATTTGGGACAAAAGTTGCAATGCCCAGAGTTGCGTTACTTGGAGCGTCGACAATGACCTATGCTCCGCACATGGCGGCGGCGGCTGGGGGAATCCAGTTAGGAAGAGAATTAGATAAAACGTACGGTATTAGTGATAAAATAGGTGAAAAACTAGGACCAATCCTTGCAAAACTTCAGGGAGTAAACACAAACACTGGACCTTTTACACAAGAGGAATTAACTTCGGCAAAGGGTGGAGGAAACAACATAGTTCAACCTGCTTTCGACAAAGCAGAGATTGCTAGCAATAAGCCCATGGTTCAAAAATCTCAACAGGAGTTAACCGAGGCGGCTCAAGTTAATTTGGGGGGTCAATTTGAAGGATCAGCTTCAATGCCAGATGGAAGCACTAAGGGATACTTAGCTGACGGGAAGTCTAAAACAATGACTCCAGAAGAAATTTCTGCGTTTGAACAAGTAAGAAAAACTGGTGAATTTAGTGCAGTTCCTATGGGTGATTACAATCCAGTAGCTGGAACAAATGGCTCTGTACAATTGCCCCAAGCACCCAATGATCTTAATGTTCCTACGTCCAAAGAAGAATTAGAAAAACAATTTGCAGAAATGAGGCAAGGAAGTGGAACTACGGCAGAGAAAGAAGCTAAGTCCAAAGAACTAATGTCTAATTATTTTGCTAGCCAGAGTGCGGCTAATCAGGGCAATCAGTCACCAGACCAAGGGTCGGGGATGAATGAACTTGAATCAAAGATGCTTAGTGATTTTGAGAACTTCAAGAATAGCGGTAGAGAAATGACCCCCGAAATGGAAAACAAAGCTAAGTTGTTAGCATCTTCTGTAGGACGAAACTTTGATTCAGACCCCAACAGCAAAGACTACGGTTACAATAAAGAGTTTAGCCCAGAGATAATGCGTATATACAACGAGGCAGTTGATTCTGGTGAAGTTGACCCCGTTCGCTACAGGAAAAGGGATGACCTCAAAGCGGCTGGTCAGGAAATGGATGAGCGTCAATCAAAGTCCAAGGCTGAGTATGAGTCAAACAAAGTTAAAATCCGTGAAGAAGTGGCAATGCGTGATTCTGCAAACAATACTAAAATCCGCGTAGGAGGAGAGATGGTTTATGCTACTCCAGAAAACCGCTCAATCCAACAGCAAGAAAAAGCACTTGGTTCGGAAGCTGATCGCGAAGGTCTAAAGGGTGCTGAAAAGAAACAATTCATAGCTGATGGAATACAAGAACGAAATAATTCTTCTTATGATTCGGACGTTAAGATCATTAAAGATCAGCTTGACATATCTACAGCGGAAGCTGACCTAGAACTAAAGAGAAGGAAGTTGTTGCCTGAAGCACCAGAACGTCCAGACCCCTCTAAGGTTAGCAAGTTTATTGATACAGCAAAGGACTTGGGTTTGACTTATGACGCGGAAACTGGTTTGTTCAGGGAAGATGACACTGGAACATTTACTGACGATATATTAAACCCAAGCAGTCCCAAGTATGCTCAACTTCAAAAAATGGAGGGTTCGGAATTCTTCTTACAGCCCCCCTCGGATGTAATGGACAATTACGAAGAACTTACTACTATAGCCAAAACAGATAAAAATGGTTATGCTAGAGCTATAGCGGACGACGGAAGAATATTTAAAATATATTCAGACGGAAATTACGAACATACTGGTTATCAGAAACCATAATAAGTTTTAAAAATATGGCTAAAATACTTACCCAAGAGGAGTATGATGGAATAGCTGGTGAAAAAAAGCCATCTGGTTTTAAAATACTATCACAAGGAGAATACGAAGAAGCTATGACGGATAAGCCCACCGTGGGTGATTATCTAAAAGCTATTCCAGCTACTGGTGTGGACATTGCAATAGGTGCAACCGAGGGGCTTGCTTCTGCTATTGGATCAGCTACTGGGGATTATGACTTAGCTAGGAACATAGCTGAAATCAGAACGGATGTAAATGATTCGATTATGGGGGATGCCCCTGAGTCAGTTAAGAGTGATTTTGCCTATAAACTATCCTCTGGGTTGGGAAGCACGCTCCCCTATCTAGCCGCGGCAATCGTAGCTAAACGAGGAGATATGATAGCCAAGGTAGCCGCTAATGGATTTTTCTTGGCATCCGCTGGTCAACAAGTCCGCGATGATTACTTAGGAACGCAGGGCGTAACTTCAGAGAATGCTACTGACGAGCAGATGATTGAATCCAATAAGGCGGGGGCTATTGGTGCTATTCCTATTGCTCTAGCTGAAAAACTGGGAGCAGGAATGATACTGCGTCCTTTCTCTAAGGGACCTATTCCCGCTGGTAAGGTAATGGAACGCATTGCTCAGTATACAAGTGCTGGTTTGGGCGAAGCCGCTACGGAAGTTACACAGTCTGGAATAATCAACGGAATAGCCGCCTATGTAAATAAGTATGACAAGGATCGTCCTATCACGCAGGGCATGGCTGAGTCCGCAGTCATAGGCTTCTTGGTTGGCGGAGGAGTCAATGCTGGTATTGATACGGTTAATCGTGCTATGACGCAATCAGACAGGCTTGTGGCTGGCGTAAGAGACGGGAGCATTAACGCCAAGGATGTTTTAGACTCAGATATTGGTGGTCCAATGGCTGAGATTGCCATGCAAAACGGATCTATTCCAGAAGCAGAAAGCCTTCAACAACTAGCAATCACAAACCCCAATGGCTTCAAGGACTTTGCATCCAAAGTATTGACACCCCTCAGCCGTAGGTTGGGTCGTGCGGGAAAAGAAGTTGTCCGTGAGTTTAGAAAATTTGAGCTAGATACTGGAGTAAAACTAACTGAATACAAACAGGCAGTTAACCCCTTCAGCAAGCAGATGTTAGAACTAAGGAAGAAAAGCCCACAGGACTACAGACTCCTGTCCTTAGCTCTAGCTAATGCAAATGAGCTAGCTACTTCGCTTCCTAAGAGTGTGCAAAATAGTTTAGAGCAAAAAGCACAGATACAGCCAGAAGTTATGCAATCCTCTGGCGAACAGCTACTGGGTGCTACTAATCCCTACTCGCAGATTATAAATAATCAAATCGAGCAAGCCCGCAAGTCATTGTCCGACAGGGGTTTAAAAACTCAATTTGTTGTTTCTGAATCTGGTAATAGTTTTTACGACCCAAGCACGGACACTATATCAATTAGTGCAACCCAAGCAGATGGATCAACAGTAGCACATGAATACTTTCACGCAATTCTAGGTCAGGCAGTCAAGACTGATGTAGAGTTGCAAAGCATGACTCGTAACATGTTTGATAGTGTTATTCGTGCGTCTGTAAATGGCTCATCTCTCAATGAACAACTCAAGAGCTTCGTGTCTCAATATGACACCAATATTCAGAATGAAGAGTTCTTGGCACAAACAGTGGGCGAGCTATCTAGGCAATACGAAACATTAGATATTAATACCAAAACCCGTGTTAAAGTTTGGATCAATCAAGCAATGCAAGCACTGGGGATGCAGGGCGTATTCAAGCAGGCTGAGACGGACAACGAAGTTATTGAGCAATTAAATTCTTTTGCTAGATTTGCGGGAGACCCAGAGGCACTTACATCAAGTCCAAGTAAGACATTCAAGGATGGAAACGAGGGAGCAATATCCGCACCCATAAGTGCAAGTAAATTTCAATTATCGGATTTAAACTTAGCTCCCAAAATAAATTTCTCTAAAAAAGAAACAAATACATCTAATATAGTTGAGTCCGATTCTTTTGATTCAATTAAAGTAATCAATGAGGCTATTAATAATAATTCCAATGTTGTGTTTTGGCAGTCAGATCAACTAGGTATAGGAACATATAAGAGTCCGTTGACGGGCAAGGAGTATGACTTAGATGGAGGAATAGGTTTTGCAAAGTCCAAGATAAAAGGACGGAATAATTTTGTATGGGCTAGCACAAGCCCAGAAGCCGTGCGTGCGGCATCCCAAGCGGATTTGGTTTTGATGATTTCTGGAAAGCCAAAGGACATGCACTTCTTCAACAAGGTTGTTCCCAGTATTATATATGATAATGTAATATCCAAATACGGAAGTGTTGAAAAATTTACCGATAGATTGTCTGAGGCTTCTGTGGTAGATGCAAAGCTAGCTACAAAAATTTTAGAAATTCATAAGAAATTTAATACAAGGGATAAACTAATTGGCAGTGCAATAAGGAAGCAGTTTGCAACTCTATTAAGTGGAAGGGCTTATACAAAAGCTGGAATACCAAGCGATGTTAAGGCAGACCTACAGGAATTAGTTCCAGCACCCAGTGATGTGACGGACAGCCACTTAACTAACAACAATTTTGACACAAGAGATATTTACGGTGCGTTTGTTCCCGATGGAAAATTTTCAGATACGAATTCTCATGGAACATACGGACTTGGGATTAGCGGCAAGTTCTTAGGAACTCCCGATAGAAAACTCAACATGAGGGACATGCTGACCGACGAGTATGTTTCACAGTTTGCGGAAGCCGAAAGGCGAGACGTAGAACAAAAGAATATAAAAAAAGCGATTGATGCGGGTCTTACTGCGGATCAAGCGAAGAAAGCTGTTTTGTCCAGCGTTGAAACTACCCTGTCTGGAATTGCAGGAAGGCAAGTGGGATACGGAAACGTATCTGGTGGTGCTTTTGTAGCAAGCCCCGAACAACAGATAGAAGAAGGCTTAGACAACCTTCAAAATCAAATAGCTGACGCAGATCAATTTGAAAGAGGTTCGGATGCCCTAAGAAAATACCAAAAAGAAAGAGGTTCGGGACAAATTGCCAACGAGGAAGAGATTATCCGAGGATTATCTGACGATGGTATGGCGATACTTCAGAAGTATGGAATGGTAGATAACTACAGGAGTGTTAGAACAACTCTGGATACCATTAAAGAAGAGTATCAGTCTCTGGGCTTGGACTCTAACTTCATAGACAACTATTTTCCCAGATTGGTTAAGGATTTGGATGGCTTGAAGAAATCTTTTGGGATGCCTACGGGAATTGTTGATCAGGAAGTAGCTAGGTATGAGAATATGACTGGTCAAAAACTGTCAGCTACTGAGCGTCAAATTATTTACGAAAAACTGGCTAGGTCAAAGTTATATCGCGGAGGTCTAAATGCACCGAACAATGTTAAAGAGCGTCGGATATCACTGCTGGAGGACAAACAACTAGATTACTACGCTTCCCCAGAACTAGCACTTGATAGCTACATTGAAAAGATGGTCAACTCCATAGAGACCAAGAAGTTAATTGGGGATTCGGCATCTGGAAAAACGCAGGGAGCGGAGCCAGTTACTGGTAGGTTAGGAGAGGTGATGGATAACCTAGCTAGCCAAGGACGACTACGCCAAGACCAGATAGATGTTATACAGGGAGCTGTAGCCGCTAGATTCGGTCAACACGGTCGTCAGTATGGCTTTGTGAAGGGAACTAAGAACTTAGGATACCTAGCTACCATGGGAAATTCAGGCTCTGCACTTACACAGCTAGGCGATTTCTACTTCACGATGGTTCAGAACGGTTTAATTCCCACAATTGAGTCCGTGATGGGCAAAAAGGAATTCACTATTGCGGACTTGGGTCTAGCTAAGGACATGGTATCCATTGAGAACGAGCAAGGTGCAGGGATGTTTGCGGACAGCGTAAAGACAGTGTTCAAGCTAACTGGATTGACTGCCATGGATAGGCTAGCTAAGAATACAAACATAAATGCCGCATACAAGGTGATGACTAGGGGTGCTAAGGCTGGTCAAAATACAAACAAGTATAAGAAGACCCTAGCTAGGCTAAAGAGAACTCAGGGTGACGACGCTTATAAAACAATTTCCGACTTGAAGAATGGGGTAAAGAGCGATCTAGTCGTCGAGGCTTTATATAATGAGCTAGCTGACGTTGCTCCCATATCCCTAACTGAAATGCCAGAGAAATATGCGGACAGCCCGAATATGCGTATCTTCTACAGCTTAAAGTCCTACACCATTAAGCAATTCAACTTCCTACGCGAGCGGACTTATGTTGAGCTAACCGAGGGCATTGTAAACAAAGACCCCAAAAGGATAGGGGACGCTTCTGTAAACATGATGAAGATACTTGCCTTCTCCGCTCTAGCTAATGGCTCTGCGGATGTCCTTAAAGCAATTCTTTTCAACCGAGAAATCGACGAGGAGGACTTCATGTGGAATACCTTCCTAAGAATGTTTGGCGTAACTAAGTATACCGCTGTTGTTGCTCGCAACCAAGGGGTAGGAGATGCTCTTATAAGCTTTGTAGCTCCACCGCAATTTGGTATCGTCAATGACATAACCAAGGACGTTGCGGACTTGAACACTCTATCTGAGATGCGTAGCTCCAAATACTTCCCACTCGCTGGAAAGATTTACTACTGGCAAGCTGGCAAGGGAGTAGAGGTCGAAGAGAGGCTAGGTAGGCTCAGAGAAAGCAATTAGATTCTACTGGATCAACGTCTGGGTCTTTTATGAAGAGGTGCGGGATTTTATTTAAATCCGAGAACCTTATCATGGATATAACGTCATCCGTGTGCTTCCTTTGGTATGCCTTATATAGTGCTTCGCGTGCCGTGCTTACAAATGTTTTTGTATCGCAAAGCTTATTAGCTAGCTCCAGCAATCTCTTTGTCTTTACGAAATTAAATCCGTCCTGCATCTCAAATGCTACCCAGTCCTGCTTGCCGAACAACCATCCATCCCTGCCGCAGGTGTTCCTGAATTCTACCCAGAGGTATTCGTCCTGCAACTTTCCGCTTCTGGACATCTTCTTCCTAGCTTTGACATCCACCGTCCCTATGGAGGTGTGCCAGTCAATGTGGTCAAACTGCTCTTCTCTGGTAGAGGGCTTAGGATTGTTGTCCAATAGACTAAGGACTTTTATGAACCTGCCGTGTTCTGTTTTTTGACCCCTGCTCCAAGACCCATCCTTTGTCCAATCTTTGCCTTGAGTCCAGTCCATAGTATCAAAAATAAAGCTCCCCACCCTCGTTAAAAGGTGGAGAGACTATTAGTCTTACTGGAATCAATAAGGAGGGAAAGCGACAAACACCCACCTGCCAGAAATTACTTAGCTGGCTTACCAATAAATTATTTATTCCTAGAACGATTTTTCTTTTTTGTTTGAATACGAAGATTCTTACGAGAGGTATTGCACGGATTGCGATCTTTATGGTCAACATCTTTACCACGAAGCTTGGACTTACCAACGGCTTTAACCATCTTGCGTCTTGATTTTTTTCGTGCGTCATTGCGTTTTCTTTGATCGGGCTTACTCTGGTAGTTATCGTATTCTTTTCTGTAGTTCCTAGGCATAGATTAGAATTATAACACAAATTGTTTAAAATCTGTGGGCTTTGTCAAGTCACTCCTTTGTGTCTTGATTAACTAGGATTTTCTCCTGTAGCCTAGTTATCTTGTGTTTCATCTTCTCGATGTCGTGATTGAGAGTTTCGTTTTGCTTTGACAGGGCATCACAGGCTTTGGTCATTGCGTTTAATCCCCTTACAAGGACTTGTTCGGTATCTGGTTTGAATAACGGTGCTGAGTTTTTGTGTGACATATTATTTTATTTATTATTGGTTTGTGTGAAAATTACTGGAATCTTCCGATGTGATTTAAGAATTTGAAATGACCCTTTAGGTCACGCTCTCCTTCGCGATTTTTAGCTACGTTGTAATCCATCTGGAGGTATGATGAACCATCGCTTCCTGTTACCCTACAAGTATCCATATCTCCGCCCTTGGGATACATGAGAAGCACGATATCCGCATCATTCTCAATATCACCAGAATCCTTTAGGTCGTATAAGACAAGACCAGTGTCACGCATAGCTCCAGTTCTATTGATCTGAGCCAGCAGTATGACTGTTACGTCCAATTCCATAGCCATCTGCTTAATACCATGGGAGGCTTGGGATATGCCCTCATGCTTACTAAGCTTGGAATCAAACGGAACAAGCTGAAGATAGTCAACCACAACAACTTTTATGCCGTGCTTGCGTTTCATCATGCGAGCCTTGGATCGAAGGTCATCTATGCTTCTTACATAGTGTTCGGTGTATATGGGGGCTTTACCAACTTTATCTATAGCTTCGTCAACAGCTTTTATTTGGTCGGGGGTAGCTAGACCCTCCGAATAGCGTCTAAGATTAACCGCGGAAGCAGTCTGAGTTATCCTCTTAGCTAGCTGGTTAGCTGGCATCTCAAAACTGAAGATGAGGCTGGGGATACTATCAACGATACTTGCACGCAGGACTAGGTTCAGTGCTAGCTGGGATTTTCCGCAGGAAGTTGGAGCCGCGATAACGCACACCTCGCCCCTGCCGATACCGCCCTCGTCTAGCTTATCGTCCAAGTGACCGATACCCGTGGGTATCTTGTTAGCTACATAAGTTCCAGCTAACATACTATGAAGCCGTTCCTTGAGTTCCTTGGATGCGGTTTCGAGAGTGTTGGACTCACCACTGTCAGCCATTATCTTGCGGAGTTCGGATTCCGTGCTGGAAGTTATGTCAGATAAATCAACACCCTCGTTTAAGTTCTCTAGCTTTAGCTTATACAATCTGTCCAATTGCCTAGCACGACTCTTGTCGCGAACAATCTTGGATGCGGTTATACCAGTCAAAGCAGTGCAGGGGCTTCTCATTATCTCAAAGATATGGGGGAGACCACCTACAGTGTCCAATTCATTAACCTTTCGGAGTTCTTCCGTCAGGGTAACCTCGTTGGGTTCTTGACCAGTGTTTACAATGCGACCTATGCAATCAAATATGACAGCATTTTTGTAGTCGTAGAAGTCTCCCTTGGATATCGTCCTAGATATCTCGTCAAAGACTTCGGTATTTTCTACAGTTAAGCAACTAGCTATCACAGAGGATTCTGCCTCTGGAGCATGGATATCTTCCATGTTACTAGGAGCTAACTTCTAAGGATTCCCTATACTGAGATCGAACCTTAGAAACAGTAGTTCTAGATAGTCCATAGTATTCAGCGAGAAGTTCGTCTGGGATAAACTCACTACTGGTCTCGATGGTTTTCTTCATCTTATCAGTAATGTTTACTCTCCTAGGAGCCTTGGATTCCATCCAATCATGGAGAGACTGTCCCCTAATTAAGCCATGTTGTTTACCCCACTCGATATCCTTGGGTGCTTTGTCCCAGAATTCTTTAGAGATTTCCTTGTCTTTAGGCTCACTGAATTCTCTGTCGTAAGCCTCTCTGTAGTTTTTTCTATATATGTCGATGTAGTCCATTTTTATTATTTGGGTTGAATTAAATCATTAAGTTTTTCTGGAAGCAGGTGGCTGTCAATCATTCTTTTAGTTTTTTGCCAGCAAGCTATGTTCCACATAACCGCACCAAAGTGATCTTCGTCTGTTTTTCCCTCCATTAATGCCCAGAGATGTCTGTTTGCGGCATCGCAGTATCTAGATAGCGGAATTCCTTTCTTCCAGTTATCTCTGCCATACTTTGTTGCACCATCCTCAAAGCGTTTAGCTAGTGAAGTTAATGCACAAGTGGGTATCATTGAGGGGAATCCCTTGCCCTGCATTGCATCCCTTACTGCACCAGTAGAAAAACTAGTCATGCTACCACTGGACGGGAGTTTATTATTATTTTCTTGAGAAGTTACCATTTTATTATTTTTATTTGATTTTTATTTGTAGTGAAAAAAATGGGAGTTAAGAGGGGATATGAAAACCTCCTAACTCCCACTGGGGCTTAGTAGCTAGATAACTCTAGAAAGGTGCTTCGGTAGCAACGGGTTCCTCCTTGGGAACCTTTAACTTTACGGAGAGAGAGTAAAAGGGAACACCCTTCTTCGACTCCTTCTTCCATCCGTTGATGAAGTATTCTTTACCTTCAACGTCGATTGTGCCACCTAGGTCTGGATGGGTTTCAGTTTGCTTGCGATCGTTTTTAAACATCGCACCCTTATTGGTATTATCGTATTCTTGCATTATTTATATGTCTCCTATATTAATTCGGATTTAGTTTTAGCTACCGCCTTCGTGGAAGTAGCTGGAGAGTTTTTGCCGTGTTGGTTTGTTCGGTCTGGATCAAGGGATGAATCGGAAATACACAAAAGATTTCCCAAAGCTCTCTTGGAGCTATAAGATGCAGATGACCCAGTGATCTGAGCTACGTCCATTCCTTTTTTGTTTTCGTCTTCTCTTGCCCAGCCCACCGCGGAGGCAACCGCTTGATTCTCTTTTATGAGAACCACCGTAGTCTTGACGTACACGCGATCCTTTATGAGAACAATGTCATCGTTGGCAACGAGTGCGACACCGTGTTTTTCGAGTAGGGGCTTTACAGCCTCTAAAATACTTTCGGCACTACGATAAGTGTAGTTGCCAAAGTTATTGCGTTGACCCTTGGGAGCTTTGAGTTCCGATTGGATTTGTTGTAGTATGTTTTTATTTTCCATGATTAGTAGTAAGTTTACGATATAATACTGTGCGTTGTTTTGAGTTAGTGCAAGCTTTTATTTCACTTTTTTTTGCTCCAAGTTTCTTTAACGTAAACACTTGATCATGAACGACTAAGCGACTAAATCGTCCAGATAATTGCTTGAGACCCACAGGATGAAGAACATTTGTGCATTCTTTTTCCAAGTAATTAGCCATGTTTCTGAGTATAGATGGAAGACCAGCGGAGGAGCTTGTTCCGAACCTCCTGAAGCTGTTCTCCACACGACCCAAGAATGTGTTGCCCTCCATGGATACCACTCCCCTAACCATGCCAGTTTTGTGGTCATGATCAACGCAGGGGTTAAAGCATCCAGTTTCCATGATCGGACAATTCTTCGGCAGGTTCTTCTTTCTGTATTCGACTAATTGGGAATATTTTAGATACGTCATGTTCTTCTGTGCTTAATAAGTGAATCCTTAGTCCACGCTTGGTTGATATATGATTTTGATCTTTTCTTTTGCTTTTGCCAAAGGCAAATTGGAATGCAGTTCTTTCATCTTTAGCTATTTTCCAACAACAGTATGTTGCATCCGTATCATCGCTTAAATGTTTATATGTGAATAGATACGCCTTCATGTAGCTAGGGGTTCATGAAGTCCATCCAGTAGATTTCAGACGTTAGCTTGAATCTCTCGATACCCTTCTGCATTTGCTTCCAAGTCCACTCCTTGTGGTAATGCTTCTGAGTTCCTACATCAATGCAAACGCTAACAATGGTAGGTAAATACTCCAGCTCCCACATCCTAGACAGCATCCAACTTTCAATAGCTAGCTGAGTGCAGTCCTTCTTCTCATAGAATTTTCCGCCCTTGCCTTTGCAGTCCCTGCACTTGTAGTCAGCCATATAATATTTTCCGTCTGGTAATCTGCCGATGAAGTCCACGGAGCCAGCTACTTTTATCTCGTCGTCCCAAGCTATAAACTCGCTAGCTACGGGTTCAATGTTGCTGTCCTTTATGTGCTTCAGAAAGGGTTCAGCCCAAGCGTCCCATACGGAATCCATCTCAGCTGGTTCATTTACAGCTATGATGGAGTTTGTGTGATCCTCCAACCTGCCGTGAACAGTTGTCCCAAACTCAGAGGAAGTAATGTCCTTTCCGTCTACTGGAGAAGTCCGCATACCGTATTTGAGCCTCTCAATGTCCCGCTGACTCGCATAGGGAAACTCCCTAGCTAGTCGTATGTATTGTTCTGGAGACCAGATGCCGTCCAAAAACGGATCTTTTATTATACCCATCACTGTGGTGACGGATGGGTATGCACCAATTTTTCTGGCTTGGGGTGGTGTGCTGGCTTCCGTAAGGAAGGGTTCGGCTTCATCGCAATTATAAAAATGACTCATATTTAGTAGGGTTTAATTTCTTGTATAATATTATTATCTAATGGTATTGGTGTTGCAATTTTGTTATCGGTTTTTTCAATTTTGTTATAGCTCTTTACAGATTTGCAAATGGCTTTTGACCAGTAACTACTTTTGCTAACCTCAATAGTTAGTTTATCGGAAAGGGTATACCAACGAGTTTTGTCATACGCCCTGCGGTTAAATGAGTCACTTATTAGTGCCTCGTGCTTCTCTAGATTCTTTAGTGATCTCCATATCTGCATATCAGAAAAGCAGGGGAACACTGAACGCCAACCCTCTCTGGAGTTGAACGTCCAATGCCTGCCTTTGTGCAAGTTTCTACCGTCCTTTTTGTTGATAAGAACGTAGAATATTATTTTGTGCAGAATGATAGCTTCTTTAAGTCCATAGTTGGAAGCATAAGTTTCGTCAAACATTAGCATCTCTATAGGTCTTTAACTGAGTTTTCCCTTGCTGTATGCTCGCGGTGCATATCCATAATGAACCAGATTCCCTCCATTAGAGAGTCGCGATCCTCGTATGGATAGTTGCAGAACTTAGTGGAAGTTTCGTAGTTATGGAACTCAATGTGAACATTTCC
>MEHZ011436257.1_pt1 | contig 16104 bp, 10 predicted proteins | sample 897221 | NCBI WGS metagenome assembly MEHZ01 (sample SAMN05514161, study PRJNA337945) | marine metagenome | isolation source: marine surface water | place: Arctic Ocean | collected 2007-12-13
GAATATGGGAACCATTGGCGGAAATTTGTGTTTGGATACACGATGTAATTATTACAACCAGACATTTCAATGGCGCAAATCACTTGGATTTTGTTTGAAAAAAACGGAAAGTCCGATGCAAAACGGTGCTATTTGTTGGGTGGCGCGGAGTAGTCCAAAATGTTTGGCGGTTTCGTCCTCTGATTGCGCTCCGGTGATGGTCGCCTTAGATACGGAATTTCATTTGATGAATTCTGACGGTAAACGCATTGTTCCGGCAGGAGAATTTTACAAAAATGACGGAATGGATTTTCTCAACAAAACTCCGGATGAATTGCTGGTATCCATTCACCTACCGTTTCATGAAGGATGGAGAATGAATTACCGCAAATTAAGTCGGCGGGATTCAATTGATTTTCCAGTGCTTGGCGTGGCAGTAGCATTGCGTTTGGACACATCCGGAAATTGTATGGAAGCTCGGATTGTTTTGGGTGCGGTGGCTTCGTGTCCACTGCGGGCGTTTGAGGCGGAAAAACTTTTGGTGGGTGGCTCACTCACTGCGGAAGGGAGCCTTACACGGATTGAAAATACGGCTCAAGTAGCGGCAAAACTGGCAAAACCGATGGACAATACGGATATGACTTTGGGCTTCCGGAAGAAAATGGTGACGCAGTTTGTGGCGGAAACGATTAAGGAGGTTTTGAAGTAACAGGTTTTAGTCAAGTAAATCAAGTAATTCCAAAGGTGCTTTTATGATTGCTTGAGCACCGTTTTCTCTCAGTTCTTTTTCCGGTCGAAATCCCCAAAGCACGCCCACCGGAAAACATCCGGCACTCGTGGCTGTTTTCATATCAGTTGCGGTGTCTCCCAAATAAAGAAAAGACTTAGCTGGAATTTTCAACTGCTCGCAAATATCAATCATTCCAGCAGGATCTGGCTTACGTGGAATGCCTTCACGTTGCCCTAAAACCAATTCAAATTCCCAATTTGGCAAAAGATGCTTGACTGCAAGCAATGTAAATTTGTGAGGTTTGTTAGACAAAACTGTCAGCTTGAGTTTACGGGATTCCAATTCATCCAACAATACAGGAATATCATCATAAGGCTGAGTATGTTTATCCCAGCACTCAAGGTATGCTGTCTCAAAATCCTGTCTGCATTTTTCTATGAGTGGTTCTTTACGGACTTCTTCAGGAAGGGCACGGGTAATAAGCATTTTCGCTCCATCTCCTACAAAATAGCGAAATGCATCAACGGGGTGTTCTGGGAATCCTCTTTTTGAAAGTATTGTATTTGTACAGTGTGCTAAGTCGGCCAAGCTATCTAACAATGTGCCGTCTAAATCAAAGCAGATTGCTTCAAATTGCATGAAGGGAAATGAATTAATTGTTATTGTTCAATTCGTCTCGCCAGATCTTAGAGGGATGAAATGTCACAACATTTCGTGCAGAAATTTCATAATCCCTTTTTGATTTTGGATCACGTCCAGGTCTAGATTTTTTGCTATGCAACTCAAACTTTCCTAAACCTGTGATAAGTACATCCTCACCTTTCTCTAATTTTTCTTTGATCATTTCCAACATATCGTTGACAACTTTTTCAGCCTCACCAAACTGTAAGTCAGTTCCCAGTTGGATAGCCCGTACAATATCAACTTTTACCATTCGTTCCTCATATTTGTCTAATATATTAATGCTAGAGATTTTTTAAAATTATTTGTTTTTTTCTGACGGACTCTTATTTAAAGACTTCTTTTACCTCTTCTGAAGCTAAGATCAGCGAAGACTGTAAGAATACTGAAACCATACTATAACTATGGGACCGTATTCTTCAATACTTTTTTTTAAAAAAATCAATTAAATCAATTTAAAATAGAAAATAAGTAAAAATTGATTGAATAAATCAACCTTGATCCTATTTTAATATTTTTCAAAGAATCTCAAAAAGTTGGACATTGTCCAGATATTTTCTCTATAGTAAGAGTCACATCTACCCAGTATAAATATTTATCAGGATAATTTGATAATGTTTTTCAGGCAACACAAACGACTGTTTTTTATAGTAATTATTGTAATTGTTCTGTCAATTCTCACCCTGTATTTTCAGCAAATTAAGCTCAAAGAATTGCGAATTGAACTGGCTAAAGTTGAACTTCAGAATGTAAGGGTAGGCGCTGGAACTTCAAAAGGCAAGTTGGGAACAGCAATTTTTGGTGTAATTCAAAATAATGGAGAACACACGATTAAGATTGCAACTATGAATGTTAATTTCATAGGTGAAGATGGAAAATTTTCTAAGGTTCATAATTTTTTCCCGATAAATAATTATTCTTTCAGTGACTCTTTACCTTTGGAGCCCGGACAGTCAAAAGAGTTTGGCTTCCCTATCGATGAAATTATTCCGGAAGATTGGGACGGAACCATAACTGCAAAACTTATTGATCTGAAATTTAAATAACAAACTGATAAATATGCCCATAGCTCTCTGGCAGCCAAGTCCAGAAGAACAGGAAAAAACTCTACTTACACGCTTCAGCAAAAAAGTACAGGAACGGTACGAGCTTTCGGATTGCGAATATTCGACTTTACACCAGTGGTCCATCGATTATCCAGAACTATTCTGGAAAGAAGTTTGGCGTGATTGCGAAGTACGCTCTTCTGCAGAGTGGAGCAAAGTTATGAGCAAATCCAAATTTAGTGAAAAAATTGGTACGGAACCTTCTGGTTGGTTTGAGGGTGTACGGTTGAATTTTGCAGAAAATTTATTGGCACGGGGTAAGGATGAAAATGAAGCACTCTGTTTTACTGGAGAAAATGGTTCAACATGCTCCCTGAGTTACGCAGAGTTACGGGATGTAGTAGCAAAATGCGCCTCCGGACTGAAGTCCCTTGGAGTTTCAAAAAGTGATCGTGTCGCAGCAGTTATTCCAAATTGTCCGGAAGCCGTTATCGGGATGCTGGCAACTGCGAGTCTTGGAGCAATTTGGTCTTCCTGCTCTCCGGACTTTGGAATTAACGGTATTTACGATAGGTTGGGACAAATTTCACCAAAAATTTTGATAACTGTCAACGCATATTACTACAACGGTAAAGAACATGATTGTCTTCTCAAAATCCGAGAAATCGTCAGCCGTATTCCTTCTATTGAATCGGTGTTTATAGTACCTTTTACAGAAACAACAATAAAATTTCAAGGTAATGAGCAGACATGGGGCAAATTACTGAACTCTTCTGCAGGTACTGTAAATTTTGCACAACTTCCTTTTGATCATCCGCTTTACATTCTCTACTCTTCAGGAACTACAGGTTTGCCTAAATCTATCGTTCACGGAGCAGGAGGTACTTTGCTGAAGCATCTAACCGAACATCGTTATCATACAGATGTGCATCCAGGAGACCGGATGTTTTTTTTTACTACTTGTGGATGGATGATGTGGAATTGGCTGGTAAGTAGTCTTGCTTCAGGAGCAACTCTAATTTTATATGATGGTGCACCCGGATTCCCGGACATTGGACGAATGTGGCGCTTAATAGACGAACAGCAGATCACACATTTTGGAACAAGTCCAAAGTTTCTTGGTGCAGTTAGTAAAGCAGGACATTCACCAAAGCTTAATCATAAACTGGAATCATTACGAGCAATTTTATCAACAGGTTCTCCACTTCCAGCAGATTTGTTTTCATGGGTTTATGCGGAAGTTGCTTATGTCCCACTAATGTCAATTGCGGGCGGCACTGATATTGCCGGATGTTTTATGGGAGGCAACCCAAATCTTCCGGTTTATTCTGAGGAACTACAGTGCAAAATTCTGGGTATGAATACACTTGCATACAATTCAGACGGCGAGTCAGTGGTTTGTGAAAAAGGAGAATTGGTTTGTGCTGACCCTTTTCCGTCTATGCCGATTTATTTCTGGAATGATGCGGATGGTAAAAAGTATCATAAAGCATATTTTGAAAAATTCCCGGGTGTTTGGACACATGGAGATTTTATTGAAATTACTGAACGCGGGGGCATAATTGTATATGGCAGAAGTGATACAGTTCTTAACCCCGGTGGAGTTAGAATTGGTACTGCTGAAATATATCGTCCTGTTGAAGAAATGAAGGAGATTGAGGATAGTTTAGTTGTTGCACAACCTTGGGAGAGTGATGTGAGGATTGTGCTTTTTGTGGTATTACGTGACGGAATCCGGTTGGATGAAAATTTAGTTGCCAAAATAAAAACCGTTATTCTCAGTGACACTACTCCGCGTCATGTTCCGGCACGGATTTTAGCGATTCCGGATGTGCCAAGAACTATCAGTGGGAAAAAAGTAGAAAAGGCTGCACTGCAAACTATCAAAGGCGAAGATATTGAAAATACATCAGCACTTGCTAATCCGGGAAGCTTGGAACATTTTTCAAAATTAAGTGAAGAATTGAGAAAATAAGATAATAATAAAGAGGCTAGGTCTCTTTTTTTTGCGAGTCTTCGTATATGCGGTCTTTTAGGCTCTGAAGTAGATCAAGAATCGGCAAATCAGGGACTTCCGGCCATTCCATCAGTTTCAGCATATTTTTTTTCAGGCGTCCCCGTGACAATCCACGTTTCTCCCAGTTGTAATAAATAGCCTCAATTTCTGCAGATAGAGGTTTCCCATCCAAACTTCTTCGTAAAAGGAATCTGAGTGTGCTGTCAGGATACTGGCGAATAAACTTTTCCAATGCAGACTTTGAAATTTTCTCTCCGCCAAATACCACATCAGTCTCGTAAGAATCAACTTGAATAAAGCCGCTTTCATCTTCTTCAATCTCTTCATCTTCTTCAAAGTTAAGCAACAGATCGGAAGTAGTAAGAATTGAGGAATCTGCCTCAGTTTCTTCCTCAAAAATTCCCTCTTCTGCTTTTTTTGACTTTATCAAGACATCTGCAGTTTCTGCTATATCAGTTACCAGGTCAGGCTCTAGAGGAAATTCTGAAAGTTCATTTTGATCTTCATTCAGTGTTGAACTGATGTCCAGTTTGTCAACAATATCATTTTTTTGTTCCACAATAAGAATTTCTGCAACATCTGGAGCGGTTTGTTTATCAGCAGTTGGATTTAGTTGTGAAGGTCGCAAAAATTTTATTGGAGAGTTTTTTCGTGCCTGTTTTATTACAGGATTTAAACTTTCGACTGAAACACCACGTTTTTTTGCGATGTGCTTCAGGAAGCCTTTTACCAGCTCACGTCCTTCAAGTCGTTCCCGAACCTGGCTTCTTAACTGTTTCACGTCTTCAATCTTGAAGTTGGTTTTTGAAAAATCCGGTCCCTCTTCCTGGTCTTCCTGTTCCAGTGTCTCTCCACCTAAAACCAGACTATAATACGTCTCGATGTGCAAAAGAAAATCATATAGGGGGTGTTTTTCTTGCTCACGAAGTCCATAAGAAATGTTGTAACGAATATTGAAATGATGGTGTTTCCCTTTAGCCAGTTGATCAAATGATTTTTGAATTCGCTGGGAAAGTTTTTTTTTCAGAATTTCTGCAGACCAATTAAATTGTTTAACATAATCAATGAAACCCCCATAACTCTCTCTTGTAACAAGTGTACTAAGTACCTCAGCTTCCTGATCAAAAAAGTCACGTATCACCCATCCTCCTGCTTCAAGCTCATTTTCAGAAGCATCCACAAAGACAAATCCTGAGTTGAAAAGATGCTCGCACAACTGAATAAGAAGTGAATCCTGATCTGGAAGCAGCGAATCAAAATGTTCGCTGTATTCCCTGAAGGTAGCATTACGGTGCATGAGACGAAAAGGGTTTAATTAGATTAGAAATTTGGACACAACACAACATAACGTAAAATCTTTCGCCGGGCAACCACAGAGTGTCATAAAAAGGGAAAGATTAATTTTAGATATTTGTTTTATTAGTTTTAAAAAGACTTTAAATTAGAATTGCGTTGAGATTCAACAAGTTTTTTTCTAAGCTTATAGATTGAGAATCATTCTTACATTAAGACCAAATACTGCTGATTTTTCTTTGTTATTCAAAGCAATAAGGGTAGTAATCTAACTTTTAAAACAATTTCCAATTATAAAATAATTAATTAATAATGATCAGTATTGCTGACTTAGCCATGAATTATGGCAAAAAAACACTCTTTGATAAATCATCAGTCACCTTTAATCCAGGTAAAAGCTACGGGCTTGTTGGTGCAAATGGTTCTGGAAAGTCCACGCTGTTGCGGCTGATTGCTGGAGAAGAAAAACCCAATTCCGGAACAATATCTGTACCACGTGACTTGAAACTTGGAGTTCTCAGGCAGGATCATTTTCAGTATGAAAATATTAAAGTTATTGACGTAGTGCTCCTCGGAAAGCCCGCTTTATGCGAAGCTCTTAGAGAAAAAGAAAAAATTCTTGAGTCAGAAAATCTAGATAGTCAATCCGGCCACAGGCTGGGTCAACTGGAAGAGATGATTGCTGATGCAGACGGTTATGTAGCTGAACCTTTTGCTGCAGAGTTGTTATCTGGATTGGGGATTGGTACAGGATTTCACACTGGTCCTATGAAGGCACTTTCCGGCGGCTTCAAATTGCGTGTACTTTTAGCTCAACTGCTTTTTCAGCAACCCGATGTGTTGCTGCTTGACGAACCAACCAACCATCTGGACATTGTTTCAATCCGCTGGCTGGAAAACTATTTGTGTACACAGTTCGAAGGAACCCTGATTTTTATTTCACATGACAGAAACTTTCTCAATGAGGTTGCCAGTCACATTATTGATATAGATTACGAAGAATTACGACTTTACACTGGAAATTACGAACAGTTCCTTGAAGCAAAAATCCTGGCTGAAACTCAGAAAAGTAAAGAAATCGAAAACTATGAGCGCAAAACTGCTGAACTACAGGCCTTTGTAGATCGTTTTCGGGCAAAAGCTACCAAAGCTCGGCAAGCCCAGTCACGTGTCAAACAACTCGATAAAATGGATGTGCCGGAGGTAAAGCGCTCCTCACGTATATCTCCGGACCTGAGATTTGAGGAGTTTCGACCCTCCGGGAAAACTGTGCTGACTGTAAAAGATGTGAGCAAAAAGTTTGGGAAAACTGAGGTTCTGAAAAATGTATCTTTTGAAATTCAACGGGGTGAAAAAGTCGCTATCATTGGTCCAAACGGTATTGGAAAATCAACTTTACTGAAAATTATTCTTGATCAGCTTTCTGCAGACGAAGGTACTTTCGATTGGGGATATGAGACTCATACATCTTATTTTGCCCAAGATCACCATGAACATTTACGTGGAAAAATCAGTGCTTACGACTGGCTTTATGCAACTGCACCTCACGAAACGATTGGAGCCATCCGTGGTTTGTTAGGTCGAGTTTTACTGTCAGGAGATGAAGCCCTTAAACAGGTTACTGCATTGAGTGGCGGAGAATCTGCCCGATTGCTATTTGCAAGAATAATGCTGGAAAAAAGGAATGTCTTAATCTTCGATGAACCTACAAATCATATGGATCTGGAAGGTGTTGCGGCACTTGGTGATGCTTTGAAAGCATTTGAAGGTACTGTTTTGGTGGTAAGTCACTATCGGCATTTTGTTTCCAAAGTTGCAACTCATATCCTGGAATTAACTCCACATGGTGTCCGCGACTTTTACGGGAGCTATCAGGAATACCTTGAAAAATATGGTGATGACTATCTAAGCCGGGATCAGCCTCTTTCTACGACACACCGGGAAACAAAAGCGACACCTTCAACTCAGGAATTGAGCTATCCTGAACGAAAAAAACTTCAGAGTGACATATCAAAATTAAAAAAACAGTCCACACGTTTTGAAACACTGATTGAAGAGGGGGAACAAAAAATTTCTGCAATTGAAGCAAAATTTGGAGTAGAAAATTTTTATCAGCAAGCATCGCCTGAGGAAATCCAGAATTTACAAACCGAAAAAGAAAAATTGAATGCTCAACTTTCTACACATGTCAGCCAGTGGGAAACTTCCTCACATAAATTGGAAGTTGCCCAAGCACGTTTCAGCGGTTAATATTTCAAAAAAAGTAACCAGCAGTTTTTACATACGCCGTTTATTTAGTAGCTGAAGATTTAGAAAAGCTTTACTAATGAGGTTAAAACATGTTAACGATGTTGCACTGCTCAATCAGGTAGATTTTAGATTGTTGGCAAAATTGATGTGTATAATGTATTATTGGCTATAAAATAAACTTAAGAGGTCTCCATGCGAAAGAGTAATTCAATTTTTAAATTTGTTTTTTTAGGGTTGATCTTAACTTTACTTCAGATACTTCCACTGAATAATACTTCCTTTTCTCAAACAACTCCGGAAAAGGCTGCAGAATTGTGGAATTTACGTCAGTCAGAAATTCAACAGCTTTATCAGGAAGGTAATCTTGAAGGAGCCTTGAATTCAGCACAGGAATCAGTTTCACTGGCAGAAGTAGCTTTTGGTTCAGGTGCATTAAAAACCATTTCCAGTATGTTGTTGCAGGCACAAATCCATGGAGAATTAGATCAACTGGAAGAGGCGAATCAGATTTACCAGGTAGCTCTTGAAACTTCAGTTTCTGCTTTTGGTGAAAGTGATGCGACTACACTTTCTGTTCTTGACAACTATGGTGGATTTCTCAATTCAATTGATCCAGAAATGTCAGAATCGGTTTTACAGGAAGCTCTTAGGCTTACCACTGAAGATGATCCACAACGTGCTTCCAGATTGAGAGTTCTTGGTCTGAATTTACAGGAATTGGGACGTACCGGTGAAGCAGAAGTAATGCTTAGTGAAGCACTGAAAGCTTACAAAAAGGTCTTAGGCGAAAATTCTCCAGAGACTCTATCAGCAATGGCTGACTTAGCACAACTGTACCTGACACAGGGGAAATTAAAACCTGCTCAGGAATTGTTTGAAACGGCATTGCCTTTAATGCTAGAGGTTATGAATAAAACGAGTTTTCTGATTTTGGCGAGCAAGGAAAATCTTGCTGAAATTTATCGTCAGCAAGGAAATTTTTCTCTGGCCGAAAAATTGTTTTTAGAAAGTATGCAGGGTGCAGTTGCAGAATATGGTGAGGAAGATTCTCTTGTTATACAGTCCAGGAGTCATCTTGCCCAGTTATATGAAGATACGGGCAAGCTAAAAAAGGCATTGCTTTTACATCAGCAGGTTTACGAGGTCGACTTAGCATTGCTTGGAGAGGCGCATCCAAATACAGCCGGCGACCTGAATAATTTGGCTAGCGTTCGGCGCCGCCTGGGTGATTATCAAAAAGCAGAAAAACTTTTTAGACAATCTTTAAAAGTGATGATTGCTGCAATTGGTGAAGAAACACCACAGACAGTTTCTGTAATGAACAACCTTGCCTTGTTGTTGGAAAATCAGGGTTTGTACGATGAAGCAGAACCACTTTTCAAAAAAGCCTTTGCAATTTCCGGAAAAATTCAGGGAGAGAAACATCCAACCTCATTGGCTTTGCTTAACAACCTTGCTTTTCTTAATGAATCTCAAGGTGATTTTAAGCGTTCTGAAATGAATTATCAAAAAGTAATTCAACTCAATACAGAAGTATTTGGCGAAAATCACACAAACACCATTGCAAATCAAAATAACCTTGCCTATCTTTATTTACGGGATGAACGTTACAACGAAGCCCAACCAATCTTCACCAAAGTTCATTCTCAATGGAGCAAATTACTTGGTGGAGAACATCAAAATACATTAAAAGCCCTTAATAACCTGGGGCGTGTTCAAAAATCACTTGGAAATTTGGAAGCTGCGGAAAAACATTTGATGGAGGCTTTGGCAGGAAGAACCAAGGTTTTTGGTAAACGTCATGCCGACACTTTGCGCAGTATGAATGATATGGGCGAGCTTTTTGTGGTGCAGGAAAAGTTGGACGAGGCACTTAAAATGTTTCAGGAAACGCTAAAGCTGGAAGAAGAAGTTTTGGGTGAAAATCATCCTTATACTTTTGAAACTCTGAATAACCTGGCAAATTTGCTCAAAATTATGGGTAAAACGGAGGAAGCATACAAATTGTTTATGATAGGCTTTGAACGCAGAAATGCATTTTTGGATCGGGTGCTTTGGGTTGCGGGAGATAATACACGCCAATCTTACATCAGTTTGCACCGACCGGAACAAAATGCTTTGATTCGTATGCTATTGAGTTTGGATGACGAACGTACCGCGCGTGATCTTTTTGAAGTGAGTTTGCGGCGTAAAGGTATTTTACTTAAAATTACCAGTGAAACTAAACAAGTCGTAATGCTGTCTGGTTCTCCTGAATTGCAGGGAATAACTGAAGACTTGACCCAAACCCGCAAAACATTAGCAGGACTTACATTGTCTGGACCAACCGATGAAAACCGGAAGGAGTTTCCCAAAATAATTTTTGATTTGGAGGAAAAAGTTAACATGCTCCAACTAAAACTTGGAGAGCAAAGTGTGCGTTTCCGGCAGTCCACAAAGCAAGTTACAGTGGGCGAAGTAGTAGAGGGAATGGGAGAAAATGCAATGGTTGATTTTATGAGTTTTCGTGGCGAGGATGATTCACTGCGTATGTTAGCAGTTGTAATAAATGCAGGAGAGTTCAGTTTTGTTGAATACGAAGATTTAGAATTAATCAGTTCTATTGTCATGGAATTGCGAGAAATTGTTCAGGATGAGGGTGCAGAAGATGAGGACATTAAAAGCGTTGCCTATGATCTTTGGGAGATTCTTTGGCAACCACTCACAGAATCATTGGGAGAATCAGCATCAATTTTTATTTCGCCTGACGGTCTCTTAAATGTTTTACCTTTTGATGTTTTAACAGATTCTGATGACAGTTATTTGCTGGAAAATTTTGATTTACGTATCATAAGTTCCGCAAGAGATTTGGCTCTCGAACCATTGCTTGCCGCAAAAGGTGATTTGATGATTATTGCGGGTCCGGACTATGATTCTGATAAAATCCTTAAAACTCCAGCAGCTCGAGATGTATCTCACAAACGATCCCGAAGTTTTGTACGAGGTGCTCGCATGGGTTCCGGATTGCGTGGACTGAATTTTGACCCGCTACCCGGAGCAGAAAAAGAAGGAGAAGTTATCAAGGAAGTTTCAGACACAATGGATCGGAACACCGCCATCTTTTCACAAAGAGTTGCAGAAGAAAAACTACTCCGAGAAATGTCGGCACCTCCAGAAGTTCTACACATTGCAACTCATGGATTTTTTCTCAAAGAAGACCAAAAGTTGAAAAAACGATTGCAGGGTTTAAGTCGGGGCTCGAGCAGCGTTCCGCCGCCTGCGGATAATCCGTTGCTGCGCGCAGGACTTGCTTTTGCAGGTTTGAACGCGAATGCTTCCATGCTTGGGGAAATTGACACCGACAACGATGGAGTTTTAACAGCTATGGAAGTTTTGAGTTTGGATTTAACCGGAACCCAATTGGTTGTTCTTTCTGCTTGCGAAACTGGTTTGGGAGAGATTCACGAAGGCGAAGGTGTCTATGGTTTACGCCGCTCTTTTCAGGAAGCCGGAGTAAAAAACGTGATCAATTCATTCTGGGAAGTCAGCGATGCCGGAACGCAATTATTGATGACCAAATTCTATGACAAACTCCTTGCAGGGATGCCTGCCCGGGAAGCAATGCGTGAAGCGCGTCTGGAAATGCTGGATGATGTTCAGTGGAGTGCTCCATTTTATTGGTCTGCGTTTGTGATGGTTGGACGTAATACTTAAAAACATGGAGCAATTAGTCATTCATGGTGGAGCAGGAAGTCTGGAAGGGAAAACGACTGAAGCTCAGATAATGCATGATTCCCTTTGTAAGGTGTGGGAACAGACATTTGAAGTACTTCAAAAACGCACTGCAGAAGATGCCGTTCGGTATGCTGTCCGGATGCTGGAGGATGATCCTGTTTACAACGCTGGAACTGGATCGAAGCTTCAGGCAGATGGTCAGATACGCATGAGTGCAGCCTTAATGGACGGCACTAATAATCGGTTTTCTGGCGTGATCAATGTTCAAAATATCCAGAATCCAATTGAAGCAGCAGCATTGCTGTCCGGAGAAAAACATTCTATTTTAAGTTCTGCACAGGCAACTGAATTCTGTAGAACAAAAGGCATTCCAGAATACAATCCGGAAACTGAGTTTCGCCTACACGAATACAAAAGTAATTGTGCCGGAATTCACGGAACAGTAGGAGCCGTGGCGCTTGACAAAGATGGACATATATTTGCCGGAACATCAACTGGCGGAATCGGTTGTGAAATCCCCGGACGTGTCAGTGACACTCCAACAGTAGCCGGAACATATGCCTCCACAAAAGCAGGTGTTTCCTGTACAGGAATTGGTGAACAAATTATCCAGCAAGCAGCTGCTGCAAAGGTAGTAACAAGGGTTGGGGATGGAATGTTGCTGAATGAGGCAGTTACCAAAACAATGCAGGAAAGTGACGACTTCAATTATTTATATGGGCTGATTAGCCTGGACTCGGAGGGCCACGTTGAGGTGGGTAAAACAGCTGCGCTGAGTGATGTTTTCTATGTATTTCACGATGGTGAAAAAATCAGGACATTTTTTGAGTGATAAATTTTTTGAAGTTCAGTTGCCTGCGGAATATTTGCTGCGCTCATTATCTAACCATTTTCCGATAAAAAGTTGTTGAGAATCTGGCATCTGATAACGCTGTTCAAGAATGAAATTGTCCAAAAATGGGCTAATTTGCAGAAGGAACTGATTCCGCCACAGTTCACTTTGTGACAATTTTGCATCAAAGTCCAGTTTGCCAATTCCAATTTGTCGTCTGAAACGAAAACGCTCCATAGTGTAACCGGATGCAACAAAAACTAATTCAATCGCTGAAGCTTCAAGATCAAAGTGTATTCTAAAACGTCCATCCTCTTCTGGTAAAACCAGCCTTGCCTTTGGTGCATAAAGAGGGGATTCGTTTTCAAATTGAATAAATTGCGAATAATATTCAAGAACAACGATGAATCCTTTTGATTTTAGGTCATTTCCGTTTTCTTCCAGCAAAGTACCATCAATCCACTGTGTTCCCCATCCGGGGCGATAGTTCAGTGATTCCGGATAACATCCTCCTGAGAAAGTTATTATCAACAGCAGATACAGAATAAAAAATCTCATTCCTCTGGGCACTCTATAAAGATTGAATCTATCTTGAAGATAAGCTAAAACCTCAGAATTGCAAGTTATTGTTCAAGAATTTACAGTGTTGCCAAAACTTTGTAGTTCTTGACCCTGCACTTAGGTTTTGCTACACTTACACGAGTGGATTTTAGTTAGACTGAGTTTGCAAATGAGGGAATTATTTTTCATAAATTTATCACTTTTCATTACATAATCAAACAAACTCCGTCTTCTGTCCTCACAATGCCCAATGTGGTAAAAGGAATCTATGTGGAAAAAAGTTAAAAATATTTTTGGCGATGAAAACGCAAAAACACTGAAGGGCTACCGGAAAGTGGTGGACAAAATAAATGCGCTTGAACCGGATATTAAGGCCTTGACAGATGAAGAATTTCCAAAAAAAACTACAGCATTTCAAACACGACTTGAAAAAGGAGTAGCTCTGGATGAGCTAATTCCAGAAGCTTTTGCACTCGTTCGGGAAGCCTCACTGCGTGTTATTGGAGAACGCCATTACGACGTTCAGTTACAGGGAGGTTTGGCGCTCCATCACGGGAACATCGCTGAAATGGCAACCGGTGAAGGAAAAACTTTATCTTCAACCTGTCCTGTTTATCTCAATGCACTTACTGGAAAAGGTGCACACATCATCACGCCTAATGATTATCTGGCGAAACGTGACAGCAAATGGATGGGAGCAATTTTTGAGTTTCTTGGTTTGTCTGTCGGCTTGATTCAGCATGGAATTTATGATGAAGAACGCCGTGCTGCTTATGAAGCAGATATTACATACGGTACAAACAACGAGTTCGGTTTTGATTATTTACGCGACAATATGAAGTTTTCCCTGGAAGATTATGTTCAACGAGAATTTAACTTTGCAGTTGTAGATGAGGTTGACAGTATACTGATAGACGAAGCACGGACGCCGTTGATTATCAGTGGACCAACTGAAGATAACATAGATAAATATCATCAAATAAATAAGTTCGTATATGGACTCAGTCGTGAAATTCGTAAGGAGGAGGTGGGCAAATTACCTCAGGATCAAATGCACAATATTGTCGAAAATCTGGAAGAACTGGAAGACCACGATATTGTGCGTGATGGAGATTATGCGCTCGATGAAAGGGCCCGCAGTATCAACCTGACAGACCAGGGTTCTGTAAAAATTGAAGGGCGTCTCAGGGATCAGTTGGTTAAAGATACAAGTCTATATGATTACGAAAACATGGAAATTTTACACCATGTTAACCAGGCACTTAAATCGCACTACCTTTTTAAAAATGATGTCGATTATGTTGTTCAGGAAGGTCAGGTAATCATTGTTGATGAGTTTACCGGACGACTGATGCCAGGACGGCGCTTTAGCGACGGACTGCACCAAGCTCTGGAAGCAAAAGAGGGTGTCAATGTTGAGCGTGAAAACCAGACACTGGCGACGATAACTTTCCAAAATTATTTCCGGTTGTACGATAAACTTTCTGGAATGACTGGAACTGCGGAAACCGAAAAAAATGAATTTAAGAAAATCTACAACTTGGGAGTTGTTGTAGTTCCCACAAATAAACCGTTGATTCGAAAGGATCTTTCTGATGTAGTTTTCAAAACGGTTGATGCAAAATATCGTGCAACTGTTGATCGGATCAAAGTACTTAACGCAAAGGGGCAGCCGGTTTTAGTAGGTACAGTCTCCATAGAGGTGTCTGAGTCCATCAGTAAATTTCTCAAGAAAGCAGGTATTGAACATGAAGTTCTTAATGCAAAACATCATGAAAGGGAAGCGGAAATAATCTCAAATGCAGGCCAATTTGGGGCAGTGACTATTGCAACCAACATGGCTGGTCGTGGTACAGACATAAAGCCTTCACCTGAAACTCTTGAAGCAGGTGGCGTGTTTGTTTTAGGTACAGGGAGGCATGACAGTCGCCGAATCGACAACCAGTTCAGGGGACGTTCCGGACGGCAGGGGGATCCAGGTGCATCTCAGTTCCTGCTCTCTCTTGAAGATGATTTGCTGCGAATATTTGGTGGAGAACGTATTTCAAACTTGATGGATAAACTTAACATTGAAGAGGATGAACCGATTGAGCATGTATTCATCACCAAGGCTATTGGGAATGCACAGAAGAAGGTGGAAGGTTATCACTTTGATACCCGTAAGCACGTTCTTGAATATGATGATGTGATGGAAAAGCAAAGATCCATCATCTATGGCAGGCGCAGAGAAATTCTTGGAGAAGAGGTGCAGAATTTGATTTTAGAAATGTGCGATGGTGTGGTAGGCCAACTGATGGAGCAGCATTGTCAGGATAAATATGTAGATCAATGGGATTTTCAGGGATTCAACCGTGCATTTGAAGGGGTATTTTCAAAGGTTCCAAACGAAAAATGGTTTGAAGATGAACTTAACACGGATGAATATTCAGAAAAATTTTATGGCTGGATTGAAGATTTGTACAAAGAAAAAATTGAGTTCTTCCGTAATGTTGCAGAACTTAATTTTGAGACGGATGTTTCTTCTGAAGATCGCAAAGAAATATTGGGCCAAATGATCCTTGACCTGGAAAGACAAATTTTGTTAAAAGTTAACGATAATCTTTGGAAAGATCATCTGCTTTCAATGGATATGTTGCGTGAAGGAATCGGCCTCGTTGGTTATGCTCAGAAGAAACCGCTGGACGAATACAGAAAACAGGCTTTTAAAATGTTTTCTGATTTGATGAACAGAATTGATAATGAGGCCATCAGCAATTTTTTCAAATTAACAATTGCCCGCCCCATTGCAGAACCTGAACCGTCACCGTTTTTGAAGGATGTGGAATTCATACATGGAGAAGTCGAGATACCGGACGGAACTGAAACAAAAAAGAAAAAAACACAACCTGTTCGTGCACAGTCCACTGTAGGACGCAATGAACCATGTCCTTGTGGTAGTGGTAAAAAACACAAAAGGTGTTGTGGACTTGCCAAAAAAATTGCCTGAACGTTGATGCTGATT
>MEHZ011620055.1_pt1 | contig 16083 bp, 20 predicted proteins | sample 897221 | NCBI WGS metagenome assembly MEHZ01 (sample SAMN05514161, study PRJNA337945) | marine metagenome | isolation source: marine surface water | place: Arctic Ocean | collected 2007-12-13
AGCCCGACCGCCGGATGGAAACACTTGGAACAGCCACTGTTCGAAGTGCCGACTTAAATTTGAAGAAGTAAGTTAAAAATAAAATTGGAAAAGAAAGTATATGAGGGTGATTAAACGCTCAGGTCGTATTGAGGATATGAAATTTGATAATGTCACCAATAGGATCAAGAATTTAACGTATGGACTTTCTGAGAACTGCGACTCTAGCAAGGTTGCTCAACAGGTATTCTCTTCCATGTACGACCAAATTACCGCCCAAGAAATTGATACTCTCTCTGCAGAGATTTGTATCGGAATGATCACATCTGATCCGGACTACGAAATCCTCGCCACCCGTATTGTTGCGAGTAACATTCAGAAGGTATGTCCCAATAACTTTCATCTCGCGATGAGAAAGCTTCTAAAAGCCGGTATTATTACCGAAGAAGTATCAGATGTCGCTTTTAAAGTAAAGGATGATATCAATACTGATCGGGATTTTGATTTTGGTTATTTTGGTATAAAAACACTCGAGAAGGGATATCTTCAGCGCGTTGATGGGAGGTTGGTAGAAACACCCCAATACTTGTTTATGCGGGTAGCTATTGGTATTCACGGTAAAGATGTCCCCTCTGTTTTGGAAACCTATGATAAAATGTCCCAAGGTCTTTTCATCCATGCTACACCTACCTTATTTAATGCTGGAACACCACGTCCACAAATGTCCTCTTGTTTTTTGATTGCAAACAAGGAAGATTCCATTGATGGCATCTATGGAACACTAACAGAGTGCGCCCAGATTAGCAAATGGGCGGGTGGAATCGGTATGCATATCCACGATATCCGTTCCAATAAGTCTCGTATTCAGGGTACAAACGGTCAATCGGATGGTATTATCCCAATGCTTCGTGTATTCAATGCCACAGCTCGTTATGTGAACCAGGCTGGTCGTCGCAAAGGATCTATCGCTGTGTATATTGAACCATGGCATGCAGATATCATGGATTTCCTCGAACTCCGTCTTAACCAAGGTGATGAAGAAGCTCGTTGCCGTGACCTTTTCTCGGCTATGTGGATTCCTGATCTGTTCATGAAACGGGTCGAAGAAGGTGGTAAATGGTCCCTGTTTTGCCCTAACAAGGCAAAGGGTCTATCAGATGTCTATGGTAAAGAATTCGAAGATCTCTACACCAAATACGAAGAGGAAGGACTCGCGAATGTTACCGTCCCCGCGGCAGATGTATGGAAAGCGATTCTCAAGTCTCAAACTGAGACGGGTACACCGTATATGCTTTACAAAGATGCATGTAACTCTAAGAGTAACCAAAAGAATTTGGGTGTCATCAAGAGTTCTAACCTGTGTACTGAAATTATTGAGTACACAAACAAGGACGAAACAGCGGTTTGTAATCTGGCGTCTATCGCATTACCCAAATATGTAAACAAGGAGACGAAGAAATTTGATTACGAAAAACTTCATGAAGTAACTAAAATTGTTACAAAGAATCTCAACCGTGTAATTGATAGAAACTTCTATCCCGTTGAAACAGCAAAACGTTCCAATATGAGACATAGACCTATCGGTCTAGGGGTACAGGGACTTGCGGACGTATTCATATTGTGTGGCCTCCCGTTTGATTGCGAAGAGTCACGATTGATGAATGCTCACATCTTTGAGACAATTTATCACGCTGCCCTAGAATCCAGTTCGGAACTAGCTGAAATTGATGGTTCGTATGAAACATTTAATGGTTCTCCTGCATCCGAGGGTATCCTTCAACCGGACATGTGGGAAGGTGAAACGAAGTTCAGTGGGCGATATGATTGGGATGCAATGCGTGAACGCGTAAAAACAAAGGGTCTTCGTAACAGTCTTCTTCTGGCTCCCATGCCTACCGCCTCTACAGCTCAAATTTTGGGTAATAACGAGTGTTTTGAACCTTACACGACTAACATCTATTTACGACGAACCATCGCAGGTGAATTCGTGGTAGTAAATAACCATCTTGTCAATGATCTCAAGAAACGTGGTTTGTGGTCTAAGGAGATGAAGGACCTGATGGTTAAAGCTGGTGGATCAATTCAGAATATTGTAGACATCCCTGATGATATTAAGATTCTATACAAAACTGTTTGGGAGATCAGTCAGAAATGCATTATTGACATGGCAGCAGACAGGGGTCACTTTATCGATCAATCTCAATCTATGAATCTTTTCATAGAGAGTCCAACTATGTCAAAGCTTTCTTCAATGCATATGTACGCATGGAAATCTGGTCTTAAGACTGGTATGTATTATTTGAGAAGTAAGGCCAAAGCTCGACCAATCCAGTTTAGTTTGGAACCAGATTGTGTGGCGTGCTCGGCTTAAAGTTTATAATTGTAAAAGGAATAGAAAGCCATGGACAACGTAATTAACAATATTCAAATCAATGAATTTAATAACCGAAAAATCGTAGTCACTACAAAACAAGGGACACCATTTCGTATGCAATTTCCGCGTATGTATATGCCCTTCGGTGTTTCTGGTTTTACACCGGAAGTCGGGCAGACAAAGTACAATATCGATTTCGCCGTCAAAGGGTATGATGAAGATGAGAGTTACATGAAGAAGTTTTACGATTCGGTAAGAACGATTGAAGACATGATAATTGATTCTGTAGTCGAACAAAGTGTAACTATCTTCGGCAAACCCATGAGTAAGGAGGAACTGATTCCAATGTTTAATTCCAACCTAAAAATGTCAGCTGAACGTGAACCAAAGTTTAGGGTGAAGGTTGATACTGATATGAATGACAATATTAAGGCTACGGTCTATAATTCCGATAAAAATCCGATTAAGGATGACGTCACAAATGGTCTCTATGCAAGGAATTCGGGTCATGCTATTGCTGAACTCAATAGCGTGTATTTCTTGAATAGGATGTTTGGTTGTACTTGGAAGTTGTATCAGCTCGTTGTTTACGAGCCTCAAAATTTAAAGGGTTTTCAATTTGTGCTACCTAATTAAGCAAGCATAGGAAGACGCTGACCCCGAGCGTTCATTCTGAAGTTTCCACCACGTGGACCTACCATCACTGGGGCACCAGCCTGTACACCTACAGCCATGGCACCCATCTTTTTCGCGGCGTTCGCTTGTGCTGAGTTCAACTTAGCGGTACCGAATTTGATCGCATTTTGAGTCATCTGCTGACCCTTCGCCTTGGCTGCAGCCTTTAACTCACCGGCTGCATTCCTGGCCATATTTTTCGCAACACCCTTTGCTTCTTTCGCGGCGGCCTTCAAGGCCATTTTCGCCATAGCACCAAAGCCCATTATATTATTGTACTGTATACTTATATTTTTTTATCACTTCTTCATTGGAGAAACTATGTTAGTTCCCATCTGGTTAAGAAATGATGGTGTAGGTTTATAGTTGCGTCCACTCGAGGTATTTACGTATGTACCACCATTGGCACCCTGCATGATACGTCGACCCTGACCATCCAAATAATTAGTTGGAACATTCGCATTGAACTGCAGACCCCTACTGATAGCAACTTGTTTCGCCTTTTCGAGTGCCTGTCCCTGGGCCTGCTGAACCATAGCGAGCGCCTGTTCGTGCGCCTTTTGAGCCATCGCATAACCTTGTGACTGCGCTTGTTCCGCGAGGGATTTACCCCGCGCCTTGGCCATGTTAGAATTACCAGCTTTTCCTCTGTTGAGATTGCTCCCACCATTGTTAGGTGTTCGAGTCAAGGCGTTCACCAATTTACTACCATTATTGTTTTTCGTGTTATTTGGTACTTGACCTTGGTTTGTCGCCATTATTACTTTTTAACAATATTTTTTTTATTCAACATTAAAATACGATATATCGTCTGAGCCTCCTTGAGTAATTTACCTTGAATCCTGATAAATTCCGTAGGGTCCAAACCTAGTCTAATTTTAGCGACTTTCACAGAGTCTTCCCAGCTTTTGAGAGACATTCTTACCTTATATCTACAAAATTTTACTGCATCTTAGCGATCTTTTTCTCGTACTCCTTTGTACCAGTCTTGGGCTGGAGTTTGAACCCACTCTTCTTGGGTTTGAAAACCTTCACCATCGCCTTCTTACCTTCCTTCTTCATACGTGCGAGAGCAGCCTTGCTGGCCGCCTTGGATACGATATGACCTTCTTTCATGATCAAATCTTTTTTGGAGAGACCTCCGGGTGTTTTATCAGCGTTACCATGGAAAACTTCAGCGCGTGTACCAACAGTCATTTATATTAGGCTTTGAAAATTTTTTTGATATCCATAATTGAAATTTTATCTGAAGTTCTGTTGACAGGAATCTGGTTCTCAATTCGTTCATCATTCAAAACTTTAGAACACACAATCGATTTATGTCCTTGAAGTGCCATCATTTCTTGTTCGACACTCACAAAACGCGGGCATTCCTTATATACCAATTTTTTCACGTAAACTGGTCGTGTTTGCCCGCTCCTGTGACTTCGACCAATAGCTTGGAGTTCAGTTGCCGGATTCCAAGATGGACCAGTGATATATACACGAGTTGCTTCCTGAAGATTCAGTCCCTGCCCCCCAGCTTTGATCTGGATGATGAATACCGCACCTGGTGGAGCACTTTTGAATTCTGATAGTTGCTTCACCCTGTCATCCTTGTTAACTGAACCATCGATGCGGTAGACGGGGCATTCCATATTTTTCTGAATATGGTCCATTTCACCTCTGAACTGACAAAAGATCAGAGACTTTTCATCCGGGTGTTCTTTAATCATCCTGAAAAGTGTCTCCATTTTATGAGAACGACCAACCCATTTTTCTCCCTGAACCTTCGTTTGTTTTGCAACACCATCTAGGTACATCTGAGGCCAAATCATGCACTGTCTCGCACGAAGAAGACATTCCAAAATAACCATGTTTTTCGCGTTCAAACTTTGCGCGTATTTAAACGTTTCGCGGATAGTATCCTGTGCCTCAAGAAATACCATCTCATAGAGTTGTTTTTCGTCCTGATACATATCCAATTCAACATTTTCGAAATAACAAGGTGGGAGTTGAAGGCGGTCACAGAGATCATCCTTCGTTCTCCTCAATATGTAAATGTCTTTGATCTTGTTAGACATTCCTTGAACCAAAGATTTCGATAATCCTAGAAAGGTGCAAAGTGATACAAAATCCTCCATTGAATTGAAAACAGGTGTACCAGTCACGATCCATTTGATTTGTGTATGAAGTTGGCAGACACTTTTGAATATTTTTGATTTTTTGTTGCGGATTTCATGGGCTTCATCCAAAATGACCCTATCCCATAAGATCTTGTGAAGAGGTGTCTTTACCTCAGAGGTTTGACCTTTCACAGTCAGGAGAGTATAAGGCGCGATAGTAATATCCGCATCCACAAATTTCCTGTCTGGTCCATCAAATACATTGATGGAAAGAGACGGTGCAAATCTGTTGATCTCTTCAACCCATTGGGTGATAATAGATTTGGGTACGATGATGAGTGTACGTTTTTGAGGGTTTCCAAGCATAGTGGAAACCAACTGCACAGTCTTACCCAGACCCATTTCGTCACACAGAAACCCCCCCTTGGGTCCTGATTGCTGATTTTCCATAGTAAGCATCCATAGTACACCTTCCCTTTGATAGGGTACAAATAGACGCCCGTTCAGACCAGTCTTCGCAAGGTTGTATTGGTCTTCAATCTTCATGGAAATAGTCTTCTTCAGGATTTGGTTCAATCTCGCAGATGAGAGGTTCAACTTCCTTTTTCTTGCGAGTTTTCTTCAACTTAGGTACGGGAAGTTCATCTAAATGTTCTCTAAAATAGAGAACTTTTTCCCAAAATTCCCTCATAATTGGTAGGTTGGTTTTCCACCATTCACGGTCACGAGGTACATTGACGACGTCAAATTCTTCCGGCTTCGGCCAATTTGTTTCAGCTGGTTTATACTGGATGAAATCAGCCGACTCAAGGTCTAAAATTTCCATACATAATTGAAGTTGGGGCATGTAATGGATAGGCACCTCACCGGGTACAATCTGTCGCATTGGAGGGCATTTAATCTCAACGAGTTTACCAGATTCAGATACACCATCAGGGCTTCCACCAAGCCATGAGTGTACCGGGTGAGGACATAGACCAAGTTCGTGTACGACCTCTCCGTGTCGCTCCTCATATAAAATTCGTGCTTCATCTTCATACTTCTCACCGTGTCGTGTAGCTGCATTCCCAGTAAACTTCTCACCAAGACCGCATTTTTTTAGTAGAAGTCCATCGGGTGTTTCATATTTGTTTACACCGATAGCTGTAGCTGCATCACTTGCAGTCAACATCTTACCTCGGAGAGCAAGCCACTCTTCAGATTTCTGTGCGGCATATTCCCTCTCTAACGCAGCTTTCACATTTGGGTGCATACTAAATTAAGTAATTGTATAACTTTTAAGCTGTTCGAAGAATAACTTAGCTGCATTTTGTTCAGCTTGTTTCTTACTTTTTGCTGCTCCTCTACTCATAAATCTATTATTAACGTAGATATCAATGTAGAATATTCCTTCATGATGCGCAACAACTCTATATTCGGGGAGTTGCCAATTGTTTACTTGACAATATCGCATTAGATGATCCTTAAAATTGTCGTCAATCATAATTAGATTCAGATCAATATATTTAGGGTCATTGTAAATCCTAAGCACAAACTCTTTAGCGTGAAGAAGACCCAAATCCATATAAATTGCCCCAATTAGAGCTTCAAAAACATCTTCAAGTATTTTCGGATTATTGTTCCAACCGTTACGCATCCCCTTTTCATCCATAACCACTAAATTCTCAAGACCAAGTATTTTTGCTATTTGTGCGAGGGTTTCACCACGGACCAATTTTGTACGAGCCTTCGTGAGGAAACCCTCTTGACGACTTTCATATTGATCGAATAAGAATTTAGTGATTACAAACCCTAATACAGAGTCGCCAATAAACTCGAGAGTCTCAAATGATTCGTTTAATTTTTCGTATTCTTTTATAGCTGATTTATGCGTAAATGCCTTTTGGTACAAATCAAGGTTTTTGATCTTTGTACCAACAAGTTGTTCGATTTGAGGTTTAGTAACAAAGGTTACTACCATGTTGTTAATGTTATGTTTTATTTTTTTAAGCCTTTACGGGATCCTTCTTAATGTAATGAGGAGACAGGTACTTCTGGAGGTTAAGGTATGTTACCACAACATCAGCTGGAGGGGCGAGTAGATCGCGGAGCTTATCGTCTAGGATGATTTGACGACCGTTCTCGGGGTGCTTGAGACCCTTCTCGATGATATACTTGTTAACGACCTTGGTTACCTCCGAGCGAGAGATAAGATCACCTTCGGGAAGTGTAAGGAATTCCCGCAACTTAGGTGTGATTTCCTGTTTGCGGTTGAAGCCGTTGTTGGCGGCGCGGGCCTTGGCCTTTTCACCATCGGGATCCTCCTGGATGCTCTTAACCTTGCGAACAAGTTTGACAAGAGACTTAATGTCGGAGCGGAGAGCAGCAAGTTCGGTTTCAATAGTTTCAAGAGACATTATATCTTATTTAGGGATCCTATCTTTAAGTCATAATAGCAACATGAAAATACCAGCTAAAACTACCGTTAAAAACATAAGAATCTTTATATCCAAATGCTCTATCTGTCTAATGGGTTTGGTGAGTATCGGGCGCTTTACGATCCTGAATGGTTCTCTGGGGAACTTACCAGGGCACCCACCAGCACAACAGTCTTTGGGACACGGGATTACATGAGGTCCTTTTCTCACACCACAAAATTGTTCTCTCTTTGGATTTTTTACATCATCGTAGGCGTAACACCTACATTCCTCAATAACATTGCAGACCATATTATTATATCACGATATAATAATGGATGAAAAAAGTTACTCGAAAGTTCGGATTCAATCGTTTATGAATGAAAATTTATTTTTTAAAGATGCAAAATTGAAAAAATATTTCGACAGGAATGAACAAAGGGATTTAGGAAAATTCAGACAACGGCTACATGACAAATTCCCAGATAAGGACCTGGAAAAAATGGTGTATGTCGTAGTAACAGATTCTATTCGCGATATAATACTTGACACTATCGGAGAACTTACTGAAATGTTTAAGTCCTCTGGTGATCTCATTGTAAGTGGTGGTGAAGCTTTCAATTTATACGTCGATTACGCTGATCGTATTATAACAACAGATATTGATGCGAAATTTGTTCCTTTTATGAAAACAAATGCGAAATATTTTGGTAAACTTCAAGCACTCAAATTATTGTTATGGGACAGTTTAGGTAAACTATCACAAAAGTTGAACTTACGAATTAAGAAACGCATTTTATCATTCCAGAGTCAACATAGTAAGTTGTTTAAATTTATTGGTATTGGTTTCAATAAAAGTGGACCGTATGTAACCAGACGGTACACTTTAATTAAGAAGAAGAAAGGTGGTTCTACAAATAAACCCGCGAAAGGAGATGTTTTCATCGATGTCGAGTTATTTGCCCTAGATCTGAATATTCGTTTCTTTTCCCCAAAGAGTGCACGAATTCAGAATACCACTTTAGGTGGTATCCTAGATATACCTTTTATGAGACCAAATGAATTTGGATATGAAGTGTCACAAACTAAGCGCAAAGGTATCATTTATAGAAATCCACAGACAGGAAAGATGATAAACAATCAAAAGATATACATCGCGAGTAAGGAATTTTTATTTGAAGATATTTATCTTATGCAAAAACTGAAACTTAGACCAGATAAGAAGATCAGAGACCGACTTCGTCTTATAAAACTCGGTCAACTCTTTGATAAGAGAGTCGTTGCATCAGATTCCATGGATACTGTATTCAAGAAGGTTCGCCCTAAATTGACTGGATTGAAAAGAAACCCTGTGGTGAAACATAGAAATGTTAACATTAAGAAAGCTAAAAAGGTAAACCCCCGGAACCATAGCAAATTCACCACTGAACCTTCTAAAGAGCGTTTATCGAAACAAATCGTTCATGGTCTGAAACCAGTCACAAATACAATGAACGCGAATGGTTTTGAAAAATCACATGGAAATAAACGTTTCAATTTGAAAACTTTGAAGTGGAAGAATGCGAATAATAACGCATACGTGAAAAACGAGTTTTCACTTAGACCAACCCAGGCGAAACCATTACCTAAGAAGTTGAATATATCCAAAACTCTGTATGGATATAAGGCTGGTCGGAATGATTGGGTGTCTAAAGATCTTTTAAACAATGCCGCTGCTATACCTTTTATTGGTTTAAAGAAGTAAATCATAAATATATCATAATGTTTTACAACACCCCATCCAAAGGTGACGATGGACTCTACTTTGTTCAGGCTTCCAGTGACGAAAAGTGTAAATGTCTCGTCCAATTGAATGGTGTTACTGTATCCGAAATGTCAGGAGAAATGATTTTTGATATGAATACTGAATCTAATACCAAGAAAATCAACGATGTCGAGTCTATGAACTTGAGTGCTGCACATGAGAACTGTGTTGAATGGTTTGGTAAGCAACTTTCGGAAAGGGTTATTAATGGAGCTCACAGTGGTGTACTGACTAACGGTCAGATGACCGTTGATGTTCTCACCGACCCCCCGGTTCGTGTATTTAATACCAACAAGGAACCAATCGAATTTGATAACGTTCAACCTGATAGAATGTGTGATGTTCTCGTCGAGTTTGCTGGGTTGTGGTTCGCCAAAAAGGCTTTCGGTGGTTACTGGAATGTCGTTCAGATTCGACTCCATGATGAACCAGTCAAGGAAGTACCAGTAAAGAATCTTTACCCAGAAGAATACGCTTTCATGGATGAACCAGAGCCAGAGATCGAACCCGAACCAGAGGTCGAACCCGAACCCAAGGTTTCGGAATCGACCGAACCTCAGAAGACGATCAAAGAACGGATCGACATTCTCACCGAATAAAAAAAATTTGTTAACAGTATATAAACGATGATGAAGGGTCGCACCCAGCAAATCATGATGATCGCCGCCATCGCCGTGGTGATTTACCTTTTGTGTGTCATGAATAAAAATTCTAACTACTCCATCTCCGAGAAGGAATACAGTGTGTTCGGTTCGACCGCCACCACTGGGCCATCCACTGCCACTGCTGGCGCTGGTATGCAGAAGGGTACCGGCCTCGCCTCGTCCCTGCTCCCCCGTGAGGTTGCCTCGAAGGAAGATTTCGGTCAGTTTGCCCCAGAAGATGTACTCAAGGGCCAAAACTTCCTCGAGCCCCGCGCCCAGGTTGGCTACCCCGAGACCGTCGGTGGTGCTCTCCGCAACGCCAATCAGCAGATCCGCGCTGACCCACCTAACCCCAAGGCGCCCTTTGTATGGAACAACTCCACCATCGCGCCCGACACCATGCAACGTGGGTTGTGTGCTTAAAGATTAAAAAACTATAATTATAAATGGCTTCCGTATCGAATGACCTAACTGAAACTGTATCTAAGCTCGTAGAACTTACTAAACAACTTGCTGAAGCAAAATCTGATATCAAAGTCCTTAACCAGGAAGAGAAACGTTTGAAAGAGAATGTTAAGAAGCATATGGTTTCCCAGGGTATTGATACCATTAACCTCAGAAAAGGTAAAATCAGTATACGTAAAAGTGTACGCAAAGCTGGAATTAACAAAGACGCTGTAAAGGTGGGTCTTAGTAAATTTTTCAGCGGTGACGAAGTAAAAGTGGAAGGAGCCCTAAATGCCATTCAGGATAATCTTAAAGTTAAGGAATCGACCTCACTTTCATTAACTGGTATAAAAGATAAGCCTGTGAAAGAAGATAAGTAAAGCACGATGGTTTGGAGTCAATATGTCGACGAAGCAACTATCGGGTTTGACGCATACATCAGTGATGATGAAGAAAATAACGAACACACTCCTCTGAATATCGAAGACTGGGAAGTCGAATACTCAGATGAATTGCATATGATGTGGAATACAATAGAAGCTCTGTTGTATGACGCACACATTCAACACTCAGGAAAATTTTGTGATTTTGTTGAGTTTTGTTACCGAGACCACGTATCATTAGATGATAGGGTCACATACGAATATCAGGAACAGACTATTTGGTATGAGGAACGAATCGCTCACATTTGGAGAAATGTCAGGCGTATCATTAATCATAATGGTCTTCACGAATATATGATGCGAGGTGCAAACTTCAATAACTTTTCCGACTTTACTAAAAATTATATGAGTATATACTAAATGCTACCTGATATTACTACACAGAAGGTCGCCGTCCCAGCGGCGCTTTTTCTCGCACTGAGCCCCGGTATTCTGCTTACCACCGATGGCACAAAAATTGCATTTATGGACAAAAAAATGGATCAAACGTCGGTATTCTTCCATGCTCTCGTATTCTTTCTCGCGTACAGCATGATCGCCAAAGCTATGGGTTTGGTTCTCACACAGACGGATCTCCTCGTAACCACCTCCCTATTCCTTCTTCTAAGCCCAGGTCTTCTCTTGAGTATCCCACCAGGTTCGAAGGGTCTCTACATGTCTGGCGAGACTGGTATAGAATCAGTAATGATTCATGCAGTAGTGTTTGCTGTAGTCTTCGCGCTTTTACGTCGCCAATTTCCTCAATTCTACTAAGTAAGAAGATGAAGTATCTCGTCTTGGGTCCAGCATCCATGGCTATATTTTCACTCATAGGGTCCCTGAAAGCTCGGGAATCACAATTAGCTGATGTGAAGGAGATTTCAGGTTCCTCAGCGGGATCTATTTTAGCTTTATTTTTAGCTTTAGGTATGTCCGTCGACGAAATTTTAGATGTGTGTTTAAAAGTAAATATCCCTAATTTCGTTAAGATACGTATAGGTTCATTCTTTACCAAATTTGGTTTTGTATCGATGACACCCATTCGTAAGAAACTAGTCGAAATATGTGGGTGTGACCCAACCTTTAAAGAACTAGAGATGAAAATTCATATTTCAGCATTTTGTTTAAACACAAATGAAACAGAATACTTCTCTAAAGACACCCATCCAGAAATGAAGGTGATTGATGCAGTGTGTATGAGTATGGCCGTTCCTCTTATATTCGCATGTGGTAAATATAATGGTAGAACATACGTTGATGGGGGTACACAGGAACAATACCCCATTAACCCCTTTTTAGATAAAAAACCACATGAAGTTGCATGTATAAAAATCAAGATGGATCGTATATATCAGGAAGATATTGAAAGTCCAATACAATTCGTACAGTCGTTAGTTAGTTCTTCACTCAAGAACCGAATAGACTATAACATACCAGTAGAAGTTATAGATATTAACGTGAAGGATACGAATGTATTCAATTTTAGTATGACATATGAAGAAAAAGTGAAATTATACAATATAGGATACTTATCTCAATAATACTTTTTTTGTTAGTTTAATATAAATGACGGAAGCGTGTGATCCAGACGCTGACATCGAATCCCTCAGAAAAATGATTAAAATGCAAACTGGGGAAGACATTAAACTCACAAGGAAAGAGATGTGTGACGCATATGATAACATACATGGGGGGAAATTACCTTTTCCACCCCTTGTTATGAGCTCCGACAGGACATACTTACTCGACCGAATCTCTCCATTGAAACCCCTCGATTATGAGCTTCTTTTTGATTCTGCCACTAAGCGTAACGATCTCAAACGAATCGCGCGTAAGGTTGGTCTCACCTCCCAGGTAGAACAAAAGACTAAAAAACAATTAGTCGATGCTATCGGAAAACGCCTCAGGTATTTGAAAATTCGCGAACCCGTGAAGATCGTATCGAAGCGTCTTATAGTAAAAAGTGCCAGGAATTCCATCAACAATACAGCAGTGAACAACACAGCAGTGGGTAACAACACAGCAGTGAACAACACAGCAGTTAATAACAATGGAAATTCTAAAAATGGTTTCAATAACAATTCCGCTTATAATAACACGGAAAATAGAGGATCAAATTTCAATAACTTTGGTTCAAATGCAAAGAATGGTGGTTCCAATAACAACTTTGGTGGTTCCAACAATAATAACCGTGGTTCCAATAACAACTTTGGTGGTTCCAATAATAATAACCGTGGTTCCAACAACCTTTCAGGTAATAAGCCTGGATTAACCTTTAAAAATGGATCTAACAATAAATCGGGATCGATAAGTTTTCCAAATAAGCTGTCTTTTAAACCTAAATTTTTATCCAATAACAAATCAAATAACACTCAGCAGGCACCAACCGTTCCCACTGGTAACATGTTTGCTAAAAAGACACCCGCATTTTTAACTCAGCCCCAAAATTCTGCTCCAGCTCCGGCTGCAGCTCCTTTCAGTGGCAGTGTAAAAAAGAATGCCAGTTTCCTTAATAAGGGTGCATCAGCTCCGGCTGCAGCTCCTTTCAGTGGGGGGATCAAGAAGAATGCCAGTTTCCTGAATAAGGGTGCATCAGCTCCAGCTGCGTCACCTTTCAGTGGTGGTGTCAAGAAGAATGTAGTGGGGGGTGCCGTGGCTGCGGGTGCAGCGACTGCAGTAGCGGCGAGTGCCGCAAATAAGAAGCCCGGTATGTTTAATTGGATGTTTAAGAAAAAGAATGCCAAAACGGCTAACGGTGCTAACAAGGTCAACGCTGGAACTGGTGCTAACAAGGTCAACGCTGGAACTGGTACCAACAATGGTGCTAACAAGGTCAACGCTGGAACTGGTACCAACAATGGTGCTAACAAGGTCAACACTGGAACTGGTACCAACAATGGTGCTAACAAGGTCAACACCGGGAGTGGTAACAAGTTGGTAAATGCGCTTATGGGTCCTAACAAGGTCAACACTGGAACTGGTACCAACAATGGTCCTAACAAGGTCAACACCGGGAGTGGTAACAAGTTGGTAAATGCGCTTATGGGTCCTAACAAGGTCAACGCTGGAACTGGTACCAACAATGGTGCTAACAAGGTCAACACTAAAAATGGCCCCAATCGCGATGTCGCAATCGTAGCCAATAAACTTCTTACCGAAATTAACAAAGATGTCGTGAAGGAACTGCGAACCAATACAACTAATAGAAACGTTGTAAATCATGTTACTAACGGTATCATGAATCAATTAATGAAACAAGATATTACCAACTCTATTAATAAACCTAATCTGGGTATAGTAGTGGCATCTAATAAGAATAACGTAAACGTGAACACTAAGAACATGAATACGGAAACCAAAAACTTATTCAATAGTATCAATAAAGCTAATACACTCACAGATCTTAGAAAGGTCTTTCTTAAGGGTAGTCTGAAGCTTCACCCAAACAAGGGGGGAGATGAGGCCTCTTTTAAGTTGTTCATGAATGTTCATAATAAGCGAAAATCGAAGATTTCAAAGCTGAGTAATGTTAACTCCCTAGCTAACCAACTCATGAAAGAAATTAACAAAGATGTCGTCCAAGAAGTCGGAAACAAATTAACTACCAACAACAACGTTAAGTCCAACAACAATGTAAAGTCCAACAACAATGTAAATCTAAATGCTGATATCAAGTTTCTAGCTGATAAAATTTACAACGAAATTAGTACCGATGTTAAGAAACAAGTTAAAACTGGAATACGTCGAGGTGGACGCGCGGCTGAACCCATTTACAACAATCTTTCTAACTCAAACAATAACAAAAATGAAAATAAGAACAATAACAAGAAGAACCCGACAATGGTAAATAACCCCACATTTAACTCTAACAATACGAACAACTTTAAGAATGCGTCAAATAATGCGTTTAAGGTTAACAATGGTGAAATTTCAGCCGAATCTCTCACCAATTCAAAAGTTACAAATGATATCCCCGAAGAGGTTGGGCGCCAAGAGAATAATGTACGTAACATCATCAAGAATTTCAACTCGGAACGGAACACTCTTAAAAACAAAATTACAAAAGAACTTAACTTAATACCCAACAATAACGGTGTATTCCAAGAAAGGAAGGGTTTAACAAAAGGTAGAATAGGTGTTTGGGCTCAAGAATTGAGAGCAGCGGAGACAAGTGAAAATTTAAAAGGTATTGGGAATAAGTTGAATGAAAAGACTTCACTTCGTAAAAATATTGAAAACAAATACACTAAAATGGGATTAACCAAAGTTGAGAAAATGAATCACCGAAGAAAGGTGGTACAATTCAAAAATGACGTTGATGCCAGACGTAAGCTTATAGAAATTCAGGTGAAGAATAAGAAGAACAATAACAGTGACAGTAACAATAACAATAACACGAACTCTGTAGTATCTAACTACAACTCAAACGCGAATGCAAATTCGAATGAACCCAAGAAGAAGATGAAATATGGCTCCCGTGAGAATTTTATAAATGCTAAAAAGGTTGAACTCCGAGAATTGGCAAAGAACACAAGTACAAACTTTGGTAGAAATATCGATCGTATGAAAAATAGAACAAACGTCACAAAACTTCGTGGGAGAATCGAAGGAGCTGTTCGTAGAGATGAAGCCTTGAAGAAAGTGAATACTCGCCCACGCTCGGAACGTCGGGTCGACAACAAGGCTGTATTAAAAAACCTGAAGAAGAAAGTAAAGAAAAACAACCCCGGATTTAGCCCTGCGAAAGTAAACGCGGAAGCTAGACGATTAAGGAACCTAAGTAAAAAGTAAGTTTTAAGAAAATATCTTAAAATGCTTCACATTGACGACGACTGTACCGTGATTACCGACATGCCTCTCAGCGACGAGGTTGCCGATTTCATCGAAAAGGGTCTCCATCGTGATATGACAAATAAAGATATGGAGGAGTGGTGTGATAACAATCTCGACGATGTTGCAGATATATACGAAAAGTATGGGTTTTGGCTCTACCAGGGACCGCTCGCGGAAATGACGCTATCATTTGCGAAAACGTTATATGACAATAAGATTTCAGACACATGGGAAAAAGTCTCTCAGTTTGTAGCCAATCAGTAATTTGTAATTTAAAGAAATAATATGCCTTTAAGTTAATGAATGATTGTGATGTATGTTGCGAAAAACTAAATAAAATAAATCATAAAAAAGTTGAATGTCCTTTTTGTGATTTAACCTGTTGTCGCTCATGTTCTCAAAGA
>MEHZ011613560.1_pt1 | contig 16067 bp, 12 predicted proteins | sample 897221 | NCBI WGS metagenome assembly MEHZ01 (sample SAMN05514161, study PRJNA337945) | marine metagenome | isolation source: marine surface water | place: Arctic Ocean | collected 2007-12-13
CTGGAAAATTAACTTCAGATGGTATGACCAAAGAACCTTTCAACTGACAGGACATATCACACTTATCAAATAAGCCCTACTCCTATAGCCCAGCCTAAAGGGCTTCATAATGGGGAATAAAGTGGTATCTTTAGTTTTAAGTTTTACTTCACTAAAAAAATAAAACATAAATAAAATGGATCAATGGCATATTTTAGTGACAATTGGAATAGTTGCATTTATTCTTGAAATATTTACTACAGGTTTTATTTCAGGCTCAATTGGTATAGGGCTTCTATCCGCATCAGTAGGAAGCTATTTAGGACTAGAAACAAATTGGCAGATCCTTTTATTCGCCTTTGGTGTTGCGTTAACTTATTTTCTGATTAGGCCAATAATCACCAAATATGGATATCGAGAAAACAACGAGAAAACAAACATAGATGCGCTAATAGACAGGACTGGGTCAGTCACTCAAGAGATTAATCATTTTGAAAATACTGGAAGAGTGAAAATTGATGGGGATGATTGGAAGGCCTCAACAAAAAATAATGAAATTATAAAAGTTGGGACAACTATAAAAGTTGTTGCAATTGAAAGCATTATATTATTCGTTAAACCTTTAAAATAAATTATTATGGGACTAATTATTATCGCAGGAGCAATTGCAGTTTTTGTATTAATTTTTGCAATATCAGGATTTAAAATTGTGCAACAATCAGAAGTTGTGATTATTGAAAGACTTGGAAAATATAGTCGGACATTAAATTCAGGAATAAATATTATTTGGCCAGTGATAGACAAACCTAGAGACATAACCTGGCGATATATCGTAGAAAGTCTAGATGAACAAAAGCAAATTCGTTTTAAACAGAAATCAAAAATTGATTTAAGAGAAACGGTTTATGATTTTCCAAAGCAAAATGTTATTACAAAGGATAATGTTAATATTCAAATTAATGCATTACTCTACTTTCAAATAATGGATCCTGTTAAAGCGGTCTATGAAATTGAGAATTTACCTGATGCAATAGAGAAACTGACTCAAACAACATTAAGAAATGTAATCGGTGAACTTGAATTAGATCAATCATTAAGTTCCAGAGACACCATTAACACAAAACTACGTTCAATACTTGATGATGCTACGAATAAATGGGGGGTTAAAGTTAACAGAGTTGAACTACAGGATATTTCCCCTCCAGCAGACATTATGCAAGCAATGGAAAAGCAAATGAGAGCAGAAAGGGATAGAAGAGCATCCGTCTTAGAGGCTGAAGGACAAAAAAGTGCAAAGATTTTAGAAGCAGAAGGGATTAAAGAAAGTGAAGTCACAAAAGCAGAAGGAGAAAAAAAATCGGACATACTGAAAGCAGAGGGGCATGCGCAAGCAAGAATACTAACTGCAGAAGCAGAAGCGGAGGCTATAAAGCTAGTAACTAATGCAATTAACACAAAAAATGGAGACCCAATTAATTATTTAATTGCAACAAAATACATTGAGACTCTACAAAAAATGGTTTCAGGAAAAGATAACAAGACTATTTATATGCCATTTGAAGCAACGGGTGTTCTAAGTTCATTAGGAGGGATAAAAGAAATGTTGAATCAAAAATAAGGTTGTGTAACAATGTATAACGCTTAATGAATATGGACTTAAACTGAACATTAAGTACAATTGTAAAAATTAAAAAAAAATCAGATAATTTGGGTCATGTTTCGAGTTGCAGAATTGAGTGTAAAGGACCCTGATAGAGAAAATAGATATTAGAGGAATTAACAAGAGAATAAATTCAATACCCCGAATTCAAATGTGGAAATGCCGTAATTGATTGGATTGATGGTGAAGGGGCCGTACATCCCACTTATTATAGAGAGGGGCACGGCGTTGGAATGTAATTAATACATTGTCTTCTCATCGATAGGGTATACGCTCTAGACGATGTTGGTAAGCTTATTCTTTCTGATTTAATTGAAGTATTAACAAATAAATGGCATTTAAATTATTCTATTATATCAAACGATTTGGATACAATGCACTTCCAAATGCTTTTTTTGAACGCAATTATGAGCGTCTTTTGGAATTTGAAAAGCATTGCGATCAAGAGGAGTTGAATTATAGACTCAATTACTATCTGAAAATCAATCAAAACTTTGAGATACCTTCTCACGGTGTTGCCATAAAAGACTTTAAAAGAACGAGAGGCACCGACTATTATCTAGATTTAAAAGATTTTTTGCGCTATTTCCCGGGTCAGGCTCGCTTTGTTTATAAGTTCGGTGATGATACAAATGTGAATCCTTTTCCCACCTTAATCAAGGCGAGACCTATTCATGGTGCAAATGCGAATTCTGTTTTGTTTAAGCTCAATAAAAAGAGACATTTTACATGGGTTGATGATACGGTTTCATTTTCTGAAAAGAAAGATCAATTGGTATGGCGTGGCGGGGCATATAAGGCGTTAAGAAAAGAGTTTGTTCAAGAATTTTGGAATAATCCGCATTGTAATGTTGGTCAAACAAACAAGACAAAGGAAAGGGGGCCATGGCAGAAAGACTATCTTTCCGTTTCTAACCAGTTGCAATACAAGTTTGTTTTTTGTCCCGAGGGTAATGATGTCGCTACCAATTTAAAGTGGGCCATGTCCTCGAATTCTTTATGTTTTATGCCTAAACCAATGTATGAGACTTGGTTTATGGAGGGCGTTCTAGCCCCTGGAGTTCATTATGTCGAGCTTGCTGAAGATTACAGTGACTTAGAAGACAAGATCAATTATTACGCAAATCATATAAAAGAGGCCGAGAAAATCATTGAAAATGCGCACAAGCATGTGGCAAGATTTCAAAATAATGATTTTGAGGATTTACTTTGTATAAAAGTTCTCGAAGTCTATTTTAGGTTAGGGGGGCAAATAGCCTAGACGCTTTCTCTTCTTTTATTAACAAGTTCTAGAACCCATTGTAACTGCTCTGATTTGGATAGTTCACTGTTGTCTAAAACAATTGCATCCTCAACCTGAATAAGAGGACTTTCTTCACGCGTTGAATCTACATGGTCTCTTTGGGTAAGGTTTGATTTTACGTCCTCCATTGATTGAGGTATTCCTTTGCCTTGTAATTCAGCAAATCTTCTTTGGGCTCGAATTTCAGGATTCGCAGTAAGAAATAGCTTAAGCTCTGCATTGGGGAATACGACAGAGCCGATGTCTCTTCCGTCCATTACAATTGCACCATTAGCACCCATTTCTTGTTGCTGTTTCACCAATTGAATACGAATCGCTTTGATGGTAGCGACCTTGGAAACGATCCCTGCAACATGGGCCTCTCTTATTTCGTTATCTATGTTTTCGTCTCCTAGGAATAGACAATTTTTGCTGCCGCTAATTTTAAAACGCAGCTTCAGGTCTTGCATGGATTTTTGTATTGCCTCTTCGTTGAGATGCTTATCGGATACATAGCCTAACCTGTAGAAGAATAGTGCCGCTCCTCTATACATCGCGCCTGAATCGATAAAGGAGTATCCTAGCTTCGCTGCTAGTGCTTTGGCTAAAGTGCTTTTTCCACAGGCAGAAAATCCATCAATGGCAATTGTAATTTGTTTCTTCATTGCGCTCAAAAATAAGCATTGCTTTGCATTAATCGACTTGAAATGTTTTTCTTAAGAAACGGGCGGTTTCATTTTTAGATTCCTTTAAAAGAGCTTCAGGTGTTCCTTCAAATAGAATATAGCCGCCATTTTCACCCCCTTCTGGTCCTAAATCAATAATATGATCAGCGCATTTAAAAACCTCTGTGTTGTGTTCTATCACGAGTATGCTATGTCCTTGATAGATCAAAGCATTAAAGGCTAGGAGCAGTTTTTCAATGTCATAAAAATGCAATCCTGTGGTGGGTTCGTCGAAGATGAATAAGGTTGAGCCTAGTTTATTGCCTTTGGCTAAAAATGAAGCTAGCTTGATGCGCTGGGCTTCGCCACCGCTCATCGTACTTGAAGCCTGTCCTAGTTTTAGATAGCCTAGTCCAACATCAACTAGTGGTTGAATTTTTTTAAGTATTTTGGATTCCAACCGTTCGGAATTTTCACTGAAAAAGGAAAGCGCATCCTCAAGGCTGGTCTCAAGTAGGTCAAATATAGACTTGCCTCTGTATTGTACGTCAAGTGTTTCTGTTTTATACCGCTTTCCATGACAGGTCTCGCATTCTAAATGAACATCAGCCATGAATTGCATCCCCACTGTGATTGTTCCCTCACCCTCGCAATCTTCACACCTTCCGCCTTGCACATTGAATGAGAAGAATCCAGGTTTGTATCCCCTTATTTGAGCAAGCTTTTGTCTAGAGTATAAATCACGTATTTCATCAAATGCTTTCACATAGGTAACAGGATTACTTCTTGAGGATTTTCCTATTGGGTTTTGATCTATGAATTCAATGTTCTGAATCGAATTTAGATCACCTGTAATATTTGAATATTCCCCTTGCGGATCATTGCTGATTCCTTTTGTCTTTCGAAGCGCAGGGTATAGAATGTCTCCAATTAAAGATGATTTTCCCGAGCCAGAAACACCCGTCACACAGGTAAGGCAGTTGAGCGGGATGTCAACATTTATGTTTTTTAAATTGAACTGTTTGGCTCCCTCAATCCTTATTTTATTTTTCCATTTACGCCGCTTTTCAGGTATAGGAATGCGTTCCTTGCCTGTTAAATAGGCTGCGGTTAAGCTATTTTTTGATTTGTAAAGTTCTTTAAATGTGCCATTGAAAATGATCTCTCCACCGAAAACACCTGCTTTAGGTCCGATATCGATAATTCGATCCGCGGCTCTCATTATTTCTTCTTCATGCTCTACAACAATGACCGTATTGCCTAATTCTTGAAGTCGTTTAAGGACGCCTATGAGGTTTTCGGTGTCTTTGGGGTGTAATCCTATGGATGGCTCATCTAAAATGTATATCGAGCCAACAAGTGAGCTTCCTAAAGATGTTGCTAAGTGTATTCTTTGTGATTCCCCACCCGATAAGGTGTTTGATTGTCTGTTAAGTGTAAGGTAGCCAAGCCCAACTTCACATAGATAACATAGTCTATTGGTAATCTCAGGCAAGATTCTTTTGCTGATACTCGTATCGTTAAAGTTGTCTTCTAAATTCTTGAAAAAGGAAAGGCTTCGACTTACCGGCATTAAAACCAGTTCTTGTATTGATTTCCCATCTATTTTCACATAGGCTGCATCTCCACGAAGCCGGGTTCCTTGGCATTCATGGCAGGTCGTTCTTCCCCGGTATCTTGAAAGCATAACGCGATACTGAATTTTATAGGTTTGCCTTTCGATATCCTTGAAGAAGTCGTGCAGCCCCATGAAATGCTTATTGCCAATCCAAAGCAGCTCGTATTGCTCAGGTGTTAGATCATGAACTGGTCGATGTATAGGGAAATCGAATGAATCAGCGGCATAAATCAGTTTGTTTAGAAATTTACCCATGACTTCTCCCCGCCAAGGTGCAATTGCGCCTTCATAGACGCTCAATGCACTGTTGGGAATCACGAGTTTTTCATCAATTCCTAAAATCTTACCAAAACCTTCGCAAGTTTTACATGCGCCAAACGGATTGTTGAATGCAAAGAAATGAACGTTAGGCTCCTGAAATGAAAGTCCACTAGATTCAAACCTTTTAGAAAAAGTCGTTATTTGATTTGATGTAGGATTTAAGACTACGCAGTAACCATCCCCTTCGTCAAATGACATATCTATTGAATCAGCACAACGCCCTAAATTACTTTCTTCAGTAAAGTCACAAACAATGCGGTCAATAACGAGGTGAGGTTGGTCTTTTTTCACGAATTTGTAATCCGAAATATTTATAAACTTATTATTTATATAAATTCTTTTAAAACCCTGTTTATGAAGTAGTTGTATCTTATTTTCATTTGGGTTTGTTAGCGGGGATAGGATGGCGACTTTTTGATCGGAAGCCAAGCTTTTAAGATAGGCGATAACATCACTAGTGGTATGCTTTGTTACCGGTTCATTGGTGTTCGGATCATAGGTAATACCTGTCCGGGCAAAAAGTAATTTTAGATAATCATAGATTTCCGTCGTTGTGCCAATCGTCGAACGTGGATTATTGGAGCTTACTTTTTGTTGAATAGCAATAGAGGGGGCGATCCCTTTCATAGAATCCATGTCTGGTTTGTCAAGCTTGCCTAAAAATTGCCTTGCATAGGAAGACATGCTTTCGATAAAACGTCTTTGTCCTTCTGCAAATAAAGTATCAAAAGCCAATGAAGTCTTTCCTGAACCAGAAACACCTGTAATCACCGTAAAAGAGCCGTGGGGTATTTCCACATCTATGTTTTTTAGATTGTGAACACGTGCTCCTTTAATGACTATGGATTCATTCATATTACAAAATTAACAGATGAAGGCAAAGAGGGTTCGAAAGACCATTAAATATTATATGTATTTTTGGTTCAAACATTAAGTATATGACGGAAAACACTAGGCAACCGAACTTTAGTGAATCTTTTATTCCAATAATTGTTTTAATCGCTTTGCTTGTTTTTAATGGCTTTGTCTTTGAAGATGCTACCAGTGGGCCTAATCAGATTTCTCTCCTTATTGGGGCTATAGTGGCTACTGTAATAGGAATGAGACAGGGCTTCTCTTTAAAGGCTGTTTTTAAAGGAATGTTTAAAAGCCTAAAATCAGCTTTTGGCGCTATTCTTATACTCCTCGTTATTGGTGCCTTAAGCGGCGCTTGGATGATTTCGGGAGTTGTTCCAACGATGATTTACTACGGTCTTGATTTATTAGACCCAAGCTTCTTCCTTATGGCCACTTGTGTAATCTGTGCGATCGTTGCTTTGGCAACAGGTAGCTCATGGAGTACTATCGCAACAGTTGGTATCGCTTTACTAGGTATCGGAAAAGTGATGGGCATCTCAGAAGGTATGGTTGCTGGAGCAATTATTTCAGGTGCCTATTTTGGTGATAAGATGTCCCCCTTGTCCGACACTACAAACTTAGCGCCTGCAATGGCGGGAACAGATCTATTTACCCATATTCGATATATGATGTATACTACGGTTCCCACCCTCATCATCACCCTAATTATATTTTTGTGTATGGGACTGTCCATGAATACAAAAATGGATATAGCCGGAATTGTTAATATGCAAAAGACCTTGGGTCAGACTTTTGTAATTACACCTTGGTTGTTTTTGGTTCCTGCTGTGGTAATTGCTGCAATTATCATGAAATTAAAAGCCCTTCCTGCTCTTATTCTTGGTACGGTTGCAGGTTTGCTTGCGGCTTTTATTGCACAGCCGAATATTGTGAATCAATTATCGGGAATTTCAGATAATTTTTTCTTTTCTTCTACTAAAGTGTTTTTTAATACTGTTTTATTTGATTCAAGTATCGAAACAGGTAGTCAGGATGTCAATGATTTATTGTCCACAAGTGGTATGTACGGGATGTTCAATACAATTTATTTGGTCGTTTGTTCGATGTGCTTTGGAGGCGCTATGGAAGTGACAGGCATGCTCAAGAAAATCACATCAAGCTTTATTAGTAAAATAGAGTCGGCAGGCTCCTTGATTGCTAAAACGGCAGGGACATGCATCTTTTTTAATGCGACTACTTCGGATCAGTATTTGGCTATTGTCGTGCCTGGTAGAATGTTTTCTAAAGAGTTCGAAGACAGGGGTTTAAAGCCAGAGAATTTAAGTAGAACTTTAGAAGATTCTGGTACGGTAACTTCACCTTTAATTCCTTGGAATACGTGTGGTGCGTATCATGCTGGCGTGCTCGGAGTTGCCACGGGAAGTTATTGGATGTTCTGCTTTTTCAACTTGATTAGTCCTATTATGACCATGATTTATGGATTTTTAAATATACGAATTCGAAGATTTTCAAAAGAAGAGATGGAAGCGATAAAGAGGGCAGAGGCTAAGTCAGCTTAAGTTCTTTTTCTATGCCATCAATTAAAGCATGAATGACTTTAATGTGAATTTCTTGCGCTCGATCTGCATATTCGGTCTGAGGTGCCCGGATTTCTAAATCAGCAATACCAGCTAGAATACCACCTGTCTTTCCCGTTAATGCTACTGTTTTTAAACCTTTTTTTTTCGCGGCTTCAAAAGCTAAAATCACATTTTTTGAATTTCCAGAAGTTGAAATCCCAAGCAATACGTCACCCTTGTTACCGATGGCTTCTACATATCTTGAAAAGATAAATTCAAATCCATAATCGTTTGCTACACAAGAAATATGGCTTGGGTCTGAAATGGAAATAGCGGCAAGAGCTTTGCGATCGTTTCTAAATCGTCCACTAAGCTCTTCAGCGAAGTGCATCGCATCACACATAGAACCACCATTGCCACAGCTCAAGATTTTGTGCCCATTTTTCAAAGCATCAACCATTACCTGAAGCGCTTTATCAATTGCGGAAATATTGGCTTCGTTGTTGAATTTGTTCAAAACCTCAGCGGCTTCGTTGAAATGCTTTTGTATTGCGTCTTTACTCATAGTGTATCTTGGTATAAAGGTAAGGAATCTAGACTGAATGAACGTTTATTTGTTTTGTATCTTTGTTTTATGCGTGATCAAAATCTATTTAAGGATAAAGTTGTGTGGCTGACTGGTGCAAGTTCAGGGATAGGGAAGGAGCTTAGTATTCAACTTGCCGAGCTGGGAGCAAAGTTGGTCCTTTCTTCTCGTAAAGAGGAACTTCTTCAAGCCCTAAAAGAGGGGCTTCCAAATAGTAAAGAACATTTGGTTTTACCTTTGGATCTGACAAGGTCTAGTGACTTTGAAAGCGCGCTTAACCAAGTGATCGCTCAATACGGTTGTGTTGATTATCTCATTCAAAATGGGGGTGTTAGTCAACGTGGTACGGCGGCAGATTCTACTGAAACTGTTGTCAGAAAAATTATGGAGGTGAATTTTTTCGGAAATGTGCTTTTGACGAGGGTTGTGCTCCCAGAGCTTCGGAAAAGTAAAGGTCAAATTTTAGTCATTAGTAGTATTGCTGGCAAGTTTGGATTCTTTTTAAGATCGAGCTATAGCGCTTCTAAGCATGCCCTTCATGGTTATTATGAATCTCTTGCTTTAGAGGAAGAAGAAAACGGAATTGCCGTTACGATTGCCTGTCCCGGAAAAATTAATACGCCTATATCTTCAAATGCTGTGGGTTCAGATGGACAAAAACATGGGCAGATGGATCATAATCAAGAAAAAGGAATGCCCGTAGAAGAATGTGTTTCACAGTTGTTAAACGCATTATCTACTAAGAAAAGAGAGGTTTTGATTGGGAATCGAGAGATTAAAGCGGTAACCTTGAAAAGGTTTTTACCTGCTTTATTTTGGAGAGTCATCAAAAAGCAATCTGCTACTTAAGCCCATAAAAAAAGCCATCAATACTTGATGGCCTTTCAAAAATCTAGAAAATTCTTAGTTAACGCTTGACGATAAGTCAGCACCTGCTTTAAATTTCACTGTGTTTTTAGCTTGGATTTGGATAACCGCACCAGTCTTAGGGTTACGTCCAGCTCTAGCTGCTCTTCTAGTAATAGAAAAAGAACCAAATCCTACTAAAGAAATACGGTCTCCTTTTTTCAATGCACCAGTCGTTGCGCCTACAAATGCATCTAATGCTTTCTTAGCGTCAGCTTTAGATAATCCAGCGTCACTTGCCATCGCGTCAATTAATTCTGCTTTGTTCATAATGGGTTGTTTTAAATAATTAATAAATATTTATCACAACAAATATATCCGAATATCAATGGCAGTGGCGGTTTGGGGGGTAAAATATACCGAAAATGTTGATAAGTGACGTGTTTTGTTAATAAACCCACCTAAATTCCTAGTAAAACAGCGTGTTAATGTCATTGTTACGCATTGTTTTTATATAATTCGGTCAATTTTATGAGTAATTTCTGTTTTATTGAACCAAAATAGTCCTGTATTTGTTAAATTGGCCATAGATGAAAGCAATTGTTATAGGTTCGGGAATAGGAGGGATGGCATCCGCTGTCCGTTTGGCATCTTTAGGTTTTGAGACTGAGGTTTTTGAACAGAATTCTTTTTATGGTGGAAAAATAAATTCTAAGAATATTGGACCTTATCGTTTTGATAGAGGTCCTTCTATTTTTACAGAGCCTCATTTAGTGGATGAGCTATTGTCTATAGTCAAAGCTTCAGATATCGATTTTGATTACCATAAGCTCCCTAATTCGTGTTGTTATTTTTTTGAGGATGGAAAGCGTATCAAATTGCCAACAGGAACGGAGGCCGTCGCGGCGTGTTTAAGTGAAGAGTTAGGTGAAGATCAAAAGAATGTTGAAAAGCTCTTGAGGCGCTTTGAATTGAACTACAAAGCTGTTTACCCCGTATTTATCAAAGCCTCCTTACATAGAATAATGCAGTGGCTGAATAGAAAGGTTTTTAAAGCCATAACTAGAATTCCTTTTTATGGATTGTTTTCCTCTATGAACACGGTAAATCGTCAAAGTTTCAAAAACCCCAAAACGACACAGATATTTAATCGTTTTGCGACATATAACGGTAGTAATCCTTTCAAAAGTCCAGGGATGTTTAATATTATAGCTCATTTAGAGTTAAATGTTGGTCCATACATGCCGAAAGGTGGTATGGTCGCTATTAGTGATGCTGTATACCAAAAAGCACTTGAATTGGGGGTTCGTTTTCACTTTAATAAGCGGGTAGAGAAGATTTTGTATTCATCTGGTCGCGTTGAAGGGATAGAGACTTCAACTAATAAAATAGTTTGCGATTTGGTCACCAGTAACATGGATGTTCACTTTACTTATGATAAGCTCTTGCCTGGGTTGAAGGGGCCCGTCAAAATTTTGAATCAAGAAAAATCTACCTCAGCCGTTGTCTTCTATTGGGGGATTCAAAAAACGTTTGATAATTTAGATGTTCATAATATCTTTTTTTCAAATACTTATGAAAGTGAATTCGATCATTTATTTAATAAACAAACGCTTATTGATGATCCAACTATATATGTCCATATATCCTCTAAGGTTGAAAAGAATGATGCGCCGGACGGTTGTGAGAATTGGTTTGTAATGGTGAATGCACCTATTGATGCAGGGCAAGATTGGGTATCCCAAAAACAGCGGCTCCGAAAAAACATCCTTAATAAACTTAAGCGACTTCTCAAAGTAGACATTGAACCATTGATTGGGGAAGAGGAGAATGTTGATCCGGTCATGATAGAGCAGATGTATTCAGGGAAAAATGGTTCGATTTATGGTAATGCCTCAAATACGATGATGTCTTCATTTTATCGTCATCCCAATTTTTCTTCAAAAATCAAAGGTCTATATTTTGCCGGTGTAACGGTGCATCCTGGAGGTGGGATTCCATTGGCATTAAGCAGTGCGGCTATTGTCGAGAAGTGTGTTCGTAGAGATTTCTCTATTTCTTGATTCGGGCTGGATTAATCTCTAAAACATTCCTATTCGAAGACATGATTTTTCGGGCATTTTTTACAAAGACTTTCATTTTTTCTAGATGAGCGGGGTTCTTGATTTGTTTTATTGCCGGGTAGCTTGAGCATGGGAGTACCTCAAATAGTTGTTTGTTTAACCTTGTTGGCTTGTTGACCCATATGAGGTGGTAACCCGCATTTTTAATTTTTAAGCCGTCACTGTTCTTTTCAATTTCAATCTCCAACATCATTCCCCCATCGGTATTGATACTTGCTTGGTTAGACACAAAGTTACCTAGTGAATATGCGACTAGTTGATCTGATTCTTGGTGCCATTCTACTTTCTGAAGGACATGTGGATGGCTACCGATGATAATATTGATCCCATTACGGAACAAAAACTTGGCAACGGATTTTTGATATTGACTTGGGGAGGTTTGGTATTCTTTTCCCCAATGCACTACGGCAATTAAGCCGTCAAGTGTTTCTTTTCTACTTTGTTCAATATCCAACAATATTTGATTGGTATCAATATAATTGACGCTTGTGGGGTTTGGTGCTTTCAGTCCGTTTGTGCCGTATGTATAGTTGAGTAGACCTATCCTTAGATCTTCTTTACGAAGAATAAGGAGGTTTCTTAGTTTTCGATCAATCGGATTGTAGTAGGTGCCATTGTGAGGGATCTGAAGCCGGTCTAGCACCTCAATGGTTCTTTTGATTCCTTTACCTCCTCGGTCGCAAGAATGGTTGTTTGAGGTAACCAGGACGTCGATACCACTTGTTTTGCATGCCTCAGCCAAAGCGTCAGGAGATGAGAATTGTGGGTAGCCACTATATGGAGGGCCGGCTAATGTGACTTCAAGATTTGCTATTGCAAAGTCAGCCTTGGAAATGGTTTTGTTCAAATGTGTGAATACCGCATCGTAGTTGTGGCTCCTTTTCTGATCATCAAATGCCGCTTTTATTTGACTCCCATGTCCCATAATATCTCCTATAAATAGAAGAGACATAGAACTTTGGTTAAAAGCTATAAAACTTATTAAAAAGAAAAAAAAAGGAATAACTCTCATACAATTAAATATGCATTGAAAGTACTATTTTCGCACAACACTAAAAGTCTAAGCCGATTTTATTTTAATCATATTCTATGAAGGAAGGTATTTGTAAAGAAGATTTGCTCGAGGAATTACATCAAGCCATCCGCAGTCGAATCTCGGAAGCTTCAAGAATACTCGATGAGGTTCAGGAGTCTGTAGATTCCGAGTCTCAAAGTACGGCAGGTGACAAGCATGATACATCACGAGAGTTAATGCAGCAAGAAAGAAATAAAGCCGCTCAAAATCTTCAAAATCAAATGGCAATGGATGGCTTGTTTATCACACTTAAGAATACGACACATTCAAAGGTTATTACGTTTGGGAGTTTGGTTTTAACAAGTATAGGTTGGATTTTTATTGGATTGCCTCTTGGGAAATTGATCTTTAATAAGATCGATGTTTTGTGTATTTCTGGAAATTCACCAATGGCTAAAGCACTTGTGAATCGAAAGGTGGGTGCGCGTATTGAAATGAACAATATGTCAATTGAAATAATTGAGTTGAAATAAAAAAGTGAGACGAATCTCACTTTCTCTGATAAACATTTACTCTAGATTATTTAATTCACTTTCTTACAAACGAGGCTCGTTTAGTTTTGCATAGTGCTTATCGTAAAACGTTTAAGTGACCCGTTTCAAATATTCTTTTACCATCATTTAATCTGGTATATTCAATTTGCCAAGTATAAGTTCCATTGGGTACAGAGTTTCCTCTGTAGGTACCATCCCATTTTGCAGAGATGTCATGTGATTCCCATATGAGTTCACCCCATCTGTTGTATAGGTTTAAGGTAAAGGTTTGTTCATTTACTCCTGACAGTACAATAAACCAATTTTGATTGTGCTCATCTGCATCAGGTGTGAAGCTATTAGGCACATAGAAATAGACATCTGGTAATTCATAACATGGTTCAATAGGGTTAGAAAGTATTACGATGCCCTCTTCGTTGCAACCTTCATCATCCGTAACAAGAACAGTAAATGTTCCGGCAAACAAATTCTGTTGGTTATTTAGGTTACTGTCATTGCTCCATAATGTGGTGAATGGTTCCGTACCATCGCTAATCTCTAAATTTATTTCTCCTGAAGCATCGCCTGCACATAATGGATCTATACTTGTTATGTCAAGACTAGGCTGTGAGTTGACATTTACGATCATACTCGCATCGCTTTGACATCCATTAATATCTGTTCCCGTTACTGTGTATTCCGTAGTGCCAAGATTTGGGATAAATGAAATGCCATTGTTGAGACCTAAATCCCATGAATAGGTGTTTGCCCCTTGGGCCATAGGTGTAACACTTTGTCCTTCGCAGACTGAAATGTCTGGACCAGGGTCAAGTGTAGTTAGGCTATTTATCGTTAGGTTTAATGTTACCGTGGAGTCACATCCATTTATTGTTCCCCCGCTAATTATAAATGTAGCAGTATTATTACTTTGCGTATAAGTATTGCCGTCGATCCAGTTGAAGGTAATACATGCGCTTTGTGAATCTATTGAAGTTACTGAGTTATTTATAATAAGGTTTAGTGTTACAATTGAGTCGCAACCATTTGTTGCACCACCGTTTATGTTCATCGTTGCTGAATTGTTACTGGCTGTATATGTGTTTCCATCAATCCACGTATAACTATCGCAGGCTGTTTGAAAATCTGTTCCAGAGGCGGTATAAGTTATAGTCAAGTTTAAATTTACTATTGAGTCGCAAGTATTCGCTGCTGCTCCAGAATAGGTGTAAGAAGCGGTATTGTTATCTTCCGTATAGGTGTTGCCATCAATCCAAGTATAAGAATCACATGATGTCTGCACATCTGTTGTTATGACAGGGTTATTTACCGTTAGATTTAAAGTAACTATAGAATCACAACCTGCAACTGCTCCGCCGGTATAAGTAAATGTGGCTAAATTATTACTCTGGGTGTATGTAATTCCATCTATCCAAGTAAATGAAGCGCAAGCAATTTGATTATCTACGCCATTTACTTCATTACTTATAGTGAGGTCCAATGAAACAAGAGAATCACATCCATTTGTTGCGCCACCGGCAAGATTGAAAGTACTTGTATTGTTGCTAGTCGTGTATGTATTCCCATCAATCCATGTAATGGGTGCACAGGACGCAATGACATCTGTTCCTGTTGCTGGAGTATTAATAGTCAAATCTAAAGTAACAGTAGAGTCACACCCTAAGGAAGTTCCATTGGTATAGGTATAGTTTGCTATATTATTACTGGTAGTATAAGTGATGCCGTCAACCCAAGTAAAAGGTCCACAACTAATATGCGAATCAATATTTGATTGAGAATCATTGATAGTAATCATAAATGTGTTTTCATCTATACAATTTGGAATTGTATTCGATTCTGCAAAAACATACATCGATTGAGATGTCGTTATATTGTCTCCGATATTATAATTTATTCCGGCGCCATTAGTCATGCTATAATAACTCCCCCCAGATAATGGTGTTAAGGCATAGAAGTCACAAGCTACGATATCGAGTGGTGCATCTGCAATTGGGCTAGCATACACATTAACGGTAATGGTCGTATCATCTAAACAAGCACCATCAGAAATGTTTAAAATGACATCGTAAGCTCCTGCTAAAAGATATGTATGAATTGGGTTAGGGGCACTACTCAGTGCGCTGGCATCTCCGAAATCCCAAGAATAAGATGAGACTCCTGCAGAAGAAATCGAAGAACTTCCGTCAAACGTAAAAATGTTAGTACCCAAGCATTGGTCATTCACCGGGTTAATTACAGCATTGATACCGCATTCTTGCGTGATCGTTAGGTCCTCCATCATTACATCTAATCCATTTCCACCTGTACTGTTGTAATGAACTAAGAAGTTTAACCCATTTGTAGTAACGGTTGTAGTCATAGTGACAAGCTGCCAGGATCCACTTAGGGTTGGGTTCAGTAAGCTTGTGATTGAACCATTATCATCAGTTAAGGTCATCGTAATGTCTGATATAGGAATTGTACTTCTCACCCAAACAGACAATGTGACGGTACATCCAACAGTAAGGTTCGTTAGATTACGCTCGTAAATGTCTACATCTCCGATACCATTTTGAACATTGAACCATCCGAAAAATGTTCCGCTTATTGGATAGGACTGATTAAAATCACTTCCTCCGTTTCCATAAAGAACAGGAGCATTTGCTCCAGTAATTGTACCTGAGTCAAATGTTTCCGTGAGAACCATGCTGCTGCTTGAATTTATCGTTAAATCTAAAGTGACAATAGAATCACAACCGTTTGCAGCACCGTTCGCAATGTTGAAGGTAGCAACGTTGTTACTTGCCGTATACGTAATTCCATCAATCCATATATATGATTCGCATGCGACTTGGGTGTCCGTACCTAAAACGGTATTGTTAATGGTTAGGTCTAATGTTGCTATCGAGTCACAACCGCTTGCAGCTCCACCAATGATGTTGAAGGTTGCCGTATTATTTGAAGTCGTATAAGTGTTTCCATCAATCCAAGTAATGGGCGTACAAGAAGAAAGCACATCCGTTCC
>MEHZ011414299.1_pt1 | contig 16062 bp, 14 predicted proteins | sample 897221 | NCBI WGS metagenome assembly MEHZ01 (sample SAMN05514161, study PRJNA337945) | marine metagenome | isolation source: marine surface water | place: Arctic Ocean | collected 2007-12-13
TTATGGGTCGCTTTCGAACTGATCTGGTGGCCCCTTCTTCCAAACGAGACCAACGAGGTTCGTTAGTAACGTATTGGTCGGTACCCGATTCGTCAGCCGGATACGCGCTTATGGCGAGTGTCGCTTCACCTCCAAACCTTTTCAGAATCGGTGATCGACCAGCAGAGGGCTCGGTGAAGTTACTTCGAATCCAGCGGGCCGCGGCATACTGCTACACCTCCTGCGGGCACATCGTTCTCACTTCGCAGCGCAGAACGACACCAAATGAGCGAGGTAGTGACGTGCAGGTTTCCCGATGACGGGCATCCAACCCTTTCGCGGCATGGTAGTTCTTCAAGACATGGCCCATGACGTCGTGTCACCGGCCTATGACGCACTTAGCGTTGCGCAGAGGCAGCAGTTCCGCTCTGACCATCCCCACTCGTACTTGCATGTGACCAGGTCGGCCGAGGACGAGCCTGATGCTGTAACGGTAGACAACAGCACCCTTGTTGCCCGAGGGCGGGCAGCCCTCGAACGGATCGTAGGCGCAAACCTGTTTGCGTCTCACGGCTCGCCGGCACTCTACGTGTACCGACTCGTAGACGGAGCACATGCACAGTGCGGGCTGGTCTGCGAGATTCCCAGTGGCTACTACCACTCGGTGGCCAAACCGCACGAAGCCACGCGGGCAGCACGAGCAGCCCTGCTGGCCGAGCATTTCGGCACGGTGAAGGCCATGTCAAGCCCCGTTGCGTGCACAGTCCGCGACGACGGCAGTCTGGAGCGCGAGTTGCACGCCGTGACTCACGGCGAGCCGATTCTGGATATCGCCGGTGGTGACGGGCTCCAGCAAACGGTCTGGCGGATCGATGACCGTGAAGCCCAGGCACGAATCACCGAGCGCCTGCGTGACGAGCCACTCTTCATCATCGATGGACACCATCGTTCAGCTGCCAACCAACAATTATGCGACCGCGGCCTGGCCCTGCCGGTGCTCACCACCATCTTTCCTGAACAGTCGCTTCACCTGGTTGGGTTCCATCGACTGGTGCGACTTCGCAATGGCATCGACCAAGCGTTGCTGCTTCAGGCCATTCAACGTCGCTTCCGAGTCGAGACCGTGTCGGATGTGACGATGGTGTCGCCCGGCCAGGTAGCCATAGTCCTCGCCGACGAATGGCATCTCGTGCACTTCGATGAGCGACCTGTCGCTGGTGGTGCCTCGATCCTGCTTGGCTCTCTTGATCCGGTAGTTCTCGAACGTGAGGTCCTGCTAGGCATCCTCGGCCGTCATGGCGAGTTCGATATCACGTACACGCCTGACATCGAGCCCTTCGCTGTCATCGTTGCGGAAGCAGCCGAGAACGACCAGATCCCGATCTTTGTGCCACCGGTAGCAATCGCCGACATGATGGCGGTGGCCGAAGGCGGTGTGATCATGCCAGCCAAATCCACCTACTTCACACCTAAGGTCCGCTCCGGCGTCTTCCTCCGGGTCTTCGACGAACTGGACTAACGCCAACCATCTGGCGAGGCACTAGCTGGACATCAACCGCAGTAAGCGCCAGCAGCCAGCTGTCCTCCTGCACGCTCAAAATCGTCTCGCGAAGGAGCTGGAAGGTTGCGCTAGCTACCTAGCGAGAGATTGTCCATTGGACCTCGAAGAGTCTGGCCGCCAAGGCCGACCGAGTACGAATACGTGTGCGGGTTGGGCGACGACCCGACAATCGGCGTCTGTTCGGCTTCGATCGGGGACGCATCAACACCTGACCCGGCACCCAACCTTGCCTTCACGACCGCCTAGTTGTCTTCGGCGTCTTCGCTATCAGGTGACGGCGTTGCATCCGGGACAGGCGTGGCGTCTGGATCAGGCGTCGGCGAAGGTTCAGGCGTCGGCGAAGGTTCGGGGGTCGGCAGGGGAGTCGGTGTCGGCGTGGGGGTTGGAGATGGTGCCGGGATAACAGGCACGCGCTCGATGAAGAACACATTGATCGATGCGTCTGGGCCGAGCGCCTCACGCAGAGCGCCCTCGAGTTCCGCGCCATCTGGCGGGACCGTGCCGCGCATATCGGCTACCACCGTGCGACCGTCGAACGTCACGCCATCAACCGCTAACCCACGTTCATTCGCGAAGTCTTGCACGATTGACCGCACCGCTCCTTGTGCTTCATCGATGGCTCGCTGGGCTTCACCTGCGGAAAGATCGTCCCAGTTGAGCCCTACTTGGATCGGCTCGTCAAGAGCCTGTAGCAAACGGCTCTCGAGGTCGATTCGATCAGGCGGCTGAATCGTTGACGAAACAGAAACGGTGACAGATTCGGCGCCGACCTCCAGGCTGGTCAGATTGAAGACCGATGAGTCACCTTCGCTGCCAAGCCACTGATCAACAACAGCTCGAATCGCATCAGCACGAGCCTGTTGCTCAGCGGAACGCTCTTCATCGGCGATGATAGCGTCGGCTGTTTGGCCTTGAATCCAAGTAACCCGCAGGTCTGGTACGTCTCGGAGTATCTCCGCTATTTCGGCCCGCAGACCCGATGACGACGGAATTTGCGTCGGGCCTGTCACTGTTACCCGTACGGTATTTCCATCGACGGAGACCACTGACTCGTTGAAGGTGCCTTCAAGCCATGTAGTTGTGGCTGCGCGAATCTCCGTTACCTGCGTTGAACGTTGGGCGCTGTCATAGCTACGCGTTCCAAGCAAGACACCCAGGATTGCTACGACGACCAGCGCAGCGAGGCCCCCCGCGATCACACGCGGGGCCATGCTGAGCAAACGGCGGCCTGGGACGAAACCGGCTGCAATAAAAACCATGGTGCTGACGGTCACGATGGCCGCGAGGTTTGTCGCGTAGAGCAGCAGAGCGCCAAGTGCCAGAGCGGTTTCGCCGGCGCGCAACGTGATACCGACGACCGCAAGCGGTGGAACCAAAGCGACAGCGATAGCAACCCCAGGCAGAGAACTCGACACGTCAGGTCGAGCCGTGGCATAGGAGCCAGCAACACCCGCCGCAAGCGCTACGACAAGATCTCGGGCATCAGGAGCGGTTCGAGCCAGGACCTCGTTTGTCAACAGCTCGCCGGGCAGCCAACCAGCAATGATGTAGCTGACCATGATCGCGCCGGCGGTAGCAGCCGTGACGGTCCCAGCAGCTCGAACAGTGGCGTCGCCCAACGCCATAGCGATTGATGCAGCGATACCAAGCACTGGCGTCATCAGCGGAGCGATAAGCATGGCGCCAATGACGAGTGCAGCTGAGTTGGCCGACAAGCCCATGATGGCCACGATGACTGACATTGACATCATCAGGGTGAAGTGAACCGCCCAGCCAGCGCCAGGGATAACCAAACAGGCCTCCATTACGCGCATGCGGTCTTCGGGGTTCATTCCCCAACGTTTCGCGGATGGTCGGGGCAGACCTACCCATCGACGCCGCCGCGGATTTGGCCTGGCCGGATTCGGCCTAGCCATCTCGTCAGCTACTGCGTCGGACTCGGCAGGTTTAGCCGAAGACTCAGACATGTGGCCCGACAGTTGCGGCGATGTTTGCGCGTGTCGCCTTGGGGGCCTCGATCATGACCATGTGACCAACACCGGGCACGATATCAACGGTGGCGTGTGCGATGGCGTCGACAAGTGGTTGGGCAGCACGAACCGGTGTCATCTTGTCCAGCGCTCCAAGGAGGAAAGTGACAGGAAGCGAAAGGCTCGCGGCAGTTTCGACAGCGCTTTGGTAGTCGACACATGCCGACAGATCTTTGAAGAGAACGCCGTTTTTGGTTTGGGCCACCATTGCAAGGTTGGCGCCGACCATTGAGTTTCCGGGCGAGGGATGTGGCCCTGTCCGAGTCGCTGGGGCGAACGCCCATCCGGCCATGAGTTGCGCCGCAAGCGGATCGTTGGCCTCAGCAGCGTCGAGCAACGCGGGGTGCACCGGCATAGCGGCGGCAGTTCCAACGAGTGTGATCGACGCCAATTCGACCTTGGGCGCGCACTCCAGCGCTATGAACGAACCCATCGAGTGGCCCACCACATGCACCGGGCGATCCATTGCACGCACGAGCCCTGCGAGCCATTCGGCGTATGCATCGATCGAGGGAAGCTCGCCCTCGGGTGATGCGCCATGGCCCGGTAGGTCGATTGCGATAGCAGGACACCCATGGTGGGCGAGCCACCGCGTCTGCAGCGACCATGCTGTGCGGTCCATGCCTGCACCGTGCACAAGGACAACGATGGGGCCGCTGTCTCCAATATCTTGGCCGCCAGTAGCAGCAGAGATGCGATAATCGCCAGGAAAGATCAGGGCAGTCATCAGCGTTGCTTCTGTGATCGGCGGAGTGCTTGTGAGAGATCATCGATGATGTCGTCGCAGTGTTCGAGGCCGACCGACAGGCGCACAAGTTCTTCGCCGATGCCTGCGTCTTCGAGATCCTGCGAGCTCATCTGGCCATGAGTGGTGCTGCCCGGATGAATCACGAGCGTCTTCGCGTCGCCAACGTTCGCCAGGTGCGATGCGAGTTGCACCGCTTCGATAAACTTGCGGCCCGCTTCGCGGCCACCCTTGATTCCAAAGCTCAGGATCGCTCCGGCCCCACGAGGCAGGAGCTCCTTGGCCAGGTCATGGTCAGGATGCTCGGGCACACTTGGGTGCTTAACCCAGGTGACAGCATCGTTGCTGAGCAGCGCTTCGACCACCTTATGGGTGTTCTCGACATGTCGTTGCATGCGCACCGGCAGCGTTTCGACACCTTGCAATAGATGAAACGCAGTCGTGGGGCTCATGCATGCGCCGAAGTCGCGTAGACCCTCGGCTCGGGCACGAGCCGAGAAGGCTGTCGGACCGAACTCGTCGGCGAAGGCCAGGCCGTGATAGCCGATGTAGGGCTCGGTCAGGGTTGGAAAGCGATCCGTCGTGGCCCAGTCGAGGCGGCCGCCGTCTACAAGTGCCCCGCCAATAGCGATGCCATGGCCGCCAAGGAACTTGGTCACCGAGTGCATGATGATGTCGGCGCCGTGCTCGACCGGGTTGATCAGATAGGGCGTGGTGAACGTGCTGTCAACCATCAGCGGGATTCCATGGGCATGGGCGACATCCGCGACGAGTGGCACGTTGAGTACTTCGAGCCCAGGATTACCGGTGATCTCGGCAAGGATCAATCGTGTGTCTGGGGTGATGGCGGCGGCGAAAGCTTCAGGATCACGAGGGTCAACGAAGGTGGTGGTGATGCCAAAGCGGGGGAGCGTCACGTTCAGCATGTTGTGGCTTCCGCCATAGATGTTCCTGCTCGCCACGATGTGACTTCCGCTGTCCATCAAGGTCGAGATTGCCATGAACAGTGCCGCCTGGCCGCTGGCAGTACATATCGCAGCAGCTCCGTTCTCGAGCGCTGCGAGCCGTTCTTCGAGCACAGCCACCGTGGGGTTCGATATTCGGCTGTACAGGTGACCGGGCTCTTCCAAATTGAATAACGCTGCTGCTTGATCTACGGACTCGAAGTTGTACGAGGTCGTTTGGTAGATCGGCACGGCCCGAGCCCCCGTCGTGGGGTCTGGGGCCTGGCCTGCATGCAAGCTGAGAGTTTCGAGGCGGTATAAGTCTGGACGCACCATCTGACTGTATTCGGTAAGACGAGCCAAAACAGGGCTCCTTCGATCAGCCCCCGCTGATTGTTCCGCCTGGGCTGATGGTCATGGGGTGCCCATGGCGGATCATGGCGTGCAGCGAAGGTTCCACGATCAGTACCGGCGTCGTCACGCCGTACAACTCATGCCCGACAACTGACCCCAGCACGAGTATCTCGTCGGGCTCGATCAATACAAACGCGGTTGGCGCCGAACCAAGCCGGACGGCCTCGGCCAACACGCTCGAGGCCGAGCTAGAGCCGCGGCCCGACGCCATGACCACAATCGTGCCGGCGATGGCCTCGCCATGTTGTGGGTGATGGACGTCGGTGATCATGCCAGTGGTCGGGTCGAACCCGCCCCATAGACTCAGTGGTGCCGCCAGGACGCTGACTGGTGCCGCCGCCGCGCCGTCGACCATTGCGCGACCGGCTGCTCCTTCAGGAAGCATCGCTCCACATCCAGTCACTGCGGACGACCTTGCCGGCAATCGCGGAGCGAACACACTCGCTCACCGATCCGAGCACAGCTTCGACGCCGATATTGCCGGGTGCGTAATACGCCCACTTCGCAGAATCAGTCATACCGAGCCCTGTGGTATCGCGCACGATCGGCGTAATGTAGGTGCAGGTGTCGGTCACGAAGATCACGCCGGCCTCTCGCAAGGGCGAGACCCAACCGTGCAGCATGGCTTCGTGCAGCGTCTCGCGAGCCGTGGAGACATAGAAGGCGACCGTCGACGCGATCAGTGAACCAGCGAGTAGTTCGTAAAGCCGACCAATCTCGGCCAGCGAATAGTGAGGCGTGCCCAGACTTACCGTCGCGAGCGGCCGATCGGCCGTCGAGGACAGCTCATCGCGTGCACCCCTGATATCAGCGGAGGTGATCTTGATGGTGGCCAAGGGAGTGACGCCTTGACAAGCATCGAGAAGCGAAGGGGCCTCAGGCGTCAGGCCAACGGCATGGAACATTGCCAGGTTGCCCGACGATGCGGCCGCTGCGCCGAGTGCCTTCAGATTGTCCTCGGTGGCGGACCCAACAAGACCAACGATTACTGGGATCTGGCCGGGGCAACGCCTCCCGAGCACGAAACCCAAACATGGGTACAGCACAGAGGCACCGAGCAGCGAAGGGGGAAGCGCCGACACATCGACGACGACCGTCGCCTTGCGGTTGGCGTCGACGTGCAGGCCAGCGTTGGGGACCCGACCAGTTATGGCTGCAGCGATATCGATGAAATCGCCGTATCGATGGGTGCGGGCACCAAGGACGCTGTTGGCAAAGACGATGGCATTGGATTCGGCCCACGCAACATCGTCACCCTGACTGGGTCGATCTTGGCGCTGGTACGGCGCACAGGTCCACGTCGGTTCACACCCGAGCGCTACGTACCCGTCCATGAGCTCGCGGGCGGCGGTTGCCTCTAGTGGGTCGCCTGCATACAACTCAGGGTGCAGCAGGTCCAGGCTTGAGACGTTCAGAGTGGTTGGTACCCGGACCTGTGCAGCACCATCGACCAGGCGATGCACAAAGTCGAGCCCGGATGTGCCGTGATAGAGGCACGAGTCGATGTGCGCACCCGAGACGGGAAGAAGGACCGTCGCGTCCATCGCCTGCGCCAAGCGAACAACAATTCGCATTGCCAACGCCGTTCCCGGGCCATCGCAACCGTCGAGCATGGCCTGCTCGTCTGGCGTAAGGTCGACAGTGCTCATTGTGTTATCACCGGGGTGTTATCAGCGGGGCGTTATCAGCGGAAGATCGGGTCGGCCCCGTCGGGAACCCGGGCCATTTCTATGGTCTCGGTCACCTGGTCCACGACCTGAGCGAGCGGCACTTCGATCGTTTCACCGGCAACCCGCGATGTCAGCTCAGCCATGCCAGCTGCGACACCCTTAGGCCCAACGGTGATGCGCCATGGGATGCCCGTGAGTTCGGTATCGGCGAACTTCACACCGGCCCGGGCATCTCGATCGTCGAGTACAACGTCGATACCCCGCTGGCGTAGCTGGGTGTACAGGTCTTCCCCGGCGGCGACGGTCGCTTCGTCGCGCATACTCACGAGGATGATCGATACTTCAAAAGGAGCAACAGCCACCGGCCAGATCACGCCATTGTCATCGTGATGTGTTTCGATGATCGCGGCCAAGGCTCGGCCAACACCGATGCCGTAGCTACCCATGATTGGGACTCGCTTGTCGCCGTTCTCGTCGAGTACGACCATGCCCATTGCCTCGGCATACTTGCGGCCGAGCTTGAAGATATGACCGGCCTCGATACAACGAACGATCTCCAGGCTCGTGTCACAGTTGACGCACGGCTCACCAGCGGTGACGGTCCGTAGATCGAGCCATTCAGTGACGGTAATATCGCGCCCGGGGTCCACGCCCCGATAGTGCTTGTCATCGACGTTTGCACCCGTCGTCATGTTGGTACGGCCCTGCAGCGCCAGGTCGGCCACGATTCGGATTTCGTCGACACCAACAGCACCCAGGCTGCCGGGTTGAGCGCCAAGCGCCTTTTGCACTTCATCGGCCGAGGCAGGACGCAGCGTAGAGCAGCCAAGACCGTCGCTGAGCTTTTGTTCATTCAGCCCGTGATCACCACGGACCAAGGCGAGAACGAGTTCGCCGTCCGCGACCATGACCATCGTCTTGATCTGACGTTCGGCGCTTGCGCCACCTTCGAAGTCGGCGAGGGCAGCGATGGTACGCACACCGGGCGTGTCGAACATTTCGGGAGCGGCTTGGGGAACGTCATCGGCAATATCGAGCAGCGCAGAGGTGGCACGTTCTACGTTGGCGGCATAACCGCAGCCAACACACATGACAACATCATCTTCGCCAGCGTCGCTTGGCACCATGAACTCGTTCGAACCGGAACCGCCCATTGCACCCGATGACGCTTCAACCGGTACTGCTGGCAGCGACAGATGCTTGAAGATCTGGATGTATGCCTCGCGGTAGGCGTCGAAACTTTTGTCGAGACCAGCCTCGTCGATATCGAAGCTGTATGCGTCTTTCATATAGAACTCGCGGACCCGCAGAAGCCCGCTCTTGGGTCGAGGTTCGTCACGGAACTTGAGCTGGATTTGGTACCACTGCATAGGCAGGTCTTTGTATGAGCTGACTTCAGATGCAATGGTCGCGAAGATCTCTTCATGGGTCATACCCAATGCCATGTCGGCACCCTTGCGATCCTGGAGACGGAACATTTCGTCGCCCATGACATCCCAGCGCCCGGACTGCTTCCAGATCCGCGCGGGGTGCATGGCTGGCAAGTGGAACTCTTGACCACCCAGTGCATCCATGTGCATCCGGATGATGTTGGCGATCTTCTGATGAACACGCCAACCCAGCGGGAGCATCGAGTAGTGACCCGAGTGCAGCTGGCGCGCAAAGCCGCCACGAAGCAGCAGTTTGTGGCTTGGCGCCACGGCATCGCCGGGCGCTTCTCGCAGCGTAGGAACGAACAGATTTGACCAGCGCACTAACTACCTCCAGGTGGTCCCGCGAGGCTACTTGCCGCTGGGCACGTCTGGGGGGTCTTTAGCGGGTTCCCGAGTTGGGTGGCGCTAGGCAGCAGCGCGTGATCGACGAAGCAAAGGATCGGCCAAACCAAGGGCCTTGTCGGTCAACTTGAAGATGCGACCAGCAGCCCCTGGCGTGTCGCCATCGACCAGGTTGCCCATGACTTGCAGCGTGATGTTGGCCAAGGCGTCGCTACCAACGGCCAAGCGAAGTCCGTTACGTAGGATCCAAGGGTGACCGATCAGGAAACTGAACCGCCGCCCGGTGCTGAGGAATGCATCGAACCGTTCGGCGATGGCTTGGTCATAGGCAGCAGGCACCGTCGCTGGGTCCGCCAGCAGCAGGTCAGCGGCGATGATGCCGCTCTCGAGGCCGTAGTCGATTCCTTCGCCGTTCATTGGATTGACCAAACCAGCGGCATCGCCAATCGCGACCCAGCCGCTTCCGTGACGCTTCTGAGCGCTCATCGGCAGCCGCCACGCACGTGGGCGTTCGAGATCAGGCCCAAGCGACCAAGGTTCTTGCACCAAGCCCCGGTATGACGAGAGCAGCTTATTCAGATTGAGTTTCTTGAACCCCTTCATCGTGCTGAGAGCACCAACACCGATGTTGACGGTTCCATCGCCAGCGGGGAACATCCAGCCGTAACCGGGTACCGGTGTGCCCTCATCGTCGGTCAACGTAAGACAGGCCTCGAGCATCTCGTCCGCATGGCGCGGAGACTCGGCATAGGTACGGATTGCAATGCCGTATGGCTCGTCGCGATTGCGCTCTGCGCCAACGAGACGGGCCGCTGCACCGGGTGCGCCGGTGGCCAGAACGGTAAGGGGAGCCCGCCATTGTTCTCCTGCAGCTTCGACTCCAATCACATGACCCGAGTCCATAACAGGCAGGGCCTCGGTCTCCCAAAGGATCTCCGCGCCGGCTTCGGCCGCCCCGTCGATCAGCGCAGCGTCAAGGCGGCGTCGAGGCCACACCGCACCATGATCTGGGAAACGGGTACCGGAGGGCCAGTCGAGCTCACGCTCGGTGCTGTTCGCAATCATTCGCAGGCCCTCGATCCGATGAGCATCGGAGTAATCGATGTCAAGGGCATTCAGCGCAGCGATCGCTCGCGGAGTCAGACCATCACCACAAACCTTGTCGCGTCCATAGGACGCCTTGTCGAACACCACCACTCGGGCACCGCCGCGAGCGGCCTGCATAGCGGCGGCGGCACCTGCGGGCCCGGCACCGATCACGAGAAGATCTGCGTTCTGCACACCTCTATCGTGCCCTGAAACCATGATCCTTGTGCGGTCCAACGGCTCAACGTGTTGCTCGCCCAGCGTGACGTCTGTCTCGCGCCGCTCTTGTAGGATCGGAGCGTGGTTACCAAATCAGAAGTCGACGTCTGCGTCGTCGGTAGTGCGAACCTCGACATCGTCGTGCCAGTGCCGCATCATCCGGTCGCGGGCGAGACGGTCCTTGGCGGAGACCATGTCAGGGTCGGTGGTGGCAAAGGCGCGAACCAAGCGGTCGCTGCAGCCCGGTTAGGCCGCTCGGTTGCCTTTGTTGGATGTATTGGTGACGATCTGACCGGAGTCGAGCTGCGAAGCGCACTCGTAGCTGATGGCATTGATGTATCGCTGCTACGGATTGTCCCCGACACTCCGTCCGGAATAGCGTTGATTGCCGTTGGGCGCGACGGCGACAATTCGATCGTGGTGAGTCCAGGCGCAAACAGCCGACTCAACGAGCAAGACATCGAGGCCGCCGCAGCTGCTCTGCTGGTGGCCAAGGTCACCCTGTTGCAGCTCGAGGTGCCGGTCGAAGCAGTCACCGAAGCTGCTGAATCTGCTGGCGGGATTGTCGTCTTGAACCCGGCTCCTGCCCAAGCGCTCACGTCAAGGCTTCTCGAATCGGTTGATGTTCTCGTGCCGAACGAAACCGAGTTGGCCTTGCTCACTGGCAACACGGTCGCTACGACCTTCGATGAGATCGTCGATCAGGCTCGTCTCCTTCCTGCAGCACGGACCGTTGTTACACTTGGGGCACAAGGCGCGCTGCTGGTCGATGAGACCGACATGCACCATCAGCCTGCACCTGCGGTACGAGCCGTTGACACCACCGGAGCGGGTGACGCTTTCTGTGGAGCACTGGCCGACGTTCTCGCCGAGGGAGGCTCGCTTGCCGATGCGATGGCGTGGGGCGTGATGGTGGGCGCTGCGACGACACTTCGTTTTGGTGCACAAAGCTCGCTTCCGACTGCAGGCGAAGTCGCCGACCTGTTGCAGCTGCCATGAACAATGAACCGACCAATAACCGGCCAAAGATCATGCTGGATTGTGACCCTGGCGTCGACGATATGTTCGCCATCTTCTGTGCGCTTAGGTACTGCGACCTGGTGGCGGTGACTTCGGTTGCCGGCAATGTCGGCATCGACCACACCACGCACAACGCCCTAGGAATCCTGGCGCTTGCGGGTGCATCGGTACCGGTGCACCGGGGCGCAGATCGGCCCTTGAATGGGTCAGATGCAGCTGATGCGCGCCATGTTCATGGTGAGACCGGTCTAGGCGGCGTTGTGCTCCCTACGTTCTCGACCAGCGCCGCCAGTGACGACGCGATTACTGCATTGTTCGACGAGACCGCTGCGGGTGATGTCACCGTTGTCGCAATCGGGCCGCTGACCAACATTGCACTCGCAATCCAGCAAGACTCGTCCTGGACCAGCCGGATACCTCGACTCGTGATCATGGGAGGATCGACCGAGTCCGGCAATGTCACGCCATACGCAGAGTTCAACATATGGGCAGACCCAGAAGCCGCCGCAGTCGTCTTCGACAGTGGAGTACCCATCTGTATGGCGGGCTTGAATCTGACCCGCCAGGTCACGATGGGAGTCGCCGAGATGGCGACTATGCGAGCGAGCGCTTCCCCAACAGGTGTTGTCGCGGCTGGTGCACTCGACTTCTATAGCGACTTCAGTTTGGCGAACTACGGCGTCAAACAATCGGCCATGCACGACCCCTGTGCCGTGCTTGAAGTTGTACGCCCTGACCTCTTCGACCGAGCCGGGTTGAGCGTGAATGTCGAGACGCTGGGGACACACACGCGCGGGATGACGGTCTGTGACCAGCGTCCAAATGCAGCGGAACCCGATACCGACGTCCTGGTGGGAGCTAATCGAGATGTTCTGGTTTCCCTGATCGTCGAAGCCGCCATCACTCCTGCGGTGTGACACACGTCTCCTACGCGTTCTGAGAGAAGTTGGGAACTGGATCCGGCTGCCCCATCGACCATGCGAGCATGAAGAATTCAGTTCTGGGTGCCCTGCTACTTCTGACTACGCTCACGCTGGTCGCCGCTTCTTGCGGTGGTATCGATAACTCTGGCGCAATCGAGGTTGAGGATGCTCGATATCGCCTCGCCAAATCGGACCTTGGCGCTGGCTACATGTCGATCTCGAATTCCACAGACTCCGATGTGACGCTTCAAGGTGCTTCGGCCGAAGGGGCGGGCCGCATCGAACTTCACGAGTCGCTGCTTGGCGACGACGACACAATGACCATGCAAGCGCGGCCCGATGGGTTCGTTATCGCTGCCGGTGAGACAATCACACTCGAGCCGGGCGGCAAGCACCTGATGATCTTTGATCCGCTCGGCACAGACGACCTGACGGTCTCGTTGAACTTTGGCGACGAGACTGTCGAGGTTCTTGCTGCTTACGACGCCGAGGCCTCGGCCGCTGTCTCGACCGACGATGCCATGCATGACATGGATGCCGACGCTATGGCAGACACCGATGGCTAGGTGCGACATTGCATGGGTGCAAGACTGCAGTCATGGAATTTGGACTTGCCTTTGCGAACACCGGCCCCTTCGTCGATCCTGATGCAGCGGCCCAGCTAGGCCGAGCAGCCGAAGCGGCTGGTATCGACTCTCTATGGACTGTCGAGCATGTGATCGTGCCGAAGGAGTACGAAAGCGCGTATCCGTATTCGGCAAACGGCAAGATGCCGGGCAGCCACGAAGCGCCCATTCCTGATCCTCTTATCTGGTTGACCTGGGTAGGCGCGGCCACGACCACCCTCAAGTTGGCGACAGGCATCGTGATCTTGCCGCAGCGAAACCCGGCTGTATTAGCCAAGGAAGTTGCCACCCTTGATCAGCTCACCAAGGGTCGAATGGTGCTCGGTGTCGGTGTGGGTTGGCTCGAAGAAGAGTTCGATGCACTGGGTGTTTCTTTCGAGCACCGTGGTGCACGAACCGACGAGTACATGGGAGCGCTGCGGGCCCTCTGGCAGGGCGATGATGCGAGCTTCCATGGCGACTTCGTAAATTACGATGGCATCAGCATGAACCCAAAGCCATACAACGGAACTGTCCCAATTCACATTGGTGGACACAGCAGGCGGGCCGCCCGACGCGCCGGCGAACTTGGCGACGGCTTCTTCCCGGGCAAGGGCAACCTGCCAGAGCTCATCGATGTTGTTCACCAGACCGCCGCCGATGCCGGGCGTGATGCCGCGGACATCGAGATCACGGCTTCGCACCCTGGCTTATTCGGGAACGATCCCGCTGGCGCTGCGGCCGAAGCAGAGAGTTGGGGTGTGCACCGTTTGGTGATTCCGGCGTTTCTGCTTGCAAAGCAGCCCGATGCGATCGCCGAAACGTTGCCAATGTTCATGGACAATCTGCGTTCGTAGATGAGCTATTTCAGCAACAAGACGCTTACATTTTTGCGGGGTCTGAACCGAAATAACTCCAAGGCCTGGTTCGACGAGCATCGCGCCGAATACCAACAGCATCTGCGAGAGCCTTATCTCGCGTTGGCCGAGGACCTGTGCGAAGCCGTTGGCCTTGGCGAGCCAGAGTACGAGTTGGATCCAAAGCGTGCGATCTATCGGATCAACCGTGACATCCGTTTCTCGAACGACAAAACGCCGTACAAGACAAATCTCGGGATCACGGTCGGGCGCCGTGAGAAACACGACCCTTCCTGGCCCGCGTACACCGCACGAATCGGCCTGGACGGCATCGCCATTGGTGGCGGGCTCTACATGCCCGAGCCGCCGCTGCGGGATCAGGTGCGCCGCTGGTTCGCAACAAATCCAGAAGCAGGGCCGTCTGTGCTCGCCAATTCGCATTACCGCACGTACTTTGGTGAAATCAGCGGTGAACGCAACAAGCGGTTGCCAAAAGATCTGACGGACCTGGCACTCAACGAACCGCTGGTGTACCACAAGCAATGGCTTTTCTGGGCCGAATGGCCCGATGCGAAGCTGCTCTTGGACCCCGATCTCGACCAGTTCATCATGGAACGGTGGCAGGCCGGCCGGGTCCTAAACGACGTGCTGAAGCGCGCAGTCACACGATAACGGGGAAAAAATCGGACCTTTGTCCTACTTGTTGCCGCCTGGCGACCCCCAGAATGGCGTGTGCCAGTCTCTAAAGTGGCTACCGTCACGGAATGGGATTATTCGACAAGGTTGGTTCGTTGTTCAAACGCGAAGCCAAAGACCTTGGCGACGCCGCCGAGGACATCAAGCACGCGTTTGATCGGGAACTGACCAAACGCGAGAATCAGCTCGGAATGACCCCCAGCGAGAAAATCGCTGTGCTGCAACAACAAGGGTCGGCGACCGACGCCCGCTTCGATGCCATCGCCGATAAGGCTTCGAGACTAGGGGCACTTGCCGATGCCGTTGCCGAAGGCGGCGATCTTGCTGTCGACGCCTCGCTTCCTAACGTGACACACATCGTGCTACCTGATGGCCGCGTGCGCTCGGGCAGCGACATGAATCACGTGGCTGATGACGTTGGAGCCGTTCCCGACGTTCCCGTCGTCAAAGCGCCAACAGCCGAAGATCTCCAGAAGTTCGACATGCCAGAAGCCACCGATCTCCCGGCACCAGCGGCTGCAGAACCCGAATCTGCTGTCGAGCACCTGCTGGAAGCACATCTCGCCGAGGCTAAAACGCTTATCGAGGACTTCTCGCCGTCACCGGCTGGTGAGCCTGCAACGACCATCGAAGCTCTTCCGGTCGCCGCTGTTGCAGCCGGGCCTGAGCCAGCCTCACCTGATGCCGAAGAAATGCGCTCCGAGCTCGATCAGTCGAGCCCCGACTACGGCAAGACACCTGCACAGCTAAATTACGAGCGGGCAAGGGCAGCGGCGAACACGCTGCTCGACGAGTTACGTGCCGAGCTAAAAGATGACGGCACGGTCTAAGGCCGTTGGCTTAGGCCACGATTGCGATGGCCCGCAGCCAGTAAGCGACCGTTCCAAACGTCACGCCGACGTTCAATGTGGTCTTCGCACCGTACATATCCAGATGGATGTGTCGATCAGCCTGTTCGAGAATTACGGGGTCGACTCCGGCACGCTCGTTTCCCACAACGAAAGCCAGCTTGGGAGGCGACTCGACGACATCCTGTAGCGGCGTTGAGCGCTGGGTGTAGTCGATTGCCCAGACCTGGAACCCATCTCTACGCAGATGATCTATGCACTCGATGGTGTCCTTGTAAGACGTGGACGGCACGGACAACTCTGCGCCTAATGCCGTTTTGATCACCTTGGGGCTATCGGCGCCCGCAGTGAGCCCACCCAGATAGAGATGATCGAGTCCAGCCCCGTCAGCTGAGCGGACCATGGTGCCAACGTTCTGAGCGCTACGGATGTTGTCAAGCACACCAACAAGCTGGGCGAGCCCAGCGCGAGCTGTCGGTGCGACATGCAGCGGGGGAGCGTCGTACTGGCCTACCTGCGTGACCGGGGACTCACAGAGTGGGCATGCATGTCGGCGATGGTCATCGACTGGCGAGGGATAGCGCATGCCACAGGCGTCGGCAGAACATTTTAGGACAATATGGTCACCCTGGTCGGTCATGAGAGCCACCCAGCGTCGTCGAGTGCATTGATCAGATCGAAACTTGCATG
>MEHZ011565943.1_pt1 | contig 16058 bp, 13 predicted proteins | sample 897221 | NCBI WGS metagenome assembly MEHZ01 (sample SAMN05514161, study PRJNA337945) | marine metagenome | isolation source: marine surface water | place: Arctic Ocean | collected 2007-12-13
CTCGCCCTATCCAAAAATGGCAGGCGCGGCTTCATCGATGCTGAGCTGCCCGCAGATGGCGACCGCAGCGGTCATCGGCACAGTATACCAGCACGGATGTTGGACGGGTCCATGATGCCCATAGCCTGGGCGGTGTTCGGTATGGGGCCGGTCCTGCTGTTAATATTTTATATGCTGGTTCTGCGAAACCCGCCCAGTATTGCACAACCCGCGGCCTGACCGATTGGATGGCTGGCGGCATATGTACAGGCGGGCTTTAGTCGCCCTTGTTATATTCTTGGTCCGTCGTCTCGGAGGAGCCTCCCCGCCGCCACCACGGAACCGGGGATGCCCGATCTGCCTTGTCGCCGGCACCTGACGGCGACGGCACCTGAACGATCGGGGCAAGCGGTCTCGAGGCCACACCATCGAGTGCTGGAATCATAAAATCGCGCCACAGGCGGGCCGGCAGACTGCCGCCGGTCACCCGTTTCATCGACGAATTATCGTCATTTCCCATCCAAACACCGGTCACCAGCTCGCCGGTATAACCGACAAACCAGGCATCGCGGAAATCCTGGCTGGTGCCGGTTTTGCCCGCTGCCGGACGGTTCGGATTGGCTGCCTTGCCCGATCCCCAGCTGACAACGGCCCGCAACAGGTCATTGACCCGCTGTACCGCCACCGGATCAACCACCTGTGCGGCAGCGCCATCGGTCCGGCGATAAAGAATCCGCCCGCCCCGTTCGCGAATTTCGGAAATACCATGCGGCCAGACCGCGACCCCGCCATTGGCAATCACGCCGTAGGCCGCGGTCAGTTCGACGAGCGACACCTCGCTCGCGCCAAGTGCCAGACTAGGATGCGATTTCAGGGGCGATGTAATACCAAGACGACGCGCCGCATCGATGACCTTGCCGCGGCCGACCCGTTCCGACACCTGAACCGCCACGGTATTGATCGAGCGCGCTGCAGCTTCGCGCATGGTAACGCTGCCAAGGAAAGTCCCGCCGTAGTTCCGTGGTTTCCATTTACCGATCCGAAGCGGCCCATCGATGAACTGGTCATCCGGGGTCAGTCCGTTTTCCATCGCCGCCAGATAGACGAATAATTTGAAGGCCGATCCCGGCTGACGCTGCGCCTGGAAAGCCCGGTTGTACTGACTGGTCCCATAATCCCGCCCGCCCACTAGCGCGCGCACAGCGCCATCCGGCGACATCGACACCAGGGCCGCCTGGCTGACGCGTCGCGCTTTACCGTTCTTGGCAAGTGTCGCCCGCAGGCGTTGCTCAGCCAGCCGCTGGAGACGCGCATCCATCGTGGTGCGGACGATGAGATCAATGCCGCGACGCCCGGCAAAGCCGGCGACCCGCTCAAGCGCCCAGTCCGTGAAATACCGCGCCGCATTGCTCCGCTTCGTGTCGGCGGCGAGGCGTAATCGCTGACCCGCCGCGCGCTTCGCGGTCGGTGGGTCGAGAAACCCGGCGGCGACCATCGTGCCAAGGACGACACGGGCGCGGTCCTCCGCCGCCTTTCGGCTGCGCAGTGGTGAGTATCGGGAAGGCGCTTTGAGCAACCCGGCCAGTACCGCCGCTTCATGCAGGGAAACGTTACGGGCCGATCTGCCAAAATAGCGCCACGCCGCCGCATCGACGCCAAAGGTACCCGACCCCAGGTAAACCCGGTTGATGTACAGCGTGAAAATCTGTTCCTTGGTAAAATTCGCCTCGAGCCAGAAAGCAAGAAGCAGTTCCTGCACCTTACGCCTGAGCGTTCTGTCAGGCTTCAGAAAGACGTTCTTGGCAAGCTGCTGGGTGAGCGTGCTTCCGCCCTGGCGAACGCGCCCGGCCCGGACATTGGTAACGACGGCGCGCACCAGAGCGACGGGATCGAACCCGAGATGGGCAAAAAAGCGCCGGTCTTCTGTCGCCACGATAGCCTGCACCAGATATGGGGGTACGTCAGCGAGGCGCAGAGGGTCGCCATAGATATCGCCATAGGTTGTGATTTCGCGGCCGTCGGCATCCGTCAATGTGACGCTGGCTTTACGGGCCGGTACGTCGAGCTTGTTGATATCCGGGAGATCATATGCATACCACGCTACCACGACACTGAGGGCGACCGCCCCCCAGATTCCGGCGATAACCGACCATTTCAAGGTTCCCAAAAGGAAGCGAGATCGTCGCGACCTTTCGGTCTTTTTTCCTGGTTTCGATCCGTTACGCGTTGCTGGTTTGCGGGAACCGGTCTTTTTCGGGCCACTGCCTTCGCCGCCCCGTCCGGCGGACGACACATCGCTGCGCCGGCCGGCTTTAGGTGCGGCCTTTCCTGCCGTGGTACCGGTGGTCTTCTTCACCGGTTTCTTGGCAGCGCCTTTCGGCGATGATTTGGATTTGGTCGGTTTTCGCTCGGCCATGTCGCTATATGTTGTAGATTAGGGAATACATCAATCCACTTCACCAATGTGGCGACATCAAGGCGACATGCCCGACAGCAAGTCCGACATCAGTAGTGGCGAGAAGCCACCGATCGCCGTGCGGCTCGCCCGACGCGAAGATGCCGACGCGATTGCGCGCATGGCGCGGGCGCTGAGCGTTTCGGATGGCGGGCGTGTATCGCGCTTTTCGGCGGAAGTATTCCTGCGGGACGGGTTTGCCGATCCGCCCGCGTTTCACACGCTGGTCGCGGAATGCGATGGCATTCCGGCGGGCTACGCCGTCTATTATTGGGGCTACGACACCGACAGTGCGACCCGCGGCATTTATCTCGCCGATCTGTATGTCGACGAGAAATGCCGGCGTGGCGGTGTCGGGACGGCGCTGATGACGGGCATTTCCCGCTATACCCGCGACCAGGGCGGACGCTGGCTTTTCTGGTCCGTACTGAAAAGAAACAAAGCGGCGCGGAAGTTTTACCGTCATCTCGCCCCCGAGCTTAAGGATGTTGCGATCTGTGCCGCCTTCGGAACAAGCTTCGACCGGATTGCCGATCGCGCCCGAAACCCGGGGCACTGACATTCAGACATCGAGATTGACGACCTTGAGCGCGTTATTCTGGATGAAATCACGCCGCGGTTCTACAACGTCGCCCATCAGGGTTGAAAACACTTCCTCGGCGGAATCGGCATGGTCAATCGTGACCCTCAGCAGGGTCCGTACTTCAGGATCGAGCGTCGTCTCCCAGAGCTGTTCAGGGTTCATCTCGCCCAGTCCTTTGTATCGCTGAACGCTGACGCCCTTCCGGCCGAGCGCCAGAACCGTATCGAACATCTCAACCGGTCCCGTGATGCGTTTCTCTAAATCCTTGGCGATCAGGGTGGCAGGCCGCGCGTAGAGTGTCTGCAGTTCCGACGCGATTTCATCGAGCCGCCGCGCTTCGCTCGACCGCAGCATAGGGCCGTCGATCACCTGGCGTTCGGTGACGCCACGCCGTGTGCGGGTAAAGGCGATGTCCCCGCTCTCAAGAATTTCTGCAGCCCAACCGCGGTCTGCCGGCTCCGCAAGGCCGTCGAGGCGGCGTGCCAGTGCACCGGCGACAAGCTGTGACTGTTCCTGGGAATCCAGAAGTATCTGGTTGAACGCCCCCAGCACCGCTGCCTGTTCGGCAACCTCCGGGTTGGTCAGCTTTGACGACATCGGCTCCAGCAGGCGCTTTGCCCGCTGTGCCTGTTTGACCCGGTCGTAAAGATCCTCACCGGCAATCTGGGCGCCATCACTGATAGATAGAACGGCATCGCGCAGCCCGGCCCGGATCAGGTATTCTTCCATCTCCGGATCGTCTTTGAGGTACTGCTCGCTTTCGCCCTTCTTGGCGCGGTAGAGCGGTGGTTGGGCGATGTAGAGATAACCGCGTTCGATAATCTCCGGCATCTGACGATAGAAGAAGGTCAGAAGAAGGGTCCGGATGTGGCTGCCATCGACATCGGCATCCGTCATGATGATGATCTTGTGATACCGCGTCTTTTCAATATTGAAATCTTCGGCACCGATCCCTGCCCCGAGAGCCGTGATCAGCGTGCCAAGCTCGGCAGATCCGAGCACTCTGTCGAACCGTGCGCGCTCGACGTTTAGGATTTTACCGCGCAGTGGCAAGACCGCCTGGTTTTTGCGATTGCGCGCCTGCTTGGCGGACCCGCCGGCGGAATCTCCCTCGACGATGAACAGTTCGGATTTTGACGGATCCCGTTCCTGGCAATCGGCAAGCTTGCCAGGCAGAGACGAAATATCCAGTGCGCCCTTACGCCGCGTCAGATCGCGCGCCTTACGTGCGGCTTCGCGGGCGACGGCGGCCTCAATAACCTTACCGACAACCTTCTTTGCCTCATTTGGATGTTCTTCGAACCACTGTCCGAGTTTTTCGGTGACGATACTCTCTACGACCGGCCGTACCTCGGATGAGACCAGTTTGTCCTTGGTCTGGGACGAGAACTTAGGATCCGGCACCTTGACCGAGAGCACACAGGTGAGCCCCTCGCGCGCATCGTCGCCCGATAGAGCTATCTTTGCCTTTTTGGCGATCCCGCTGTCATTGGCGTAGCCGTTTACGGTGCGGGTGAGGGCAGCGCGAAAGCCGGCCAGGTGCGTGCCACCATCGGACTGCGGAATGGTGTTGGTGAAACACAGCATTGCTTCGTGGTAGCTGTCCGACCATTCAAGCGCCACATCAACGCTGAGCCCTTCATGTTCGCCAGCGATGACGATGGGGGTTTCAATGATCGACGTCTTGCTGCGGTCCAGATGTTTGACGAACGCCTCGATACCGCCTTCGTATTCGAGGATCGTCTCGATCGGTTCGACCCCCCGCGCATCGGTCAGCACCAGACGCACGCCCGAATTCAGGAATGCCAGTTCGCGCAGACGGTGCTCCAGCGTCGCGATATTGAAATCGATCATCGTAAAGGTTTCGGTCGACGGCAGGAACGTAACGGCGGTACCCTTTTTGCCGTTGGAATCGCCGACGATTTCGAGCGGGCCGTCCACTTCGCCATGGCTGAATCGAATGACGTGTTCCTTGCCCTCTCGCCAGATCCGCAGTTCCAGCCGTTCTGACAGCGCATTCACGACCGACACACCCACGCCATGCAGGCCACCCGAGACCTTGTAGGAATTCTGGTCGAATTTACCGCCGGCATGAAGCTGGGTCATGATGACCTCGGCCGCCGACACGCCTTCTTCTTCGTGAATTTCAACCGGTATACCGCGGCCGTCATCGGTCACCGTCACGGACCCGTCACCGTTCAGCGTCACGGTGACTTCGCTACAATGGCCGGCAAGCGCTTCATCAATCCCGTTATCGACAACTTCGTACACCATATGATGCAACCCCGAGCCGTCATCGGTGTCGCCGATATACATACCCGGCCGTTTCCGGACTGCTTCGAGGCCCCTCAGAACCTGAATCGATCCCGCGCCGTAATCAGCTTCATTGACCTCTGTCGGTGGCGTATCTGCTGGTGCCGTCATATTGTCCTCAAACCCTGCGCACGGTGGCGCTATCGACGCGGAAAAACTGTGCCCGGTCGCCGAATGCTTCAAAAAGTTCCTGGTCGGTGCCTGTCATCCAGGCCTGTGCGCCGATCGCGCAAATCTCGTCGAATAAAGCCGCCCGCCGGTCGCTGTCCAAGTGGGCTACGACCTCGTCCATCAGCAACAAAGGCGCCGCCCCACGGTCCAGCGATACCAGGCGTGCATGCGCGAGCACGATGCTGATCAGCAGCGCTTTCTGTTCGCCGGTCGAACACCTGGCTGCCGGCCAGTTTTTCTGCAAATGCACCACTTCGATATCCGACCGGTGCGGCCCGGTGAGCGCCCGGCCCGCTTCGCGGTCCGCCGCGCGGGATGCGGCCAGCGCGTCACGAAACAGATCTTCGGCTTCAAGCGCCGATCGGCTGTCGAGCCATTGCTCGGCATCGCCAACCAGTGACACGGCGGCTGCTGGAAACGGGCCGACGCCCAGTTCGCAGGCCGCTGCCAGCCGCTGGACGAAAGCACGGCGGGCCGCCGCAAGCGCAACGCCGCTTTCGGCCATCCGTGTTTCAAGCACCGCAACCCAGCCGGTATCCGCAGGACGAAGGCCCGTTTTGTCGTCCCGCAGTAAACGCGTACGCTCGCGCATCGCCTGCTCGTAGTCGTTCAGGCGGGTGGTATGTGCCGCATCAAAGGCGGCAACCAGGCGATCGAGAAACCGTCGACGCGCTGACGTGCCCTCCATAAACAGCCGGTCCATTTCAGGCACCAACCAGACGGCGGCAAATACTTCACCGAGCGCCAACTGGCTGCGTGCGGGCACACCGTTCATGCGCGTCACACGGCGGCCGCCGTCTTCACCCTCGCCCGTGGCTTCGAAGCCGGCGCCGATTTCAGTTGGCCCCGTCGCGGTATCAAGCGTGGCAGCGACGGCCCATCGTAATTCACCGAGCAAGACATCGCCTGCGTCGCTGCGGGTGACATCGGTCAATCGGGCGCGACGAAGGCCCCTGCCCGGCAGCAGAAATGAAATAGCCTCGAGTAAATTGGTTTTGCCGGCGCCGTTTGGCCCGGTCAGCACCGTGGGCCGGATATCGCATTCCAGCCGGAGCGACGCATAGCTGCGAAAATCCGTCAGCGAGAGCCTCACCACTGCGCTGCGTTCGGACGAAACGGTGTATTCGGGAGAATTTCCTAGGGCGCTATGCAACAACCGGTCCGGCCGCGTCAGACGCGCATCGGCATCAGGACGTATAATGCACTGGTATCGTCCATATCCTGAACCAGAGTGGGCGATGCGCCGTCTGAGAGCATGAATTTTGCTTCATCGCCCTCAATCTGCTGGGTGATATCGAGCAGGTACTTTGAATTGAAGCCTATTTCCAACGAACCGTCATTGTAATCGACGTCCAGCTCTTCGCGGGCGCTACCCGCTTCGGGACTGGTCGCGGTCAGTACCAGGCTGCCGTCTTCGAGGGACAGCTTGATCGCCCGAGATTTCTCGGTCGAGATTGTCGAGACCAGATCCACCGCTTTTACGAATTCGTTCCGTTTCACTTCGAGCGTCTTGTCATTGCCGAACGGAATGACGCGGTCGTAATCGGGGAAAGTTCCATCGATAAGCTTCGATGTCAGAACGGCCTCCCCAAACGCGAACCGGATCTTGGTTTCCGACAGAGCGATTTCGACATCATCTTCGACTTCGTCGATGAGCTTGCGGATTTCGGCAACCGCCTTGCGCGGTACGATAACGCCGGGCATGCCCGCGGCGCCTTCCGGCAGAGCAACCTCGACGCGGGCGAGACGGTGGCCATCCGTCGCGACGATCCGCAGCACCGGCGAGCCGTCGGTTTCAGCGGCATGAAAATAAAGCCCGTTCAGGTAATAGCGGGTTTCCTCGTTCGACATCGCAAAGCGTGTCCGATCAATCAGACGGCGCAGCAACTCAGCCGAGATGGTGAACCGGTGCGGCAGATCGCCGTCCGACATTACCGGAAAATCTTCGCTCGGCAGCGTCGTCAGGCTGAGCTTGGAGCGACCTGACTTGATTTCCAGCTGGCCCTGTTCCCCGCCGGAGCCGATTTCGACCTGCGAGCCCTCAGGCAGTTTGCGGACGATGTCATAGAGCGTGTGTGCGGGAACCGTGGTCGATCCGTCCTGTGTGACCTCTGCCGGGGTGCCTTCGATAATGGCAAGGTCCATGTCGGTCGCGGTCAGGCCAAGCTTGCCGCCACTGGCCTGAAGCAGAACGTTTGACAGGATCGGGATGGTCGTGCGTCGTTCAACGACGCCCTGCACATGAGTTAGGGACCGGAGAAGTGTGCTGCGCTCGATGGTAAATTGCATGGCTTTGTGTCGGCTTTCACGCTGTTAGGGCCATCGGAACGGCTTGTTGCCAAACGTCACACCCGCGGGGCGCACGCATTATGACCACGAAGCCTTTTAAGTATAGTGAATTATACCACAAGTCATTGAAATCCCAAGAGAAGTCACAGATTCAAGAGGCTGCGGGGCACCTTCAAAAGACCAGTGTTATCAGGGGGTTACAGCACACAAAACTTCCCCCGCTCGATCACACGAATCAGGCGGGGGGAGTTTGAGCACAATCGGGCGATTTACGGCGGAAATTCAGGGCTGACGGCACCGGACTGGCGCTGAACCCGCTATCAGCCTTCCAGCATGCGTCGCAGCAGATCCACGTCTTCGGCGAAATTCATGTCCGCCGTCCGCAGTTCTTCGATCTTCTTCACCGCATGCATAACGGTCGTATGATCCCGCCCGCCGAACTTCCGGCCGATTTCCGGCAGCGACCGGGAGGTAAGCTGCTTGGACAGGTACATGGCGACCTGACGAGGGCGCGCGACGGCACGTGACCGGCGCGCGGAATGCATGTCGGCCATACGGATATTGAAATGTTCCGCGACGCGCTTCTGGATTTCCTCGATCGTGACCCGCCGATCGCTGGCGCGCAGCAGGTCGTGCAGGACCTCCTGGCAGCTTTCCAGCGTGATCTCGCGGCCAATCAGCGAGGAATGCGCGGAGACGCGGTTCAGCGCGCCTTCGAGTTCCCGCACGCTCGACGTGATCTTGTGCGCGAGGAATTCCAGCACCTTGTCCGGAACGACTGCCTCGAGCGCGTCTTTCTTGGCATGCAGGATGCCGAGACGCAGCTCATACGAGGTTGCATGAATATCCGCGACCAGACCCCAGCCGAGACGCGAGCGCAAGCGCTCCTCCATGCCCTCAAGGTCGGACGGTGACTTGTCCGCCGACACGACAACCTGGCGATTATTGTCCACCAGGTCATTGAAGGTGTGGAAGAATTCTTCCTGGGTGGATTCCTTGCCGTTGATGAACTGAACGTCGTCAATCATCAGCACGTCAACCGACCGGAACCGCTCCTTGAACGCCATTGTGTCTTGGAACCGCAGCGCCCGGATAAAGTGGTACATGAACTTTTCGGCCGAGAGATAAACCACCTTGCGGTCCGGCTGGTGCTCACGGATGTGCCAAGCAATAGCATGCATCAGATGGGTTTTGCCGAGCCCCACGCCGCCATAGAGAAACAGCGGGTTGTACGTGGCCGTCGGCGAGTCCGCGACCCGGCGCGCCGCTGCATAGGCAAGCTCGTTCGGTTTGCCGACAACAAAATTATCGAACTTGAACCGGGGGTCCAGCGACGCGCTGACGTCATCCTCGGCGCGCTCGGGCGAGACCCGCGCACCTTCGGTCGCCCGCACGGTCGTCTCCGATGCCGGCCTGACTGCAGCCGCCGCACGGACATCTTCCTTGTCGGCCAGAACAAAGATGTCGACATGCGACACCGGCGAATTCCCATCCGACCAGAGCGCCGAAATACGCTCGCCATAGTGGTTTGCTACCCAATCGCGCATAAAACGCGTGGGGACGGACAATTTCACGACACCGTCGGAATATTCGACGAGATTCAGTGGTTTCAGCCAGCTTTTATAAGCGGAATCGCCAACTGCAGCCCGCAAGACGCCTCGGACACGCGTCCAACGCGCATTGATATCCTGGGTCAACCCGTTCTCAGTCATGTGCTTACCCCTGAACCCAGGGAAGGCCACTAGCCTTCCAGCCGGCGGCCAATCCGCGATGACGGTTCTGGTCGTGCGGGCCTTCAAAGCCCTCGCTGATATTAAAGCATACGGCATAGCCCGCCTGGGTCAACGCCATTGCGGCGGACATCGACCGCACGCCGGACCGGCACAGAAAATAAATGGGCTGAGATTTGTCGGGTGAAGCTGCGGCGACCGCATCGACGAATGAAGCGTTGACGTCCATCGTCGGGAATTCTTGCCATTCGACCAGAACCGGCTCCTTGCCGGCCTCCGAGAGGTCGGGAATTCCGACAAAGTTCCATTCTGCTTTCGTCCGAACGTCGACCAGCACGGCACCGGGGTTATTCTTTACCCCTTCCCATGCTTCCGTGACGTCAACATCTCCGGCGTAACCCGCGCTGCTTGCCTGTCCGGCAGCGGTTACTCCAGATCCGGATGATTGGCTCATTGATTGCCCCCCTTTTACGACGCGCTCGACGCACATCGGCGATTAATTCAGCTGCTTTTCCCTTGACTTACATGCCGGCTAAATCGACGAGTAAGCATTTATATTAGATTTACCTGTTGCAGCATAAAGACGATGAAAACGTCATTTATTCTTAATCTTTACGGATTTCCCTGACGAACCGTCGTTTGACTGTAACGATCACAAACCGCAGGTGCAACGGCTTGATAACACCTTCAGGCGAATAAATTTGCGATTCGGAAAATTTATAGGGTTGACAGAATAGAACGGTGCATAACCCTGTGGAAGAACCTGAAAGCCGCCGTGAGTACGGGTTTTCAGCAGTTTTCGGAAACGCAAAAGGCCGGCGGGAAGCCGGCCTAATTGGAGCGTCGTGGAAGCGATGGACCCTAAAGAACTATCCGCCGAGCAGGCGAAAAATCAGATCGCGTTGATACGCCGCGACAGACGCGAAATCTTACGCGATGCTGCGTTCTTGTTTACAACGCCGCGCGTCACGCCACGCATCAATTCAGGCTGCGCAGATTTAAGCGCCGCATTCGCAGCGTCTTTGTCGCCAGTCTCAATTGCCGTCTCTACCCTTTTGATAAAGGTACGGATGCGGCTCCGGCGGCTGATGTTGGTAGCGGTCTTGCGCTCATCGCGCCGGACCCGCTTTTTCGCGGATGATGTATTAGCCATCGATTTTCCTCTGAAACGGGCACTGGTTTTACGAGGGAAGTCGCCCGGCGTCAAGGGTTTCTGGGGGCCGGGAGACGATTATTTGGACAATCCGTTCAGCCCCTCGGACGGGGCTTCAGCCACAAGGACTGGGCTATTGAGTCGCCTTCGGCTGGGCCGGAACCACCCGGACCCTCAGTTTTACCGCCTTACCCTTCGTTTCAAGCCGCAATGTCAGCACTTCGCCATCCCGGCGATAGGTTCCATCAGGTGCCGACGACCAGCCTAATGACGGCAACGCCTTACGAAAGAACGCCCGAATGGCTTCAGGCCGGGCATCACCGCCGGCAACCGCCGTCACGATCCGCCCGGCAGGGCTCTCGAATTCAACCCCCTCCTCAAACAGTTCTATCAAACCCGGCGCCAGAGGAAGATCGTCGATAGAACGAAAGAAGTCGGCGGCACTCAGCCGAGACGGAACAACGACCAGGGCCGAAACCACCAATACAGTCACCGCAATGGTTGTTACCGCGGATGAAATGAGAGATTTGCGACTGAATTTGAACATAAGGCCCTACCGTTGCCGTTTGGCGCAGTAAAAAGTTGATCGGCCCGATTGTACGATCCGCTTGACCAACTGACCACAGTCGCATCCCGGGCACGGCTCTCCGGTGCGGCCATAGACTTTGAAACTGTGCTGGAAATACCCCAGCTCACCCGTCGGCGCCAGATGGTCGCGCAGCGATGAGCCACCGGCCGCTATCGCCTCGCCGAGCACGTCACGAATGGCCTTCGCCAGCCTGTCGGCCCGACGTCCCTGAACCGTCGCTGCCTGTCGCCGGGGCGAAATTCCCGCCGCGTATAAAGCCTCGCACGCGTAAATATTGCCGACGCCGGCGACCACGCGCTGATCCAGTAATGCCGCCTTTATGGGTGTTTTCTTGCCGAGCAGACGTGCCGCCAGAACGGCACCGGTGAAATTCTCGCCCGTGGGCTCTGGTCCGAGATGGCTGATAAGCTTGTGATCGGCAAAGTTTTCCCGGTCGGTCAGGGTCATCAGGCCGAAGCGCCGCGGATCGGAAAACCGAATGACGGTGCCGTTCCCGACATGAAAGACAATATGTTCATGCTTACCATGATTACCGAGATCATGGGCAAAGCCGCCGGGTTCCCGCACAGCATCATCCGGTGTTTCGATAATCATCCGGCCTGACATACCGAGATGCGCAAGCAGCACCGTACCGTCATCGAATTCGCCGACAAGATATTTGGCCCGCCGGCCCAGTTTTTCAAGGGTACGCCCCTGCAGGCGCTGATCGAAATTTTCAGGTACGGGAATTCTGAGGTCGTGGCGCCGCACCTCGACCCGCTCGACCCGGCGGCCTTCCATGACCTCGGCGAGGCCACGGCGGACGGTTTCAACTTCGGGGAGTTCGGGCATATCGAGAAGGTAGCCGGAAGCGCGTCCGCGCGCTATCCTCAAATACATGGAATCACCGACAAATCAGCGATCGGACGCGCCGGAGAGCGGCGTCAAAGAGAGCAGCGAAATCGATTTTGGCTTTCGGCGGGTCGACGTGGCGGATCACACGGGCCTTGTCCGGGACGTCTTCGATTCCGTCGCCCGGCGCTACGACCTGATGAACGACCTGATGTCCGGCGGCCTTCACCGGGTATGGAAAGCCGCCCTGCAGGACCGCCTGAAGCCGCAGCCGGACATGACGCTGCTGGATGTTGCCGGGGGCACCGGCGACATCGCGGAAGGTTTCCGGAAGCGCGGCGGGCGCGACGCCATCATCTGCGACATCAACCGGGAAATGCTCACCGCCGGAATGGACAGGGCACTGGACCGGGGAAATGCCCGGGGACCAGGGCGGATTTGCGGCGATGCGGCCGGCCTGCCGGTCGCGCGCGCCAGCGTCGAAGCCTGCACTATCGCGTTCGGCCTGCGCAACGTCACACGGCGGACCGATGCCCTTGCGGAGATGCACCGGGTGCTCAAACCGGGCGGGCACTTTGTCTGCCTGGAGTTCAGTCCCGCCGTGCTGCCCCAGTTAAAGACGATATACGACACCTATTCGTTCAAGGTCCTGCCGTGGCTCGGCCAGCGCGTTGCAGGGGATGCGGAATCCTATGCCTATCTCGCCGAAAGTATCCGGAAATTTCCAGAACCCGAACAGCTTGCGACCGAAATGCGCGACGCAGGCTTCGGCAATGTCACACAGACACCGATGTCGGGCGGGATCGTCTGGCTGCACTCAGGCTGGCGTATCTGAACCATGTTTTCCGGTCTGCGCCATTTTCGCCGAATAATTACGGTCGCCCGGGTATTGGCGCGCCACGACGCGCTGTTCCCGCTCGACCGCGCGGGCCTGGCGAAGATCGTGCCGATCCTGCTGCGGATCGTCCTGCTGGCGCCGCGCAAATCCGAATTCCGCCGGATGCGGCCGGGCGAACGGCTGACGCTGGCGATGACGGCACTGGGACCCGCCTTCGTTAAACTGGGGCAGGCGCTTTCCGTCCGGCCGGATCTGGTGGGCGATACCCTCGCCGACGACTTGACATCGCTACAGGATAATCTGCCCGCGTTCAGCGGAGTCCAAGCAAGGGCAACGATAGAAACCGAGCTGAATGGTAAAATCAACGAGCTGTTCGACTCGTTTGATGACACCGCAATCGCCGCCGCCTCCATCGCACAGGTCCATAAGGCAAAAACACCGGATGGAGACGCGGTCGCGGTCAAAATTCTCCGGCCCGGCATAGAAGCCGCCTTTGCCCGTGACCTCGACCTGGCGCTATGGGCGGCCCAGCGGGTTCAGAATATGCGGCCGGATATGCACCGGTTACGCCCGGTCGACGCAGTCAGGACCATTATCCGCTCGGTCGAGATCGAAATGGATCTGCGGTTCGAAGCGGCGGCGGCCGATGAGCTACGCCAGAACTTTGAAGACGACCCGACGTTCTCAGTGCCAGCAGTCGACTGGCTGCGCACAGGCCGCCGCGTGATGACGACCGCCTGGATCGACGCTACCCCGATGAACGAAATAGACAGGAACGCGAAGGGTTTCGACCGTGAAACCATCGTCGCGAACTTTGCGCAGGCATTTTTCCTGCAGGTCTTCCGGGATGGCTTTTTTCATGCCGACCTGCATCCCGGAAATATTTTCGTCGACGCCGAGGGGGTCATCCATGCGGTGGATTTCGGCATCATGGGCCGGCTGGATCGCCAGACCCGCCAGTATCTTGCGGAAATGCTGCACGGCTTCCTAACCGGTAATTACAAGCGCGTTGCCGATATTCATATACAGGCGGGTTACGTGCCGGCCACCCAGTCAGCCGACGAATTCGCCCAGGCTACCCGTTCCATCGCCGAGCCCATTTTCGGCCTGCCGCTGAGCGATATTTCGCTGGCCCGGCTTCTGGCTCAGCTATTTTCTGTCGCGGAAAAATTTGAGATGCAGGCGCAACCGCAATTGTTGCTGCTGCAAAAAACGATGCTGGTTGCCGAAGGTAGCGGCCGCAAACTCTATCCGGACATCAATATGTGGGAGCTCGCGCGCCCGCTGATTGAAGAATGGATGATCGCAAACATGGGGCCGGAGGCACGCATGCGCGAAGCCGCCGAAGATTTGCTCGACCGGCTAGAACGCCTGCCGCAACTGATCGCCAGTATGGAAGAATCGATCGGCGCCGTGACCCGCGACGGTCTTCGCGTTAACCCGGCCTCGCTGGAATCCCTGACCGGGGCACAGGCACGCCGCGGGAGCTGGCGTATATGGGCCATGGCCGCCGCGGCCGCCGCGGTCATCATTGCCATTCTGGACTGAACGCAATTTGTTGCCGAAAGACTTTAAAATCATTAGGTTACAGGCTTTCCGGTGAAGGGGTGTCCCCGAATGCTCCACGGCAAACGCATACTTCTGATCATTTCCGGCGGGATCGCGGCCTATAAAAGCCTCGACCTGATCCGGCGGCTGCGCGAACGCGGCGCCGCCGTGCGCTGCGTTCTGACGGAGTCAGCAACACAGTTTGTCACGCCGCTTTCCGTATCGGCGCTGAGCGAAGACCGGGTTTACGGCGATCTGTTCTCGTTGACGGATGAAGCCGAAATGGGGCACATCCAGCTTTCGCGGGATGCCGACCTGCTGGTCGTGGCACCGGCGACAACAAATATCATGGCCAAGATGGCGCAGGGTATCGGCGACGACCTGGCGACCACCGTACTGCTTGCTACCGACAAGGATGTCCTGGTCGCGCCGTCGATGAACGTCCGCATGTGGGAACATGCCGCGACGCAGCCAAATATCGCCACGCTCAAATCACGCGGTATTCAATTTTCCGGCCCGACCGAAGGCGCCATGGCCTGCGGCGAGTTCGGCGAGGGCCGGATGGCAGAGCCGCTGGAAATCGTCGCCGAAATCGAAACCTATTTTGCCACATCGGCGCCGCTTGCCGGGCGCCGGGCCATCGTCACCAGCGGCCCGACGCTGGAAGCGATCGACCCCGTGCGTTATATCGCCAACCGGTCATCGGGCAAGCAGGGCCATGCTATCGCCGCAGCGTTGGCGGGAATGGGCGCGAAGACGGTTCTGGTGACCGGGCCCACGAATGAGGCGGCTCCCCCGGGGGTAGATGTCCGACATATTGAATCCGCGCAGGAGATGTATGACGCCTGCATGGGCGCGCTGCCCGCGGATATTGCCGTCTGCGCCGCCGCGGTCGCAGACTGGCGTCCGGCGCTGCAGGGCGACAGCAAGATCAAGAAAGCACATGGCACAACCCCGCCCAGTATAGAGATGGTCGAAAACCCGGATATCCTGCGCGCCCTTTCAGCCGTCGGGAACCAGCGGCCTGCCCTGGTGGTCGGCTTTGCCGCCGAGACCGACAATCTGATCGACAATGCGACCGCAAAACGTGCGCGCAAAGAATGTGACTGGATTATCGCAAATGACGTCTCACCGGAGACGGGTACATTTGGCGGTGATACCAATACCGTCCACCTGATTACCGCAACCGGCGCCGAAGACTGGCCCGAGATGCAGAAATCTGACGTCGCAGACCGGCTGGCAGAACGCATTGCCGGTCATTTTGACCAAACAACTGAGGCTGCCGAATGACGCAGGTCGAGATCGCCGTTAGCCGTTTACTCCATAACACAGACCTGCCGCTGCCCGCATACGAGACCGCGCAATCGGCCGGTATGGACCTGGCCGCAGCCATCGACGCCCCAGTAACGCTGGCGCCGGGCGGACGTGCCATGGTGCCGACCGGCCTGGCCATCGCGCTGCCTGCCGGGTACGAGGCGCAGATCCGGCCGCGGTCCGGACTGGCGGCGAAGAACGGCGTGACGGTCCTGAACACGCCCGGCACCGTAGACGCCGATTACCGCGGCGAAGTGAAAGTCAT